>Ga0307374_10000056_pt1 | contig 179828 bp, 167 predicted proteins | sample OX3MG_FD_202532 | JGI IMG/M metagenome (GOLD analysis project Ga0307374, IMG submission 202532) | Soil microbial communities from Risofladan, Vaasa, Finland - OX-3 | ecosystem: Environmental > Terrestrial > Soil > Coastal area > Acid sulfate soil | place: Finland: Risofladan, Vaasa...
CTAGTGGTCCGTTAATTAAATAACTAATGGGACTAAAGTGGGTTCATGACCCACTCCCTGGCCGCGCCACCTCTGCCCATAACCGACGACGAGCGATCCGCACTCGAGAAGTTCGCGAGGTCGCGAACGATGGCGCATCGAACGGTGGTGCGCGCTCGCGCGTTGCTGTTAGCGGGCCAGGGCGTGGCCAACAACGAGATCGCCCAACTGGTTGACGTGAACCCCAACTCGGTGCGAATGTGGCGGCGACGATTCGAAGAGGAGGGCCTCGAAGGCGTGAACAAGGTGGCCCCAGGTCGGGGGCGCAAACCCTCGTTGCCCGAGGGCACCGTCGCTGAAGTGGTGTCACTCACGATGAACGAGCTGCCTAAGGACGGTTCGACCCAGTGGAGCACGCGTTCAATGGCCAAGCACATGAACATCAGTCACGTCACCGTGGCGCGCATCTGGAAGGACCACGGGCTGAAGCCGTGGAAGACCGACACCTTCAAGGTCTCGACGGATCCGCACTTCGAAGAGAAGCTGGTCGACGTGGTGGGGCTCTACATGAACCCGCCCGAGCGCGCCGTGGTCTTTAGTTTTGATGAGAAGACGCAGGTGCAGGCGCTGGACCGCACGCAACCAAGTCTGCCCATGAAGAAGGGACGCGGCGTCACCATGACCCACGACTACAAACGACACGGCACGACCGACCTGTTCGCCGCGATGAACGTGGCGACGGGCGAGGTGCTGCACGACACCAAGGCGAGACACTCGTCGAAAGAGGTGCTCGACTTCTTCAAATTCATTGACGCGAGCGTGTCGAAGGAACTCGACGTCCACGTCGTGCTCGACAATCTCTCGGCGCACAAGGCGGCACCAATCGCGACCTGGCTCGCGCACCCTCAGCGTGCTCGCTGGCACCTGCACTTCACACCCACCAGTTCGTCGTGGCTCAACCTGGTCGAGAGTTGGTTCAGCCAACTCACCAACCGTCGCTTGAAGAAGGGAACGTTCTCGTCGGTCGCGCAACTGAAAGACGCGATCGGCATCTGGACGAAGAGCTGGAACGAAGATCCCCAACCGTTCATCTGGAAAAAGGCCGCCGACGAGATCATTACCAAGGTCAAGCGGGGCCGAACGAAATTGGCCTTAGTTAATTCAGAGACACACCACTAGTGCCCGTTGCAACTGACGGTTTCGCTGAGATCTCCTAACGAGCGACCGACGAGTCCATCACTCGTGAGGCGCTCAGGCCGAGCAGTTCTCGGGCTTCACTCGGCGTAGCGACCTCCAAGTTCAGTTCGCGAATTATGCGCACCATACGCTCGACGAGTTCGACATTGGTTGCCAAGCGCCCGCGCTCGTAATAGATATTGTCCTCCAGGCCAACACGGGCGTGACCGCCAAGGATTAGTGAGTGCACCGACGCTGGCAACTGTGCTGGACCGATGGCACTCACGCCGAACACCGACTGTTCTGGTAGATCTTCGACGAATCGCTGAAGGTTCTTCGGGGTATAGGGCGTCGCGCCCGACATGAGCTTGTCCGTGCCGAGCACGATATTGACGTAGTACGGAGGTTGGTCAAAGCCGAGGGCGATCAAGTCGTTGACCCACAACAGGTCCGACAGCGACATGACTTCCCATTCGGGCTTGATGCCCGCCTCTTTCATGGCCGTGGCGAGTTCGATGCAGCGGCTCCAAGAGGTGTCCATCAGGAGCTCCAAGTCGCCTCGGTGCATACATTGCATCTGCGGGTCGAACGTGCAGATGTCGGCACCGGCTTGGGTTCCCTGAATCCGCTGAGCAAAAGAGATTTCACGACGGCCGTCGGGCAGTTGGGTAATCATGTCCCCACTTATGCCTCCGCCGGTCGAGTTGTTGATAATAATGTCGCACCGATCGCGAATGAGTCCGTTGATGCGCGAATAGATCTCCGGATTACAAGTGGCCCCGTCGTCTCCTGGACGGCGGGCGTGTATCGCGGCGATGCTCGCTCCGGCCTCCCAACATCGAACGACGTCCTCGGCGATCTCGTCGGGCTGCGTTGGCAGGTGCGGCGTCACCGTCTTGTCGGCCATACCTCCCGTTGGAGCAATCGTTATGATCACCTTGTGATCAGCCACACGGACCTCCATTCCATCGCCGCTCCGAGAAGCTCGCGGCGAATCAACTGTTGGTACCCAATCTAACTCTGGCGCCGGTAAACGACAAGCGACGAGGAGCCGAGTCAGTCCACGGGCGAAGTAGCGACGCTGAGGCTCGACCTGTTAGATTTTGAAGGTCCACGTTCGCGATTTCAGTCGGTGGATTGTAATTGACGACCACTACCTGGTCGAAGCCAAACTAAGGACTGTTCTTCTTTGCGAGACCTCGGTACGCCACGATTGCTGCAACCGACCACAGCCCGAACTGAGACAACTCAGCGCCGAGTTGACGAGTCGCGCGCAAACTGTGGCTTAGTTAGCCGTTCATTTCCAGAGACTTTTCGGATAGCTCAACGCTGCGGCGTACCTGATGAAGCGACTGAATAGCCGCAGCATCGAGTGGCGCAAGGTCGCTCGAACGCGATGAGGTTCCGCGTAGGTACTGACGTTGGCGGCACGTTCACTGACCTCTGGGTTCTGGCCGATAACGGCCGACAAGCGGTGCTGAAGTCGTCGAGTACGCCCGACATCATTCGTGGAGTCGTGCGAACGGTGGAACTTGCGGCCGAACACTTCGACCTCTCCGTAGAGGACTTTTGTTCTTCGGTGGAACGCTTCGGACACGGAACGACGGCGGGCTTGAACGCGCTACTCACCGGTTCGCTCCCGCGTACGGCGACCGTGATGACGGCGGGGTTCGGTGACACTTTAGAAATCGGTCGCCTCAAACGCCAGATCGCTGGCCTCAGTGACGTTGAGATACGCGACTACACGAACCGCGGTCGCCGGGCTCCACTAGTGCCGCGCACGTTGGTGTTCGAAGTGCGAGAGCGAATCGACCGTAACGGTACGGTGGTCGTACCGCTGAGCGAACAGGACGCCCTCGACGTTGTCGAGCGCGTGGCCGCCGCGGGCGTTGAGGCGGTCGCCGTGTCGACCCTGTGGTCCGTCGCCAACCCCGTACACGAACAAGAACTTGGGCGTCTTCTGCGTCTGCGCTTGCCGGAAGCTTCCATCACGCTTTCGCACGAGGTGGCGCCCGTCGTCGGCGAGTACGGCCGTGCGTCGACGGCGGTCGTCGACGCCACGCTCGGCCCCGTGCTCACGCGTTACCTCGAGCATCTTCAAGAGGCGCTCGGGCAGCTTGGCCTCAAGGTGCCGGTTCTCGTGATGACGAGTGAGGGCGGCGTGATAACCGCCAAAGCCGCCGCGGCGAGGCCGGTCTCCGTTTTGATGTCGGGGCCAGCCGCGGGGGTCATTGGGTGCCAACGTCTGGCGGCCCAACTCGGGTGTGAGTACGCACTCGCCGTGGACGTGGGGGGCACCAGCTTCGACGTGGGCACCATCGTTAAGGGACACCCGATCGTACGAACGGAGTTTTCGCTCGCGGGAAGTGAAATTCAGCGACCGGCCATTGACGTCTCGACGATTGGTGCGGGCGGGGGCAGCATTGCCTCACTACGCAACGGGGCGCTACGGGTCGGCCCAGAGAGCGCTGGCGCACATCCGGGACCCGCGTGTTACGGACGGGGCGGTAACGAACCGACCGGCACGGACGCTGACCTTATACTTGGCGTGTTTTCGGAGGACGGGTTCTCCAGTGGCGCAATGAAGCTCGACGTGGCGGCCGCCCGACAGGTTATTACGCGCGAAATCGCCGAACCCCTTCGTATCGACGTCATCGAAGCCGCGTGGGGCATTCGTCGAGTTCTTGACAGCAAAATGGCCGACTTACTGCGCTCGGTGACGGTAGAAAAAGGACTTGATCCGCGCGATTTCGTGCTCTTTGCCGGCGGCGGTCAGGGGCCGTCGCACGCGTGGGCCCTCTGCCAAGAACTGGGAATTTCGAGCTTCGTGGTCTCGCCTTTCGCCGCGGCCCAGTCGGCGATCGGGATCGGTACGAGCGACGCGAAGACCACTGTTCAACGTCCTCACTACGTGCGCCTTGCGCCGAATCGACCGCCGTCGGCCGAGGTCGTACTTGCGCTCGGTAATGAAGCGTCGTCGCTCGCCCGCGACGCTCTCTCCCTCGCGCGAAGCGACATCGCGGAGGGTTCGTCATCCGTGCGCACCACCGCGGCCATTCGTTACCGTGGCCAAGCGCACCACCTTGACGTGATGATCGAAGAGGACTTGTCGTCAGTGTCGGCGCTCGAGCGTACGATCACGTCGTTCGAAACGCAGTACGAGTCGCTCTACGGCGCGGGATCTGCATTTCGAGAGGCGGGAATTGAAATCCTCAGCCTCCGTGCCACGGCAACCATCGCCCTACCCGGTTCAGCCGTACCCTCGCTCGACGGAGCGTTGATCCCCGTGGGAGAGCGTTCGGTTATCTTCGATGATCCGCGAGCCCCGCAACTCTGCCCCGTGTACCGGACGAGTTTCCCGGGGCCGGACTTGCTCGTCCTAGGACCGTGTCTCGTCGAGTTTCCGGGTCAGACCCTCGTCGTGCCGCCCGGGGCCGAAGCTCGCACCGACCAGTGGGGCAACTTCGTCGTGACCCTCGCGTCCTCGCCCGCGCTCGAACCCGCGAGTAGCGACGCGCTCGAGGCACTGAATCCAATCACGTACGAAGTCATCCGCAATCGTCTGCTCAACGTGACCGAGGAGATGCGCATTGCTCTACAGAGCGTGTCCGGGTCGCCGACAGTCACCGAAGCCTCTGACTTCTTCACTGGTCTGTACCTGCCCGACGGGTCGTTCGCGACGATGGGCCTCCAGGTGACTCATGAAGCTCCCCCAGTCGGGGCGCTCATTCGACATCTCAATACGCGGGGATCACCGCTTCGTCCGGGAGACATGTTTATAGGCAACGACCCGTACGTCGGCGCGCTGCACCAAAACGACGTGCAGATGACGACGCCGATCTTCGACGGGGACCGACTCGTCGCTTGGGCCGGCGTCATGGCGCACGAGACCGACGTCGGTGGCATGAACTTCGCCTCGTGGTGTCCTACGGCCACGGAGGTCTATCAAGAGGGTCTGCGGATCCCGGCAGTGAAACTAGTCGACGAGGGTGTACTGCGCGAAGACGTCCTCGAGATGATCCTCACGGCCAGTCGCCTACCGGCCTCGCTCGGGCTCGACGTTCGAGCGTTCATCGCGACGCTCAACGTCGCGACGGAGCGACTGCGCGTACTGTTCGAGCGCTACGGCGCCGGCGCCGTGAGCGAGATCATGGTTCGGATGATTGACGAGACCGAACGCGAGACGCGACTTCGCCTTATCGATTTGCCAGACGGTCGAGTGCACGTGCGCGACTTTCTCGAACACGACGGTCACGAGAACCGGCTCTACACCGTCGATCTGGTCGCCACGAAGAGGGCCGATGCCCTGGTCCTCGATTTCAGCGGTTCCAGCCCGCAGGCCCCGGGCTTCATCAACGCGACGCGCTCGGGACTGCGCGGAGGAGTTGCCGGAGCCCTAATCCCGACGCTCGGATTTGGCCAGTCGTGGAACGAGGGGTTACTGCGTCCGGTGGAGATCGTGGCGCCCGACGGTCTCATCTGCACCGCCTTGCATCCAGCCCCCGTCGGCAGCGCGACCGTAGAGACAATTTGGACCGTCACCAATGTCGTCCAGCACGCGCTCAACTTACTGATGGCGTGCTCGGACCGCTTCGCCTCGCGCAGCCAGGCAGTCAGTTCGGGGACGATGGCCACCTTCAATCTCGGCGGCTTCAACGAACTTGGCGAACGTTTCGGACTTCACCTGCTCGACCCCCTCGCCGGTGGTTCGGGTGCTTACGTCGCTCACGACGGCATCGACGCCGGAGGGCCGATCGCGGTGCCCGTGCCCGCGATCGCGGACGTCGAATCAAATGAGCAGGTCTTTCCCTTGTTGTACCGCTACCGCCGGATGCGCCCCGATACCGGCGGTCCCGGAACGACCCGCGGCGGTCGCGCGGGTGAGATAGCGCTCGGCCTCTGGGGGATTGAGAGTGCGACGGCACTGGTCATGACCCACGGGGCCGAGGTGCCCAATTCAGTGGGTCTGTCCGGCGGCGCACCGGGCTCCACGGTTCGACAGCGCTTCTCTTCTTCGCACGATCACGTTCACGCACCACGTGAGTTCGATCTCGACGAAGGGGGGGCGAACTGGACCGAGCTCGGACCCAAGCCCGGCTCGATAGTGATGCACCGCGGTGACACCTTCGCCGTCTCGTGGCAAGGGGGCGGCGGAATCGGCGACCCACTTCTGCGAGCGCCTGAGTCCATAGAAGAAGACGTCCGTCGTGGTGCCGTCACGGCCGAGCGGGCGCGACGTGTCTACGGCGTCGTGCTCGACCAGGGAAGGGTCGACGACGACGCCACGCGCTCGGCCCGACTGATACTACGAAGCGAGCGACTAGGTCACGCGCCCACCGGCGAATCAGACCCCGACGCACCTGGGCTACAGCTTGGACCGGCGCTACGCGTCATCAGGGGTGACGACGGATTTGACGTGCGTACCCGCGCGGGCGCACTTCTCTCGCGCAACTCGACGCGCTGGCGACCCGGGGCCATTTCACGAACGCTCAATCCCGACGAACTGGAAATTGTCTTGCACGATGAGTTGATGATGACCGGCTACTTCTGTCCGATATCGGGTGAGCTGCTCTCGATCGACGTGCATCGGCGAGACGACGAACCGCTCGACGAACTCGATCTTGATTTCAAGCTTTAAGCAAGCGACAACGACGGTTGGCCGCGGGCATCTGTTCGTCGCGTCACTATCGAAGTGGAGTGAGTCCTCGGGCTCGTTGGCGTGAAACGTTCGGGTCAACTCGCCGGTGCGCTCGCTCCATCGTTGACGGTACTCGCGCACGAGTACCGACGTCGCCCCGTCAGTGGACGTACGAGGAATCGCGACTCCCTTAGAGCGAGTGGGCCACGCCTATCTTGGACGCGGTGCTCATCTACACAAGGACACTGATGAGTGATCGGTACCTCGTAACCCATGTCGCCGCGCAACGAGCGCGAATAAAAGTGGTGCGTGGCGCACGTTTCACCGGCGCCTTTACTCAGCTCAGATACGCTCGACGCACTTCTTCGTTCTCGGTGATCTCCTGGTAGGTGCCGTTCGCGATCACCGAACCGGCCGCCATCACGATGACTCGATGACAAAGCGACGCGATCACGTCGAGCGCGTGCTCGACGATCAGAACGCCGGTACCGCGTTCGGCCATCATTCGCACCTCGTTCAAGAGGGCCGGCACGAGGGCCGGAGCGACGCCCACCATCGGCTCGTCCAGTAACAGAATGCTCGGCTCACGGATCACGGCCAGGGCGAGGTCGATCGAGCGCCGCTGACCTCCGGAGAGTTCATTGCCGAAGTTGTTCGCTATGTGTTGTAGACCTAGGTGGTCGAGCAGTTCCCACGCCTTCGCGGCCGCGGCCTCTTCGGAGACACGGGCGCTCCCCACGCGTAACGTCGTGGCGAGCGAGGCACCGGAGGCACCCCTCACGGAAGTAACCAGTCCTTCGAAGACCGTCATCGCGCCAAAGACGCGCGCCGTCTGGGACGTCCTCGACATCCCGAGTCGGGCCCTCTTATAGGCCGCCATTCGAGTAACGTCTCTCTCTCCGATACGGATGACCCCGGACTTCACCCGTACGTCGCCCGCGATCGCGTTCGTGAGCGATGACTTTCCAGCTCCGTTGGGCCCGATGAGTCCCACGATCTCGCCGGGAGCGAGACTCAGGTCGACGCCGCGAACCGCGGCGACGCCGTCGTAGTTAACCTCGACCCCTCGCACGTCGAGCGACACACCTACTATCTCCTTCGTTAACGTGGTCATCGTCCCTCACTCAGCATCGATTTTTCCTTATTCTGGCGCCCCCGTCGAAACATGGAGGAGACGTCGGGCATGCCCTTTCGTTGAACGATGAGCCTGCCTTCGGGCAGTATGCCGGCGGGTCGGAAGTAGAAGGTGACGAGCCACAGTAGAGCGATGACGACCCACTGGAGCGTCGAACTCAGTCCGGGATAGCCAAACGCCGGCAAGAAGGAAGGAAAGACGCCGAAGATAACGGGCACCAGTAGGGCGCCGAGAAACGCCCCTCGATTGTTACCCCGACCACCGATGTACACCGCGACGAAGACGACGAACGTCTCAACGAAACTCCACGCGTCCGGCGACCAGGCGCCGAGAAACTCGACGAGCAGCGCCCCGCTGAACGCCGCGAGTCCACCGCCGATCACGAAGACGACGAGGCGAAGAAACTGTACGTTGATACCGAGGTGCGTAGCGAGGATCTCATCTTCACGCATCGCTCGCAGAGAGCGCCCCCACGAGGATCGACAGAGCCACTCAATCCCTAGGTAGACGATGATGCAGATGACCGCCATCCAGCCCACGTAGAACCACTGGTACCCCGACCTCGAGAGGTGCATCACGCCATTAAAGGGTTGCGGGATACCCGAGAGTCCGTTCGCACCGTTAAAGAGACTTACGTTGGCCACCACCACTTGGAGTGAGATGATCGCCACCACCAGCATGATCACGGCGACAAAGTCCGAACGAATCTTGCGGGTCAAGACCACGAAGCCGAGTATCGCGGCCAGCACCGCTCCGGCGAGAGTCCCAACTATCAGCGGGAGTGGGAAGCTCAAGCTCGAACCGAAGATGTAGCTCTGGTACGAGTGGCTCGTGACCGGTCCGAGCGAGGTAACCGCCGCAAAGTAGGCGCCGACTGCCTGAAACACGATCCACCCGAAGTTGATGATTCCCGCGTATCCAAACTGCAAGTTGAGCGACCACGCCGACAGCGCGTACACGCCCAAGTACACGAGTGATATTGAAACAAAGTCCTGCATTAATCTTCCTTAGCTAATTTATTGGGGAGGACAACGGTCTGAAGTGAATTTTCTTGTTACGACGATGAGATCTAAACCGTGATTTGAACTCTTTCGGCCACGAGGCCACCTTGTAGCAACTTCGGATTCGCGAGGAGCGCGAGCGCGAGCGCGCCGTACGCAACGACGCTGTCGTAACTTGACGCCCCGGCAATGCTCACGACTTGAGTGACGATACCGAGCACGAGCGACGCGAGCACTGCTCCGCGCACCGACCCGGCCTTGCCCATGAGCGCCGCCACGATAACCAGTGGCATCAGCGAGTCACCGGTAAACGCGTTCACGGTGAAGATGTCGATCGTGAACACAGCACCCGCCATCCCGCACAGAAAGCCACTCATCAACCAAGCGACGGTGATAATACGGCTCGTCGCGATACCGCTGGCGCGCGCGAGGTCGGGATCGACCGCGGTCGCCCGAAGAGCTTTACCCACTTTGGTGAGGTTCAAGAAGGAATCGAGCAAGATAAAGACACTCACGGCGAGAATGACGAGTATCAGCTGCGTGGTCGTGAAGCGAATCGGACCGATCGAGTGGGCGTGTTCGAGCCCCATATTCAATATGTACGTGTTACTGCGCGTTACTGCGGCCAGAGTATTTTCCAGGATGAGCGCCACCCCGAAAGTGATCATGGCCATCTCGAAGAGCGCCGCCCCTTTGCGGACATAGACGGTAAGAATCGTCTTCGCCACGAGTAAGGTCAACAGACTCGTACCGATGCCAGCGAGAATGACCGCGATCCAGACGTTTACGCCCCACACGTGCAAGAGATAGCAAGAGAACGCGCCGAAGGTCATAAGCGCCCCGTAGCCAATGTTCAGTACGTTCGTCAGCCCGAACTGGAGTGTGAACCCCATGGCACCGAGAAGAATACTGGCGGCGGCAATGATCCCAAACCCAATCCCTTCAATGTAAAGATTCATCGTTAAACTCCCTTGACCTTAAAAGTTGACTAAATGCTGGCGGGAGGAATAGACATTCCGCCGGAAAAGAATAGAGATCCGAGGTCAGACGTCTCACGTAACGTAGAGGCGGCCCCGGCGAGGCGAACCTGCCCCTGAACAAGTACGTAGCCCCAGGTCGCGACCGCGAGCGCCATTTCAACTCGTTGCTCGATCATGAGTACGGCCTGACCTCTTGCGGCGAGTCCGGCGACAACTTCGTTGATCACCCTCGCGGCGACGTTCGGCGCCAGGTTGGACGTGGGCTCATCGAGAATTAGAACGCTCGGTTCGGACATTAGAGCTCTCGCGATGGCGAGCATCTTGCGCTCGCCACCACTCAACGCGCCGGCTTTGCGATGGCGCATGGCGGCGAGAACCGGAAAGATCTCCAGTACTTCGTCGATCCGACTTCGTACTGAAGCGTTCGAAAGAATGTAGCCACCCATCTCGAGGTTCTCCCACACGCTGAGCGTGGGGAAGACATCTCTCAGCTGAGGTACGTAACCCACACCGTGACGGATTCGGGCCTGTGGAGAGATCCGCGATAGATCGGTCCCCTTCAGCGTCAGCTTTCCCTCGATGAGCGGTAGCTGACCATTTATTCCCTTTACGAGAGTGCTCTTCCCGGCCCCGTTCGGACCAATGAGAACAACAATTTCTCCCTGGCCGACTTGGAGACTCGCGCCATCGACGATCTTCAGTGGCCCATAGCCAAAACTGACCCCTTCGGCGACCAACGTCGGCGTGGGCCGGTTGAGGGCGCTGTCGTCTATTGCCGACGCAGCGCCCCCAGCCTTGATTCCCGTGTTACTTACTTCATTTGTCAAGCGGCACCCAATGCCTTTGCCGTGATGACGAACTTGGTCGTCTCGTTGGCGAAGACGCCGGTCGGCCACGCAATTGCTACCTGGTTGCCGTAGTAGTTGTGGTACTTGTTGTAAACAATTTTGCCCACAGTACCGACGTAGTCAATCTTCTTGTGCTTCGCGAGCGCGGCTTTTCCTTGAGCGAACGTGTAGACCGTCTTGACGCCGGCTCCAGGAGTAGACACCTTCGGGATGAAACGGTTGTAGACCGAAGGCTGCACGGACTTGGCCGCCACCATAGCGAGCGCCTGGATAATCACGCCGTCGTAGCACGCTTCGGAGTACGCGTCGTTGTCCCACTGGGACGCCGGTGCCACTAGCTTCGAAGCAACAGCCTTGATGGCGTTCCTATAGGCACTGTCCGCCTGATTCCGAGACGCCGCTTGCGCGGTTACCGAAGTGACATCGTTTTCGAACGCGCTGACGCCGATGCCCGAAGACACTGCGGACATCCACGTAGACAACACCGTTCCAGAGTCGCCCATAATCGGCGGCACGGTACCCAACTGCGCCAGATCACCGAAGAACGTACCGGCAGTCGTGGCGTCTTCCTCAGTCATAATCACTTGAGGAGCGTCAGCGAGAAGCTGCGCCGCTTGGGACTGGTACGAGGGCTGGTCGGGGGTGAGCCCAACGTTGTCGACGATCGTCAGCTTCAGCAACTTCGCTGCGGCCAAGATTCCCGGAAGGTCACCCTGAGCAGTCGCGTCGGTTCCAAAGACGAGAGCAATCTTGGTGTAGCCCTGCTTCTTCGCCCAAAGGGCCATCGCGATACCGTTCGTAGCGTCCGGTGGAACGTCCCGCCAGAAGTACTTGTAGTGATTGATATCAAACGCCGACGAACCCGCTTGGGAGTTCATCGGGAGCTTGGCCGAGTTGAAGAGAGGCGCCAACTGGACCATCGTTGCACTGTCGGAGCCGGTAATTCCAACGAGGTTCGCCTGACTACCTAGAAAACGCTCCACCAAAGGCAGCGCGTCTGCGGGGTCTCCACGAGTGTCGACGGTGACAACTCCCATCTTGTGACCAAGGATTCCTCCGGCTTTATTGATTGATGCCGCTGCCGGATAGACACCCGCCGATAGCACGCCGCCGATAAACGACTCGGCACCGGTAAAGGCCGTTACGAGTCCCTCAATTATTTTGGCGTGCGGCTTAATGGTCTTTGTGGACGCCCCTGCGGACGTAACACTGGTACCAATCGTCATCGTTCCGGCGATTACTACTAAAGCAACTGATGCGACCAGCCGCCCACTTCGGTGTGAAGAAAACATTCAACTCCCCCATATTCTACGCTCATCGCAATTAGCCTTGCTCGTCACAGTTGCACTGTCACCGCTCGACCATTGCGTTTTTCTTATCTGCTTTATCACAGAACTTTTAAATTAAATCGTCGCCTCACGACGCTCAACAACTGTCCGTGTAGCAAGCGAGACTCGCGTCCCAAAATCGCCACGAGGTCGCAAAATTTTCTCATTCACGACGGCACTCGAAAGAGTTGCGATGACGATTTTCTCTTCATGGTTCGCCCCGACTTCGCTTAAGCGCTCGGCGCGATCACAACTGCCATCACGCAGGTCGTGTCCGACTCGTTGATAATCCGGCGTCGTTCATTGGCCGCGAGGAATACCGAGTCCTTCGCGCGCAGCGTTACCGTCTCGTCTTCGGTTTCGACGGTTATTTCACCCTCGAGTACCAGATAGACCTTCTCGGCTCCCGTGGCATCCCACTCCGCGCCACCGCCGGGCGCGAAGTTAGAGACGCCCAACCAGAACGAGGTCACGGGCGAAACTTCGGCGCCCTGGAGACGCCGGGCCTCACAACCGTGATGGTTCGCAGCTTCGTAGGGCTTGGCTTCACTAAATCGAGTCACGTTCACGACGCCGTTCCGCCTTTTTCCATGCGGAAAGTGCCCTTAGGGTCAACCATCGCCACGAGGCGAACAATGCATCCGTCACCACCGACCCAGCGCCACGGGAAGGCCGCAAAAGTCACGCGCTGGCCGTTCACGTCGTCAATGTCACCACCGACGTTTTCGAAACCAATGATGTCATTACCCAGTAGGGCACGGTGACAGGGTTCCCAACTCGGGAAGTCCTCGATGACCTCACGACCGGTGGTCTCCTTGTATTCCTTGTTCGCCCACGGCAACAGGCCGTTGGGAGCACCCGGCCCGTGAGGGCCAATAGCCGTCGCCAAGGGGTGGTCGAGAGCCTGGGTGTCAGTACCAACCGCGCGCACGCCACGCTCGGCAAACCATTCGCCGGCGCTCTTGTCAAAACCAGGAGAGTACGCGTAGTACATGCTGTTGTCGCCGTAGTGGTGGTGCCAACCCGTGTTGATCATGACGATGTCGTTCGGCTGAATCGTGGGCGTCGCGGCTTCAAGGTCAGCGGCACTAACGACTTCCCACTTTTGCTTGGGAATCGAGACCACAACGCCCGTCCCAAAGAATCGCCAGAGCGGAATCTCGTGCAGTAGAGGAGTGCCCTCAATGACGTGGCCCGGGACGTCGACGTGCGTACCCGAGTGCATGACGGTCGTGATCTTTTGGGTGAGCACCCCCGAACGCGCCATGGTGTGCAGACGTTCAATCTTCACGTCCTCGAAGTACGGCCAGGCGGGAACACCATGTCCCCAGGGGTGACTGAGCTCGTAGTAAAGGATGCCCGTGACTGGATCGACCTCTGGCGCCATCAGACAACTCCATTCGTGTAGGGCCAGACCTAAATCCAACGGCCTGGTGATTTCGTACTGGAACAAGATGTCCTGACTAGCAGAACAGCGACGAGTATTTCACATCGATGGCGACTTGTCAAACGCATCAAAGACACCAAACCGTCTCGGTACCTATCGGCGAGAAAACGAACGGTTTGAGGGGCCAAAACCGCTGACGGACAGGTTTTACCTAGTCCGCAGCGAATCCTCGACGCGGTGCGCGAGCTCTCGACGAAGAGAGAACCTTCCGCTTTTGCGCGACGAGTGAGGTCGTTCTCGCCCGGCGAAAACGGTTACGACCTTCAACTGGACGTACTCGTCGATCGAGTCGCAGCAAAAATATCTCCCTGAAATATTTTGCTTTGATCACAATGAAAAGTCCTCGGTGCGTTTGAGCGACCTAGCAGCGCCGCGGGTCGCCACTGATACTCGAGGGAGAGCGACGTCGAACGAATGCGCGACGCCATCCGTCGTATGACGACAGTGGTAGGCGCGTTTTAGACCGAAGGCGTGCCCTCATGTTCGACCGGTGTGAGTTCGTACGCGCGAGAGATCTTGCTCTATGACGAGCCGTCGCGCGGACTCTCGAAGAACGTTACTTTTTACAAAAATGATCGGCGCAACGTCGTCGTGATTTGATTCTGAATTCCAACACTGCTACTTTTGCTCATAACATACGCTGTACCAGGATGTGGAACAGCAAACGGGAGCGGAAACTTGTTATGACGAATGCGGCCAAAAACCTTATGGATTTCGCTGGTCAATCAATCTTGGTAGTCGGTGCCACCGGAGCGCTCGGCAGTGCCACGGCTCTGCGCCTGAGCGAACTCGGCGCCAACGTCACCATGACCGGCGCCAACGGCGAGAAACTGCGCGAACTCGAAGGAGAGATCGCCCAGCACGGAGGCTCATCGCTTAGCGTCAACCTCCGCCCCGAAAACGAGTTGGACGCGAGTGAGATCGTCGCGCGCGCCGTCGAGCGTTTTGGTCGCGTCGACGGGCTCGTCGTCGCCAGCGGTACCAACAAGGTCGCGATGATCACTGATATGACGCTCGAGCAGTTTGACGACGTGATGAATGCCAACGTTCGAACCACGTGGCTCATCTGTCGCGCCTTTGGGGCCGAGTTGTTGAAGTCTGGTTCGTCCGGCAGTGTCGTGATTGTCACGTCAACGCGCGGACTGCTCGGTCTCGGGGCCGGCTACAGCGCGTACTGTTCGTCCAAGGGTGCGGAGAACTTACTCACCCGCACACTCGCGGCCGAGTGGGGCGCGTCAAACATCCGCGTGAACGCCGTTGCCCCAACGGTCTTTCGTTCCAACCTCACTGCGTGGATGTACGAGAACGACGAGCGCGCAGTTAAGACCCGCGAGGGCATGCTGTCACGCATTCCGCTCGGTCGACTCGCCGAACCCGAAGATGTCGTTGGACCAACACTCTTCTTCTTGAGTGAGGCGTCGGGCTTCTGCACGGGACAGATTCTCTACGTCGACGGCGGTTACACCGCGTGCTAGACGACAGCGATCGCTGGCAACTTCTAGAAGGAGGTCGCGTAGCGGTCCTCGGCGCAGGCCTCATGGGCCACGCCATCGCGGCGATTTTTGTCAACGCCGGCTACGACGTCACGTGCGTGGAACCCGACGCCTCCACCCGTGAGTCTCTCGCCAAGCGGGTTGACGACGTCATCGCCCAACTGCCCGCTGGGGCGACGACGACGAGAACAATTAGCGCCGTGAGTGACCCATCCGAACTCGACCCCGCGACGCTACTGGTCGTTGAAGCTGCGCCGGAGCAACTCGCTCTCAAGCAAGAGCTACTTTCGCGAATCGCGAAGATCTGTCCGGACGCGGTACTGGCGACCAATACGTCGGTCTATCGCGTGGGTGACGTTGGCGCATTAGTTGACGACCGATCACGCGTCATCGGCACGCACTGGTGGAACCCACCTCACCTCATACCGCTCGTTGAAGTCATCCAAGGTTCGGAGACCAATCCGGCGATCGTCACCGGCATGACGGCACTGCTGCGTTCGCTGGGCAAGACCCCGGTTCACGTACAAAAGGACACCCCGGGATTCATCGGTAACCGTCTGCAACACGCCCTCTGGCGAGAAGCCATGGCGCTCATCCAAGAAGGTATCTGCGACGCCACCGCCGTAGACGTGGTCGTGCGCAATAGCATCGGACTTCGTCTTTCCGAGGTGGGACCCATTGAAAATGCCGACTACGTGGGGCTCGATCTCACGCGCTCGATCCACGAGTACGTGTTTCCCTCCCTCAGTACCGCTCAGAAGCCACTGCCAATCCTTGAAGAGGCGGTCGCTGCCGGTCACCTCGGTGCCAAAACCGGTCGTGGACTGCTCGAGTGGCCCGAGGGTGCGCGTGAAGCGACGGGCCGACGACTGGCTGCTCGTGTGAAGTTGCTCACGTCGTTAATTGGAACTGATCACGCCTCGACGCAATGAATCCGCGTCGGACAGTGACGGCGCCAAAGCGTCGTCCTCGAAAACATTGAGCGAGTGGCCGTAGCACTGACGAAGACACTTTCATCTGCGAAGTAGAGAAACTGCGTTTCCAGGTCGACACCTCGGTCGAAGAATGACGTCGCCAAGCTTTTCTTTGCGTTCAACACTGCCCACCGATTGAACACCAACTCGCAAAAGCCGTTGACCTCTCGTCAACCGTCGCGCTCTCGTGCACTTCGCGTCACGTCGCGCTACCGCGCTCGCTACAACCAGGTGACCAGGTGCCGACGTGCGCTGCACCACTGATGCGCCCTCGACGTCTCGAACACACCATCCACGCGACAAGGGTTTCATCCGCCCGGCAACTGTTGATGAACATGTTTCTCGCCAGCGACTACGTGGATGATTCGAACTAACATCACGTCACGTCACGTCACTGAAAGACAGGGGTCGCCAATTTCATTCCTTGCGCAGCTCACGACTGAGCTCTTTGCGGTTCGTCACGATGACGCCACGAATGAGGCTGCTCGACTACGTCTCTTTGACGCATCCGTTGCCTGGAGCGCCGCACGCGGTGCGCATGGTGATTCAATCTCGGCCGTACTCGGATCGCTCTTCGGTACCACGCCCGATTCAAGAAGTGCCCCCGCCGCGCGCATCCTCGAACTCGCCGCGCGAGGACGAGCCACTGAAGTTGACGATATCCACCTCGCTTCTTGCACCACACCGGGGACGGGCGTCTGCGCCACGGTAATCGCGTTGGCATCGCTCGTGCCTCGCGCGCCTGCGGAACAGGCGCTGCAAGCTATCGCTGCGGGTTACGAAGCCATGACCCGCTCGGCAACCGCGCTCGGTGGTCCCGCCCTACTTTCGCAGGGCATCTGGCCTTCGCGCGCGGTCGCCCCGATCGCGAGCGCCATCACCGGCGCAACGTTGCTCAATCTCGACCTCGCCACGACCATCGAGGCCGTCGCCATCGCCGCGGGCTGGCAGTGCGAAGCTGCGCTGCCCGAACCGTCGCGTGAACTCTCCTACGCCGAAGCGGTACTCATCGGTGCCGTGGCCGCCATTAGCGCCAGCCACGCTATGCCCGGCGATCCAGCAGCCCTAGTGGACTGGGAACGTCGCGCCGTCCGACGTGGCGATGACGGAAAGTTGCACGCCGACGCTTCGATTCCCGCGGTAATCGCCACCACAATCAAGCCTTTCTGCGGGGCGCGACAGACCCTTGCGGCAACTTCAGCTCTACTCGAGATCGTGGAAACAGCATCACTCAGTGTCGACGAAATACTTCGCGTTCGTGTCGCGGTTCCGCCATTGCATTTTGCGATGGTGAACCGCACCTCCATAGAAACTCGACTCCACGCCATCTCGAGCATGCAGTACCAGGTCGCCCTCGCCTTACTGCACCCAGAGGATCTTTATGACCTTGAACGTGAACCTATTGCGGATGAGGCAATGACTGAACTCATGAGTCGAGTCGAAGTGCGCGCGGAGCCGAGTCTTCTCGAGCACTTCCCCGAACAGTGGAGCGCCCTTGTCCAGATCGATACCGTCTCCCAAACGCTGCGTCTGCGCGCGGACAGCGCGCGTGACGAGCTACTGCTCAGCTGGGAAAACCTTCACGCAAAGGGCGAGAAGCTCTTTGCCCGCGCCGGGGTGCCCAGCGAGCACCTCGCCGCGTTGCAGGACTTCATTAGTACCTTTAGTGAGGTTGGCGCACTCGGAGATCCCTCCTACCTCGCTCGAATCTTGCGATAAGCACCGCGGTCGCTCAGCGCCTTCACTCGCTTACGCTCACTGCTCTATTGATCACCACGCTCGCGTCGCTGGATACGTCGTCAGCGAAAATACAACATCTCCCTGAGCCGAGATGATCTCCACGTCACCCTCGCTACGTCACGATCTTGGAAGCGTGACGCAGTTCGAACGTCGACGACGACGTATCGACGGAATGCTGCGGTGATGAGAGAAGCTTGTTGCACGACAGCGGATACTGTGTTGCCGTTAGACAATGAGTCAGGAATCCTGAGATTTTGGCGTGACAACGAGGAGACAGAAACATGGCCAAGCTTCAACTGAGCCTCGCCTGTGGCGATTACGAGATTATGCGTGCGCTCGCCGATGGGACCGTCCAGCCTGACGGCATCGAACTTACGGTGCTCACGAAGGACCGTGCGCGCATCTTGCAAACCGCTCGCCGAAAAGAGTGCGACCTCGCCGAGTTCAACGTCACCCGCTACTTCCTTGACAGCGAGAGTGACCCGGACCTCGTCGCGCTACCGGTATTTCCCCATCGCCGCTTTCGCCTCGGCTTCATCTTCGTCAACACCGCCGCCGGGATCAAAGAACCACGCGACCTTATCGGTCGTAACCTCATAATTCGCGGCGAACGACCCGCCGCAGTAATTTGGTTGCGAGGAATCCTCAACGAGCACTTTGGCGTCCCCTACGACCAGTTGAAAATTGTCGACCCGTTGGGTCTCCTCGGTGAAATTCCGGCTGGCGGCGTGGCCGACATGGGGCCCGACGGATGGCAATCACGCAGCGAGCAAATGCTGCTCGACGGCGACGTCGACGCGTTGATCTCCCCCGGCGTCCCCCCATCCTTCATCGACGGGGACCCGAGAATTGGTCGGCTCTTTCCCGACTTCAACGATCGCGACATTGACTACTACCGCGAGACCAAGATCTTTCCTATCATGCACGCCGTCACGATCCAACGCAGTCTGATTGAGCGGGCCCCGTGGGCACCGATAAACCTCTTGAGGGCCTTCAGCGAAGCCAAGGCCATTGCCTACAGTCGCGCCGTGAATCCGCGTACGGCGCCGCTCGGCTTCTTCCAGAAAGCGTGGGAAGACCAGCAGGCAATCCTTGGATCCGACCCGTGGATCTATGGAATGAACGATGCCAACCGACACAACTTGGATACGATCTTGCGTTACTCCGCTGAGCAGGGACTGGTGAAGACCACCCGCAGTCTCGACGAGCTGTTCGTCAATCTGGACGAAGCCAAGCTGTCTCGCTTTAGCGGTCACTGAGTTCGCGACACCGCGTTGCCCGTCGGGAAATTCGGCGACGCCGAGTAACGGCGTCGTGAGCTTCTGCCGCTGCGCCGCGAGCGTACGCCTCGGGCGTGACGCTAACGGCACTGCGTCGATCGAGTGGGAGTTATAGTTCGCTGCGCGGCGAATTCGATCGGCGAGGTCATAGTGAAATGCTCGCGACTTTGGGAGAAGCCAAATGGGTGACCTGACCGGAGTGCGAGTTGTAGTAACCGGGGCCACGAGTGGCCTTGGCGCCGCGATGGCCGACGCACTGCTTCTTGCCGGAGCCACCGTGGCTTTCGCTAGCCGACCTACCGCGCGACTCGACGCGAACGTGAGCCAGCGCCGGATCCAGGGCTTGGACGCAGTGTCGCTGCCCATGGACGTTCGCGATCCGACGTCGGTGCAAGCGGCGGCCGATCGAACGCTCGAGCTCCTTGGCGGCATCGACGTGGTAGTGAACAACGCGGGAATTGGGATGGGAACCGTGAATCCCCGTTTCCTCGAAGTGGCCACGCCCTTCTACGAAGTGACCCCCGACAAATTTCACGACGTGGTTGCGACCAACCTGACCGGCTACTTCCTCGTCGCCCGGGCATTTACGCCGCTCTTCATCGATCAAGGCAGGGGCCGCTTCATCAACGTGACGGCGAACTACGAAACGATGCGTCGTAAGGGCTTCGTGCCCTATGGTCCATCTCGCGCGGGCGCGGAGGCACTGAGCCTCATCATGGTGGAAGACCTTCGACCCTATCGCGTCACCGTGAATCTCTTGCTTCCGGGCGGAGCCACCGACACCGGAATAATTCCCAGCGATGTTTCCAAAGAAATTCGAAAAAGCCTGCTCCGTCCTGAGGTTATGGGAGCGCCGACGTTGTTTCTCGCCTCATCTGAAGCCAATGGCCTCACCGGAGAGCGAATCGTTGCCCGAGACTTCGACGACTGGCTCGTGGCCTTTCGTAATAGACCAACGCAAACCCATCGTGATGAATTACCGCACTGACAACGACGACGGACGGGCAACGTTCAGATTCGCTTCGCGATACAAACAGCACAGTGTCAACTTGGTCGCGTCCAGCAAAAATTCAAATGAACTCCTCGAGCGGCCGACGAGGTTGACACTGGTAGTACCGAATCGAGGTCACCAAGCCCGGAAGCACGACGCTTCGTCCCTCTGAAGTAGACGTATCGCGAGCGCTACAGCGCTATGAGAAATTCCGGTTCGGTCGCCGCACGTACTTCTTCTATCGTCACTCCAGGTGCCAACTCTCGCAGTACGAGACCCTCGGGTTCGACGTCAATCACGCAGAGGTCCGTAATGATGCGCTGGACGCACGACTGGCCCGTCAGTGGCAAAGAGCATTCGCGCACAATCTTGTGCCCACCATCCTTGGTCGTGTGCTCCATCATGACGATTACCCGTCTCGCGCCGTGGACCAGGTCCATCGCTCCGCCCATTCCCTTCACCATCTTTCCGGGAATCATCCAGTTGGCCAGGTCTCCGGTAGCCGACACCTGCATGGCGCCAAGCACCGCAACGTCGACGTGACCTCCGCGAATCATCGCGAACGAAGCCGCCGAGTCGAAGAACGACGCACCCGGCACCACGGTGACAGTCTCCTTGCCGGCATTGATCAGATCGGGGTCGACTGCGTCAGGGGTTGGATAGGGGCCTACCCCGAGTATTCCGTTCTCGGCGTGCAGGACGACGTGCATGCCTTCGGGTACGAAGTTCGGCACCCGGGTCGGTAGCCCGATTCCGAGATTCACGTACTGGCCGTCAGCCAATTCGGCGGCAACTCGCGCGGCCAGTTCGTCAGATGTCAGTCGACTCACGACGTCACCGTCCTTTTTTCAATTCGCTTTTCCACGTCAGCCGCGAGTACCACGCGCTGGACGAAGATGCCGGGCGTGTGCACGTGCATCGGATCGAGCTCACCGGGTTCGACGATTTCTTCGACCTCGGCAATGGTTATTTTGCCGGCGGCAGCGCACAGTGGATTGAAGTTCTGAGCGCTCTTCTCGTAGATGAGGTTGCCGTGGCGATCGCCGTAGCGCGCGTGCACCAAGGCGAAGTCGGTGCAAATGCTTCGCTCGAGCACGTACGAGCGACCATCAAACTCACGAACTTCCTTGGGCGGAGATACCACGGCGATGCCACCCGCACCGTCGTATCGCCAGGGCAGTCCTCCCAGCGCGACCTGTGTTCCCACGCCCGCCGGCGTGAAGAAGGCGGGGATGCCCGCACCGCCCGCTCTCAGTCGTTCGGCGAGCGTGCCCTGGGGAACCAACTCCACCTCTAGTTCGCCTGAGAGAAATTGTCGCTCGAATTCCTTGTTCTCACCAACGTAGGACCCAGTAGTTCGCCGGATGCGCTTGGCTGAGAGCAACATACCCAAGCCCCACTCGTCGACACCGCAGTTATTGCTCACCGTCTCGAGGTCCGTAACGCCACTGGCGAGCAACGCCCCAATCAACGTGCTCGGGACGCCGCACAAACCAAACCCGCCCACCGCGAGCGACATTCCGTCTTCAATGTCTTGCACCGCGACGGCCGCGCTGTCCACAACTTTGTCCATCACGTTCCAATCTATGTGGTGAGCGACATCTATGTTCCTCACGGAGTCGGTCCCGAGATTCTAAGCACTCCGAATTACTGTAACGCCTGCGAGCACGGCGCCCCGAAAAACAAATCTCGACGATCAACGACAGCCGCGCACTTAAGAGATTCGAAATCTTCTCCACCGGCGACCCCGAGAGCGTACGCGCGACGCGCGACCAACACCATCAAGACGGGTTCGAGTGACGCTAGTTAACGACACCGAGCAACGTTTGTGCAGACTCAACGATCCTTTTGCGGGCTCGATCCGATAAGACGATTTCTGATAGAAATATTCATCGAAGAAAAACCATCGAGGGTCGCGCCGTGCGCCGAGGCAACCCCCGCGGAAACTGCAAATGAAAGGGCCATCATGAAAGCTCACCTAACTACTGTTCGACCTCCCCTGCCCGAAGGGATCGTCCTCGAGGAGAACGTCTACGTCACGATGAGAGACGGTGTGCGACTCGCCGCGGACATCTACCGTCCGGCGAAAGAGGGTAAGTACCCGGGGATTCTCTCGATGTCTCCTTACATAAAGGAGATGCAGCAGTGGCCGCCGGCGATATCGCACTCGATTGAGGCTGGCAATACTGCGTTCTTTGTTCCCAAGGGCTACGTCCACGTCATCGTCTCGGCGAGGGGTTCGGGCCTCTCCCAGGGGCAGTGGAGCCCGTTCGATTTAGCGACACAGCAAGACGGCTACGACATGGTCGAGTGGATTGCCCAACAGTCTTGGTGCAACGAGAGTGTCACGATGCTGGGAGACTCCTACTTCGGCATCATGCAGTGGCTCGTCGGACTTCAAAAGCCACCGCACCTCAAGTGCATCGCCCCCGCTGATGGCTCCACTGACTTTTATCGCGACTACGCGTGGAAGGGTGGACTCTTCAACACGGGATTCTTTGGGATGTGGGGACCGGACACCCTGGCGCAGTGCTTCTGGCCCGGAGAGGTGGACGGAAAACTTCCTCCCGCGGACTTTATGGGTGATTTTCTGGCGAACTCTGAAGACGGGCCAACCTGGTGGGCCATCTCGGCGTGGAAGCGAATGGCGGAGTTGGAAGTACCGGTTCTCAGCGTCGTCCCTCAGCCGAGCGCCAATCACTCACGCGGTCAACTATGGGCGTACCCAAAGATCAATAGTCCCAAGAAGTTGATCGTCTTGCCGTGGAATCCGCAGTCACACGTTCTTTTCATGGAGAGCATCCCGCTCAATGAATACATACTGCGCTGGTTTGACTACTGGTGCAAAGGTATCGACTCGGGCATCATGAAAGAACCCGAGGTGATGATTTTCGACGCCATCACGAAGGTTTGGCGATACGAAAACGAGTACCCGGTCGCCCGTACGCAGTGGACCAAGTACTTCTTTCACGGCGACGCACAACATCCCTCAACTGACGCCCCTTACGGGACTCTGAGCACCGAAGCCCCTAAAGCCGAAGCCCCGGATTCGTATCCGACCGGCTCTCGACTGCCGTTCACCGTTGACATGAGTCACGACCCTATGACCCCGCCCGAAACGGTGAAGGTCATCACGGGCGAACCTCAGATTGCCTTCGTCTCGCCACCCTTAAAAGAGGATTTGAAGGTGTGGGGACCGACGAGTGTTTCCTTTTGGGCATCGATCAACACCTTGGACATGGCGTTCTTCACGAAGTTGGCTGACGTTGATGAGGAAGGGAACAAGCGCTTCATCTCCGAGCACGTCCTTAAAGCTTCGTGTCGCGAAGTTGATGAGACCAGGTCGTCTCCCGGGCTGCCGTTTCATCCCTACCAGAATCCCAGCCGACCAGTGTCCGGTGAAATCTACGAATACCAGCTTGAACTCCCACCGAAGTTCTGGACTTTCAAGAAGGGTCACCAGATCTGGCTGCAGATTTCCAGCGACGAGAACACGTACCACTTGATGCTCCATACCGTGTACACGGCGGAACTGTTGCCCGTCCCCGGGACGGCAACCATTTACCACGATGAGGATCACCCCTCACACTTGCTGCTGCCCGTCATTCCCGACGCGCCAGAGATACAGCCCGTTTCCAAGCCAGTGGCTGACATCACGTGGCCTCTCGTTTGACATCGGGTCAATCACGCGACTGAACCTTGGCCACCCTTGGAGAAGTTCCTACGAAACAATCTGCCTACTGGTCACCTCACCAGTTCGCTCGTTTCGCTCGAGCCAAGTTCGGTGACGTCCAGAGCGATCACCCTACATTCGTGGTTGACGCGCTGGACGAAGAGGGACGTTCGCGTACGCATCAGCCGCTGCAAATGCTGACTACAGTTTGCGACAACACCGGGAAAGCTCGGCACAATGATTGTTGACGTCCACGCCCACTACTATCCCCGCGAGTATCTCGATCTCATTGGCCGACCCGAGCTACCCGTGAAGGGAGCGGCACCTCTAAACGATCTGTCAATAGCCGAGCGCCTAGCCCTCATGGACCGCATGGGGATCGATATACAGATTCTGTCGCTGTCCCAGGCCCAGCCCTACCTGAGCGACGCCGGTGCCGCGGCGAACGCGGCGAAAGTAGGTAACGACCTCTACGTCGATCTCTGTCGAGAGTATCCGGACCGCTTCTTTTCATTTGCTGCGTTGCCTCTGCCGCACGTCACGGAGAGCGTCAGCGAGATCTCGCGTCTGGTGGATGAGAACTACGTCGTGGGCTTCACTATGGGCTGCAGTATCGGCGAACGTAATGTGGACGACCCCGAATTTGAACCGGTCTACGCAGAACTCAATCGTCACCAGGCCTGGGTACTCTTGCACCCCACGGGTACCAACTGTCTCGTCGGTGGTACTGACTACAGCTTGAACTGGCTCGTCGGGGCCCCCTTCGAAGACACGGTCGCCGCGCTACGTCTGGTCTTATCTGGGATTGCGGACAGGTATCCCAATATCCATTTCATCGTCCCTCACCTGGGTGGCACCCTGCCCTTTCTCTTGGCGCGCATCTTGCGTCACGAGGGAGTCCGCGGTGAAGAGGCGCTGCGTCAGATGTACTACGACACCGTGTCAGGTTCGCCAGGTGCGCTTCAGTTTGCGGCGGACTTCTGGGGAGCCGATCGACTCCTCTACGGCTCCGACTTTCCCTACGGTGATCTCGGGGAGTTCGAACGTCGCCTCACCTACCTCGACGACACCAAAATCTCGGAGAGGGATTTAGATCAAATTCGCGGGGAGCGCGCCTTCGAGCTCTTGGGTCTCGCGAAGAGGCTCACCGCCCGATGAACTGACAAAAGAAGCGGCGCTCTCGCCCTTCCCCAAGACCACTGTGCACTCGTCGCTCGTAGCGACGCGCATTTACGATCGACGACGAAGTGTACGACCGCGATCCAACCGCCAAGGTCTTCAACGAACGGCGCCGCGTCGTATCACGAAGAGGCCGCGCGGATTTCGACGACGTCACCGTTCTCACCGTGGATGACGTGGTCGGTGCGACTGCGTCGAGCTCGCTCATGTCCCGCCACGATCGCCTCTTCGCGCGAGGGGTGCCGTGAGATCTCGCCGTATCCCTCGAGTTCGACGGTCCAGTAACCGTCGGACAATATGGTGTGGACGCGCCCGCGCTGATCGTCAGCGGTTCCGGTGCGTTCTGGAGCACTCGCGATGCGCACGCCGTCGCCGGGGCGCTCGTCGTCATGAGGGATTACCGGTAACAAGAGGTACGACAGGTAATCGGGACCCGAGAGAATCGTCACCTCACCTGATGGAAACGCACTGGGGTAGTTGTGACTCAGTGGGTTCATGTGCTCGTCGTTGCCGCGAATCTCCAGGCGCAGTTGGTGACCCGCCTCCAGCACCATGCACGTGGGCCAAATTTCAATGTCCACCAGCGTGGGCTGGTCCGCCACGAGGAGCTGAGCGTTGGTGTGGGTGTGCCACGGACGCCACTCGAGGCTGCGTCGTTCGTCGAGTTCACGGTGTGACGCGCGCAGCCACCCTACGGCCATCGGTACCGGACCACCGCGCGGCCCGATACCGGCGAGTTCGCTACCGTGCTCGTCGAACTGACGAAGCGCCACGAACAAATCGGTATCGGGAGCACTCGACGTGATCCACAGGTGCAGGCGAACGGGTCCGGTGATCTCGAGTTCTTCCGTGGTCGGCGCGGCGCCTAACGTCACCAAACTTTGCGGTGCGCGGTAACTCGCGCTGGCGTTGTTGGGTGGTTCGCTCCACGACAGTGCTCCCGCTCCCGCGTCGAGGTAGAGGCGCTGCCACTGGGTTCGCGCGAGCGGCCACTCGTGCTCGTTGCGCCACTCGATCTCTTCGCCGTGGCGAATGGCGAGACGCACGGGGGGATCCTTCTCGGATCCATTGTCCTCACCTTTGATCCACTTGTCGAGAAATCGCAACTGTTCGGCTTTACCCCACTCGGTGTAAAACGGGTCGATATGCGAGCCGGTCATCATCACAAGACGCTTGTCCTTCGACGACACGTTGTTGAATCCCTCGACGTTGCCACGCAGGTGCAAGTGAAAGGCTCCCCAATTACCGGCGGAGAGTAGCGGGACGACAATCTCGTCGAGCTGTGCGGATCGCTCTTGGTACCACTCGTCGAGTAGGGGCCGATTCAAGAACTGCTCGCGCCAGTCGACCACGGGACCGTTCACGAGCGGCTGATCGATGTAGTGAAGTTGCCACCAGAAGTCCACGAATCCGTTGGCGTAGATGCCACCCTGGTAGGCCCATTCACGATAGAGGTCGTTGGCGCCCTCCCACGGGACAATGGCGGCGAGGTGGGGCGGACGAAGTGCCGCGACGTTCCACTGCACGATGGCGTAGAAGGAGATGCCGAGCAGACCAACCTTGTCGTTGGACCACGACTGCGTGCCGGCCCATTCAATGACGTCGTAGTAGTCCTCGGTGTCTCGACCGCTTAATGGGTCCAGGGTACCTAACGAGTTACCAATACCCCGCGAATCAATGCGCACGATGGCGTAGCCGCGGGGAACCCACCATCCCGGATCGGGCGTCTCCCACACTGCCCACGGGCTGATGTCAAATCCGTGATCAGGGTAGCGATTGAGCCAGTAGACGTCCTTGCCGTAAGGACTCATCGTAACGATGGTTGGGTGCGGACCTTCGCCCTCGGGACGAAAGACGTCGACACAGATAGGCGATCCATCTCGCGTGGTGACGTAAACGTTCTTCTCTTCGATGAGTCGGACATCATCCCAGTCGGTCACCGTCGTGCTCCTTCGTCGCGCCGTCGCAGATGTCTCGGGCTCTTCGTCCACGACGATACTTCGAATCAACTGATGGTCATTGTTAGACGAGAACGAATAGTATTCCACTCCGGGAATGCAACGAGAAAACTGTTTCACGGCGCGAACTTCCAGAGAGCTCGTCAACACTTACGAACCCTCTCACGTGGCGAGGGACGCAGGTTCTCGAATGTCGCACCATCGTGCAAGCGAGCGAAGTTCGCTCGTTGCGACGCCATCATTTCGGGTGACGCAAGTCACGCATTCACGAGATCGGCGACGACGCAGAAGTGGCGGTCGTATCGTGGAATTGCTAAAATTGTTGTGCCCCAATGTTGCACGAGACGAATCCGGAGGATTCTTAGATGAGTGAGTTGTTTCCAGCAAAGTCCATCGCCGTTGAGGTGGTCATTTGCACTGACCCTACGCGTGAGTTCGAGTTCAACTATTGGCACGACAAGGTTCGCATTCCGAATCTACGGAAGAAGGCGGGCGTTCTCGACGTCTACCGATATCGAGACCTACGTCCTGACTACGGCGGCGGGTTCCAGGGTTTGGTGGACATCGCCGGCGAGTACGCGCGCTATCTGACGCTGTACCGCCTCAATGACCCCGATCCGTGGGGCCTCATGCAACAACTCAAACAAGAAGAGCAAAAGGACGGAGGGTTCTTGGACTGCGCCGAGATCTTGGATCTGACGGTCTGGGATTTTGTCGCGGGCAGGCAAACGATCTCGCCGCCACGTGAATCTCCCACACGGCTTCCCGACGGCATGCCGGAGTCGATACTGCTCTTCTATTCCCACATGGATCCAACGAAGAAGATGGAGCACGACGACTGGTGGCTCCACACGCACGCGCACGACGTGCTCGAGACGCCGGGTCTCGTGCAGTGCTCTCGTTACTTGACGCTCAACCCTGAGCCCGAGTTGCTTGACGCCAGAATCTTGAACGTGTACGAGATCGACGCGGACGACCCAGGAGCCGTCGTGCAGCGTGTCCTCGAAGACGACAGGAACATTCGACGTCCCCAAGGTCGATTTAGCACTTTCACCCTCCCAAATACGCCGCTTTCCATTGGCTCTGGCGTCTATCGACACTGGGACCCGATGTCGTCTTAGACGACTAAAAGAATCAGCAACAATCCGAGTTCCGTGGGCGCAGTCGCGGAGTTCGCCAATCTCATCTGGTTTCTACGTGACGAGGGCACGCCCTACGTGGCTGAAATCCGAGGCGACGTCAATCCGCGGAGTCTCGTGTCAAACCTCGGCCTTGGCCGACCACGTACATCAGCGGTTCACCCTTGACGTATCGAGTGATCTGCGAAGCCGCAAGGGTCAAGGCTTTTATATTGCCTTCACGGGTGTGACCACCAATATGTGGCGAGATGAACGATCCATGGAGAGTCCACAGGGGGTGATCAGGTGGTAGCGGCTCGGCGTCGTACACGTCTAACACAACGCGAAGGCGACCCGTTTCGACTTCATTCACCAAAGCAGGAAAATCAATCACGGGACCCCGGCCAGCGTTGATCAAGAGTGCGCCGTCTTTCATCTTCGCCAGCATCGCGGCGTCCATGAGTCCGCGGGTCTCGTTCGTCAATGGCGTGATGAGGATCACGGCGTCGGCGTCACCCAGGTGACTTGGAAGATCCTTCACCGAAAGAATGGACCCACGAGCAGTTCTGGCAAACGTGAACACCCTCATGTCGAATGCTTCGCATCGGCTCGCTATCGCCTGACCGATTGGTCCCATCCCAACAATCACTACCTTGCTACCGGACAATTCGTGTCGCCACGTTCTGACCCACTCTCGACGTGGCTGGTGAGCGACCGCGTCGACTACTCCACTGAATACGCCGAGGAGAGCGCCCAAGACCCACTCCGAGACGCCCACGTCACGACTACCACGTGCGTTGCAAAGCTGCGCCAGTTCGGGAAGGTTGTCTTCGACCCCGTCGTAGCCGGCCTTCAGAACCTGGACAACCCGCAGTTGCTGCATGTCTTGTAACCGAGGAACCAAATCCGGTAGACGTAGCGGCAGCACCAGGAACTCTATTGCCGCGATTGAGGCGAAGTCGTCCACGACTTCGGGTAATTCGAGGATCTCTACGGGAAGATCCTCGTCCAGCGCGGCCGCGATGATCTCTGCACCAGCAGGCGGAACGCCGACCACGATTCTACGAACGCCGACCGATGACATACGACTAGAACCCGCCCTCTACTGATACGACACACTTTTCGCCGTCAGTTCGCCGACCGCCCTCGCGCGAATCGTCTCTCCATCGGCTGACTTCAGCCAACGCGTCACTGCGGTGATGATTGCTTCGCGATTCACGCACCGATCACCACGATTTCCTGAGGGTAGCGGTGCAGTCGTTCGGGCGCCCCGTCGCCGGTGATGAGAAAGTTGTCACAGATCCAGGAATCGAAGCCACCACCGAACTCATAGCTTGGATGACAAGTGATGTTCATGTTGGCCGAGATCGTTGCCGGCTCATCGAATCGAACAAGTGGACGCTCCACCAAGTCATAGCCTTGACCGTGACAGTGGAGGCGCGTTTCACCGGGTCGACCATTCTTCACCATGAAGGCGTTGTACTCGTTCCACACCTCACTACACGAGACGCCTATATCCAACAGGCTTACGCAATACTCTTGCGCCTGTATCGTGAACGCGCATTCGTCGAGCATGACGCTGGGCACGGGTCCGAGCGATGCCATCCTTCCGAGCTCGGCGTAGTAGCCCCCTGGTCCATTGCACTCAATCAGGAGGCGAACTATGTCACCCTCCTCGATTACCTTCGCCTGGAAGTGCGGCGGACCGAACGGACTGCTCTGCCCCGGTTGCCAGGAGGAACACAGGTACAAGCCCTGCTCACTGCCCAACGTGCGTGCGGTGTACTCCGCTATCGCCGTCAGCTCACTCTCTCGCATTCCCGGTTTGAGCGCAGCGAAGGCGGCCTCCATCGCCGCGTCCTGAACAGCGCAGACGCTTCGAACACGCTCCAGCTCTTCGGCGGACTTCACCATCTTCACCTCATCGATGACGTCCCACTCCTCCACGAACTTGGCGTTGGGCATTTCGCGGCGGACGTACTCGATCGTCGGGTACGACACCTCAGCACTCGCCGGAACGCCAATCGTCGCGTGTTCGAATCCCGCGAGGGCCTTGACGATGAGCTCCGCGTCGTAGTACCGCGTGTAACCAACGCTCGCGTAACTCGGTGTCGTGAGGACTCGACCAATCCCGTGCAGTGGACCGCCTCCGCCCTGGGGCACAATCTGCTCACCGTGCACGGGACCCTGACGAATCAGCGTTCCCTCACCTTCAAGGGGAAATACCAAGGAAACGGGGTAGCCGTTACCAGCAGGGACGTCGCTCAGATAACGTACTGCCCCACCCATGTAGTCATTATTCGCCTGACACACGAGGACATCGATCCCGCGGTCCGCCATCCTTTCGCGTACGGCTCTCCAGCGTCTCTCGAGCTCCGCGTTCGAGATCGGTGTATTAATCCTCGACGACATCGCTGCCATGTGGTCTCCTCAACGCATCTACTTTTCCGGAATAATTCTAATTCTTCGCGAAGATCCGACTAGCGGCCCACGAAGTTTTTAGTGAGTGAAGTCAACGACGACACGTAGTATGTCGCGCGGGTTCTTCTGACGTCATCATCGAGATACTTTTATCTAACCGCTCGCCCCACTCGCTCGCTCTTCGCACGACCCTTTGACGTCGCGTGTACTGCTCTGGTGACACACACGTTACGGCGTGAGTTGTTGGCGATCGCAGAACTCATCGATGACGTCCTTTTCTATGACGGACACGCCACATTGAGAAAGTAGCGTCGCCAGGGTCGTCACCTCGAGGCGCCTCGGCCTAGGCATCGGCGCACGCATCAATGGATTAGCAATGAAGCCGCGCAACCACGCCCCGGCCTTGTAACGAACGTGTAGGCGACCGAAGTCGGAGAAGACGTACTCGTTCAACTCCGCGAGTCCGTTAGTCCAAATCTCCGTGGCGCGAACGACGTCGCCAGCCTTCCACGCCGCGATATGTTCCATCATGGGCTCTAGGGCATAGTTGAACGCACCAGAGGACGTACCGTCGAACGCGTTGTTCGCTAGATTCTCATGGAAGTACTTGCCAACGGCGCCGAGGATGTCCACGGGTCTATCTGCTTCGCGGATCACGCGCGATACCGCGCGATAGCCGTCATAGTTGTACGTCATCTTCCAACCAACGACGTTGGGCACTTCCGCGATGACTTGGCGAGTCACGCGGTCCGAGAGACCCACGCCGAAGGCCGCACTCGTCTTGCCCACGGGATGGATCACCATCGGGAGGTCGACTTCAGCGCGAATCGCGTGGAGAAGGTCGATAAGGACTTCTGGGTACTTGTCGGAGTCCCAAGACTGAGTGATGTCGCCAGCGCCAATCGGGGGGAAGACGAAAAGGCCCTGCACACCAGCGTCCGCGGCGTCGCGAGCGGTTCGTACGGCGCCAACGGTGGTGACGTCGACGACCCCGCCCAGCACCGGCGCCCGGCCGGCGGTCTCTTCAAGCACCGCGCGAATCACCTGCGTGCGCTCTTCGTAGTCGAGCGCGAACAACTCTCCGGCCTCAGGGTTGGCGATGATCGCCATGCCGGCCGTTAAATACTCTGGCGTGAGGAAACGGCGAAGAAAGGATCGATACCCCTTCTCATCGATCGAACCATCCTCGAGAAAAGGAAGAACGGGAGTGACGAACAACTTCCCAAACGGCTCGTAGTTCATGAATCTTCCCCCTTCGGTGAGCACCGTGCTCCCCACGTACTGTAATCCGTGGTACAACATGTATCGTAATACGGGATAGCAACTAGAGGCAACCTTTGCTGGGACTCGCGGAAAGTACACCGTCGTCCCATCGCGTTGGACGAGGGCTCGGGCGATTTAAAGCGCCGGCCCGCGATCAACAAGGGCCGCCGGTTGGAGTTACTCGCGAAAGTGTCGTGATGAATTGACTACGAATTGAAGTCCGTGAGAAGTCCCTCGGCGACGTGTCGAGAACGTAGTCGCGCGTCGTCAGATCGTCAAGAAATGAAACGACGTTCCCGAATAGCGCGGGAACGTAGAAGCAGTGATGAGAAAGATTGTCAGTTTCAACCATTGAGAAATGTGTTGTGGACCGCACCAGTCTGGTGACGGTTCAGCACAACGAGCAGGAGTAAATCATGGACCGCAAAATAGCACTGGAAGAGCACTTCGCAATACCACGTTACGCTGGGCGCCCACACTTCTTGAGCTTGGAAGTTTGGCACGACGTCGCTCGTGGGCTCGAGGACTTCACCGAACTCCGTTTAGGACTAATGGACAGAACGGGCATTGCCTACGCCATCATCTCGCTCACGAGTCCTGGGGTGCAGGGAGATCACGACGCGAAGAAGGCAGTCGACGGTGCGCGCACGAGCAATGACGTTCTCGCCGAAGCGATCGCTCAGCATCCCGATCGCTTCGGCGGTTTCGCGGCGGTGGCACTTCAGGACGTGGATGAGGCCATTGCGGAGATGCACCGCGGCGTCACCGAACTTGGGTTCCACGGAGTGCTCATCAATAGCTTCTCCGACATGCCTGACGGAAGCGTCGCCCACCTCGACGAAGAACGCTTCGACCCATTTTGGAGCGCGCTCGAGAGCTTGGACGTACCTCTCTACCTCCACCCACGACTGCTGCCGGCTGACCAGCGCGGTGCGATGGTTACTTGGCCAGAGATGGCCGGACCCGTGTTGGAGTTCACGACCGAAACGTCATCCTCCGCGCTTCGCCTCATTACGAGTGGAGTGTTTGATCGCCACCCTCGAGCCCAAGTCATCCTCGGCCACCTCGGTGAGACGTTGCCCTACAACATCTGGCGCATTGAGAACCGTATGCGCAAGGCGACCGATCGCGTGACGCTCGAACGTACGCTGACGTCCTACCTGACCGACCACTTCTACATCACCACCTCCGGGCACTTCTTTACGCCGAGCCTGATGACGGCGGTTGAGGTAATGGGAGACGACCGGGTGATGTTCTCCGTGGACTATCCCTTCGACGACATGGTCCAGGGCTCCGAGTGGTTCGACAACGCAGTGATCGACGAGGACTTGCGCCTAAAAATCGGCCGAGGGAACGCCGCCCGACTCTTCTTAGGGTGAAGCGCACATCCGCCCACCCGTGGCGATGCCAAGAGAGCGGGGCGAATCCTCATCAATGGCTTGACGAATGGAAGTATTTCACGCACCGCGTCCGCGCCGGAACAAACTATCGACCTCGACAGACTCGGCGAGCGAAACGGCGGTCGTCACGTCAACGAAGTGAGTGACCTTAGCCCAGTTGAGAGTCTTCGAGTGGTGTCGATCCTTGTTCCTTCACGATGACTTGGCGGGTCGTCACCGTCAAGACTCGACCATCTCTCGCCCAGACGCGCAAGCAGATAAGGTCGCCCTCGCGCGCGACAGCCGAGTCATCGTCGCTCAGATTCGGAGTTTCGACGAGCGACAACCCCATCCCCGTCGCCTCGAGGGTGACGTGGTCCGCGGCCGCGCCTAGTTGGTCGCTGAGCGCGCTCTTAAGAGAAGCCCCCGATGATCCGGCTCGAAGTGAAGCCTGCACCACGTCGAGCGCTTGGGCGCACAACGCAGCCGTTCCGACTTGATCGGGCGCGCTGAAACCGAGGTCCGCCCAGTAACCGAGGTACTCCGCGGCCAGGTAGACCGTCAAGGGATCACTGCTCCATGAAGTGGCGCCGGCACTACCGTCTGGCCACGGCCGCAAGGAACCGTTCTGGGCAACGACCAGGGCTCGAAAGTCCCGACAACCACGAAGCTTCGCAACCCGCTCGGCCGCCACGAGCGCGCCGTGGACTTCACCGGTCGCCTGCAACGAAGCCAGTAACGCCGACCTCGCGTCGCCAAGGATGGCGCGCGCCGTGCGCATCACGCTCAGTTCCCTCTCGCGCTTAGTGCGACGCAGCGTGTCGAGTGCGTCGTCGAAGGTGACGACCTCGTACTTTTCGAACGACGCGAAGACGCCGTCGGCCCGGGCTTTGTTGAAACATTCACCGGCGCCCACCACAGCTACGCGGCCCTCGATGACGCCGTGCTCTTCGAGCACCTCGGCAATTCCCGCTCCTAGTTGCGCGAACCAACGAACGTCTTGAACGACGGACATTCCCTTGATGAAGGGGTGGTCGCGGCCGCCGCCGAGTCCGGCCAGGAGTGTTGGTTCTCGACCCGGCACGTAGATAAGCGTCGCCAGGGCGCCCGCGGTCAGGTAGTTCGACAGATAACCAATGAGGCCCGGGTGCGAAGAGTCCTCGAAACCCACGACGGCGGCGACACCCATTGCCTCGGCGGCCCGATCCACCGCGAGGCGACGCTCCTCGAACTCATCAGGCGGTAACACGGCTCGATCCCACGTGCTGCGTCCGTGCTTCATGACCGGTTCCATTGTGTGGATCACGTCACTCCCACGGTCGCGAGTTCGCCGCGACGCGAACTCATGAGACGCGCCCCACCGGTCTCGACGATGACTGGCTCGCCACAGAGCAGGTACCCAGATCCGGGCAAGTACTGGTTCGGGTGCAGGACGAAGAAGTCGCCCTCGGCGAAGTTCTCGTTGCTCGAGACGGTTACGTCACCCGGTAGCACCGAGCCAATCCCGAGGCCATGACCTCGTGCTCGCATGTACGGGGGGCGGCAATAGTCACCGAATCCGGCCTCAGTCAATACTGCGTTCATTGCTTCCGCGGCGCCACGAACGGGCCCGCCCGGCACGCACGCACCGCGACCCGCTTCAAAGGCCGCGTCAAGAAGTTGATAGTCATCCACGACGCCGGGTCCCGCACGGCCGATGGTCACCGAACGACAGATCTGCGTGAACATCCCTCCGACGGAAGGTGAAATCTCCGCCAGAAGTAAATCGCCGCGTTCGACCATTCGATCCGTGGGGGGATGAACGGAACGATTGCGCTGCGAGGCCGAGATCAGGACAAAGTTGTCCTCCGAGCCAAGTTCGCGCAGGATTCCATCCAGGATGGCGACGACGGCGAACTCACCGAGGCCGGGATGGAGCTCCTCGAGCAGTCGTTGATAGCCGACCTCGGCAATCTGCGTTGCCTTAAGCGCGAGGTCGCGCTCGTACTCATCACGCCAGCGGGCTATCTCCAAGAGGAGGCGGTCGCCGGTCCCGTCGTGCTCGCCCAGCGCAGCAACAGCGCTCGGGTGGCGCCGAGCGGAGATCTTGTCCGTCCCACAGAGCAGCACCTCGTCACGCGAAACACCCATACGTTGTAGCCACGATTGGGCGGCGACGAAGACGTCCGTAACACTCGTCGCGTGCTCGCCAACAGCTTCCTGGGCCCGGGAAAGATCCCACTGGGGGCTCACCCACAGTTCGAACGAGCCGTCGGGCCCGATCCCGAGCGCGCACTCCCCCATTGGCTTGAAGCCCGAAGCCCAACAGACGCCATCCGTGGCGAGCAATGAGTGTTCGGCGCCGGAGTAAATGACCACAGCCCCGCGGCCCGACAACTTCGCGGCTTCAAGGAGCCTGCGCTGACGTTTGGCCACCGCCTCCACCAGGGTCGGACTCGAGGCAGCACCGGCGCCGGGGAAGGTCCGGACGTCATCGGTCGTCGAAGGTAGGGTCATCGCGACGCGGCGCCAAGCTTGGTCCGCAACGTTTTCGTTGCCTCTCGGTCGACGCTCGGCGTCGCGGGGTCGATGACCACTATGTAGTCTCGTTCGGCGTGCTCCTTCGTGATGAAACCTTCGAGCAAGTCGAGATCGATTTCTTCGAACGGTCGCTCGAGCGGGTCGCCCCAGCCGCCGCCGCCGCCGGTGACCTTTCGCTGCGCCGCGCCCGCTCCGACGCTCTTGCGGGTGTCGCCCCCGTTCTCCCACTCCCCATCAAGCGATAAGCGAATATCGCAGTAGCCCGGCTGGCCCGCCTCGCCGTGGGCGAGACCCCAGGGCGGACACGTCTCTCGTGGTATCGAGGACATACTCCAGGTACCGGGCTCGAGATTCTGAATGTCCGTGACCTGACCGAGCCCGCCGCGAAAACGCCCCGCACCACCCGAGTCGGGACGAAGCGCGCGCTTCTCAACGATCAGGGGGTACTTGAGCTCGAGACTTTCAATTGGAGCATTGCGAACATCTCCTTGGCAGACCGACACCGAGGCGTTCTGTCCGTCCTCGGAGGGTGAGGCACCCCAACCTCCGCCCTCGATCGTCTGGGATACGAACCGCTTGCCGTCTCGCGTCGAGTCGACACCGAAGAAGACCATCGCGCCACCGAGTGTCCCGTAGGTGGCCGCTGGAACAACGTCCGGCATCGCCGGGGCGAGCGCCCGCAGGATGACGTCGACCGCCGTTGGTATGGCGATGCTCCACTGCGCCATCGGCGCGGGAAACTTGGCCATCATGAAGTTGCCCTCGTCGATTTCGACGTGGAGCGCTCGAAACGATCCCTCGTTGAGCGCTTCGAGTGGAGCGGTGATCCCCTTGTAGGCAATGAACGCGGCCGCCCGGGTTCGCGAGTTGATTGATCCGCGTCGCGCGCGCGACGAGCCGGTCAGGTCGACCGTCAGGTCACTGCCCTTCACGGTCACCTTCGCCACGACCATGACCCGCTGATCGCGATCGACGAAGTCATGGTCCAACCAGCCCTCCGCCGAATACTCGCCGTCGGCGATCTTTTCGATGGCTAGTCGACAGCGGGCCTCGGAGTCATCGAAGACCCGCGCTAAGCAGAGACGCACTTCTTCCACGCCGTAGCGCTCGACAAGCTCCTCGACGCGTTGAGCACCGACCTTGCACGAGGCCAGCTGGGCCCGAAGATCGCCCATCGCCGCTTCGGGGTAGCGAACGTTGTCGGCGATGAACTTCATGAGCCGCTCGTTCATAACGCCAGCATCCATGATCTTCACCTGATCGAACTGCAACCCCTCGACCCAGGGGTCGGTCACCATGCCTCCGCCCGCACCAAACCCGGTGCTCAAACCGCCAATATCCACCCAGTGGGCGCGGACCATGGAAAACCCGAAGAGTTCGTCGCCAACAAAGATCGGGGTGTAGGCCACCATGTTGTTGAGGTGCTGTCCACACACTCGTTGATGATTCATAAGAATCGCGTCACCCGGTTTGAAGGACTCCTTGCCGAACCGATCGACGGCGTCATTAATTACTACGTCGAGGTCCGCGACGAAGTGCGAAACACCGCCGATGTTCTGCGCGAACAACTCCCCATCGACGCCAACAATGGCGCAAGAGAAATCCCGCACCTCGTAGATCATCATGTTGTACGAAGTTCGCTGTAAGTCCTCTGCCATTTCGTTCGCCGCTGCCGGGAACGAGTTACGCACGACTTCTAGAGTGACCGGGTCGAGCACGACAAGCCTTCTTTCTCACTGTCCATTAACTTTTCATCCGCCAGAGGCCGCGTCCTTCGCACGTCGCCCTCGGGTCTTCTAGATCCGCTTCGGTTCATCGGTCGATGGAGACGACGAGCTCTCCCTCATCGCCCACGACTGCTCGGTCACCAAGGGCCAGTACCGTGGTGCTCGCGTACTCTTCGATGATGGCCGGACCAACGATCTCGAAGCCGGCGGGAAGCGACTCACGCTGCCAGACATCGCAGTTGCGCTTGACCACTTTGCCGCCCTCGGTGAAGCCGACGTCACGGGAGTGGCGCTTCGGACCGTCGCCCGTGGCCGGAGAACTACCGATCGTCTGTGTGGGTCGCCGCGAGAGGCCGACGACGCGAACATTGATGACCTCAACCGACTCATCGGGCGCGAAATGGCCGAACCGTTCAAGGTGCATCTCGTCAAACGACTTGCGAATCGAAGCCTTGTCCCCTTGGTAGAGATCGGCTTCGCTGACCGGCGTGCGCAAGGTGAACTCTTGGCCCACGTAGCGCAGGTCGAGGTAGGTCTCGTAGGCGATGCTCTCCAGCGCGACGTTCTCGGCTTCCAGTAGGCCACGGGCTTCGCGCCGCATTTCCTCGACGATCGCTACGATCTCCACCAAATCGAGCTCGTCCAATCCTCGATAACAGGTGCGCACGAAGTCGTGGCGGATGTCGGCGATCAACATGCCGAGCGCCGAGAAATGGCCGGGCAGCGGCGGGATGACGACGGTGGGGATGTGCAGGTCGCGCGCTATGGCGCACGCGTGCAGCGGACCCGCTCCGCCGAACGCGATGAGCGCACAGTCCCTCGGATCAAGCCCTCGGTCGATCGACACGGCTCGCACCGCGAGTGCCATCTTGTTGACCGCGATGTCCACGATGGCGCGAGCAGTGGCTTCAGCGTTGAGGCCGAGGTGAGCGCCAATCTGCTCGACCAGCGCCTTCGACGCACCCTCAACGTCGAGCGGCATTTCGCCACCGAGGAAGTTCGACGATCCGAGGCGCCCGAGGACAGCGTTCGCGTCGGTCACCGTTGGGCGTAGACCGCCCCAGCCATAGCAAATCGGTCCGGGGTGGCCACCGGCACTCTCCGGGCCGATGTTGAGCGCGCCAACTTCATCGAGGTAGGCAATGCTCCCTCCGCCCGCGCCAATCTCAATAACGTCGACCACGGGCAGCATGACGGGATGGCCACTCATGGTGTCACCGACGAAGTAACTGTCGGACATCTCTGGAAAACCGTGGCGAACGAGAGCGGCCTTCGCCGTGGTACCGCCCATGTCAAAGGCCACCGCCTGTTCGATGCCCAGGCGACTCGCGAGCCTCGCGGCCGCGATCGCGCCGCCCACCGGGCCTGATTCCATGGTGCGCGCGGGTTGAGAGCGCGCCGTGTCGGGCGTCATCACCCCACCGTTCGACTGCATGATTAGTACGCGACCATCGAACGCTCTCTCCGCCAGGACGACTTCGAGCGCCTCGAGATAGGCACTCATCCGCGGGCCGACGTAGGCGTTGATCACGGTCGTCGACGTCCGCTCGTACTCGCGGTACTCGCGCATGAGCTCGTGCGAGAGCGAGACGAAGAGGTCGGGCGCGTGCTGGTTGATGATCTCGCCGACGCGCCGCTCGTGTTCAGGGTTCACGTACGAGTGCAGGAAGCACACGGCGACGGACTCGACGCCATAGGCCCGAGCTTGTTCGAGAGCGCGCAGAACGTCGTCGGGATCGAGTTCGGTGTGGGTCTCGCCCGAGGCGAAGATACGCTCGCTGATTTCGAACGTGAGATGCCGCGGGACGAAGGGTACGGGCCGTTTGAAGAACAAGTTGTAGGACTCGGGTCGGTTCCCCCGACCAATCTGATAGACGTCGCGCGTGCCGCGGGTCACGAACAGCGCCGTACGCGCGCCCTTCCTCTCAATCGCGGTGTTGATCGCGATTGTGGAACCGTGGATGAACTCGGCGGCGGTAACGATGGGGACCCCGCTCTTTTCGAGGCAACGAACGATACCGTCGGTGATCGCGGCCGGGTCGGTGTACGACTTTCCCTGGTAGATCGTATTCGTGAGCGAGTCGTACGCCACGAGGTCGGTGAAGGTGCCACCGATGTCGGTTGCAATATAAGTCACAAGTACTTTGCCTTTCGTAGTTCCATTGAAGCCGTGATCTTGTTACTGGTCAACCGGTCATGGCGACAGGAGCATTCATTCAGCCAGATACAACGCAGTAAGAGCAACCGTGACGCCGGGTGGTGCCGCTAACGATGGCGAAACGACGGACGAAAGCCACGAAGCGCGCGTTCGTATCGTTTCCCATTCGCTCGACCTTAACCATTGTTCCGCATCCCAATACACATTGTACCGACAGGGAAAGTAACAGACCAGTTGAAATATGTCAAGCGTCGTACGCACATCCTGCGCCACCTGGCGAGTTTTGTGTCGCGCGAGTCACTCTCCGAGCACGACGCACGCAGCCCGTTATGCCTCTCGTGGCGAATGACGACTTACTGCCAAGTAAAAACGTCGAAATGACGCCGTGGTCAGTCGAAGAGAACGTTGATGTTCTTGGTCTGGGTGTAGGAAAGCACTTCTTCGAGATTTTCCTCGCGACCCACTCCCGAGTCTTTCAGGCCGCCAAATCCCGCGGCGAGAAAGTGAGCTGACACGTCGTTGACCCAGACGTAGCCCGCCTCGATATCACGCGCGAAAGAGAGCGCCGTCGAGAGGTCGTTGGTGAAGATGCTGGCGCTTAGTCCGTAGGCCACGTCGTTGGCGATGCGTAGGGCGTCGTTGAAGTCGTCGAAGGGAACGACCACGAGCACCGGCCCGAAGATCTCTTCTTGTAACAGTCGCGAGGTCGCCGGTACGTCCTCGTAGAGCGTGGGCCGTACGTACAGGCCGCCGGCCAGGGCCGGATCTTCGGGTTGTACACCGCCCACCACCAGGCGTAAGTCCTCCTGCGCCGCGATGTCGATGTAGTTCATCACCTTTTCGAACTGCGCTCGGTGCACAATGGATCCAATATCGGTCGCTTCGTCGGCGGGCGGTCCCGAGCGCAGCGACGCCATGCGACTCGCGAGTCGCTCCACGAACTCCTTGCGAAGCGAATGGTGTACCAGAAGGCGCGACGTGGATCCACAGGATTGACCCTGCCAGGTGAAGTTCATACCTCGAAGTGCGCCATCGATCGCCCGGTCAATATCCGCGTCGGGGAAGACCACGATGGGATTCTTCCCACCGAGTTCGAGCGTGACCGTCTTCACGACATTCGACGCCGCCCGGGCCTGAATTGAACGACCAATCTGTGCCGAACCCGTAAAGGCAATTCGTCGCACTTTGGGATGGCTCACCAACGCGTCACCCACGTCACTGCCCAATCCCGTCACGATATTGAGCACGCCGGCCGGGAAAATTCCTTGCGCCAGTTCACCGAGACGCAGGGCCGAGATTGACGTGTGTTCAGAAGGCTTCAGCACGACGGCGTTACCCGCGATCAGCGGAGCGCCAATCTTTCCTGCGGCGAACATGAGGGGGTGGTTGAAGGGGATGATCCGCCCAACCACCCCAAAGGGGTGACGGAGGGTGTAGTTGAGTCGTCCGTGATCGCCGGGGATGGTGTCACCTCGCTGTTCAAAGACGACACCGGCGAAGTATCGCAGGAGACGGGCCGCGTTGAAGGCGTCTTTGCGCATCTCACGAATAGGGCTGCCGTTATCGGTCACGTCGAGCATCGCGAGCTCTGCGGCGTGCTCGAGGATTACCGCCGCGAGCTTTTCGAGACTCGCCGCACGCTCGAGCGGCGGCGTAGACCACCAGGCCGGAAACGCGGCGGCGGCGGCTTGGACGGCGTCGTCAACGTCGTCGGGTCCACCCTTAGGAAAACGCGCAAAAAGCTCACCATTCGAGGGGTTCACGGCCTCGAGCGTGGCGCCGTTGCGCGCGTCGCGCAACTCCCCACCAATCAGCATTCGATAGTGACGTACGTCGCTGGTCTTACTCATAGCTTCCCTTTAACAACAGTGTCGTATGCGGCCTCGACAGCAGCCTCTATTTTTAGCATCGAGAGCACGTGGCCTGGATTTTCCACAAAGTTAGCCCCCGACTTCACTTGAGCGACGAGTTCCGTCACCCTACGATGCTCTCCGGCCAACCGAGCGTGCCACGATCGCACGTTGATTCGCTCGCGTCCAATTCACGGCCATACGTGAGCAGAAAACGCAACTCACCGTCCGGGCACATCAAAGTATGGGCCCCGTGACAACGCGGCCGCCATCTTCTACATCAAAACTCTCGAAGGGACTCGAGTTCGCGCCGCTCGATCTTCACTGGCTCAGGGCACGCCCACTCCGGAACCCAGGAATCACTAAATTCTCGACAATGAGACCAGTTGCTCGGTCAATCTAACGTCTACTTTTTGCATCACTGTCAACCAGCGGTGCCAAAAGCTGTTAATCGGTCGGAGCAAAGTGTCTCGAACTGTGGAACGATGGAACGCATGGCACAAGAAAATCCCGTCAAACGAACGTCGGAATCCGACGCAGCAAACGAGACCCCCATTACGAAGGCCATCGCCGCACAGGGGCCCAAGGAGGTGAACCGTGCGGTTGACGTCCAGGTCATCGCGCGAGCCGCCAACATTCTTGGCGCGCTGGGGGACTCTCCAGACGGACTAAGTCTGGCCCAAATCGCCCGAGTGACGACGTTGTCACGGTCGACCGTACACCGTATTGTGGTCGCCCTTTGCAAACAAGACTACGTTCGTTCGACGGACTCGGGCTATCAGTTAGGTCCGACGCTCCTGCGCCTCGCCGAAGCCAGTCGTTCGAATTTTGAGTTTGACGTAAGCCCTTTTCTCGTAGAACTGAGTCGTGAACTGCGAGAGACCGTCGACCTTTCACAGTTGACCGGTCAGTCGGTGACGTTCGTGAACCAAGTGATCGCCATGCGTCGGCTACGAGCCGTCTCGGGAATCGGAATATCGTTCCCGCTGTACTGCACCGCCCCCGGCAAGGCCATACTCGCCGCACTGGGGCCGGCCGCAACTAGGAGGCTCCTGCCCGAGCGCTTCGACCGGTTCACACCGTCAACGCAGCCCGATCTCGCCTCGCTCGAGATCGAGCTTGACGAGGTCCGCCGTACGGGTATTGCGTACGACCGTGAGGAGCACACGCTCGGAATCTGCGCCATCGGTATGGCGGTCCAGGCATCCAATCAAAATTGGTTCGCGGTGTCGGTACCACTCCCTGCGCAGCGGTTCTACGGCCAGGAGAGCCGACTCGCGACGGCGCTCACCGCTTCGCTGGACGCGATTGTGAAGGCACAACTAGCAAATTAATCAGGCGATCCACTCGATGGAGACGGTCGGCCACCTCAGATAGATGCTCGAGGTTTCAACGCCGTGCGATGAATTGACCACACGAAATCTCGGTAACCGATGCAGTGCTGTCGTGGGCGCGGCTGGCCCATTCTTTACATTCGGACCGTCCGAACAACAGACGCTCACGTGAGCAGTGCGCCGTTAATCCAGCCACGACGTCGTCCGCGACGTCGCGCGTGCCACGCCTCGTGGCTCTTGGGTCAACCCACTATCGGTATCGCGTGGTGCGCAGCGAAACGCGAAAACTAGTCTCGAGTCCGGCGGACGTTACGGCGAACCAGAAGGTAGCCACTCTTCCTCCTCGATCTCGAGTTGTACTGACGCACGGTCCGCGGTACGTAGTGCCCACGTTGACGTGCTCAAGAGTCCGATTACGAGTACGGCGCCACCGCAGGCGCTCAACAACCACCAATCCGAGCGAGTGGCGACCGTGAAGCTTTGGGCCAAGGCTTCCCGGCTGAGTCCGGCGACGAGCGCCGAACCGACGATGCCCACGCCCAGTACCTGACCGATCTGTCTACTCGTCGACGCCACCGCCGACGCGACCCCGGCCTGACTCGCCGGCATTCCCGACACGGCGGTATTCGTGATGGGCGCGTTCACCATGCCAAAGCCAACGCCGAAGATTACGTACGCAACAAAGAGCCGAGTAAAGGACGTGGTGGGCGACAACGTGGTGAGCATGAAACTTCCGTAGCCCATGGCAACCCCCGCGACAACGAGCGACGGTCGCGCCCCAAAACGTGCCACGGCCCGCCCCGAGAGCGAGGCGAAGAGCGCCATCGCGACAGCCATCGGCAAGGTGTCTATCCCCGCGCCCAGCGCCGACAGGTTCCGAACGTCTTGGAGGTACAGGGTGTTCAAGAAGAAAAACCCGGCGAAGGCGAAGTACGAGGAAACGGCGATCAACGTCGCGCCCGAAAAAGGAATGCTCTTGAAGAAGCGCAGATCTATCAGCGCCTCGTGTCGATGGAGTTCGTACGGTATGAGAGCGACCAATCCGACGCCGGCCAGCGCGAACAGGCCAAGGATCTCGCCCGAGCTCCAGCCGCGCCCCGGTCCTTCGATGACGGCGTAGGTGGTGCTCGCGAGGATGACGGTGACAATGAACTGACCCACGGGGTCGAGTCGCCGGGGCTTGGGTGCCTTCGACTCGGGGATGTACACCACGCTCAGTACGATCCCGACGACGCCGATCGGTATATTCACCCAGAAGACCGACTGCCACCCGACACTGTGCACGAGCAGTCCACCCATGATCGGACCCATGGCCAACGCAATCCCGACGACGGCGCTCCAAAGTCCGATGGCTCGAGCCCTCTCTCGATCGTCCTCGAAGGTGTTGCGGATGATGGACATAGCGACAGGGTTCAGCATCGATCCCCCGACGCCCTGCAACATCCGAAAGAACACGAGGTAACCAAGGCTGGGCGCCAGGCTGCACGCCAGTGAACCCAGTACGAAGAGAGAGATTCCCAAGATGAATACCTTGCGTCGACCAATCCGGTCCGCCATCGAGCCCGAGAGCATTAGCAGACTGGCGAGGACCAGGGTGTAACCGTCGACCACCCACTTCAGACCCGACAGCGACGTGTGGAAATCCCGAGCGATGGAGGGCAGAGCCACGTTGACGATGGTGTTGTCGATAAAGACGATGAATACGCTCGTGCAACAGATCGCGAGTATGCCAAAACGGCGTCTACTTGAGATGGTTGCGGACATCATCGACTCAAGAGGGCGTGGCTCAATCGATATCGGTTTGTTGATCGCCGAGAGCATTCGGGCGTCTCACCCTCGTAACCACGATTCGAAAGATCGCGAATGGGCGTGGGCGCTCGCGACATCAACGTTGACATGAGGTGGACACCGCTCGAGGTTATCGCCCCCCTGCGCTGATCCCGACAATCGCGAACCGTGGCGGGGCGTTTCTCATCAGAGCGACGAGTCCTCCGCTCGCACTTTTGACGCCATCTACCGTGAAGAGAGGAGCCGAACTCGATTACGTCGTGCACGGTGAGGTGCGGAGCTACTCGTTCGAACCCCGCTCGAAGATTGAGGCGATGATCCGGCGCGCTTGCTCGATAGCAATCGTGGTCACGCTCTTTCGTCCGACCACCGTTTGTACTCTCTTCGGCGAGCGTGCAGGATAGGTTCGGTATATCCCGACGGTTGCGTTGTCCCCGACAACACCAAGTCACACGCCGCTTTAAAAGCGACGCCGTCGAAATCTGGCGCCATCGGCGTATAGTTCGGATCGTCTTCATTTTGCTCATCGACCTTGGCCGCCATGCGCCTCATTGTCGACATAACCTGCTCGCGATCTACCACGCCGTGACGAAGCCAGTTGGCGATGTGTTGTGAGGAGATTCGACAGGTCGCACGGTCCTCCATAAGAGCGACGTCATGAATATCGGGCACCTTCGAGCAGCCAATTCCCTGATCAATCCAGCGCACGGCGTATCCCAGAATTCCTTGCGCGTTGTTCTCTAACTCCTTCGCAACGTCAGCGTCGCTCAACGATGTCGTCGCGAGTGGAATCTTCAGCATCTCATCAACGGTCCGTCGGCGACGGCTGGCCAATTGGTCTTGACGTTCACGCACGTCGACGCGGTGATAGTGGGTCGCGTGCAACGTGGCCGCCGTCGGAGAGGGCACCCACGCGCAGTTGGCGCCCGCGAGTGGATGAGCAATCTTTTCAGCCAACATCTTGGCCATGAGGTCGGGAGCGGCCCACATGCCCTTACCAATCTGAGCGTGATCTCGAAATCCATACGCCAAACCGATATCGACGTTTCGATCTTCGTACGCGTCGAACCACTGTTGATCTCTCATCTCGCCCTTTGGCACCATGACCCCGGCTTCCATCGAGGTATGAATCTCATCACCCGTTCGATCGAGGAATCCAGTATTAATGAAGACAATGCGCGAAGGGACAGCACTGATGCACTGTCCAAGGTTGAGACTCGTGCGACGCTCTTCGTCCATCAGGCCAATTTTAATGGTGTCGCGAGGAAGGCCGAGGGCGTCTTCGACGTGCCCGAATACGTCACTGGCGAACGCGACTTCGGCGGAACCGTGCATCTTTGGCTTGACGACGTAAATCGATTGGTGACGCGAGTTCTGATCTTTCGTTGGTCGTTGAAGGTTGTGCATCGCGGCGAGGACGGTAATCATGGCGTCAAGGAGGCCCTCAGGAACCTCATTGCCATCCGTATCGAGCACCGCGTCGGTCGTCATCAAGTGTCCGACGTTGCGAATGAGTAGTAGTGCGCGCCCGGGGAGCGTGAGCGGTGAGCCGTCGGGTGACTTGAACGTTCGATCCATTGCTAAACGTCTCGTGAAGGTTCTGCCGTCCTTCGTCAGCGTCTCTTCGAGGTCGCCCTTCATGAGACCAAGCCAGTTTCGATAGACGACAATCTTGTCGGCCGCGTCAACCGCGGCAACGGAGTCTTCACAGTCGATGATGACGGTCACGGCCGACTCTAAGACGACGTCCGCGACACCCGCAAGGTCAGTTCGTCCGACTTCGTTTGATCTATCAACAACTATTTCAATGTGTAACCCATGGTGGCGCAGCAAAATCGACGAAGGCGTCGCTGGCTCTCCTTGAAAACCTGCGAAAGAAGTCGGATCGCCGAGAAAACTGGTCCCACCACCTACCAAATCAACGCGTAGAGCGCCGTCCACCACCATGTACGCCGTGACATCGCGGTGCGAACCGGCGCTCAAGGGGACGACGTCGTCCAAAAACTCACGGACCCACGCAATAACCCGATCACCTTGCGCCGGATCGTAAGGTCCGGGAGTTGCAAGGACGCCCAGCGCATCGCTGCCGTAAAGCGCGTCGTAGAGTGAGCCCCAACGAGCGTTAGCAGCGTTGAGGGCGTAGCGGGCATTCATCACGGGAACGAGGAGTTGCGGGCCCGCGATCGTCGCAATTTCAGCGTCAACGCCAACAACGCTGATCTGCGTGTCTAGACACTCCGGTTCAAGGTAACCAATCTGCTCTAAGAAGGCGCGATACTCCGGAATTTGCCATGGAGATTCACGATGTTCTCGATGCCAGGCGTCAATGTCAGTTTGTAGCTTGTCGCGGCGAGCCAAAAGCTCGCGGTTACGACCACTCATATCATGGAGCACGCTCGAGAGACCCCGCCAAAAACGATCCGCATCAACGCCAGAACCGGGAAGTGCTTCGTCCTTCAGGAACCGATAAAAATCCGCGTCGATCTGCATTCCTTCGACTGAAATTCGCTCTCGCATTTGGAACCTCCTTAAGTACTAGCCCGAGCCGCGCTCGAGTAATTGGTCATCCGTGGACACGAAATACGCTGAACCAACAGTCGTCAATTCGAGCGGTCCAACGGCGTTCGCACAGGCCATCACCCTAGCAACGACGCCGGACGTTCAAAAACTCGAGCATCATAGCTATTCAACTCTCCCTTAGCCGCGACGGATTTTCGCTTCGTCGTAAATTGCCCGAACGCACTAGGACACCATGTCAGGCGATTGCATTTTCGCTTGCGCTAGACCCTTCAAACGGAACTCTTAGATCTGTTGTCGCAAAGGGCGCCCCACGCTCACGAATCCCAACCACGTCACTGCTTCACGACTGCACGGTGTGCGACTCTTCGGTCAATGCATTGATCACAATTGTGGCGACGGCAGAAGGATCTTCCATGTAGGGCAGATGAGCCAATCCTTCCAGGCAATGGCGCTTGGCACTCGAGATTCGAGCGACGAGCGCTTCGCCGTACTCGATGAGAAAACCAACGTCGAGTGAACCCCACACCACGGTCGTCGGCACGACCAACTCCTCGAGACGATTCCACGCGTTGACGTTGTGAACTGGAGTTTCCGCAATGTCGTTGGCGAGAATCACTCGATTCATGGCGAGGGCAAGATCGCGCACTGCGCCGCTCACTCTGCCTTCGGGGCCCACGGGACCATCCAGCCACAGCCAGGTCTCGAAGCGATTGGCATCGTCGAGTTTTCCAAGATTGAGCTGTTCTTCAATTCGCTGATCGAGCCACACCAATTGAGGTTCGAGACTCCCCTCATCAGGGGAAGGGGCACCGCTCACTCCCGGAGCGATGAGAATCAACCCCGCCACCCGGCCAGGCGCGACAAGCGCCGCGTCGATGGCCAACTTACCCCCGGCAGAACTTCCGACGAACCATACCTTATTAACTTCGAGGTAGTCGAGCACTGCAATGAGATCATCGAGGTGAGAAAACGGGTCAGATCCCGGTCGTGTTTCACCGAATCCCCTACGGTCATACGCAATCACCGTTGCGTGCTCGGCGAGTTGTTCGGCCACCTCGTACCAACTGCGTCGATCGGCGACACCGGCGTGAAGTAGCACCACAACCGGTCCAGGTCCGGGCCAGCGTTCACCGATAATGATTGTCGAACCTCGGGGCACCGCGATTGGTTCGCTCACCTTAAAAATTTAACAGGACACGCGGGCGTTGCCGACAAATGGCAAGGGGAACTCCGTTGATCTTTCATGCTGACACGAGCGCCGCGTCCACCTCGCCGGCATTGTTGGAGATCAAAATCTGAGTCGTCAGATCTCTGACGAGACCACGAGACGAAAACCCGCGTCGAAGCTGTCCATTCCTACGAGTTCTCTATTCCTCCGGTGCCACGCGCCGGTGTCGAGATCAACCGCCAGCTCGCGCACCGCGCGCTCGACGCCTCGCTGGTCGGCCTGAGCCAAGCCCGAGCAACACGCCCGCACTTGGGGGTCCAGGTACGCTGCGGGTCGGCGCCAGTGTGCCCCAAGCACTCCGTCTACGCAGTCCCAGGGAACTTCGAGCACGATGACCTCAACGTCACCGCCCAACGCATCGGCGATATCTTCAATCTTGGGAGTTCGCTTTTGCTCGGACGCAGCGACCTCCGCCAGGTAATCGCGCAGCAACCAGAACGACGAGAGAATCTCGGGGTCGTAAGTGAGAACCAAACGACGCGGCGCTAAGCGACGCATCTCGGAGACACCGGTACGCCAGTCCGTCCAGTGGTGAAGCGACAACAGCGTCATAGTGAGATCCGCCCAACCCGAAACAATCGGTACGTTCTCCGCCACCGCCATGACCACGGGAGCCGCTGTATTCGGACGTTGGCTGACCATCAACTCCGAAGGCTCCACCGCGATAACCGCTCGGTCGCTCGGTTCGTACGAACCGGTACCCGCACCGATGTTGATCACTCGACGTGCGTCACCAATCACTGAATCGATTTCTTGGTGCCATCGAGGCTCCGGACGCCGTCCCACTGAATAGCCGACGCCTATTGCTTCATAGACCTGGCTCTCGCTCACAGTGATGAGGATAGAGGGCGGCGGTGACCAAGTAGCCCTCTGATCGCACCCACACTCCTGAAGTCGGCCTTTCTGACAAAACTGCCAGAAATCCATCCTTAGAGTGTCACAGCTAACAGAAAACGGGAACTCGTCGTTCCCTCGGCCCATCTAGCTCTGCTCTGTGGTGTGCAGCGGCCACCAGATCGTGGAGATCGCTCGCTACGCGAGTGTTGTGCGGTCAGTTCGCGCGCGCGATTCACCACGACGACTATTTCAGCGCAGCACCAGTCTCGGGGTGGAAAAGGTGAATCGCCTCTATTGAAGCGCTCAGCGTCAACGAGTCCCCTATGGTCAACGGCGTACGAGCGTCAACGATTGCGACGAGCACATGGTCGCCGGACGTGAGGTGGACGTGTTCGTCGTTTCCGAGAAACTCGATGACGTCAACGGACGCGCGCATTTGCAAGCCGCCGCCACTTCGCGGCACGTGATCAATGTGCTCTGGACGGACGCCCATCACGACCTCGCTCACGCCGGCGCGGCGGATCACGGACGATTCGACGCCGCCGAGAGCGACGTCCATGTCCCCCCCGTCACTCACCAGACGTAGTCCATCGTCCACCGATTCGACGTGCATTGGCACGAAGTTCATCGATGGCGATCCAATGAAGCCGCCGACGAACTGGTTCGCTGGTCGGTCGTAGAGGTCTCGGGGTGAACCCACTTGCTCGAGTTTGCCCAAGTTGATGACGGCGATTCGATCCGCCATTGTCATCGCTTCGACCTGGTCGTGCGTCACGTAGATCATCGTCGCGCCCAGGCGGTGGTGCAGTCGCGCGATCTCGGCGCGTGTTTGTACGCGTAGTTTGGCGTCAAGATTCGAAAGGGGTTCGTCCATCAAGAAGGCGGAGGGGTTTCTCACGATGGCGCGACCGAGGGCCACGCGCTGGCGCTGGCCGCCCGACAACTGGCCCGGCTTACGATCGAGATACTGCTCGAGGTCGAGGATGCGCGCCGCGTCGATGACGGCCTTCTTGATCTCATCCTTGGGGACCTTGCGAAGTTTGAGACCAAAGCTCATGTTCTCAGAGACGGTCATATGCGGATAGAGCGCGTAGCTCTGGAACACCAGAGCAATGTCGCGATCGCGAGGCGCTAGATCATTGACCACTCGATCACCGATCTCGATGTCGCCGCTGGTGACCGACTCGAGTCCCGCAATCATTCGCAGCGCAGTCGTCTTGCCACAGCCCGACGGACCAACGAGACAGATGAACTCGCCGTGGGCCACGTCGAGACTCACCGAGTCGAGTGAGTACGCGTCGTTCCCGTCGTACTTCTTGGTCAATTCCCTCAAGGTGACACTGGACATTAGACCTCACTCATTTGACGGCACCCGCGAGGACGCCCCGGACGAAGTAACGCTGGAAGGAGAAGAAGACGATCAGCGGGACGAAGATGGACACGACCGCACCAGTGGAGACGATCCAATAGTTCGCCGCCAAGGACCGGGTCTGGTCGTACAGGTAGATCGTGAGCGGCGTATGCACGTTGCCGCCGAGAAACACGAGCGCGACCAGCAGGTCGTTCCACACCCAGATGAACTGAAATATCGCGAGCGACGCGATCGCGGGAAGAGCGAGGGGCAACACGATGCGATAGAAGATCTTCCACTCACCGGCGCCCTCGATGCGCCCCGCTTCGAGGAGATCCCTAGGGATGCCGGTGAGGAAGTTGCGCATGAGAAAGATGCCAAAGGGCAGACCGAAGGCCACGTGAAAGATAATGACCCCCGGAATCGTTCCGTAGGGATTGAGCCCGAAGAGGTTGCCCAACTCCCGATAGAACTGAACGACGGGGATGAGCGCCACTTGGAGCGGAACGACCATGAGGCCCACAATCACGAGAAAGATCATGTCGCGACCGCGCCAAAAACCGAACACGAGACTGTAGGCCGCCAAACTCGAAATCAAGGCTACGAGGATCGTCGCGGGAATCGTGATCTCGAGCGAGGTGATCAGTGAGTTCAACACGCCGCCCGTGGCGAACCCCTGTGAGAAGACCGTGGTGTAGTTGCCAAAGGTGAGTTGGGACGGAGCGGTGAAAACCGTCCACCAACCCGAAGTGCCAAAGAGCGACTCCGGGCGCAACGAGATAATCAAGAGCGAGATCGTTGGAACCAGCCAGAAGATCGCCACCAACCCGAGCGCTATGTTCACGGTCAGCGTAGAGATATGGAGCCGTCTCGCCACTACCGCGACTCTCCTCTCCTTTAACGGCGCTGCTTTCTCATCTTCCAACGGATCTACTTTCGACATGAGATCTACCCCTTGATCTTCTTTAGGTTCCAGTACATGATCGGGACGACCAGGAGGAACAGAATCACCGCGACCGCACTCGCCACACCGGAGTGGATGCCGCCGGTGAAGCCATCGTTATAGATCGTCAGGGCCAGCGTGGTGGCGGGTCCTTGGGAGGACCCCGGCGCCATATTCAAGATGATGTCGAAGACCTTCAACACATTGATGACCATGGTGACAAAGACCACCGTCAACACGGGCGCCAGCATCGGAATCGTCACTCGACGCAGCTTCTGCCACTCGGTGGCGCCATCGATCTCCGCGGCTTCGAGGACTTCACGATTGAGCGAGGCGAGACCGGCACCGATCAAGACCATCGCGAAGCCGGCCCAGATCCAGATGTAGGAGATGATCATCGCCAAGTCGATCAGGGGAACACTCAGCAACGACTGGGCGGTCTGATTCAATCCGTTGGTCGGAGTGATCGACTGCGATCCGAGCCAGAACGTTCCTTCAAAGGCGTTCTGGAAGTTTGAACTCTGAATCTCCACGTGATAGCTACCGCGAGCCACGTGCGAGAAACTGAAGTCGCCGCTCGAGTTAGTCACCGTCGAAGCGACACTTAGTCCCTTGGAACTGACGAGCGAGAGCCGCAGATTCGGTAGTCCGTGTTCGTCCGAGACAATCGTCGTCGTGTTGGTTATTTGCAGCGGTGAGAAGTCATTCCACACCAACCCGCTAATCCCACCTGACATCTTGTGCGGCGACACCGGCGTCGTGGCGCCCAGCGTTTGGAGCGTGGCCGCGCTGATCCTGGTCATACCGATCATGACCGTGCCGCCCGGGTGCACCACGGATTTACTGATCACCGTGCCATTGGGGCCGCCCTGCGCATTGAACGACGCGAGGGACGCGGCCGTCTGGCCGATCGATGAGTTGAGGGGATACGCCCCCGGAGTGCGGAACCAGTCGCTCAGAGTCTGTTCAATGGCGTTGACGACGCCAACGTGTGGATTGAGGTCAAAGACGGTGCGCCACACCAGTGCCGAGGCGGTCGTGCTGAAGACAATGGGCATCACGATCACGGCCTTGAAGGCCGTCGCCCAGCGAATTCGCTCGGTCAGGACCGCGACCATGAGACCAATGAAGGTAACGAAGAATGGAAAGATCAACACCCAGACGATGTTGTTTTTGAAAGCGGTAAGAATCGAGTCGGTCGAAAAGACTGACGCGTAGTTGTGAAGCCCGACGAACTTCGTCGCTGCCTCGTTGAAGAAACTGAATCTGATCGTCGCGATGGTCGGGTAGACCACGATCGCCAAGAGCCAGATGATGCCCGGCGCAATGAACGCGAGGGAGATCCAGTTCTTGCGCCACCAACCACGCCGGCGTGAGACTTTTGGAGCGGTGACGGTCGAGCCTTCGGCACCAATCGACGTCACGACGTCGAGCCCTGGCGCTCAGGACCAGTCCACCCCGGGTTGGGGTTAGGAGCGGACTGGTCCTGAGCGATGTGCTCGAATCCGTCGATTTCACGAAGACGCTTCACGTGGGCAAATAGTGTGTGGCTAGTGGCCGAGTGCCGTTGTTGCCTGGGTGTCCATGAGGGCCTCCACGGTCGTGACGTTCGACGCCGAAGGGTTCTGGAGGACGTTCAGCATGTCCGCCCACAGCTGTGGCTCCCAGCCAACCTGCAGGTCGTCGAGACTGAACACGAAGCCCGTCGCGGAAGTCAAAGCTTTGGCGTCGGCCTTGGACACCGGGTCTGGGTAGGAGCGGAGTGGCACCTTCCTATTGGGCGAAACGAATCCGCCAAGGTTGGCCCAGATATCACCAGCGCGCGGTGAAGCCAAATACTTCATCAGCGCCTTGGACTGGCGATTCGACTTCAACAACATCGCGACGTCGCCTGAACCCTGGATGTCCTTCGTGTACTTGCTGCCCGAGGGAGCCGGAAAGTTGAACGTGTCGTAGCACGGTGTTGCCGTCGCGCTCAGGGAGCACGAACTCGCGTTGCCTGGCGCGTACTTCGAGGGAACGCTGCTGGTGGTGAAGTCAGCTTCGAACACCATGGCCGCAGTCGGCGAACCCGATGCGGGGAACACGCTACTCACACAGTCTGGCCACGAGCCGTCGGCCAGCGCACCCTTCATGCCGCCAAGCAGGTTCGAACCGCCCGGACCCGTCAACGAAGCCAATTCGGCAAAGGTGTTGGTCACGTCAGAACTCGACCACTTCATTTTGTGCGTCGCGAGCTGGTCGTAGGCTACGGAACCATTCAACTTCAAGAACAGGTTCTGGAAGAGGTCGGCAACGGGCCACCCAATATCAGTGCACAGAGAAACTGGTGCGTAGGTGCCACCGTTGGCGATCGTCGCCTCGTCCGCCAACAGTTCCTTGTACGTGGTCGGCGTCGACGTTATGCCCGAAGCCTTGAACACCGCTGGGTTGTAGTAAACGGTGTTCTTGTTTGCAGCCTTGAACCAGACTCCGTACAACTTGCCCTTGTAGGAGGCTAATTTGTTCCAGGCGCTCCCGTAGTCCCTCGTCTCCTTGCCAACGATGGATGAAAGTGGCTTGATGGAATGCTTGGCCGCGAGCGTGTCTAAAGTGCCAGGGTCAGGAACCAACGCGACCGCGGGCGGCGAACCGCCTGCGACTGCCGCGTCGAGCGCCGTGTCCATGTTGCTGCCCTTGCCGGTGTACTGAACCTTGATACCGGTAGAGTCCTCGAAGGGTTGCAGCACTGCCTTAAAGTCCTGCTGCTCGGTGCTAGTCCACTCGGCCCAAATCGACACTGAGCCGCCGATCTTCTTCGTCGTCGACGAGAATGCGGCGCCATTCGAGACGACAATGGACATACCGGCCATGGTCGTGAGAGCGACTGCGGTCATCAGAAACTTGCGAGACGCCTTGAACCTTCTAAATATGTTTTTGTTCATTACTCCCCTTTTTTGTTGTAGGTATCTCTTTCATGAGACCAGCTCCTCTTCCCCCTGAAGGATCTGAAGTCCTTGCGGGCCCTCCACGACTCCGTAGAGCTTGGTAGAACTGTTCCTCTGGTTCCCTAGCGAGCTTCCGCGAGGGACCACCTCGAGAGGAAGTTCCTCTCGATGAGGCTTTACGATCTCGCCATTAAGTAACGAGACCATCTTTGTTGCTCCCCTAATACCGGATTCCAGGAGCGGCTGGTTCACGGTGGAGATGTCGAGAGTGGAGGAAACCTCAAGATTGTCAAAGCCAATGACGGCGATATCTTCTGGAATGTTGAGTCCGCATTGCTGGGCCGCTTTGACGACGCCCACCGCGAGGGTGTCCGAGCTCGCAAAGATGGCCGTGGGGCGATGCTTACTCAGTTCGAACAGAGCATTGGTGAGAACGGCCGCCGCTTCCGAGGAGTGAGGACCGCGCGCTACGAGGTCGAAATCTGGTTCGATGCCGGCCGCCTCTAAGGCCGTCAGGTACCCGACGTAACGGTCTTCGGACGCCGACATCCCCAGGTCAGAGTTCGCATTGTCACCAATGAATCCAATTCGCCTATGACCGAGCGAGAGGAGGTGGTCAGTCGCAATCCGGCCGCCCGCAACGTCGTCGATACAGACGCAAGGAATGCTCGGCGCACTGTTGTCGACAAGCACGAGCGGGATACTGTGTTTCCTAATGCGCGTTAGCCGCTCTTTGGGAATGCGAAGTGAGATCGAGATGATGCCGTCGACGCGACGCTGATCGATAATCGACGCTAAGTGACGGTCGAGTTGCGCCCTATTCTCAACGTTAAACACCACCGCATCGAGGCTCGCGTCGCTCAAGACATCAATGACGCCTACCAGGCGCGCCATGACGGACGGTCGGGTGATCACTGACACAAGGATGCCGACAGAATCGGTGCGTCCCTTCGAGAGTGACGAGGCGCTTCGCAAAGGGCGATAATCCAGCCGTTCCATCGTGCTGAGGACGCGATTACGTGTAGCCTCGCTGACCTGAGCGCTCCCGTTGAGTACGCGTGAAACGGTGCCCACGCCCACTCCAGCCTCCACGGCCACGGTGGCGATACTGATCGGACGCTTCCCCACAGCAACTTCCCCCCAAGACATCCGGTAACGCGTTCCCAATTCGGAACCGGTTCCATGGGATGATACATATCACACAATTCAATGTCAAGTCAGAAGCAACAAACTTTGCACCCGAACGCGTCGTTCGGGTTGCGGCGCACCTGAGGATACGACCCGTGCACGGTTATCGTGCGACGACTTCGAAACTCAAGATCAACGATGACTCGACGTTTCGTTCCGCGCATTGAATCGAAGTTGTTGTCATCAGTACGTCGCAAAGTTTCAAATCAAAAAGGGAGATTCGTCATTAGCGACGAAGAGAGCGATGGGATACTCGAGTCAATTCTCTCACGAGCGCACCTCACATCACTCGATGTCGAGGCGCTGCTGCGGTGGTGGGACTGCGCTGTTGTCGGTCACGTTCGATGAACTCGTGACATCACGGAAGGCCGTCGGCAACTGGCGCGACGCGAAGTCGTGTTTCGCGACCGGCTGCGACGATCCGTCGTCCTCTACCGAGCCCGCTGCCTCGCACTTCGTGTAGAACGAAAACACCTCATCGGCGTGCGGACGACCACGGTTGGCTGTGGGACCGAAACGTGGCGAGCAATTACTTCGAACTCTTCGGAGTCTGTTCAATGCCCATTAGGAAGCAACGCATCAGGGCAGGATGCTCACCTGGTCACCCACCCGGACGAGTCCGGTCTTAACGACCACGGCCCTAGAGCCAACGACGTTGTCGTGCTCTTTGATGACGTGACGAAGGATATCCAACTGACGATCGAGTAACTCAGGCTGCGGCCTCGTCGTCATGACGCAACGCGTACAACCCTTCTGGATTTCGATCTCGACGCCCCCGAGTCGTAACCGCTGACCTGATTCCAGTGATCCCAGAGATTCGAGGGAGGTGTCGATCACGACGTTCGGACGGAAACGACGGACACTCCACTGCAGTTCAGGGCGCTCGCGAGCGAGCAGCTCCAGGTCGGTGGTCGTCAGAAGATGGAGGGGGCTCTCATCGACGAATGACCCGCTCGAACCTTCCCACTCAACCAACGCTGAATCATCTCGTTCGAAGTCCTCTTGGCACTCGTAGGTGGCGGCGTCGATCAACTTGACGGGCCGCTCCAGCCAGCGCGAGAGGTTCTCGTCGAGAACCTCTCCTTGATCGAGTTCCTGGCCACCGGGCAACGTGACGACGAGTTCCCCAGATGACGTGGCGGCGACAGCGTAGAGCAAACGGCCGTCGCGCTTGGCGGACACAATGGTCCTTGAAGCAAGGTCTAGGACGCCGAACGCTCTGTCGCCAATCACGCCGCGTTCCTCGAAGCGAAGCTCCTCGCACGACTCGCCGCGCATCGACTTCACGGGGTACCGCCAGAGGGACGCGACGTGGGCCCTCTGGTGGATTTCACTCGTAGGCATTCCCGGCATGGTAGCAATCCACGAGCACGCGGCCAGCCAACATCGATTGTCCAAAAAGTCGGACAGGGGCGACGCTTCACGTAGGGACGTGGTTCCGGCGGTGTTGACATTGCCATCCGGCCGGTCCACCGAGAGTTTGGGGCCTTTTGGCACGGCGAGCCCAAACTTTCTCTCCAGGTCACGGCCACCAGGCTCTTCGACAGGGAAAGGACCTTTGGCCCTATTGGCGCTTCACTTTTTATCCCTACCCTTATAGACATGGCCAAAGGAACGGGGACCGACGTACGACGAGGTGTGATCTTCGTCCAAGACTTCATTGATGTCCCGCTACCGCTCGCGATCATTCGGGGAAAATTTGCCAGCACCGAACGTTGGCTGACTGACGTGGCCAGCGCGGCCGAGGAGGATGGCGAGGCGTTGCGCCTGCAGATTGGTCCGACCTGGGCCGGTGGACTCGTGACGCGCGAGGTCGAAGTGACTCTTGGTCCTACACACGAACGTGGCGAAGCCCTCGTGGTGCCGCTCGTCTGGAGGGCGACCGGTTTAGCAGGCATATTTCCGATACTCAATGGTGATCTTGAGCTAGCCCCGCTTGGTTCGCAACAGTGCCGCCTCACGCTCGCTGCCACCTACTTACCCCCCTTTGGCGACGTGGGCCGTGCGCTCGACCGCGCCCTGCTGCATCGAGTGGCACAATCAACGGTGCGCTCGTTCCTCGCGCGAGTGGCGACGAACGTCGAAGCGGGCGACGGCAGCTCGGCGGCCTTAACAACGCCCTAGTACCAGCGCGAGCGAATTGGTGCCACGAGGGCACCCGCATGGCTGGTCAGAGGTCGTGGCCCGCGTAAGAAAGATTAAAGCTGTTGCTAAACAGCGGAAAGTCGGGCACAATCGTGTGGCCAGTGACGTCGACACGAACGGCCAACTAAAAGAGCAAGGTCCGCGACCTCCGATCCTCGGTCTATGCACAAGACTTGAAGACGATGGGTCAGTCAAAAGAGAATCGTGAAAGGTCGATGCACGCTCGACGGAATGAATTAACACGACGCTTGAGAGTCGCGGCAATTGTTGTCTTTGTGTTTGCTCTAATCTTCTTGCGGGCTCCTGACACCTCGCGTTCGGGTGCTTCCACTCCATCGAGAGCGACGCTGAAGGGATACGACGCCAAAATATTTGGATCTCCCCCAGCTTCGGCGCCTGCGACAATAGGCGTCACCTCGGGTTTCGGCGGAAAGGGCTACTACGTTCTTCGTGCCGACGGATCGGTCGACGCGTACGGCACAACCAACTACGGGTCGCTTTCCTCTCAGGCTCTTGCGCCGGGTACAACCGCGACGGGTATCGCGCTGGACGTCTCAACCGGTGGCTACTGGATTCTCATCTCTAACGGCTCCATCAAATCCTTCAATGCACCATTTCTCGGCGAGACACTCGTCCCACCAGGAGGTTGGGGACAACATCCCGCCGCGATCGCTATTGCCGCCGCACCCAACGGTGCGGGCTACTACGTACTGCGCGCGAACGGCGCGGTCTACGGCTACGGCGTAAAGTCCCACGGCTCACTCGCTGGACGGCTGCCCTACGGCACGACGGCGCCGGAGCTCGCGATTGGTATCGCCGTCGATGCAACGACTGGCGGTTACTGGATCGCGACCTCGATAGGTCGCGTCGTAGGATTCGACGCACCAAATGATGGTTCTCCTCTCGCCAGTGCGCGTAAAACTAACCTCAGCAATCCGGTTACCGCAATTGCGGCCACGGCGAATGGATCGGGCTACTACGTACTTCGGGCGGACGGCGAAATCGAAACCTTCGACGCTCCCTTTCACGGCTCGCTCGCGTCATCGAGGGTGATAGCCGGCGGTGGTTTCGCCAGCGCGATCGCGGTCGATCCGATGACCGGTGGTTACTATGAAGCCCTCGATGACACGCCCCTCGACGGCTACGACAACCCCTTGCGCGCTATCACGTCGCTCCTCCCCCAAGAAGTCGATCAAGGCGTTGACTACTGCGGGTCAGGACCGATCTACGCGATCGGCGACGGCGTCGTCGCCAACCTCTACGACTCCGGCTGGCCGAGTGGTGTCTTCATCTCGTATCGCCTGACGAGTGGTCCCGCCAAGGGTCATTACGTCTACGACGCGGAGAACGTCACACCCTCGGTCAGGGTTGGTGAACACGTCACGCCCACGACGGTCGTCGGTATCCTGCACGACGCGAAGACCTGTCTCGAGACGGGCTGGGCCGATCCGCCGTCCTCACCCGAGCGCGCCGCCGCGCACCTCGAGTACAACGGGAAGAACTCGACCGCGTACGGGCTGAACTTCAACGCCCTACTTGAAACGCTGGGTGCACGGCCGGGTCTTCCCCAGCTCCATGGCCCACCCGGATCACTGCCCGTTAACTGGCCGACGTGGTGACGTCTCTATATTGTCGGCGAAACGCCCCGTAGAAATTCAACATCTTTGGTAACTATTCACCCCTGATCGCCGTCGGTCAACTCTCTGATGAAAGGTCAGCGCACTCGTTGTAGCGCAGCGTTCGTCGAAATGAGATCGAAGACCGCCGGGTCATAGGCACCACCCACCCACGCGGTCAGTTCATCATGCTCATCATCGTCGGGATCAGCGAGCGCGTCGCAGAGTCTCTCAAAGCCAGGAAACCCGCCGCAGTCCTCCGGAGGGCACGCCCGCGCTCCTTCGAGGCACACCGCGTGCTTCAACGGCTCGACGTTGCGCTCGAGGGACTCAACCACGATGCCGTGCGTCCACGAGTCACCAAAGTCGTATTCGTAGGTGAAGCGGTCACCGGCCATCACGATCTGGGTGAGTCGGAATCGTTGCTCGTCGAGACTTTTGTCGTCCCAATCGGGGTTGGGGACCCCGTATCGTCGATCGCGGACCCCGAAGGAGTGAAGGTGGCAGTCCTGCCACCCCAAGGCGACCTGGATGATGTGGTGGAGCTTCGCGAACGTGCAGTCACCGGGAACGAGCATTCGTCTCCATATCTCCGGCTCGAGGTAGTCCAGCGAGATCTTCAACTGGACTACGGACTTCGCTCCCGAATATTGAGGCTGGTTGCTCACGGCATCACACTAAAAGTTAAGGTCCCTCCACTTCAAATCGAAGGCCAGGAGTTACGCTTCAGGCCTGAGAAACTCCCGGCATGAAGGGCTGTCCCTCGAACAGGTCTCGCAGGGCACCGAGCACATTGACGCCTTGCTTGCGAGCGGTGGAGACGTAGGAACGAATCGTGAGGTAGTTCGCTGCGCCGGCTTCGGTGCGGTAGCACCCCGAGATCTTCTGTTGGAGCTTCACCATGCGCAGGTCGCGCTCGGCCAAGTTATTTGTAAAGGGTGAGGAGAAGTCGGAGGCGAAGCGCAGCACGTCGTCGCGGTAGACGTCGAGTCGATGAACGAGGTTGGCGGCCTTGGTGCGCGACGGCCGACCCTTCTGGCCGGTGCGAACTGGTGGCGGATTAGCGGCGTAGCCCGCGGTGATCAGTTCGTCGTAGCGACGGGCGAGCGAGTTGAGAGTGCGCGCGGGTAGCCCCGTTTTTCCCGCCGTGCGAGCCGCCTCGACCCGCTCGTGGGTGGTGAGGAGGAGCGCGGCGAGTTCCGCCGCCCAGGACTGGCCGTCCTCGGCGGCAGCGCGGAGCTCTCGGAGGTGATGGGCATTGCGCAGTTGGTGGGTGGCGTCGTAGCGGCGATAGGGCGTCCAGCCGTCGTGCACGGCGACGCCCCGGAAGTTCGCCAGCACCGCGAACTCGTCAATGGCAACGCGGCCGCGGCGCCGGTGAAAGAGATACGAGGTCAGGGTCGTCGATGACGCCGAGTGCACCCACCCGAGCCTCCCCGCGACTCTCGCCCCAGTCTCGTCGAGGTGCAAGACCGGGCTCTCGTGCAGGGCCGATCGCGTCGCCGTGACGAACTCACCGAGTGCAACACTCGCCTCGCCCATGAGCGACGTCGCAAAGCCGCTCGACACGTTGATCCCGCAGCACTCGGCAAAGACTTCACTGGCGCGCTCGATGGGCAGGTGCTGGGCCACGACGAGGTAGGTGAGCAGGGCTCGCACGCCCGGTCCATAACAGGTGGGTCCTATGGCCTCGGACGGGAACGACGCCCTCGTCGTCACGCCACAGGAACACCGTCTCGTCTGGGCGCGGTGCTCGGTGACGACGGCTCGCACCTGGGGCAGGTCGAAGACCTGTCGGACTTCTTCTTTGACCACCTCAGCGTGGGAGAGATCGTGGTCGCAACTCGCACAGCGCTGGGGTGCGTGGGTCACGACGTGGTCGGGACTCTCCACCGGTTCGAGACGGTGGCCCTGGTCGCCGGGCTGCTTGCCGGGACGGCGACGGCGCGCCGCGCGATTGGGCGTCACCGGGGCTTTGGCGAACCCATCGGCCGAAGGCGGCAGGGAGGAGTTCTTCGAGTTGCGAGTAAGGAGTTTCTCGAGTTCCGCGACGCGGACCGTGAGCAAGGAGACCGTGGCGTGAAGTTGCGCGACCTCATCGTCTCTTTCGAGCAAGAGACTGCTCAGACGCTCGACTTCGTCCCGGTTCTCTTCCATGAAGGCCGACACCCCTCGGATTGATCCTCCAACAGCGTGTCACCCGGAACGATTCAGGCGGTGGATTTCAACGGAGGGTGTGAATAGTTACCATCTTTGTAACGAGTGCTTTCTCGTCCGGCCGCCAGAATTATTGGCGCACGTAGATGTCCATCCGCCAGTTCCCGGACATCTCGAAGTCACAGAGTGACGCGGTCATCGTGCACATCACGTCAAGCACCTGAGCAGCCGGCGTACCAACAGGTACGTCGAAGAGTAGACCGCGTTGACTGTGATCCTGGCGCAGGATGAACGGAGCCCCACCCAGCAGGGTGGCGATGCGCTCTCTACCGAGCCGCCCGCGCAGATGCAAGACACCCAGTGAGGAGGGTTGCGCTTCGCCGTTGCGGGGTAGTGACGTGACGAACGACGCCTCATCAACACCTCGCTTCACCCAGATGCCGGTGAAGTTGATCTTGATGTCCGGTATGTCCTCAACGACGCACGGAACAACGTTGCACCAACCCCTACCCGCTTCGATTGACTCAATGGACCGGACGGCCGCTGCGCGGTCATCGCCGAACTCGAATTGGCTAGCAGTGGTCACGATGACACCTTTGCTCCACGCGAGCCAGGTCGCGTCCATTCTCTACGCCCATCCCAACTCCTCGAGCCGAGGATCGCTAATGCCAAAGTGATGGGCCACCTCGTGAAGCACGGTTTTGCGAATCTGAGCCTTCACTTCTTCTTCATTGGAGCAGTAACGACAGATCGCCCTCTGGTACAAGGTGATCCGATCAGGCATGACGCCGTTGTAACTCATCGGACCACGCTTGGTAAGGGGAATGCCTTCGTAGAGTCCAAAGAGATTGTGTCCGGGGGCCTCATCCTCGACCATTATGGCCAGATTCTCTATCCGCGAAGAGAGTTCACTCGGCAACGTGGCGAGAGCCTCTCCCGCGAGCTCCTCAAAACGCTCATTTGTTACCTCGAACATCAAGGAAGCGTACCGGTCGTTTAACGTGGCCTTTCCCTGGACTATCATTGGAAGAAATGCCCTATATATATGTGCCTCGGCCTCACGACTTTCACCGTGATATCAAGGGAATTATCGGATTTTCGCGTCAAAAGCCCCATTGAAGAGTTGACAAATCATTGCCGAACTCATCTCGCACCCTTCAAAGTGCCCAGCGAATTTCACTTCATCGGTGAGTTGCCTCGGACGCCGATTGGCAAGCTTGGCAGAACCCGATTAAAAACCACACTCATTCGGACCAACTAAATAGCGACTGAAGGCCGATGAACGACTGGTCCAAGGAGCAAGGCGATCTACTCGAGTCGGCACGAAGAATCGTCGAGACCCACGTCCACCGAGCCCAGGGCGCAATATTGGCCGGCAGCGTCCTCACGTCGCGCCGAACCAAAACTTCAGATCTCGACATTATCGTCTTCGTCGCAAACGGTGAAGAATCCTTTCGCGAGACGGTGCAAAAGCTTGGCTGGCTCGCCGAACTCTTCGTCCAGACACCCTCATCATTCGACTTCTTCGTTGCCCAAGAGACCGCCGCTCGACGCTCAACCCTCTTGTCAATGTGCGCTGAAGGCGCACCATTGTTCTCAGTCGACGGCACGACCGAGAGATACCAAGTGGAGTCGCGACGCTTGCTGGAACTCGGACCGCCGCCACTCACTAAGAGTGAACTCAACCAGGCGCGCTATCAACTGACAGATTTGCTCGATGATTTCGCCAGCGTTTCTGATGGTATGGAGTTGATATTCATCACGAGTCAGATTCTGAAGATGACCACCGAACTCGCACTTTCGAGTGATGGACAGTGGCTCGGAACCGGCAAATGGCTCGCCCGGCGTCTCCAAGAGTGGAACCCCGACCTCTCGGCACGACTGAGCGACGGCGTTTTCGCGGCACTCACAGTTGACGATCGAGAGGAACTTCGTTCCATCACGCTCAACGTATTGACGGGTGTGGGCGGTCCCCTCTCTAATGGCTATCGCCAGAGTTCGACTGAGGTGTAGCACCGCGAACCACGACCTGGTTCGCGAACTTAGTTACCTGACAGCGCCCCACGAAGTTGATGAGCGACTTCGTCGAGCTGCTCGCCGGTCAACGGTTCCTCCTTCAAGTACGCAAAGATGTCCCTCCCTCGTCGCTCTTCAGGAAGATCGACCATTCGAGGCACGACGTGGAAGTGCACATGAGTGAAGCCCGGAGCCTCCGCTAACAACATGACGTAGGTCTTGACGCATCCAGTGACGGTTTTGAGGGCTTTCGTGACGTCGCGCATCAGCCCACCCAGTACCAATGTCTCCTCGTCGTTGAGTTCATCAAGAGATTCGACGTGTCGCGTTGGAACGAGTACCACCCACCCCGGCAAACTGGAGTTGAACGCGAGCGCCACGCGCCAACCCGGCACACTCCACACCCGCTCGCGCAGCGGTACGCCTTCTTGGGTCTCCTGCGTACAAGAAAAACACGCAACTGAAGTTTCTGTCGACACGACCATTCCTTGTCCGAGAATCAAGAGTCAATCTAGAGTGCTCTCGCGTCGCGTCGAGTTTCCCAACCCGTAGAGTCGGCAAAGGCGCAGTATCCACGTTACGATCGCGCCATGTCGATAAAGGACCGCGAGGCCATGCGTGCGTTCTACGAACGTTTGGGCGAGGCCGAATGGGACCGCCTCGAAACGACGCTGCGAGGACGTGTCAGTTTCGAAGTCCACCGCCAATTCCTCGCTAGATTCGTCAAGCCCGGCCAGAGCGTCCTCGAAATTGGCGCGGGTCCTGGTCGCTTTACCTTCGAATTAGCGGCCCTCGATACCCGCGTCGCGGTGGCGGACTTCTCACCCGTCCAACTGAGCCTGCACGCCCAACACCTCGCTGGCACCGATGCCGAGAGCGCTGTCGTATCTCGCGAACTGCTCGACATCTGTGACACGTCGCGCTACGACGACGCCACCTTCGACCTCGTTCTCGCCTTCGGCGGCCCGCTCTCCTACGCCTTCGAAGACGACGCTGAGGCCCTCGCCGGCCTCTTTCGGATCACCAAGCCTGGCGGCGTCGTCGTCGCGTCGGTGATGTCGCTCCTGGGTACGTGGCGATACTTTCTCCCCGCTGTCATCGAGGACACCAAAGTTGCCGGCGAAGAGGCGAACAATCTGGTCCTCACTACCGGCGACCTTCGCTACTTTGGTACCGAACACGTGTGCCAGATGTACCGAGGCAGCGACATCGAGCGACTCGTCACGTCGTGCGGTGCTGAAGTCTTGGCGATGAGCGCAAGCAACTGGGCCTCCCTCAGTGACGCCGAAGCACTGGGTGAACTAGAAACCGATCCTGAACGGTGGAAGAACTTTCTCGAACACGAGATTCGAGCCTGCGCCGAGCCCGGAGCAATTGACGGGGGTACCCATCTCCTCTTTGCCGCCAGCGTCATTCCAAAGTCCTAAAGTTCGACGTCGGCCCGGGCGTACCGGCGTCCTTCAGATCTCCGGCGATCTCATCGACGATCGCTTCACTACGTCGACGAAGAATTTCGTCCACGGTCTCTTGAGGACTCAGTGCGGACGTGTCGAGCCACAGACCGACGTGAGGTGTCAGAGAGAGTTGATCATCTAGTTCTTCAATGCTGACGCCGCCCTCGCGGTAGGCAGCCTTGCCCGTCGTACGTCGACGGAGTTCTTCACGCTCGCCAACTACCTCAATGGAGGGACGCAGCACCACGAGGTGACGCGGTCGAGCGCTCACGAGGCTGAGCCAGGCCACGACGTCGGAGCCGTAGATGTTGTCTTGCACGACCGTGGTGAACCCTGCTGTGCAGTATTCGTCGGCGACTTTCGCCGAGAGTCGATAACGCAGGTCCAAAAGTCGTCGGGCTTCACTCGCGCGTTCATCGTCGTGATGGACCCAACCGCGAACGGCCCAGCGGTAGAACTCGCCGCCGCGGACGTGGACGCCCGCGTCGAACTGACGAGCGAGCAGGTCCGCCGCGGTGGACTTGCCCGACGCCTGTACACCCACGACCAGCCAGATTTCTCCACTCACTCTCGTATTCTCATTCACTATCGCCGCGACGATGCGTATCTCGTCCCCTATCGTTATCTAATGGAAGTTCTGCGCTGTTCGTCACCCGAAGAGTTTCTGGCTGAGACCACGGACTATCGCGGTCGCGACCCCATTCGCACGAACGTGCTGGGATCGGTGGCCCTCTCGGTATCAAAGTACGCGCGCGAGTACGACGCGTACTGGTGGTGGGTAGTGAAAGACCGCGACGAGGTCGTGGGCGCCGCGTTTCGAACCGCACCCTTAGGACTCCAACTCGGACCGATGCCGGCGAGCGCCGCGGCGGCGCTGGCCCCAGCGCTATCCCTGGCCGACGACGAATTCCCATGGCTGGCTGGGCCCCGCGACGTTGTTGCGCCCTTCCTCGGCGCCTATCAGGCAAGCCGGGGTGCGCGTTCTCGACGTGAGTTCATCGAAGGTCGCACCAGCTTGCTCTACGAAATCACGGACGTCATTGTGCCCGCGGTGAGTGGCTGGAGTCGCGTCGCGACACTCGATGATTTCGAACTGGTCGACGAGTGGACGACCGACTTCGCTGAGTTCATTGACGGGGCACCCTACGCACCAAGTGAGAGCGACCGCGCGGCGCTACGAATCAGATTGACGTCGAATGCGCGACGACTCTGGATAGACAACGACGTCCCGGTCTCGATGGCGGGTCACGCGCCCGCGGTCGAGACGCCGGGCGGTCTCGTTACCCGCGTTGCACCGGTCTACACGCCGGCGAATCTTCGTGGCCACGGTTACGGTTCCGCGATAACGTCCTCGCTCAGCGAAGAACTACTGCGCGGCGGATCACGCGTCATGCTCTACGCCGACGAAGCGAATCCCACGAGCAACTCGATCTACCAACACATTGGCTACCAACTCATCGACAAGTTCGTCCAATTCGATTTCGTGGCGAGTGCTGAGGAGTAGTTGAACGAAGACCGATCAGACTCGGCCGACGCGATGAACGGTGAGATCCCTTCACGCTCCACAAGATCTACCGAGTTATCACGGCGCCGCCGTAGGAAGATTCGAGGGCGCGAGCGACGCTAAGCGCGTCGGCGTCTCTCACGTCTCGTGGCGTTGGCGGTAGGAGGTCGTCCCAGATAGCGAGACTGGTACCGCGTAACTGCACAAATCCTTCGGGACGGGCAAGGAAAAAGACGTGGAGGTGTGCACCTCCGTCGCCCCATCTTGAGACGTGCGCACGAGCCACGTGAGGCAACGATTCAATCGCCCTTGCGACGTGAACAACGAGTCGCCCAAATTCACTAGCAAGGTCCTCAGGCAGATCGGTCAGGTCGAAGTGATCCTTTGGCAACAACATCATGACGAGTGGTGCGCCAGAAGGCTCAGAAAAGGTTATGAGCCGCCAGCGACTGTCGTGCCACACTCCCCCTCGGCCATTCGACGCGCACGAGCCACACGACGAACCACCTTCGCCTTGCCGCCAAGACTCGGGTAACTCCGGCTTCTTCAGTGGAACGACTCGAAGACCGTCTGGATCGAAGGGAAAAATCTCCCACGCCGTGAGTCGAGACAGTGGCATGCGCCCTTCGCCGTCCGCGGCGGTCATGGCGTTGGCGTAGAAGTCGTCGGGCGACAGCGGCATTGGCCCATGGTACTTCGGCGCTCGGTTTACGGTTCGGTCGTGCGAAAGCGTCTGCCCGTATCAGGGAGCGTTGACGGCGACGGCGAGCTGTCACTACGAACGCGACATAGTGGTCCAACTAATTCAATGAGGCGAAGTAGTCGCGCATTTCCCTTCTGGATTTGAGTTCTATCAACGTGAATTGACTTGCGAATTCGGCGAGGGCCCGTTCGAGCAGTGGCCGAGCGTCGCGTGGATAGTGCCAGAGCCACAGGAGAAAACTCACGTCAAAGTGCTCAGGGCAACCCTCCGCCTGCACTGATCGATGCCAATTTTTCACGACTCTGAGCACAACGCTTGGAATACACACCCGCCGCGGCAGCGCCAGGAAAATCACCGTATCCGCGCGGCGAAAACGGACGTCATAGGTTCCACCGTAGTTTCCGTCGATGATCCACGAGTCGCCCGACGCGAGTTCGCTCTGGAGAACTCGCCACTCCTCTTCTGGCGTCGTGACCCATCCGGGATGCCAGTAGTAGTTGTCGAGAGGAATAAGTGGCAGCGACGTCAGTTCGCTGAGTCTCCTCGCGAACGTCGATTTCCCCGAACCACCCGAGCCGACAATCGCCACACGCTGCACTTGTTCAATGTAGTGAGTCCCGCGCTCACCTCGGGGGAGAGAAACAGCGGCCCCGTGACGTACCATTACGAAAGGAGGTGTGAATAGTGAAAACCATGACGTGTAAACAGTTGGGTGGACCCTGTGACCACCCGCACCACGGCGAGAGCGGCGATGAAGTCATCAAGGCGCAAGATCGACATTTGAAGGAAATGGTCACCGGGGGTGATAAAGCGCACCAGAGTGCCCTGAAGGCGATGAAGGGTAGGTGGAAGAATCCGCTATCTGGAATGGCGTGGTACAAGAAAGCCAAGCGCGATTTTGCCGCGCTTCCCGAGGACTAATCGTTCATCTAGGCGTCTCGTTGACGAGCTTCAACCAACAGAGTGCCGCGGTCCACACTCGGTGCAGCCAGGAACCCAGTCGCCCTTTCTGCGCAAACGCTCTGGTCGCCAACGTTCAGATCTTGATGGCGACGCCCGCGCTGCAGTAGGTCCAGGGTTTGGGACCCTTGGCTGGACCTTCGTCACTCCACAACAACTCAAATCCCGCGTCTCGAATGAGGGCGAGCGGGTGACGATCAAGGTGGCATCCTCCCGCGAGTCGAATCTCTAGGGGATTGAGCAGGCGTTGGGTCAGCGCGACTCCCCACGAAGGGGCCAAGCCGTGTTCGAGAAAATGGAACTGTCCACCCGGTTTCAGGACGCGCACGACCTCTTGGAGTACCGCGGCCGGATCGCGAACGGTACACAAGGTGAACGTCGAGAGTGCGGCGTCACAAGACTTGTCCGAAAGCGGTATCGCTTGACCGTCGAGGCCCACGTGTTCGATTCCGACAAAGGCACTCTCAATTCGTTTTCTCGCAAGTTTGAGAGCGAGTGATTCGGGTTCGACGGCGTAGACCACTTCAATCTTCGAAGGGTAGTACGGCACGTTGCGGCCCGAGCCAAAGCCAATCTCCACGACTTTGCCCGAAAGGTCCTCGCAGACCTTCTGTCGCCACGGCGCAAACGTCGACGCACCACACGCCCGATCGATGATTCGGGGAAGAACTTTCTCACCGTAGAAACCCACGAAGTGAACTTATCTCGTTCAGCTCTACAAAGCTCCGCGCGCTAGTCCTTGCGACGCTGACGCCGCACACTGGAACGGGGACTCCCCCATAGCCTCGTTAGTGCCCGCCGTCGCCCAACTGTTCTTCCGTGAGCCAACGTCGGGCGTGGCGCGCGGCCCAACCCTCGCTCACCCAACCCTTAAACATTGAACGCAGCGCGTCGCGGCGCGTAAGAGCCATGAAAATGTGTCCAATGACCACGATGAAGATCGCGTAGGCGAAGACGTCGTGGACGAAAGTCGCCCCCGAGCGCCACGACACCGGGAAGAATCTGAACCACTGCAACATCGCACCGGTAACCAGCGTCACGAGAATTGACGCACCGATGAAGATGGCGTTGAGCTTTTGACCCGGGTTGAACTTGTCGGCTTCGAGCTTGGTCCTGCCGAAGGTTTGCATCCAACGAATCTCGTCGCGGGTCCAGTCGTTGATGCGTCGTACGTCGTGACGCATCGCGTTCCCCCACGGCCCGATCAACGAAATGATGATGGGCAGGGGCAGCGCGAGACCGCTCCAGAGGTGGATCATCTCGATGAGGTGACGCGGCAGCACGACGCCAAAGAAGGACCCGAAGTAGAGCGGAATGGCCGTGAACATCAGAACCAAGAAAAGCAGCGCGTTGGACCAGTGGGCGCTACGCTGCACGCGGTCGAAACGCAGTACGTGCAAGGTCTTGGTGGAAGCTTGAGCGAGCGACATCTCAGGTCAGACTGGGGTCAGGATTATTCGGACCCGTCGTGCCGTCGAGCCACCCGTTCACCGGGTACCCGTTGTCTTCCCAAAAACCGGGCTCGACCCTGTCGACGACGCGAATACCCGAGAGCCACTTCAATGACTTGTAGCCGAACATCGGCGCGACGTAGAGGCGCACCGGTCCACCGTGTTCCGTCGTGACCGGAGCACCGAGCATGGAGTAGGCAACGATGACGTCGGGTAGATGGGCCTGTTCGATGGTGAGACTCTCTGAGTCGGCGTGATCGTACGAGTCGAAACTCACCGCGACCGCGCTTGACTGCACACCGACGCTGTCCAAAATGTCGCTGAGTTTGACGCCCTCCCAGTGAACGTTGGGCACTCTCCATCCGGTCACGCATTGAAAGTTCTTGGTGAACGAGGTCTTCGGCATCGCTTGAAGATCGGTGAAGGTCAACGTCGTCGGATGGTCCACGAGGCCACTCACGTTGAGTCGATACTTCACTTTACTGATTTCGGGATAGTTACCGGTGATCGAGTAGATCCGCCAGTGATCGCCAATGGGCAAAATCCCACCGAGACCCGAGCCGAAGGCGTTACTGAGACCGTTTTGGATGCTGTTGCCAAAGGCGACACCGAGTGCGCCGAGCGCCGCGACGCCGAGGAACATTCGTCGCCCGACGTTGACCCGCTTCTGCGGCTGCTCTGGCGCTGCGTTGTGAGACTCAACCGACATGGGCGTCGCTCGATTCTGTTCTACCATTCACGACACGAAACGACTCCGACGCACGCTGTGCGCGAGGGGACTCGCTTAGTCTGACCCGTCCGCGCCACGAAGTCACGTCGGGCAGGGCTACAAATAAGAGCGTGGCGTCCACTTCGGCCATCTATTTCCTTTCCATTCAAACGACTATGAAATCTTTAGGACTCGCAACGTTCGATTCGTCGCGGGTCCGCCCCTATGGAGTTACACGTCGAACTTGGTTCCAGTAACTGTCGTGCCCTTCAACGTACCGGTCACCGTGACCAAGGCGCGCACCTTGATGTTCTTCGCGGTGCCCATCGTGAAGTGGGTCATCGCGTCCCAGTGAACGACGTACGTCTTCGAGCCCGAAACGAAACTGAACGAGCTGGTCGTGCCCATCTTGGCGTTGATTTTCGAAATCTTTCCGTGCCAGGTGTGATCCATGGCCTTGTGCGCGTGCTCGGCGGCACCGGCTGGACCATTGGTGAGCGCCACGCCGAGTCCCAGTGACCCAACGGCGAGTACGCCTGGCAAAACGAGGGCGGCAAGTATTTTCTTCATTTGCTAGTTCCTTCCTGCGCGGTACGCAGTGATGTCGGCACGTCGGACGACCTCGTCCATCACTACAGTTCCGCGAGTAGAAAAAGCGTTACAAGAAATCTGAACTCTGCGCCGAAGCTCGAAATTCCCTGGTATCGAGCCCCGTTGAGGTTGTTACGCTTCGTCCTGGAACCGGCGAAAGAGCTCGGTCAGCGTCTCCAAGGCTTCGGGCGCGAGGTCGTCGGGTCCAACGAGCCCGCTGGCCGCGATCGTGACGCGCATCTGCTCGACGTAGGCACTGCACGCGTCACAGCCCGCCAAGTGCTTTTCGAGGCGGCGACGATCGCCGCGAGAGAGTGAGCCGTCGAGGTAGTCGCTCACCAGGTCAACGGCTTCTTGGCAGACCAGCGCGTGGGGAAGAACTCTCATGACTCACCTCCTTGCAATACGCTCTCGATCGCCGATCGTATTAGGGACCGGCCCCGGTGCAAGATAACGCGCACGTTGGCCTCCGTTAGTCCCAACAGCGAAGCAACCTCGCTAGTCGATAGTCCCTCCACGTCGCGAAGCGTTACAACAGTTCGTGGCGCGTCCGGTAGCTTTTCAATCTGCTCGTGCACCAGGGCCAGCATCGGCGCGTTCACGATACCGCTTTCAATCGCCTCGGTGAAGGGAACGGGCGCTTCGCGCCAGAAACCTCCCTCGTCGAAGCGTTTCGACAACGCCGAACCTTCGGACCACGTGAGATCAATCGGCAGGATCCGGCTCTCTTTGGCTCCCGTGGTGCGAGCGCGATTCACCAGGATTCGCAACAGCCACGTCTTAAACGACGAACGGCCCTCAAAGCGTTCTACGCCCTTCAGTACGGCGATCCAGGTGTCTTGAGCGACGTCTTCGGCACTCGCGTCGCTCTTGACATAGAAGCGCGCGACGCGAACTAACAGGGATTGGTAGCGAGTCACGATCTCCGCGAAGGCGCGCTCGTCACCAGCGAGCAGGCGCGTCAAGAGGTCTGCGTCGTCTACTCCGTCACCATACCGGCGCCGGGCGTGGAAGAGAGGAGGTCCGATGACCCCAGACGTCGATCTAGCGAGGCCAGGTACACTTCATCGCAACAAGAGCGACGCGCGCCTCGTCGTTGAGTCACCTTTAAGGCGTGCACTGATTGTTGGCTGATCGCCGAGGGAGGGACCAAAATCATGGAACGTCCGTTCTCCCACATCAACGCCGTCGGCAAACTGCGCATGGTCGACGTCACGAACAAGCGCCTGACTCGGCGTCAGGCACTGGCCCGGTGTCTGGTTGTGACGAGTGTCGACATCGACGCGCTCGAGCCCCGAGACGACGAGATTGACCCCATACTCTGTGCTCGCATCGCGGGCGTCGCAGCCGCGAAGAGGACGGCGGAACTCATCCCGCTCTGCCACACGCTCAATCTGAACGACGTCGACGTCGAGTTGAGCCGTCGAGACAATGGCATCGAAATAACGACAACGGTCACCGCCACCCAACGCACGGGCGTGGAGATGGAAGCACTGAGCGCGTGTGCGTTCGCGGCGCTCAGCATCGTGGACTCTCTTCAAGACGCGGACCCCGAGGCGTGGATCGATGAACTCGTCGTGTTGAAAAAGGAGGGGGGAAAGTCGGGCAGTTGGGGGCGACTCGTAGTCACTACCGAGAAGAATCCGACCAATTAACTCAAAGAACACTCGCCTCGCCACGAACGACGCGTTGCGTGGGTCTCGCCGGCGAACGAGCGTCTCACTTCGTGGCCTGTGAGATATCATTAGTGCCCATTAAGGTACACATCAATGAAACACATTGACCGTCTTGTCGCCTCCTCCAACTACACGGCGCGGGTGAACGGGTGACGTCGCTCGACGGTGGCGCCGGGGCGCCCGTCTTCGTCTCGGTTCGCCCTCACCTTCGCGGCGGTGCCGAGGACGCGTCAACGAAGGGTCGCGAACCTCTCGTCATGCCCGAGAGCGGACCCTTAGTGGACCGCTACGCACGGATCCATAATGACCTTCGCATATCGGTCACCGACCGCTGCAACCTGCGCTGCGTCTACTGCATGCCCGAAGTGGGTATGACGTTCCAGCCCCGCTCGGCCCTCTTGACTTTTGACGAGATAGTTCGCGTCGCGAGCGTCGCGAGCAAACTGGGCATCACCGCCCTGCGTCTGACCGGCGGTGAGCCACTCGTTCGAAAGGGCTTGCCGACCCTGGTCCAGCGACTTTCAGCCATTGGCTTTAAGGATCTCTCCATTACGACGAACGGAATGTTGCTCTCGCCGATGGTGCAGTCCCTGGCCAACGCCGGTCTGAAGCGAGTCAACATCAGTTGTGACTCACTAAAGCCAGAGCGCTTCAACGCCATTCGCCGTCGGGGCGATCTCCAGACCGTGCTCGAGGCAATGGACGCGACCGAAGCCGCTGGTCTCTCACCGCTCAAGTTGAACGTCGTTATCTTGCGCGGTCAAAATGACGATGAGATCTTGGACTTCGCGGCATTCGCGCGTGACACGGGTCGCGTGGTGCGCTTCATCGAGTTCATGCCGCTCGACGCCCAGGGTCAGTGGGACAACTCCCAACTCGTGCCGGGACGAGAGATCTTCGAACAGATCAACGCGCGCTGGCCACTCGAAACGCTGGTTAACTCCGACGGGGCGCCCGCGGAGCGATTCAAGTTCGTCGACGGAAAGGGTGAGATTGGTCTCATCTCGAGTGTCACGCAGCCCTTTTGTGGCACGTGCAATCGACTACGGCTCACTGCTGACGGAGCGATTCGGAACTGCTTGTTCTCCGACGACGAGCACTCGCTGCGCGACCTGATGCGCAATGGTGTCGGCGATGAGGTGATCGCACTCGCGCTTCGAAAGGCCGTGTGGGAAAAGTTTCCTGGTCACGCCATTAACGAGCCCGGGTTTCTAAGCCCCACTCGCTCGATGTCCATGATTGGTGGATGACGTGGCGAAATACCGCGCCGCGCAGGCAGCCGAACTGCTCGGCGTAAGTTCCGACACGATTCGCCGCTGGGCCGACTCGGGACGACTTAGTTCCTCCCTCGCGAAAGATGGCAAACGTTATTTCGACGGTGAAGCGTTAGCCGAAGTGGCGATTGCCACCTCAGCGAGCGTGAAGCCAAAGAGCCCGCGAGCGCAGTCAACGCGCAATCGCTTCGTCGGCATCGTCACCCGGGTGGTAAAGGACAAAGTTGTCGCTCAGGTGGAGATTCAGGCCGGACCCCACCGATTTGTTTCACTAATTACGCGTGAAGCGGCCGACGAACTCGAGCTCGCACCCGGCGTGGTCGTTGACGCCGTGATCAAAGCGACCAACGTCAGCGTGGAGATTCCCGAGACGTTCTAGCGAGCAGCGATCCCCGTGACGTAGTCTTTCGTTGCACCATTCGGTGCCGCCCAAAGAGAGACGGCTTCGAGGTCAAATTCGAGTTGACAGCGAGCACCTACCTCAACCTCCAGCGCACCTCTGGTACGCGCCATTACTTCCACGCCGTCACCAACCATTACGAAGAGGTCGTACGACGTGCCCATGTCAGCCACATCCTTCACGACGCCGACGATTCCTTCGTCGGCGTCGGTGCCCATCCTTGGTAGCACTCGCACATCTTCGGGCGCGATACTCCACCACACCTTCGTCCCCTCTCTCAGTTCGGTTAACGGAATAGGGATGGTCGCTCCCGCAATCGTCATCGTGCTCACCGAGTCAATGGTGCCAAAATTCAGATTCTCGCCACCGAGCAACTTCGCGACGTCGGCCGACGTCGGTCGAGAGAAGACGGATCGACTGGTGCCCGACTGTAACAACGCACCATCGGCGAGGACGAGTAACTCGTCGGACAAGAACGCGGCCTCCTCGGGGTCGTGGGTCACGAGCACGGTCGCGAGACCGGTCTCTTGTTGAAGACGGCGCAGTTCGCGCCGAAGTTCTAGACGCACGGGCACGTCAAGGGCCGAGAAAGGTTCATCGAGCAACAACACCTTGGGTGAAGAACAGAGCACCTGCGCCAAGCCCACTCGTTGACGCTGACCTCCCGAAAGCTCAGCGGGACGTCGGTCCTCTAAACCTTGGAGACGAAGATGCTCAATCCAATACGCACCGAGTTCGGGCGTCGCGCCAGCGAACATTAAGTGTCGCCACACCGACATGCGCGGGTACAGGGAGAATCCTTGGGCTACGTAACCAACGCCGCGACGCTCGACGGGCACGTGTTGCACCATCTCCTCGCCGTACCAGACGGGGCCCGGACGCGGTCCGTTGAGACCGGCCAGGCAACGCAGCAGGGCCGTCTTTCCCGATCCCGATGGACCGAGAATCCCCAAGTGCGTGGTCGCCGCGTCGTGGGTAACGGCGAGGTGGAAGTCTCCAACGTGATGGTCGAGTTCGAAGCGAATGGGCCGCGGCGTCACCATCGCCGGCGCGCTGGGCTTTGGTCTACTCAACCTTCGAGACGGGGGCTTCGTGACCTTCGCGCGGCTGAGAAGAACGACGACGATCGCGACACCGAGCGCTAACGCCGTGGGCGCCAAGGTGGTGGGTAGACCCCGTCCACTGAACTGGTTGTCCGTGTAGATCGGGAGCGACGCGGGGTTGTAGGCCAAGATCACGACGGCACCGTACTCGCCAAAAGCTCGCAGCCAGGTGAGCATCATGCCCGCGCGTATGCCGTGTCCCGCCGTTGGTACGGCCACGCGCAGAAAGCGCGACGCGTCAGAGTGCCCGAGTGTCGCGGCGACGTCGAGCATTCCCTGATCCAGCGAGGCGAACGCCGCTCGTGAGGCGACGATCAAGAACGGCGATGACACGAAGGACATCGCGATGACGACTCCCACCAACGAGTCGGTGAGGTGTTCGCCAAAGAGATGGCCCAAAAAGGTGTACGGCCCAATGAGGTAGACGAGCACGATGCCACTCATGAGGGGTGGCAACGCCAAGGGAATTTGCACGATCGTGCCGACGATCGTCGAGATCGGTCCCGACGATCGCGCGAGAAGGTACGCGAGCGGCACGCCGAGGACCGTGACGATCGCCAAGGAAATAGTCGCGCAACTGACCGAAACCCACAGCGCCGGAAAGAGGCCGGGTACGTGAAAGCCGCGTTGCGGTGACGTGATGAGTCGTAGCGCGAAAGCCGCCAAGGGATAGCCCAGGTAGACAACGAGTAGGCCACCCAACCAGATGAGAGGACTCTTCAGAGCTCCCGAGTAGTTCACGACGACTTGGTCGTCGCGGCAGTTGTCGTGGTCGTCGACGCCTTCGTCACCCTTGCCGGCACGATCGGCGTGACACCGTTCTTCTTAAGAATCGCTTGGCCCGCCTTACTGAGCAAGAACTTCACGAAGGCTTTCGCCGCAATTTTGTGTGGCGCCTTGTTGAGGATCGCGACCGTGTACTTACCGGACAGTTCAGTTCCCTTGAGCGCAACTGTTTTGATGTGCGCCGCCGCGGCTTCGACACCGTAGAAGAACCCGGCGTCGAGTTGTCCGGCCTGAAGTTCGCCAACCAGCGCAGTCTCTGCGAAGATGTTCGACGAAGACGTCGCGAGAGCGTTCAGTGCTGGAAGATGATGCGTCCGTGCGGCACCCTTAAGGGCGTCAACGGCGAGTACGCCCTTGGGGTCAGTTGCCGGGTCGGTGCGTCCGAGCAGAAACCCGGGCCGATTAACGACGTCGTACCAGGGCTTGGTCGTTAGATCCTTCGCGAACTTGGAGTTGGCGTAGTAGCCGAGCATGAGGGGTGAGTACCCAAACTCGCGGTACGACGACACCCAGTGACCGTTACTCGCACCCCCGAGCGAGGCATTCACGCTCGGCGACGCGCTGATGAAGACGTCGCCCACTTGCGTCCCGCCCTTAATTTCGCTCGCGAGTGCCGTGGAGCCGGCCGAAAAACCGCTGACCGTGTAGCCCGTCGCTTTATGAAAGGCCGGGCCCATCTTTTGTGTCATGAGATCGAGAAACGAACCGGCGTAGAGAACGTCGACGGTTCCAGAGGCCTTCTTCGTGCTCGCGGCACTAGCCGACACACTGGCGAGCGGTAGAACAAGTCCGAGCGTGACGAGCGACGTGACGAGAAGTCGACACGCGAACCTCTGACTGAGACACTCTTTGGGGCGAACATAATTGTGGGGCATTACCGTGCTTCCGGGTACATTGCATTTACAGTACTAGTGTTGCCTATTAAACGTAAATCACGTTATAAATGGCCTGATTTCACTTAAGTGCGCCTAGTGATGCCGGGGTAAATCCGAACCGGGGACGCCGCTGCACCACCAAGCCCTCGTCGTCCCTACCGAACTAGGGAGAGTTCGCGAGAGGACAATAGGATGTGGCCGTGTCGTCGGCGCCATCCTCGGACTGGATTTTGATAACGGAGAGTCCTCTATCGCCCGACGAACTTTCCACCTGGGTCATTCGCCCGAACTGCGGTGCCGTCGTGACGTTCTCTGGCGTCGTGCGGGACCACTCGAAATCGAGAGAGAACGTTCTCGCCCTCGAGTACGAGACCAGCACCGAATTAGCGGAACGGCGTCTTCGCGACGTCGCCGACGAAGCTCGCAAGCGCTGGCCCGCGCTCGAAGCGGTGGCGATCCACCACCGAATCGGCAAAGTCGAGCTCTCGCAGTCCACGGTCGTGGTCGCCGTCTCCTCGCCGCACCGTGACGTCGCCTTCGAGGCCGCTCGATTCTGCATCGATACGCTGAAGGTGAGCGTGCCGATGTGGAAACGCGAGCTTTGGGATGGCGGATCGGCCTGGAGCGACGAGGCGTCGCCCATCGTCGACGCGCGTGATCAATGACGTTCGCCCAACCATCAAGTGCGCGCGTGGGCCACGTCCGATGATTTCCTACGAAGAGGCTCGACGGTTCGTACTCTCGGATCTAAAGCCACTCCCACCCAAGGAAATCGAACTCCAGCACGCGCTGGGCTTGGTGGCGGCGGGCATCGTGAGTGCGAGGGAACCTTCGCCTCGCTTTGCGAACTCGTCAATGGACGGCTTCGCGCTCCAAGCGAACGACACCGAAAGTGGCGAAGTACGACTGAAGATTGTGGACACCATCTTCGCCGGCGACCTCGCCACCACGCGATTGAAAACAGGTGAGGCGGCTCGAATCATGACGGGCGCGCCGATTCCCGATGGCGCCGACAGCGTCTGCATGCGAGAAGAAACCCTCGTCGATCCCGAGGGCGACGTCGTCCTCATTCAACGGACCATTCGTCCCGGAGAGTTCGTGCGCCTCGTCGGTGACGACGTCGCGGTAGGCCAGGCGCTCGTCGGGATCGGCAGCGTTATCGGGCCGGCCTTGCTGGGAGTGCTCGCGAGCCAGGGCATCGACACGGTCTTCGCCCACCCGCGACCCCGCGTCGGCGTGCTCTCTACCGGCAACGAACTCTCTGACTCGAGGGGCGAGCTCGAGGCCGGAAAGATTCGCGACGCAAATCGGCCTTCCCTGCTCGCTTCCCTCGCCCGGTCCGACTTCACCCCCGTTGACTTGGGCATCGCTGGAGACACGCCGGGCGAGATAACTGAGGCGTTCGAACGTGGCGTGTTGAGTTGCGACGCAATCATCTCTACCGGTGGCGTCAGCGTCGGCGACGCCGACTTCGTCAAATCGGTTCTAACGGACCTCGTTGGCGACAGTGCGCGCTCGATGCAGGTGGCGATCAAACCCGGCAAACCCTTCGCGTTCGCGGTCGCCCCCTCTGGTATGCCCTTCTTTGGTCTCGCGGGTAATCCCGTCTCGACCCTCGTTGGTTTCGAGCTCTTCGTGCGCCCCGCACTTCGATTGCTCGCCGGCCAGAGCGAACTGAATCGTCCAACGTTCACCATGATTCTCGACTGTCCCCTGCCGAGGCGTCGTGACGGCAAACTTCATCTCGTTCACGTGACGGCGCGCTCGCACCACGACGGACGACTCCACGTGAAGAGCGTCGCTCGCCAGGCCTCGCACCTCTTGAACGCCATCGCCGACGCCAACGCGATCGCCCTGATTCCCGACGGTGACGGTCTCGACACCGGACAAGAAGTCGAAGCCATGGTCATTGACAACAATCAGTTGAACGGCGCGTGAGGTGGCGAGACTCATTCTCCTCGGTCCGGCCCACGAGGTAGCTGGAACGCGCGAAGACTTCTTCGACGGCGCGACCCTTGACGCCGTCTTAAACGAAGCGGTTCTTCGTTACGGCACAGCGTTCGAGGAGCTCCTCAGCGTCAGCCAAGTCTGGTTGAACGGCGAGCCCGCGTCGCGCAGTTCTCCCGTCGAGGTTCACGACGAAGTGACCGTGCTCCCACCGGTTTCGGGAGGATGAGGCGACGCTTCTCCTCCGAGCAGTTCGATCGCGTGCGGCAAGACGTCCAACACCGCCTCGAGACATTCAATCGCCCCCTTCGGTGAACCGGGACAGTTCACGATCAAGCTTCGCCCCGCGGTGCCAGCCCGGGCCCGCGAGAGACGCCCGAGGGGACTGGCGAGTCGCATCGCTTCACTCAACCCCGGCGCCTCGCGCTCAATCACTTCCATCGTGGCCTCCGGGGTGAGGTCACGAGGCGAGAATCCGGTTCCCCCCGAGGTGACGATGAGGCCGGCGAATCCTTCGATGAGTGCACGAAGAGCACTAGCGACCGACCCCACCCCGTCGGGGACGATTCTTAGCTCCGCGACGCGGAACCCCGCATCTTCCAGGCGCGCCCTTAGAAGCGGACCCGCCAGGTCTTCACGAGTTCCCGCCGCTGACGAATCAGAGACGATGAGAATCTTTGCGGCGAGCTCCATCCCTTCGATCGTAGAGGATGGCAATTTGTCGGAGTGATTGACTCACTCGCTTCCGACTTCTGATGGTCCGCGCGTTGAACGAGAGCGCGACCCGTCAGCCCCCCGCCATCGCCCCGATCACGAAGAACGGTTCGGCCCCGTCAACGACCGCCTCGGGAAGCCGAGCCTCCGGATCGTCGTGAGAAATATCCTCTTCACAGACGTAGAAGCGCACGAAGGCGCGACGCTTCTTGGTGGTGGGGTCGCGAATGGTTCCCAGCAACACGGGGTAGCGGGTCTCTAGAGCGTCGACGACCGAGCGCTGAGTAACGACGCCAACCACGTCAAGTTCGATTTCGCCATGGGTTTTGACGAGAGTCTTGAGATGGGCCGGAAGGACGACCCGAATCATGCCAGCGTTTGGACTTCGACCGACAACACGGCCGGCAGGTCACGGACGATCGGTTCCCAACTGTCGCCCTCGTCCGCCGATGCCCAGACCGCACCGCCGGTCGTGCCGAAATAGAGACCGCATTTGTCGAGCGAGTCCACGCTCATCGCGTCGCGCAACACGTCGACGTAACAGTTGCTTTGTGGCAGACCCTTGGTGAGCGGTTCCCACTCGTTGCCGCCGCTACGGCTGCGGTACACGCGAAGCTGCCCGTCGAGCGGATAGTGCTCGGAGTCGCTCTTGATCGGTACGACGTAGATGGTCTCGGGTTCGTGCGCGTGCACGTCGATCACGAAGCCAAAGTCCGTCGGCAGATTGCCGCTGATCTCTACCCACGAGTCGCCGGCGTTGTCGGTGCGCATCACGTCCCAGTGCTTTTGCATGAACAACGTGTCGGGCTTGGACGAATGCATCGTGATGCGGTGAACGCAGTGCCCGACTTCGGCGTCTTCGTCGGGGAGGCCCTCTGAGCGAAGGCCCTTATTAATGGGACGCCAACTTTTTCCGCCGTCGTCGGTGCGAAAGACGCCGGCCGCGGAAATCGCGACGAAGATTCGCTCGGGGTCCTTGGGACTCACGATTATTGAGTGCAAGCACATCCCGCCCGCACCGGGCATCCACGACGAGCCGGACTTTTGCTCGCGCAGGCCCGAGACCTCACTCCAGCTCTCACCACCATCGGTCGATTGAAAGAGCGCCGCGTCTTCTACGCCCGCCAGCACGTGGTCGGGGTCGGTCAGCGACGGTTCGAGGTGCCAGACCCTGGCGAACTCCCACGGGTGTGGCGTGCCGTCGTACCACTGGTGGGTGCCGGGCACGCCGTCGTAGTTGAACTGGTTACTCACCGGTTCCCACGTCACGCCACCGTCGTTCGAACGTTGGATGAGTTGACCGAACCAGCTCGTGTTCTGGGACGCGTAGATCCGGTTGGGATCGACGGGTGAACCCTTGAGGTGGTACATCTCCCAGCCGCCGAAGAAGGGGCCACTGACGTCCCAGTTCTTGCGTTTGCCGTCCGAACGTAAAATAAAGGCACCTTTTCGGGTGCCCACCAGAACTCGTACCCCCGTCATGGTTTCTCCTTCACCGCGTTACGCGGACGTCATATATCCGTCAAAGAATACTGCTCGCACGCCCCGTCGCCAGTGGTTTTCCTGCTTCATTCCCGCAGTGCTTAGAGCGCCCGTAGTTCAACGGTGCCTGAGCGAACCGTCGTCAGTTCAACACGGCTGGCATAGATTGGCGCCATAGCAACCGACACCAAGCCTCGTTCACGAAGAGCAGTCGTCGGCCGCGTCGTCGCGGTCGTCATCGCGGGACTCAGCCTGTACATCCTCCTGCCCGCCCTCGTGCGCGTCATCTCGTCGTGGCCCAGACTCCTAACCCTCGAGCCGTGGTGGCTGGTCGCCGCGCTGCTCTGTGAAGCGTCGAGCTTCTTCTGCGCTTTGGCGTTGCTCCGCCTCGTGCTGCGCACGAAGAGCTGGTTCGCGGTGGTGACCGCGGCACTCGCGGGCAACGCCGTCACCAATACGCTGCCCGGCGGTGACGCCGTCGGGGCGAGTGTGCAGTACCGGATGCTCGCGGGCACTGGTATCGACACCGTGCAGGCGGCCAGTGGGCTCGCGGTCACCTCCATCATCGGCTTCGCCGGGCTCTTTTCACTGCCCATTTTCGCGCTGCCGGTCCTGCTCGGTGGAGAGTCGGTGAGCGCCGGTCTGGTGCACGCGGGAGAACTCGGCGGTGTCGGCTTTGTCCTCATCGTGGCACTCGGGGCCGTCGTGCTGACCTCGGATAGGACGCTGTTGGCCATGGGTCAAGGCATCCAGTGGCTCATGAACAAGATTCGCCGGCACCGAGAACCGACGACAGACCTCGGAACACGTCTCATCGCCGAGCGAGATCAGGTGCGCACCGACCTCGGCAAGAACTGGTGGAAAGCCGTCTTACTCGTGGCTGGTCGTATTGGCTTCGACTACTTCAGTCTCTTGGCGGTTCTTCGCGCCACCGGCACGCGTCCCGACCCGGCGCTCGTGTTGTTGGCCTACGCCGCGACCGCGGTTTTGGCGCTGCTCCCCCTCACCCCAGGCGGTCTTGGACTCGTCGAGGCGAGTCTGAGTGGGCTCCTCGTACTAGCCAACGTGCCCGTTGGCAACGCCGTCGTCGCGACGCTCGCCTTTCGACTCGGTTCCTACTGGCTGCCCACGATCGCCGGGGGCGTCTGCTACGTCTTGTATCGGCGTCGTTACGGTCCGCTGCGTCAAGGCGAGGTTGTCGCGCCGTAGTCGTTGGCGCGTGGGCCGAGGTAGCGTGACGCGGAGAGTTCACGGCGAGGGAGGTGGGAGTGTCTGACGACGTGAGTTCGAACAACGACGACGTACCCACTCGTCGCTCAAAGATCTTGTTGCGCGCGCAGATTGAGAACGTACCGCTACGCACCATCCTGGTCACGATCTTCACCGTGGCGCTCGTGCTGGTCGCGGGCGAAGCGCTCTACCGACTACGGGCTGTCCTCTTGCTCATGCTCGTGGGTGGCTTCATTGCCTTGCTGTTGAACCCACTCGTGCTCTCTCTCCAGAACTGGAAGCTACCGCGACGCGGCATGGCCGTTTTCGTCGTAACGCTGGTTGCCGTGCTCCTCTTCACGGGGCTGGCCTTCGCTTTTGGCTACCCGCTCGTCAACTCCACCACCCACCTCGCCCACGCACTGCCGAGGTACATCAGCCAAGCCGAAAAGGGCAAAGGCTGGATTGGACATCTGCTTCGTCACTACCACGTGAAGAGTTGGATCCACAAGAACGCCTCGAAGTTAGTGACCTTCGCCAAGGGTCTGAGCAAACCCGCGCTGGCTTTGGGCAAGGGCGCGGTCACCCTCTTGTTTGAACTCTTTGCGTTGTTCGCGTTCGTTGTCTTGCTGTTGCTCGAAGGACCAAAGATTCGACGTTCGCTCATCTCGATGATGTCGCCCGAGACCGTGACGTGGGTCTCGAGGGTCGGCTCGAAGATCGGCAAATCGGCACTCGGTTTCATGATCGGGGACCTCGCGATGTCCTTGACCGCGGGATTGGCCGTCTTCATAACGCTGTGGGCCGTGTCGGTGCCGTTCGCTTTTCTCTGGGCGTTGTGGGTCGCGCTCGTTGACTTTCTACCCCAGGTGGGCGGACTGCTAGCCGGCGTGCCCACCGTCTTATTCGCGCTCGTTCACTCACTATCTGCCGGCATCATCACCGGCGTCGTCTTCGTCGTCTATTCGCTCTTGGAGAACCACGTCCTCTACCCCATCGTCATGAGTCGCACCGTCAAGATCAATCCGCTCACCGTGTTCATCGCCATCATCGTGGGCGCCGAATTCGGCGCGTGGGTCGGTGGCATCTTCGGCGGCTTCGTGGGTGTGCTGCTGGCCGTGCCGGGCGCGGCGACGGTCCACGTGCTGTTCGCAGAAGTCTGGAACTCAACGGGGCCCTCGATGGTTACCGCCCAGGGCTCGGAGACCGTGGCTGGCGAGACGCCCGGCGAGTAAACCTGTCGGTGATGGATCAACGATGATCACACCCGACGAGCACGTCCCCGCGTCCGTTCTCACTAACGCCCTCCAGAGGACCCAGACGCTGATACGCGCCTCGGCGACGCCGCGTTCTCGACGCGAACGCGCAATACGACGACGTTTTCGAAGGCTCTTCGTCGATGATCGAGCCGTAGAAGTCACAATGACCTTGACCGACGAAGTGATGCGATTCACGTCCGCGAAGAGCGCGTCCAGCGCCCTGCGCTCAACCGTGCCCCACGTATCTCGTCGAGGCTTTGGACTTCTGAACATGATGGGTCTTCGTGGCGTCGCCATGACTTCGAGGGTCGCGCCCTCTCTAGCCAGAAAACTGGTGGACTATCGAGTCCGAGCGCTCACCAAGAACTTAATCTTGGACGCCGATCCTCGTCAGCTCGCGTCGCAGTTTCGCAGTCATCAACGTGCGGGCCTCTCACTTAACGTCAACGTCCTCGGCGAGGCCGTCCTTGGCGAACGCGAAGCCGACGATCGTTTTGCGAGAGTGCTCGAGATGGTTCGTCGAAGCGACGTCAACTACGTCTCGGTGAAGTTATCGGCTATCGCGAGCCAACTGCTCACCGTCGACCACGAGGGATCCTTGGAACGAGTAACTGAGAAGTTGCGCGAGTTGTTCCGCGCGGCCAACGCTGTCGACACGTACATCAATCTGGACATGGAAGAGTACCGAGATCTGCGTCTCACCTTGGACGCCTTCATGACGGTACTGAGTGAGACCGACTTCCACGACCACGCCGCGGGTATCGTGCTCCAGGCCTATCTTCCGAACTCACACGGCGCCCTAGAAGAGTTGATCGACTTCGCGAGACGCCGACACCAACGAGGCGGCGGCACTATCAAAGTTCGTCTCGTCAAGGGCGCGAATCTCGCAATGGAACGTGTCGAGTCCGAACTCCACGGCTGGACTCCAGCCCCCTACACCACGAAGTCCGACGTCGACGCCAGTTACTGTCGACTCCTTGACGTGGTGCTGCGCCCGGAGAACGCCGCGTCGCTTCGCGTGGGTGTCGCGAGTCACAATCTCTTTCACGTTTCGTGGGCGCTGGAGCTCGCCGCGTCGCGCGGCGTGTCGGCACAGATTGACGTCGAGATGCTCGAAGGTATGGCGAACGCCGAGGCCGAAGCCCTCGTCGCGAGCGGTCAGGCGGTGTTGCTCTACGCGCCCGTTACTCGCCACGACGACTTCGCTGCGGCCGTGGCCTACCTCGTACGGCGCCTCGACGAGAACACCGCGCCCGACAACTACCTGCGAGCAGCGCTCTTCATTGCTGGGAACCACGCCATCTACGAGGAACAACAACGGCGCTTTCTTACTTCGCTCGACCAACGCCACAGCGTCGACGTAACAGCGAAGCGGGGCCCACGCCCGCTTATCTCGGCGGATATCTTCTGGAACGAGCCCGACGGCGATCCCGCTAACGCCACCTACGTCGCGCAGGTCACCCGAGAGTTCGACACAGTCCTCGCACGCGCTAGGGACAACATCGACTCACTCAGCGATCTCCAGCCCAGTGACGTGGCGTCTTTTGAGGACGGTCGTGACCCGAACGACCACGGTCGTCCCTGGTACCGCTACCGCGTGGCGTCAATTCCCAACATCGATCGTGCTCTCGAGAGAGCGTTAGAAGGCTTCGCTTCGTGGCAGAACCTTGACGGCGACGATCGGGCGAACACTTTGCGCCAAGTGGCGAATGTTATGGCGAGTCGACGAGCGGTTTCGATCGCCGTCATGGCCCGAGACGGTGGAAAGACCGTCGCCGAAGCCGACGCCGAGGTCAGTGAAGGGGTCGACTTTGCGCGCTTCTACGCCGCCCACGCGCCGAGCGACGATCTCTCCGTGCCGCTCGGCGTCGTAGTCGTCGTGCCGCCGTGGAACTTTCCCTACGCCATCCCCGCCGGTGGGATCCTCGCCGCGCTAGCGGCGGGCAACGCCGTCATCTTGAAGCCCGCGCCCGAAACCGTCGCCGTCGCTAGCGAACTCGTTCACCAACTCTGGGACGGCGGCGTGCCGCGCAACGTTTTGCAATTAGTGCCGACGCGCGACGACGAGTGTGGTCGTCACCTCGTGTGCCACGACAGCGTCAACGCCGTGATCCTCACCGGCGCCTTCGAGACCGCGATGCTCTTCACTTCGTGGAAGTCGTCGCTTCGACTACTGGCCGAGACGAGTGGCAAGAACGCCCTCGTCATCACCGCGAGCGCCGACATCGATCTCGCAGTGAAGGATCTCGTCCAATCGGCCTTTGGCCACGCGGGTCAAAAGTGCAGCGCGGCGAGCCTGGCTATCGTCGAACGCTCGATGTACGAAGACCCGAAGTTCCAGTCACAACTCATCGACGCCGTGACCAGTCTGCGCGTCGGAGCGAGTTACGAACTCGGTACCGTGATCGGTCCGATCATTCGTCCTCCCGAGCCCGCACTGCTGCGAGCTCTCACCACGCTGGAGCGTGGCGAATCGTGGCTCGTCGAGCCCCGTCGCCTCGACGACGAGGGTTATCTCTGGAGTCCGGGCGTCAAAGTTGGCGTGGCGCCCGGATCGTGGAGCCACCTCAACGAGTGGTTCGGTCCGGTGCTTGGTGTCATGGTCGCCACCAACCTCGACGAGGCGATTACCTGGCAAAATCAGACGCCCTACGGCCTTACCGGTGGGTTGCATTCATTGGACGAAGACGAGTGCGAACGCTGGATCGACGCCGTCGAGGTGGGCAATCTCTACGTGAACCGTGGCACCACTGGGGCCGTCGTGCGCCGCCAACCCTTCGGTGGCTGGAAGCGCTCGAGCGTCGGCGCGACGGCCAAAGCGGGTGGGGCGCACTACGTTGATGCCCTTCGGCGTTGGCGAGCACTGTCCTACGTGGAGGACGCGCTGGCGAGCGCGACCACGTGGTGGAGCGACGTTGGATCGAAGGCTCGCGACGAATCGGGACTCGCGGCAGAGTCGAACTTCGTTCGCTTTCGCCAGACGTTGCGTCCGGTCGCGCTTCGAATCGACGGCACCTTTACGTTGGACCAGTTGACCTACCTACGTGGCCTGATCGCACTCGGGGGCCTCGACGTTGACTTCAGCGCGGCGGCGCCAGTTTCAACCGTGGCGGAAGTCACGATTGAAACCATCGATGCGTTAGTAGAGCGCGCGTCGTCGTTCGCGAAGATTCGCTGGCTGAGTGGCGAGAGCGTGCCCACGCTCGCGCTCTTAGAGAAGGGCGTCAGCGTCGATCGCCGTGAACTCGCCCAAAGTGGCAGCGTGGAACTACCGCGCTGGCTCTTGGAGCAGAGTGTCGCGGTAACGAACCACCGCTACGGCAACGTTCACGCCGGACCGAAACCCCGCTGCCCCGGACTTGGCGAAACCCAACGCCGCTGATATCGGTCGACGGGGCTCGGCCTAAACGCTGACGTCTCGAGGTAGCCCCAGCACACGCTCGGCGATGATGTTTCGTTGCACCACCGACGTGCCCCCACCAATCGTGAGCGCCTGGGAGTAGAGAAAGCCCCAGTACCACGACTGACCTTCGTCACCGTCAATGCCTCCGGGCCCATGGCCGGTGAGCATGCCCGCACTGCCCGCCAGACGTTGGGCCATCGTCATCACCTCTTGACCGTGATCGTCGGCGAGCGCCTTGCGCAGACTGGCGTCAGAACTGGTCGCGCGGCCGGCCAGCGCGTTGGCGTTGAGTCGCAGTCGAAGGAAGCGAAGGATTTCCCCGTGCGACCAGCACTTGACGAGATCGTCGCGTTCGACCTTGCTCAACGAAGCTTCCTGCGCACTGACGAGTTTCACGAGGTCGTCGGCCGTGGGACCTCGTCCCCAGAGAACGCCCTCGCCCGAGAGCGAGACCCGCTCGTTGCCGAGGGTCACTTTCGCGAGTCGCCATCCCTCGTTCACCTCACCTAGGAGATGGTCCGCCAGGAGTCGTACTTCGTCGAGGAAGACCTCGTTAAAGGCGTGGTCACCCGTCATATCAATGAGCGGACGAATGGTGACGCCCTGGGCGCGCATCGGACAGATGAAGTACGAGATGCCGTTTTGTGGCGCGCCTTCGTTCGACGTACGGGCGAGCAGGATCCCCCAGGTCGCCACGTGGGCGTAACTCGTCCAAACCTTCTGTCCCGTGATGACCCACTCGTCGCCGTCCTTGCGCGCGGACGTGCTCAGTGACGCCAAGTCACTCCCCGCGTCGGGTTCGCTAAAGAGTTGACACCAGAACTCTTCGCCGCTCAGCAGTTTGGGCAGCCAGCGGTCTTGTTGCTCCTTGGTGCCGGCGGCCACGATGGTCGGGCCGGCCCAACCAATACCAATGGGGTTGATCGGACGGCGCACCTTGGCCCGGCGAAGTTCGTCGTCGATCAGGAGTTGATACTCGGCCGACGCGTTTCGCCCCCACGGCTCGGGCCACGCCGGAGCGACCAACTTCGCCTCTACCAGGTCTCTCCCTGAAGGATCGGGGTGCTCCGCGAGCCACGATCTCAGTTCCAAACGCCGCGGATCGAGTTCGTCGGCGTCGCTTTCAACGGAGTCAGTCATCGGGGCGAGGAGACCTCGTCCCTCGTCCAGCTCGTCACTACGTGCCACGACATTCTCCTTGCCTCTGCCTCCAACGTAACCCCCTTCGGCGAATCCTTTGATTCGCTCACTCTGGGGCAGTGGGGTCACGGCGACTCGCTCGAAGCAGTAACGATTCGATGCCACGTCGCCAGTCGTCTCCCTTCTCGAAATGCCAGCCGAGCCAACCGTGTTGTTGAGCAACGGTGACGTTGACGACCCGGTCATCGACAAAGACCACTACCTCTCGCTGAGATACTCCGAGAAAGTTCTCCGCCGCCGGGTAGAACGCTGCTTCCACTTTTTGGTGGCCGAGTTGTCCGGAATAGGCAATACCGCAAAAGGGCAAGAGCGGTGAAAGGTGACGCTCGAGGTACGAGACTCGACGACGCTCTTGATCGGTCGCGAGTACTACTCGTGCGCCTCGACTCGACCACTCCTTCGCCGCACTGACTACGTCATTGTCGACGAAGAAGTCACCGTCGAACCAACACGCGAGGGCGTCTTCGACGTCGATGTTCCATCCAAGAGAAGAGAACACCTCGGCGAGTCCGACCTCAATGGGTTGACGTCCCACAATGATCTCCGGCCACCACTGCTTAAAGAACGTGGTTCTCAACTCGTCGGCCTCGACACCAAAGCGTCGAGTGAATTGTTTCAGCCAGTGTTCTCGGGGGTCATTCGGTGCCTCCAGCACAACGCCGTCAACGTCCAACGCCAACACAACACCAGAGAGTCGTGGGGAGTCAGTCATAGATCATCATCAAGCCACTAGCCCTGATGTTCTTGGGCTCGTCGTCGACGATTATCGCCGAGAATGAGGCGCTGCACGCGATAAATCGCCCTTTGAGGCTTCTTGAGATGTGGCGTTGGTGGCGGACTAAAGCGATAACGCAATCGGTGATTGCGCATCTCGCTCGGTGAGACCGGCCCACCGAATGACTTTGAGGCGATGTCCACTTGCCTGACGATACTGGCGAAACCATTCCGAGCCAGACACCGGCGCAGTCGAGCGCCGTCGATTGAGAGTTACCGAGTCTTATACTGCGAACTATGGCCGTTCTTTTCTGGTTAATCATCATCCTCGTGTGCATCTTCGCGGAGATTCACACCAACGCCTTCCTCGCCGTGTTCTTTGGTGCTGGCGCGATAGTCCCCTTCTTCCTCGCTCTGTGGGGTGTGCCCTTTGCCGTGCAGGCGGTCGTGTGGCTCATCATCTCGGGACTCTTGATTGGCGTACTTCGACCTGCGGCGTTGCATAGATTCCATCACCGAGGAATTTTGGATCTCTCGGCACCATCAAAGAGTTCGATGACGAGTCTGACGGGCTTCGTTGAGGACACCGTTGGTGATGAAGGCCACCCCGGTCACGTGAAGATCAAGGGCGAGGTGTGGAGGGCGGTGACTTCGTCACCCGAATCGATCCCTGACGGAACCCAAGTCGTCGTCACGAAGTCTTTTGGTACCACGCTCTGGGTCGAGCGCGTCTAAGTCGCTCCACCGCCAGTAGTCCTCTCTCCGACGAGTTGACCCGATGTTCTGCGCCGCGTTAACTGACCAATACGAGGGCCCTCAGGTCGCTCCCGAGCGAGCGAGCGCCATCCCCGCGTAAAGGGCGATACCCGTCGCCATCGCGCTTTCGTTCAGTCGCATCCGGTTCGAATGGCAGGGCGCCACTTGAGAGAGCTCGACGTCCTCCGGGCACGTTCCGAGAAATACCATCGCGCCCGGCACCCGCTCCAGCACGTAACTGAAGTCCTCGGCGCCCATAATCGGAGTTGGCAGCTCCATCACCTGTTCCGCCCCGAGGAGACGGGTAGCCACACTTCGGGTCCATTCCGCGGTTGACGGGTCATTCACCGTCACTGGAAAGCCGGAGACTATCTCAACCTCTGCCGTCGCGCCGTGGGCTGACGCGATGCCCGTCGCCAGTTGTCGCAACTCGTTGTGCACCAACTCTCGGGTTCGAGATGAGATCGCTCGCACGGTGCCGTGGATAGAAGCACGCTCGGGAATGACGTTGGTGGTGGTGCCCGCGTTGATATAAGCCACCGTAACCACGGCGGGATCGAAGATGTCGATCCGTCGCGTCACCATCGACTGAATGGCGAGCACTATCTCACAGGCTATGGGAATTGGGTCGAGCGCTTGATGCGGCATCGAGGCGTGTCCGCCGCGGCCCACCACGTCGATGTAAATCTCGTCAGCCGACGCCATGATCGTTCCACTCTTTGTTGCCATCATCCCGGTGGGGAAGTTCGGACTCTGATGAATCGCGAAGGCCACGTCCACGGTTCCGGCGACCTCGAGTACGCCTTCATCAATCATGAACCGCGCGCCGTGGTGACCTTCTTCGCCGGGTTGAAACATGAACACCACTCGACCGGTGAGATCGTGTTCGTGCAAGCGCAGCAGGGTAGCCGCGCCCGCCAGCATCGCAACGTGCGCGTCGTGTCCACAGGCGTGCATCGCGCCGGGTACGGTACTGGCGAAGTCGAGGCCCGTATCTTCGGGCATCGACAGTGCGTCCATGTCGCCTCGCAGTAGCACCGTCGGACCCGGTCGACCACTGTCCAGTACCGCCACCACACTGGAGAGCGACGAGCCCGTCGTGACCTCAAGTCCCAGCCCGTCGAGTGCTTTGAGCACCGCGGCCTGCGTGCGCGGCAGTTCGAGTCCAAGCTCTGGATGCGCGTGAATATCTCTTCGCAACGTCACCGCCGCCGGCAACAGCGCTTGTGCTTCGACTAAGAGTGACCCCAAATTTTCCATTGCACCAAGACTAGACAGGTCGCGAAGCCTCTCCGAGACGAAGAACCGGGCCGATTCACGACTGATCGGTCGGAAGACGTTACCTCAGGAGCCGCCAGTGTCTGGTATCAAACCTGTAACTCACTAGGCGCGACGATTCACGTACGGTCTCATCGTCAACGTTACCAACGGAGAGATTGCCCGCGCTAACGAGGGCGAAAGTCGATGATGTCGGAGGCTATTTTTTCGACTTCGCTACCGTCGACCCCGGCTTCAAACGCGAACGCTCGCCACTCGTTCGTCGCCTCAGCGACGTCGCGAAGCACCTGCTCGATACCAGGAACACCCTGCTGGTCACCGAGCGCGCGCAGATCGTCCAAGGTGATGCCGAGGAATCGGCCACGTACGCTCATCTGATGCCCGTTGGTCCATTCGACGCCCCAGTTCGAGTGCGTGACGTCGTACGCCGGAGCGAGCTGCCAGGCACCACGCTCCTTCAGCAAGAACGAAAAGTTCTTGGCGTGATCGTCACGATTTGACGCCATGACGTTAAAGACCACGCGCCGAAAGATCTGTTGCAGGTCGTCAGGTCCGAGCCCGAGCTCGCGAGCCGTAAGGAAGTAGCTCGCGTAAGAGTGCGCGTGTGAGGCGTTGTAGTCCAGGTGGGCAAGCGCGCACAGTGTTTGAGAGTGAATGCGTTCATTCTCTACTCCGCGATCGAATCGCCGCGTCATGAAGTGCGCCCGTGAATCTTCGTGCAACAGTCTCGACTCACTCATCTCAATGCCCGCGCTCGTGGCCATGAGGTAGTAGGCGTACTCCACGCGACAGTACTGCTGACTCGTGCCCAAGGGATCGTTCTGTCCCACGGTGTCGCCCACGCCGTCGAGTTTCAAGAGCCACTGCTCGTAGCCTGCAGGCGCGTTGAACTGGCCCGAGCGAATCTGACCGGTCGTCGGGTTGTAGGCGACGACTGCCTTCGCGCGCGCGCCCCCCGCGGTTGAACCGACGGTGATCAGTTCTGCGAGCGCTCGGTGAATGTCTTCGCTGTCATCAAGACTTCCCGCGATCTGGGCTCTCGCCGCGGTCACGAGGTCGGCCAGCTGTACGACGGAGACCTCCGACGTCGGCGGTCCCGTGGGCGGCGCAAACGTCAACGCGCCCATTGCGCGGTCACTCGCGTACGCCAGTCGATCCAACGCAGTGATCTGGCTCGCGCTGACACCCTGGTCGGCCATCCAAGCGTTCACCAACGCGTTGCCGAATTTATCCGGCAACGCGTCCGCCAACATTCCGGGAAGTCCGTAAAACGTTTGACGATTGAGTTCAGGAAAGACGAAGGTGCCACGCCGTCGCGGTAGATGCAGTGGCGCCAAGTCGACCCCGGTGTCAATCCAATCATCGTCGTATTCAAAGGCGTAGAAGTTCATCGTCGGGTCCAGCGCCACCGCGCCAACGACGCGCCCCCACGCCGACACTTCAATGACGTTGCTCGGCGTAAAACTCACGTCGACGTGGCGCCGCGTGGAGCGTGTCGAACGCGCGTAGGCGGAGGTTGTTCACTTCGTTGGCGCTCTCGCAACAACGCCATCGGGCTGACGGTTGGCTCGGGAGGCGTGAACGACTCCAACCAGTCCACTCGCCCGAGGGCTTTGGCGACGCGAACGACCGTGGCCAGAGAGGATCCTTTCCCGGCCTCGAGATACTTGACGGACGACGTTGAAACGTTCGCTCGTTCGGCGAGTTCGGCTTGTGTAAGTTCGCGACGCTGGCGAAGTCGGCGAACTTCGACGCCGATACGGCGTTCCCAGTTTTCGGTTGTCAATAGTGGATTAGATTCCATCTCTTACACCCCATAAGACAGTATAACAGATGATATTTAGTCTCTGTTAGGAGACAATACGAATCACAAATTTCTAATAGACTACATATAGTCTATTCGAGAAAAGGGGACCCGTAAATCCCCAATCGATCGTCTAGATCTGAACTGCTCCCGGAACGCCTTCCATCACGCTCTTGATTGCTTGAGCAGCACCCAGCAACGCGGCGCTCTCGGCCGGGATGATGAGTTTGGTGTTGTCGCTCTCGGCAAACTTCGCCAAGGTGTCCAGTTGGAGAATGGCCACCAGCGTCGGATCAGGCGCCTGCGACTTAATCGCGGCGTACACCAGGGCGATTGCTTGAGCTCGCCCTTCGGCGTCGAGAATCTGAGCCTGGCGGAATCCTTCAGCGCGCAAGATGGCGGACTGCTGAGCGCCTTCGGCTTCTTTGATCGCGGCCTGACGTTGACCGTCCGCGACGTTCACCGCGGACTGCTGTTGACCTTCTGATTCGAGAATGCGCGCGCGCTTCTCTTGGTCGGCCTGCTTCTGTAGGGCCATGGCCTGGAGAATCTGATCGGGAGGGGTGATCTCTAACACCTCAACGCGGTTGATGCGCACGCCCCACTTGTCGGTCGCCTCTTCCATCTGGGTCTGGAGCAACGTGCCGATGCGCTCGCGCTGGGAGAAGGCTTCGTCGAGGCTGATGGAACCAAAGACCGCACGCACCGAGGTACGCGCCAAGTTGTCGACACTGACGAGGTAGTCGGAGTTGGTAAAGAGCGCGAGGCGAACGTCGACGACCTGGCTAAAGATGGTGGCGTTCACGATGACGGCGACGTTGTCGCGCGTGATGACCTGTTGGCGGTCGCCGGTGCGCGGCGTTTCACGGACGTCGATGATCTTCATCACTTCGATGAAGGGAAAGATGAAGGTCAGGCCAGGATTCTTGATGTCCTTGAACTCACCAAAGCGCGTGATGACGCCTTCAAATCCTTGCTGAACAATGCGCACCGACTTTGAAATGGTCACGATAACCAACAAAACGATGATGGCGGCAACGACCGCGAGAACAATTCCGGTATTCATAGAACACTTACCTCCCCAAAACGTCGTCTCAGTTGAGGTAACTGGGCGTATTTTGGCTGATATTCGCAGTGTATCGGAGAGGGATTGCGATCTCTCGGGCGCCGCGTCGTCGCCCTCTTGAGCTGACCATACCTCGGCAATTTTAGGGCCCATCGAACGCAGCGGATGAGGTCACCTCAACATTTGTCTCAACTTCCTGGTAAAACGTAGGGGCTTGGACTGAACAGCGTCGGCTCGACACCGGCGCGGTGAAAGGAGAGACATGAACATCGCTGACTTCGTTGCCTCGATCTTCAACAACGAACTGCCTTTTCGCGTCGAGGCCTACGACGGCAGCGTCGCGGAACCGACCGTCACCTCGAGTGCGAACGCCACGACACTCAAGATTCTGCGTCGCGACGCCATTACCCGAGTCCTCACGCATCCTGGCGAACTCGGACTCGCTCGGGCGTACGTGGCCGGCGACCTCGACGTCGACGGCGACTTAGATCCCCTCTTCGAGCTCTCCCTGCCGCCCGCGCACAAACTGTTGAGCGCGAACAACCTTCGTTCGCTGCTCTCGGTCGTGGGCGCCTCGGCCATGAAGCCCCTCGCGCCGCCAACGATAGAAGCTCGCCCACGCGGCGCGTTACACTCGCGCGCTCGTGATCGCCAAGCCGTCACCCATCACTACGACGTGTCGAACCGCTTCTACGAGATGGTGCTCGGCCCCTCGATGACCTACTCGTGCGCGGTCTTCACGTCGCCCGAGGACACGCTCGAAGTTGCTCAGACCAGAAAAGTGGACCTCGTCGCGCGCAAACTCGACCTCAAACCCGGCATGCGCTTGCTCGACGTTGGTTGTGGGTGGGGTGCGATGGGCATTCACGCGGCGAAAACCTACGGCGTGCACGTGGTGGGCGTCACGCTCTCGCAACCCCAGCGCGACTACGCAACCGAAGCGGCCCGACTCGCCGGCGTGAGCGACCTCGTGGACTTTCGCGTCCAGGACTTCCGTGACATCACTGACGGTCCCTTTGACGCCGTGAGCTCTATCGGAATGTCTGAACACGTGGGCATCAAATCGCTGCCCAACTACACCCAGATCATCTTCAATCTGCTCAGACCCGGTGGACGTTTCCTCAACCACGCCATCGGCAAGCCCGTCTCCTTTGATGACAACCCTCAACCAACGAGAACCTCGGAACTGAGTCGACAGATGCAGATCGCGCTTGGTCTTAGGGGCCCCTCCAAGACCGGCAGTGCCTTTATCAATCGATACGTTTTCCCCGACGGTGAACTTCACGAAGTGGGCACGCTGGTTTCGATCTTCCAAGCCCACGGCTTTGAAGTACGCCATTTGGAAAGTCTGCGCGAGCACTACGCGATCACGCTGCGCCATTGGGTGAACAATCTCACCAAACGATTTGAGGAAGCCGTCGAAGAAGTGGGCGTCGAGCGCGCCCGGGTATGGCGTCTCTATATGGCGGGATCGGCCGTTGGATTCGAACGACATCACTTAGAGATTCACCAGGTTCTCAACGTTCGCCCGCTCGAAGGTCGAAGTGAAATGCCCCTTCGTCCCTCGTTCGAACCAATGTTTTAGGAATTTTTTATCGCGACGCGTCGTTGGTGAGTCCTCATAACTCACGCGTTGGTGTGCAACGATGCAACCGTGACCTCTCGAGCCTTCCAAAGCCTTTGGCATAAGCACCCGGGCGTACGCTCAGGTTCGGACCTCTCTCGCGGCGAGCGCGCGGCCGACAAGATGCGCAACATCATGGGCTCGTGGGGCTTCGTGTTTGGCTTCTTCGCGGTGATGATCCTCTGGGCCGTCGTGAACACGTTTTTCTTCGTGCACGTGTTGCACCACAAGGCCTTCGACCCCTACCCCTACATCCTGCTCAACCTGTTTCTCTCGATGATGGCCGGAGTGCAGGCGGCGGCGCTACTCATCGCGGCCAAGCGAGCTGACTCGATCTCCTCAGAGGTCGCTCTGCACACCTCCACCAACACCGACGACATCAAGAAACTGGTGCAAGAGAACACCGATCTGACCGAAGCGGTGAAAAAGGCGACGGACCTACTCGACGAGATTCACCTTCACGTCACCAACATCGGCAAAAAAGTCGGCGCCGAGACTGGAAACTTTCCCCCGGTTACGCCAAAGCCCCATGAGTCCTAACGCGCGGCCACGCTGCTCTCGACGGGCGCCTTCACCTTGGCTGCTAGCAGTGCGCTCAATTCGCGACCCGCGCCGGCGACGACTTTCACGTCGCGGTAGTTAAGCCGTTCGCCGCACTCACCACACACCGTCTCGACGTGGGTCGTCTTGCCACACCAGCCGTGCACCAATTCAATGGGCGGTCCCGACGGTGCGGCGTACTGATCGCCCCACTGACGCATTGCGGTGAGCACGGGCCACAAGTCGCGACCCTTCTCGGTCAACTTGTAGTCGTCGCGCGGCGGGTGCTCGGAGTAGGGGACGCGAACCAAGACGCCCGCGCCCACGAGAGCGTTGAGACGCTCTCGCAGAATGTTCCTCGAAATTCCCAGTCGTCGGTGGAACTCTTCAAAGCGCGTCACGCCCATAAAGGTGTCTCGAATAATCAACATGCTCCATCGCTCGCCCACCACCTCTAGGCACTGCGCCACCGAACAGTCCATGCCAGAGAAACTCTTGTGCTCCATAGTTTCAACTCTAGTCAGTTGCATCATAGAACGCAAGCATGTAGAGTGCATCCCATGACAGAACTAACTGGTGGTCCAGAAACCCGTTCTGCTCCTCTGGCGACCACTCACCGCAAGGCCATCTTCTTGGTCACTGCGCTCGGCGCCTTCATGGCCTCGCTCGATCTCTCCATTGTCAACGTGGCCTTTCCCGCGCTCGAACGCGCGTTCCCTCACGACACGAGAGCGAGTTTGTCGTGGGTTCTCACCGGTTACGCGATCATCTTCGGCGCGCTGCTAGTCGTCGCGGGAAGAACCGCCGACCGGCTCGGCAGTCGTCGCGTCTTCTTCTTCGGTCTGGGCGTTTTCTCTTTCGGATCGCTGCTCTGCGCGGTCGCGCCCTCGGTACCGACATTGATCATTGGTCGCGTCGTCCAAGGATTTGGCGCGGCCTCGCTCTTACCGGCCTCGTTGTCACTACTTCTCGCCGCGTACTCGAAAGAAAAACGCTCGCAGGTCGTGGCGTTGTGGGGTGGCATCGGTGCGCTCGCCGTCGCCACTGGTCCTTCGCTCGGCGCCGCGTTGATCACGGCCTTTAGTTGGCGAGCGGCCTTCTACGTGAACCTGCCCATCGGTCTCGTGGCGTGGCTCGTTGGTCGCCGAGTCCTCGCCAGAACCCCGGGTACCGGATCGACATCGAGCCCCGACTTTCCCGGCGTGGTGCTTCTGAGCGGCGCGCTCGCGACGTTGGTCCTCTCCATCTCTGAAGGTCCGAGCTGGGGCTGGAGTAGTGCGCGCGTCATTACGGGCTTCGTCGTGTCGGTGGTGCTCACGACCTTCTTCCTCTATCGTTCCGCTCACCACGAAGAGCCCGTGCTCGACCTTCAACTCTTTAAGGCACGCTCGTTCAGCGTCGCGAACTCAGCAGTGCTGTTGTACGCCATGGGATTTTTCGCCATGCTGCTCGGCAACATCTTGTTCCTTACGAGCGTCTGGCACTATTCAATTCTTGACGCTGGTCTTGCGGTAACGCCGGGACCCCTCGTCGTCGCGACGATCTCGGGACCGGCCGGCAAACTCGCCGGCACGTACGGCTTTCGCCGCGTCTTGCTGGTTGGCTTCAGCGTCTTCACCCTGGGCCTTCTTTGGTACGTGCTCCGCGTGGGTGTGACGCCGGACTACCCCGCGATCTGGTTGCCGGGCGCGCTCATCGTTGGTCTAGGCATTGGACTCACCTTCCCGATTCTTAGTGCCGCGGCCGTGTCGAGTCTCGAGCCTGCGCGCTACGCCGTGGGCAGCGCCGTTAACCAGACGGCCCGCCAGGTCGGTGGTGCGATTGGCGTCGCGTTACTCGTGGTAATTCTCGGCGCGCCCGCGAGTGCGGTCAAAGCGCTGCGCAACTTTCAACACCTGTGGTGGTTCTGCGCGACCACGGCCGCGCTCGCGGGGGTCATTTGCACGGGTCTCTCGCGAACGAAGACCACGCCGGTGTTTCTCTCGAGCGTTGACCTTGATGTCGATGAGGCACGATCGGGCGATGCGTTACTCGACGGGGAACTGGTGACCGACTCGATGATCGTCACTAAGCCCAGTCCCATCGAATCCGATTAGCAACCGCAACTCTGTCAGAGTTGATGCAGTTGATGCAGTTGATGAACAGTACTGTTCATCTATGTCTCTCGACGCCGACGCTCCCCCAATCGAGACCGCGTCGCCGAGGGTTAGAAAGTCGCGCAAGCGCGCGTTCACCGAGTGGATCATCATCGTTGTCGCCGCGGTATTGGCCTCGCTGTTCCTGCGCACCTTCGTTTTTCAGACGTTCTCCATTCCCTCGAGATCTATGAAACCAACGCTCTACGTCGGAAACCGCGTCGTCGTCGACAAACTCAGCGTCACCTTTGGCACGATCAATATCGGCGACATCATGGTCTTCAAGGCGCCCGCGGACGTAACGAAAGACTGTGGCGACGCAGTGACGGATTTGGTCAAACGGGTCATTGGCTTACCCGGTGATCAGCTCACCTCGAAAGGCAACACCATTTACGTCAATGGAAAACCATTGAAGGAGGCCTGGTCTCACTACGAGCCACTGGGTAATCCAATCGGTCACGTGACCGTGTCCGCGAATCACTACTTCATGATGGGAGATAACCACGCCAACTCCTGTGACAGTCGCTATTGGGGTACCGTGCCGCGCTCGGACATGATCGGCAAAGTGTTCTTGAAGTTCTGGCCGCTCGGGCAGTGGCACTGGTTCTAAGAACCGTTCGAACATTGAACGAACCGGGTTATCGCTCCACGTGATTGTTATCGCGAGCAAATGCCAAGCTCTCGGTTATGAGCGACACCACGAAGGCAAGTTCTTCGTCGTCTCGTGGTCCGTAGATCATCATCTCAGTGCCGTGGTCACCGTGCGCGTGGACCTCTCCCCACCCGGTCACGCACAACTCAAGAACTCTCTGTTGGGCAAGACAGAGATGAAGGCTCGTGTCCTCAACGCCGTGCAGATGCACCGGCTCGAGGCGGTTGTTCGGCGCGAGTGACGTCGATGGATCGCGAACTTCGGTCAAGTCATCGAAAAAGAGGGCTCGCGTCGAAGGGAGCGAAACCGTACTGTGGCCTTCAACAACGTGTGGGAGCGCTGTTGCCCGCGCCACTAGTCGTCCCCACATCTCGGGACTCGATTGTTGGGTTACCTGACGGTGCGCCCCAACGTCCGACGTTGTCGGGCGTTCGCCCTTTCGTCCTTGAACAAACTTCATAGTGCTGACTATAGGAATGGGGCGGCGGCGGATGACGATAAACGCGACGAGTGGCTACGACTCGAATTCGAGTTCGCCGAGGAGCGTTCGAAGTTGGCGCCCCATCTCGCGTGGATTGCCCGTGATCTCCCCGACCACCTCACCTTCAGCCTCCACGTCGTCGCCGGGGTGGAACTTCGACACGCGCATGCCTCGACCTGCCTTGACAACGAGGACCACCCACGGCAGTCCAATCTGGCCCGAGTCCTTCGTGGCCATTATTTGGCCCTGCCGGCCAAGTCCAAGACTCCACTCGGGCGCACGCGCGGCGTCCATGACGCGCTGGAGTTCACTACCACTTGAGAGTCCCGAAGATTTCGCTATGGCTTCACCCTACGGCACGCCTGTGACGCAATGAAACTGCATCTCGGCCCGCGTCGAGGTGTGCTACCAAGGGCCATTTCAAACGAAGTAAAGTGAAACTCGAAGGACCTGGGCAGTAGTTCTGGTACGACGTGGAACTGTTTCGGGCTTTATCGAAAGGGGATTCTGCGTGGAACCGACGGACACTCAAAGTCCCGACTACTTCCATAAGGTCGTCGACTGTCAGTGGGCCTGTCCCGCGCACACGAACGTTCCGGGCTATATCCGCCTCATCGCCCAGGGTGAGTTCGACGACGCCTACATGTTGAACCGCGAGTCCAACGTCTTTCCCGGCATTCTCGGTCGCACCTGTGACCGACCTTGTGAACCGGCCTGTCGACGCGACCGCGTGGACGGTTCTCCCGTCGCCATCTGTCGCCTGAAGCGCGTCGCCAGTGACCTAAAGGGCGATATTAAAGACCGCCTGCCCAAGATTCCCACCGAAAAGAACGGCTACCGCGTGGCCTGCATTGGTGCGGGACCGGCGTCACTCACGGTCGCGAACGATCTCATGCCCTTTGGTTATGAGGTCACGATCTTCGAACAGTTCGACAAACCCGGCGGCCTCATGCGCTCGAACATCCCTTCGTTCCGTCTACCCGAAGAGGTACTCGACGAAGAGACGCGCGTCATTCTCGATATGGGCGTCGACATTCGCTACAACTCACCCATCACCAGTCTGAAAGAACTCCTCGATCAAGGCTTCGACTCGGTCTTTGTCGGCGTGGGCGCACCGCGTGGCAAGGAACTGGACCTGCCGGGTCGTCACGACGAAGTCGAATCGCACATCCACATCGGTATCGACTGGCTCGAGTCAGTTGCCTTTGAGCACATCAGCGAAATTGGATCGCGCGTCTTGATCATTGGCGTTGGCAATACAGCAATGGACTGTTGTCGGACTTCTCGACGACTCGGTGGCAGTGACATCAAGGTCATGGCGAGGCGTCCCCGACAGTTCTTTAAGGCGTCGCCCTGGGAACTCGACGACGCCGAAGAAGAGGGCGTCGAGATCCTCATCAACTACGCACCCACTCGATTCGTCATTGAAGAGGGGAAACTCGTCGGTATGGAGTTCGACGTCCTCGAGTGGGACGAGAAGGCCACGAAGTCCACGACCGTCGACACGGTAATACTGCCCTGCGATGACGTGATTCTCGCCATCGGTCAAGAGAACTCCTTCCCGTGGATCGAGCGCGACCTCGGTATGGAGTTCGGTGAGTGGGACATGCCCGTCGTTGACAAGGTCACCATGCAGTCGACGTTGCCGGGCGTCTTCTTTGGTGGCGACTCGGCGTGGGGACCACTCAATATCATCTGGGCCGTCGCTCATGGACACGAGGCCGCTATCTCGATCGACAACCACTGCCACGAGGTCGCCTTGGACGATCGCCCCGCGATGGGTATGACGCTCGCGAGCCAGAAGATGGGCATGAGCGAGTGGAGCTACCACAACGACTACAACCAGTCGACGCGAGCAAAGATGAGTCACGTCGAGCTCACGAAGAGGTTCGAGTCGCTAAACCTCGAAGTCGAACTGGGCTTTAGCGCCGAGCAGACGGCGAGAGAAGTGCAGCGCTGTCTGAACTGTGACGTGCAGACGGCCTTTAGCGCGCCGCTCTGTATCGAGTGTGACGCCTGTCTCGACATCTGCCCGGTGCAGTGTCTTACCATCACGAGTAACGGCGACGAGGCGGATCTGCGCGAGCGACTCTTAGCGCCCGCAACCAATCTCGCCCAAGACCTCTTCGTCTCTGAGCGCCTACCCCAGACCGGTCGCGTCATGGTGAAGGACGAGAACGTCTGCGTGCACTGCGGTCTCTGTGCCGAGCGTTGTCCAACGGCCGCCTGGGACATGGAGCTCTTCGACCTCGCCATTCCCTACGCTGGCTCTAAGAACTACATCCCCGTCGCACTCGGCTTCGGTGGTGGCGTGGCGGCGCGGAGTTAGACCATGACGATGACCGAAAAGGCCAAGGTTCGTAGCCAGGTCAACGACTTCTCGATCAAACTCGCCAACGTCAACGGCACCGGATCCTCGAGCGCGAACGGACTCCTCGTCCAAGCGATCTTTCGCATGGGCATCCCCGTTTCGGGCAAGAACCTCTTCCCTTCGAACATCCAGGGACTACCCACGTGGTACGAAATCCGCATTAATGCCTCGGGTTACACCGCGCGGGCCCTGGACTACGACCTCGTTGTCGCCATGAACGCTCAGACCTACGTCGAGGATATTCAAGAGGTCACGAGCGGTGGCTATCTCCTCTACGACTCGTCCTGGCCGCTCGATCCCGATCTTGAACGCGAAGACATTACATTCCTTGGCGTGCCCCTCGCCGCGATGTGCCTAGAGGCCTTCTCTAAGCCCCGCGAGAGAATCTTGATGAAGAACGTCGCGTACGCCGGCGCGGTCGTAGCGCTCGTCGGCGTCGACATCGACGTCGTGGCAAATCTGCTGGCGGAGAACTTCGCGCGCAACGAGGCACTTCGCGACTCCAACCAGCGCGCGCTGCGTCTGGGTTACGAGTACGCGATGACCAACTTCGACTGCCCATTGAGTTTCCGCTTGGAATCGCTCCACGAAAACGATGACTCAATTCTTATTGACGGCAATACCGCAGCCGCGTTGGGCTGTCTCTACGCCGGAGCGACCGTGGCGGGCTGGTATCCCATCACACCGGCTACGGCCGTGATGGACAACTTCACGAAGCTCTGCGCGACGTATCGGCGCGAGTTGATCGCGAACGACGATCCCCTGGCGAAGCCCGAGTACAAAAACAACTACCTCATCATCCAAGCCGAAGACGAAATCGCCTCCATTGGCATGGTCTTAGGTGCCGGATGGAGCGGCGCGCGCGCCTTCACGTCAACGTCGGGCCCGGGCATCTCGTTAATGAGTGAGCTACTCGGACTTGGTTACTACACCGAGATTCCCGCCGTCATCATCGACGTGCAACGCGTTGGACCTTCGACGGGCATGCCGACTCGTACCCAACAGGGCGACATTTTGATGTGCGCTTACGCCAGCCACGGTGACACCAAGCACATCTTGTTATTTCCCGCCAACCCTCACGAGTGCTTCGAGTTCGCCGTAGCGTGCTTTGACTTAGCCGAGCGCTTCCAGACGCCGGTCTTCATGCTGAGCGACCTCGACATTGGCATGAACGACTGGGTGGTGCCGAAGCTCTCCTGGGACGACAACTTCATACCCGACCGCGGACGAGTACTCAGTGACGACGACTTAGCGGGGATACCTGAGTTCTTTCGCTACACCAACGAAGACGACCACTTCATCGCGCCGCGGACCATCCCCGGCTCTGACGCCAAGGGCGCCTACTTCGTCCGAGGATCGGGCCACGATAAGTTCGGTCGCTACACCGAGACGCCCGACAGTTACCAAGAGGTCATCGACCGTCTAAAGCTCAAGCACGCCGCCGCCGCCGCCTACGTACCCACGCCGGTCATCGAGCGTCGAAAGAAGGCGACCGTCGGGGTCATCACCATCGGCAGTTGCGACCTCGCGGTGCGCGAAGCGCTCGTTGAGCTCGACGAGCAGGGCTTGGTCTGTGATTTCCTGCGGGTGCGGGGCTTCCCCTTCGTCGAGGACGTTCGCGCGTTCGTCGAGGAGCACAATCGCTGCTTTGTCGTCGAACAGAATCGCGACGCACAGCTGCGCTCGTTGATCGCTATTGAGACCGGCGTCGCAATTGAAAAGATGACCTCCGTCTTGGCCTACGGTGGATTCCCCCTCAGCGCCAAGCAGGTCGTGGACAGCGTGCTCACCCAGATGGAGATCTCCTAATGCCCTCAATACTGAAACCCTTCATTCCACTGAACCCCCTGCCCAAGAACGAGCTTGGTCTCACGGTGCGCGACTACGAAGGCGCCATGTCGACGCTGTGTGCGGGCTGCGGTCACGATTCGGTGACCGCCGCCATCAGTCACGCTTTTTTCGAACTCTCAACACCGCCTCGGTCCATCGCCAAGCTGAGCGGAATCGGCTGCTCTTCGAAGACCCCCACCTACTTCGTACGTGGTGCCCACGGCTTTAACTCGGCCCACGGGCGCATGGCCACCATCGCCACCGGCGCCAACGCCGCCAACCGTGAACTCACCTACATCGGCATCTCAGGCGACGGCGACTCGCTCTCCATCGGCCTCGGTCACCTCATGCACGCCATTCGTCGCAACGTCAACATGGTCTACGTCATTGAGAACAACGGCGTCTATGGACTCACCAAGGGCCAACTCTCGGCGTCCGCCGACATTGGTTCGAGCCCAAAGAAGGGCGAGCCCAATTTGCTCGCGCCTATCGACCCCATCATGGTGGGACTCTCGCTCGGCGCGACGTTTCTCGCGCGCAGTTTCTCGGGCGACAAGGAACAGCTCATCCCCATCTTGAAAGCGGCCGTCAAGCACCACGGCTTCGCCCTCATCGACGTGATCTCGCCGTGCGTGACCTTCAACGACCACGAGGGTTCCACCAAGAGTTACAAGTTCTTTCGCGAGCACGAAGTTCAAGAGGTGGAGGCGGACTTTGTTCCCCTGAGGATTCCCATTCGCGCAAAGATCCCGAGTGACAGCGCCAAAGAAGTCGTAATGCACGACGGCAGCGTAATGAGGTTCCGCTCGCTGCCCGAGGGCTACGACCCAAGTGATCGCAGCAAAGTCGAAGAGTACATTCGCGACCGCCAGAGTCGTGGCGAGATCGCGACCGGCCTCTTGTACCTGAACGAATCAGGCCAGGAACTTCACGAACTCAACCACACGCCCGACACCGGACTCAATCGCGTGCCCTACGAGAAGCTCTGCCCCGGAGCGGACGAACTTACGAAACTTCAAGCCGATTTTCGCTAGGCACTTGCGGCGTGGGCGACGAGATGACGACGGAAAAGGACTCAGAGATCGAAGTCGTGCTGGGTGGTGAAGAAGTTTGTTACGCCCACGTTCTGTGCGACGAGTGTGGCGCAGTGCTTGACGGTAGTCACGAGCAGCCGTGTCCTTTGCGTGATTTAAACGTGACAGCAGTCGCAACCGAGTAATTTATTCGACAAGAAAGGAGTGTGCGCTGCGTTCTCGAATGTTGATTTAGACATTGAAGTTTCACGGTAGTTAAAAAATAGGGTTCACAAACTTCGTGGGGCAACGAGCGATGTCGGTCACCACAAAATACGCTCGATTCTTCATAGATCTTTGAATCTCATCGCTAATCTCGTTGGTTAATGAGTAACTCTTCGTCGTCCAACATCAGCGTTGCCGTTGTCGATGACCAGATATTGGTCGCCGAGATGATGGCGCACGCAATAACGAAGGCGAGCGATCTTCATCTCGCGGGTGTCGCCACGAACATCGCCGATGGGCTCGTGCTCATCGCCAACGAGCGTCCTAACGTCGTACTCATCGACTACGCACTTCCCGACGGCGACAGTATTGAAGCCATTAAGAAGATGCTGGGCGATTCATCCTCAACCCACTTCATCCTGCTCTCGAGCAACGATGAGAGTGACTTGCGAGAGCGCGCGCGAGAAGCAGGTTGTGCTCGCGTACTCTCCAAAGACCGCCCCATCGAAGAAGTTCTAGCGGCAGTACGTTCGGTTGCTGAAGGCGACGTGTAGTCATTGCTGTAGCGGCCAACGCGATAGCGCGTGAGGTCGAACTGGTCGACGTTCTAATCTGCGAGTTTCTAAGCGGCGAGTTTCGTTGCGGCGAGTTTGGTTTTGGCCGCTGAGGTCACGTGCGCCGTGTTGATGAACGTGGGCGCCGTGGCCCCGTCAGCCCAGCACGCAACAGTCGTCGAGTGAAGCAGGGCACACCGGTAGCTGAAGTCGTAACTCTGATTGATCTGCGTGGCACCCGAGAGCTTCTTGACGACAACGGGAGTGTTGGAGTTCGTCGTGGCGCCAAGGTCGAGTTGCCCGGCACTGTGGTATCCCCAGCACTGGACAATGCCGCCAGAGATCGCGCAAGTGCCGTACGGGCCAGTAGAGATCTGAGAGACGTTCGCAAGCCCCGTCACGGTGACGGGCGACAATGAGTTGGTGTAATTGCAGTTTCCCAACTCACCTTCACCGTTGACGCCCCAACACGACACGGTGCCATTAGTAAGGAGGGCACAGGTGTCGTTGAAACCGACGCCGATTTGAGTCACCTTGGTAACTCCGCCCACTAAAACGGGTGTCGTTGACGAAGTGGTCGTGCCGTTACCGAGCGCGCCCCAGGCACCAGAACCCCAGCATTGGACGGTCCCCGAAGCGAGAAGCGCACGTATGGTTGACGCTCGTCTCGACCGACGTGGCGTTGTCGATGTTCGACACCGCGGCGGCCTTCAGTGACGCCGTCGTCGATCCGTTACCGAGTTGACCAGAGGAGTTGGCGCCCCAACACGACACGGTGCCGCTCGAAAGTACGGCGCAGGCGTACGAAGTGCCAACGGAGAGTTGCGTCGCGTCCTTGATTCCATCAACGGCCACGGGAGTCGCGCTGGAAATGGTCGAGTCATTGCCGAGCTGTCCATTTGCGTTGTTACCCCAACGCGACACGGTGCCGCTCGCGAGGAGCGCACAGGCGTAATTTCAACTCAGAGCGATTTGAGTGGCGCTCGTGATGCCCGTAACGGTGACGGGGCTCGTGTGCGTCGTCGTCGACCCATCACCGAGTTGGCCCGAACCGTTGACGCCCCAACACGACACCGCCGCGTCGACGTGAAGCACGCAGCCAAAGTCATAGCCGGCCGCGACTTGCGTCACCGCGGAGGAGTCGGCCGGCGTCACGGTGTTGGACTCAAGTGAGCTCGCGCTCGCGCCCCTCGCGTTCATCGCGGTGACGCGAAAACCGTAGCTCTTACCATTAGTGAGACCAGCCACCGTGCAGGAATCGGCCTCTTGACTCGTCACCGTGTTCGTGCAGCTCTGGTTCGCGCCATCAGTCACGGGTAGCTCGTGACACTGGAGTTGCCATTGTTGGTTGGCGGTGACCATCCAACAATGGCCTCTCCGTCACCAGGAAGCGCTTCGACGCCGGTGGGGCTACCGGAGGTCGAAACGGAGGCGACTGACTTTGTAGAAGCACTGTTCGAGGACGTTGCCGGGCGAAAGACCGCGAGACTGTTCGGCGTGGCGCCAGCCGTTCCCATACCGGTAGGGCCGTTGTAGCCGTTCTAGCTCTGTGCGGCGTTGCACAGATAGTTGCCACAGCCGCTGTTCGAACCTTGCGTCACGGAGTAGAGCGCGTTCGCGTTGCTGTAGAGGTTTGACGCGGGACTCACCGTGCTAGGTGCGGCGGTGTTCGAAAGAGCGAAGATTGCACTGACGAGTGCGGTGGCAACACTGGTGCCGCCGGCCTCGTAGAGGCCGGACCCGCCGAAAGTATTGTAAATCCATACGCCGGTGTTGAGGTTGGCGTCCGCGCCAACGTCAGCCACGGCGCGGTTCGCGCACCTCGTGTGGTGCTGCCACACGGGCTTGGCTTCGTAGAGACTGCAACCCGAACCCGAACCGCTCCACAACTTCTCAGATCCGTTACGCGCACCGGTGTCGGTCTTTTGAATCAGCGTCGTGCCGCCGACGGCGACGTTGGGCGACGCCGCTGGGAACTGCACGCCGTAGCCGTTGTCACCGGCCGCGGCGACGATGGGTACACCGGGGTGTAGGTAGTACGCGTTCGAGAGGTCGTTCTCAGAAGCGAACTCCGGGGACCCGTAACTGTTCGATACCACGGTCGCGCCGAGGCTGATCGCAGTGTTCACCGACATGCCGAGATCGTTCATCGAAGAGGTGGTGGCCTCGACGACGAGGATCTGGCAGTTTGGACACAGCGCAGAAATCATTTCGGCGTCGATGGCCTCTTCGAGGCCCCAACTGCTCTTGGCTGGCGGAAGAGGTGTCGTTGCACCCTTCTCATTGACCTGCTCCAGGGCGCAACTGGTGCCCGTGGCCGAAACGGTGCCAACCGGGCAGGCGGGCAAATTGAAATAGCTGCGGTAGAAGTCCAGGTCGCTCGCCAAGTTCGGGTTGCTGCAGGCGTCGACGATAGCGACGATCTGTCCCACGCCGTCGTTCCCAGCGACGTCCAGAGAAGCGACGTTGTAGGCGGAACGTAGAAAGGCCGGCGAGTAGGCACCATTGTCGCCAAGCGCGGCGTTAGGTGTGGCGTTAGACGCGTTCGTTGGCGAGAGAGGCTGCGCGTCGCAGCGCGTAGCCAGCGGGCTGCTTGGCTGAACACACGTTGACGACAGTGCTCGAAGGAGTCGACGCGAAGGGGACCTCGGTGGTCGAGGACGCGTGCGTCGCACTTTCGCCACTAGAAGGAGCAACGTAGAGACCTAGAGCGCCGAGAACTACGAGTCCGGTGACGGCACTCGTGGCGAACATTTCGTTGATGGTCCCCGCTCCCCTCATTGGTCTTCACCCCGTAAAAACGAAGCAATAAGCGATGAATCAAGGCTCCCCATTTGGAGAGAATTTGTCTTGAGCCGGGTGCGTTGTTATGCACTGCGAAGTTGAGTAATTTGCGCATAATGTACTGGCTCTTTCACGGTTTCGAGTGGCCAGTTCCTCGGCGTTTTACGCAAGGGTCGTCTGACTACTATGAGAGCAACAGTGATGTCGGGGCCTATCGATCGAGCGAGCGGAGTTGAGCAGCGAGTTATCGAAGGCTTCGACGATCGAGCACAATCAGGGAGAGAACATGAAGTCGACAAGAGGACTACGAGTCGCGCTCAGTATCGCGGTCTTGGGCATTACGGGGATCTCCAGTGGTCTGGTGTCAGTGGCCAGCGCTTCAGCGACCACCGTCCCAAAACTGGTCGTCACGCCGTCGACGAAACTCCACAACGGCGAGATTGTCCATGTGAGTGGCAGTGGCTTCACTCCTGGTGATGCGGTCTACGTCGTGGAGTGCCTGGCTACCGCGAAGGGCGCGGCCGGGTGCAACATCGGCAAGGCCAAGGGCGTCACCATCAGCGCAACGGGTCACCTGGCCAAGACGGCCTTCAAGGTCTCCACGGGCAAAATCGGCAACGGCAAGTGCGGTACCAACAAGTACAACCTGAGGTCCTGCGCCATGAGTGTCGGCAACATCACCGGCGGCGACTCAGCAGTGGGTCGTATCGCCTTTAAGGCAGTCCGTTAAGAATAAGTTTGCATCATAAACGTCAGTGAGGACGCCACCCGACATCACGTGACTCTCGCAAGAGATCGGTGCCCTTGGGCGCGCACGTAGTGGAGCCGTCGGTAATTGACCTTTTACTACACGTTGTCGAGAGATGATGGCAGAGGCTTTGTCACGGGGAGGATTGCATGAGCGAGCGCAGCGGCTCACCTTCTCATCTCACGCGATCCTTCCAAGGGCGACGCGACCGTATCGTCCACCAATTAAAATCGCACTTTAGCTTTGCTTCGCTACTCGCGATTCTCTTCCTAACGTTTCTCGACAACACCATCGCCAGCGCGGTGTTGACGAGCGTGCAGTCGAAGTTGCACGCGGGCGTTTCTCAGTTGCAGTGGGTTGTGGGCGGCTACGCTCTGGCCTTCGCGAGCCTCATGCTGATCTCAGGATCGCTCAGTGACAACTTCGGACGCAAAAAAGTGATGTTGATCGGTGTGGTCATTTTTTGCGCCGGGTCTCTCGTGTGCGCTTTCGCTGGCTCGCCCAGTGAACTCATTATCGGCCGCGTCATCATGGGCGTCGGCGCTGCCGGATCTGAACCGAGCACGCTGTCGATGATTCGCCACATCTACCCCGAGAAGAAGGCCCGCGCTCGCGCGCTCGGCGCGTGGGCTGCGGTCTCGGGTCTCGCGCTGGCTCTCGGTCCAGTCATTGGCGGCGTGTTGGTCGGACTTTGGTCGTGGCGCGCGGTCTTCTGGTTCAACTTCTTCTTTGGCATGCTCGTTCTGATCACTGCGTCCATTGCGCTACCCGAGAGCGTGAACGCGATTCGCCGGCGCATTGACGGTTACGGCTTCGTACTTGCGTCCATCGCTCTCGGCACCGCGACCTTCGCCACGATTGCCGGTGAGTCGTGGGGGTATCGATCGTCGGGCGTGCTCTCGCTCTACGTGATCAGTGGCGTCGCCTTCGTGGTGTACTTCATCGTAGAAGCCAAGACCAAGTACCCGATGTTGAACGTCAAATGGCTGAAGAATCGAGCGTTCGCGGGCTCGACGGTTATCGCCTTTACGAGCTGCTTCGCGATCTTCTCCATCTTCTTCTTCGTCGCGCTCTACCTTGAAGTCGTGGCCGCCGTTGGTCCCTACACCCTGGCCCTTGACTTCTTGCCTCTTCTGGCGGGCATGGTTTTGGCTTCGCTCTTCGCGGGTCGTTGGGTCGGCCGCGTAGGATCTCGCGTGCCCATGACGGTGGGCTGTTTTCTCGCGGGCATCGGCGTTCTCTTGACCGACGTCGCCATCAACCCCACGGCAGGCCTCAGTACGCTCGGTTGGAGCATGGGGCTCGCGGGCGTGGGCTTTGGCATCCTGGTGGTACCCGTTAACGCGACGGCGCTGATCAGTATTCCCGCCGACAACTCGGGCATGGCCGCCTCCACCATCAACACCAGTCGAGAACTCGGCGCCGTGACGGGCGTCGCGATACTTGGATCCGTGGTCAACGCGCAGCTCACGGTGGGTCTGACCCAACGCCTCATTCATTTGGGAGTACCGGCCGCCTTTCGACAACAGGTCATCACGGCGGTGATCACCGGCCAGGTGAAATCCGAAGCCGCCGCGGAGAGTCACATCAGCAGCGCGGCGGTGAAGAAAATAATCAAAGAGGTCGTGCAGGCTGCCTACAGCGCCTTTACGCACGGACTCAATCTGGCGCTCACGGCCTCGGGCCTCTTACTTCTAGTTTCGGCCGGCATTGCCTACTACACCGGTACCGCGGAGAGAAACTCATTGGTGACCGAGGAGTAGCCACCCGTTCGCCGCTCTCCATTAGCGAACGCGCTGTTCCATCCGTCGAATCTGGCTGACGTCGTTGAGGCGCTTGAGCAACCTGGTCAACGTCGCCACGTCGCCCTTCGGCCATCCCCCACAGAGTTCGTGCAAGACCGCCGTGCGACGCCCTTCGCGTTCTTCGAGCGCTCGACGTCCCGTTGATGACAGCGACAGCAACGTGGCCCGTCCGTCGGTGGGATCGCGGCGCTGGACTAAGAGTCCATCGTGGAGCATCTCATTCACGTAACGACTAATCGAAGTCTTCGTGACGAAGAGGGTGCTCGCGAGATCCGAGGCCCGGATGGACCCAGCTTCGACGACGACGCGGAGCAGTTCCGTCGCCAAGGGACTCAGCCCGGGCTCGCTCGGAGAGCGCAGTAGCTGCATCAAGTGGACTCGACGTAGCCGCCCGAGCTCACGCTCGAGGGTGGTGGGGCCATCTGATTCTCTTAACGCCTTGCTCATTGCGCTAACATACCATATAGTTACTCTAAGTAACTAATTCAGTACCACAGTTCCGGACGACGCCGATTCACGTGACGTCGCTCGAGCGGACCATCGAAAGGACCAGCATGACACACGATCTGCGTGCCGACACCATCACCCTCAAGGGACACGGTGGCGACGAGATTGAGGCCTACTTCGCGGTGCCGACTGACACCGAACAGTTCGGTTCGATCGTCGTTATCCACCACATGCCCGGCTACGACGAAGCGACCAAAGAGATCGCGCGCAAGTTCGCGGCGAACGGGTACGCCGCTTTGATGCCGAACCTCTATCACCGCCAAGCACCCGGCGCGAGTGCCGACGACGCGGCCGCCACGGCGCGAGCGAGTGGTGGCGTCGCGGACGAACAACTCGTCGGTGACGTCGAGGGCGCGATGAACTACTTAAAGGCGCTCCCCTCGTCCAATGGTCGCGTGGCCTCTATTGGCTACTGCTCCGGTGGGCGCCAGTCGTTTCTCGCCGGGTGTCGACTTCCGCTGGACGCCGTCATCGACTGCTACGGCGCCTTCGTCGCAATTGACCCACCGTCGGAGTCCCCCCTCAAAGTCAAAGCCGTTATTGGCGAAACCGGCAATCTTTCGGCTCCGCTGCTCGGGCTCTTTGGTGCCGACGATACGTTCCCTTCGCCCGAACAGAACGACGCGCTCGCCGAAGCGCTTAGCGCCGCGGGTAAAGAGTTCACCTTTCGCACCTTTGCAGGAGCCGGACACGCCTTCTTCAACGTGGACCGTCCATCGTTTCGACCCGAGTCGGCCCTCGAGGGCTGGAAGGACATCTTTACGTTCCTCGCTCGTACGGTTGCTTGAGGAGAGACCGTGTGTACCTACCAAACTGAAAGACTTTCCCTCGAAGGTAGCGCGAAGACGCCCGAAGGCTGGACTTCGATGACCGACGCCACGGTCTACTTCGATCACCCCGTGCACTACGGCGCCGGTCACGCGCTCTTGATCGACGTGCTCAATCCCGCCAAAGGGCCGTCGGCGCGCGTCGCCCTCGAGCTCAGCCCCGAGAGCGCCCGAGCGCTCGCGAACGCGATTCTGCACTCACTCGACACGGTGCCAAAAGAGTTGCTGAGCGAACCGACCACGTGAGCCTCGCCACCGCGTCACCAGGGCGACGCGACCTCCCCCACCCCGACGCCGATCGTTACAAGTGGCTCGTGCTCTCCAACACGACGTTGGGCATGCTGATGGCCACGATCGACGCCTCCATTGTCTTGATTGCCTTGCCCGACATCTTCAAGGGCATCAACATCAATCCCCTCCAACCCGGCAACACCTTCTATCTGTTGTGGATGATTCTCGGTTTCATGATCGTGACCTCGGTGCTCGTGGTGAGCTTGGGGCGGCTCGGCGACATGCTCGGGCGCGTGCGAATGTACAACTTGGGCTTCGTGATCTACACATTCTTCTCGTTACTGCTCTCCATCACGTGGATGTCGGGCACCGCGGCGGCGCTCTGGCTCGTCATCATGCGACTTTTTCAAGGGGTCGGCGCAGCATTCTTGATGGCGAACTCGACGGCGATCTTGGTCGACGCCTTCCCCGAGCACGAACGCGGCATGGCCATTGGCATCAACCAGATAGCCGCGATCGCGGGCACGTTCATCGGATTGGTACTCGGCGGACTCTTGGGGCCGATCCAGTGGCGGCTGATCTTCATCATCTCGGTACCCATTGGCCTCTTTGGCACCGTGTGGGCCTACCTCAAACTGCGCGAGGTCCCCACCAAGCGAGACACCACCATCGACTGGGGTGGCAACGTCAGCTTCGCCGTCGGTCTCGTGGCGCTTATGGTTGGCATCACCTACGGCATCCAGCCCTACGGCGGTCACGTCATGGGTTGGACCAGTCCCTTTGTCTTGGGTTCACTCGCCATTGGCGTCGTCGCGCTCTTCCTCTTCGCTCGCGTCGAGATCAACTCGCCCGATCCGATGTTCAAACTAAGTCTCTTTAAGATTCGCGCCTTCTCGACGGGCAGTATCTCGACGCTCCTCTCCTCCGTTGGACGCGGTGGGCTGATGTTCACCATGGTCATATGGCTCCAGGGCATTTGGTTGCCCTTGCACGGGTACGACTTTTCCAACACGCCGCTCTGGGCGGGCATTGCACTTACGCCACTCACGGTCGGCTTTCTCGTCGCCGGTCCGCTGTGCGGCTATCTCTCTGATAAGTACGGCTCGCGCCCCTTCACCGTGGGCGGCATGCTCGGCGCAGCGGCGTCCTTTCTCCTTCTTCAGAGTCTCTCGGCGAACTTCTCCTACCCCGAGTTCGGACTGATTCTCTTCTTGAACGGGATCGCCATGGGCGCCTTTGCGGCGCCTAATCGAGCCAGCGTGATGAACTCGCTCCCGGCGGAGAACCGCGGGGTCGGTTCGGGCATGAATTCGACGTTCCAGAACTCGGGTCAAGTCGTTTCGATCGGCATCTTCTTCACCTTGATGATTATCGGTCTGTCGTCAACGTTGCCTCACGCGCTGTTGAGCGGTCTCAGCGCCCAAGGCGTCGCCCACGCGACCGCGCTGCGCGTCTCGACGTTGCCACCGGTGACGACACTCTTCGCCTCACTACTTGGCTACAACCCCATGGTCCATCTCCTCGGTCCTCACGTGCTGGCCACACTTTCGTCCTCGGCCCGCGCCACCGTCATTGGCAAGACGTTCTTCCCGAGGATCATTCAAAGAGCCTTCGTCTCGGGGCTTCACCCCGCGCTCGACTTCGCGACCATTGTCTGTCTGCTCGCGGCCGGAATGTCCTGGCTACGCGGGGGCCACGACACGGCGGCGAACGACTAGTTCGACCGAGACGACTACGTCGCGGCGCCTCACACCCCTAAAGAGTGCCACCAGTCGTCGCGTACCCGAGAACTCTTGGCGACTGAGTAAAACCCGGTAGTGGTCGCATCGTTCAATTCAACGGTGCCATGAGGCGGCGATCGAAAGAAGGGTACATTCCGTCGACGTTGACTAACCGTGTCGGAAAGTCCTAAACAGAAACAAAACTGGTCAGTTGACGCCGGCGAGATTGCGTGTGGTTTACGTTGCCCGTGGGATGCGGCGTTCGCCTTCAGAGGTCTTTCGGTGGCTCCGTTAGTGTCTGCCCTTAGGAGAATAATTCATGGCGACCAATTTACTGGAGTCTGCGATAGCGGCAACCCGAGACGTGCTCAAGGGAGTACTCGCCTCACAACTGCGTGATCCAACGCCGTGCGATCAGTGGGACGTCGGCCAGCTCATAAATCACATTGTTGGCGACCAGTTCTTCTACCTCGGAATTTTGGCCGGCGAGGTTCGCGACAATGGATCCTCCAATTTTTCGGCCGGGGACTATCTCGCGACATTTGAGGTTGGTGCCAGTCTTTACGTGGAGGCGTTCGCAAACGAAGGCGTGATGAGCGAGACATTTTTACTTTTCTCCTCGGAGACGTCCGGGTCCTCGCTCGTGCGAATTGCCGCGACGGACACCTTCGTACACGGGTGGGACCTCGCCAGAGCGACCGGACAGAGTACTGATCTTTCGCCCGACCTCGCAGTGAAGCTTCTCGTCGCCGAAAAAATTGCCGTTTCGCCTATTGTGCGATCGGTCTCAGGTTCACCGTTCGCGCCCGAGCGCACTGCAGAAGTCGGTGCCAGCCAAGCGGACCTGCTCGCGGCGTACTTCGGTAGACGCGTTTAGCATTCGCTCCTCGACCACCGTCCCAAGTGAGTCGAGCGCGGCTCTCATCTTGTGCCACGAGTGATACGGCCCACGATTGCCGGTGGAGAATCCCTCGGGCATTTGGCGCCCCCGTGGTACATCGGAAGATCCAAAACTATGTGGCCAATTACCAAGTTGATTTAAGTAATACATGAATTCATGGATATACTAATTCCATGAATGACCTGAGAAACAGTAAGCCGCTCTACGTTGCTAAGGCTGAACTCTTCAAGTCGTTGGGCCATCCGTCTCGTGTACGAATTCTTGAACTGTTGGTGGCTGGCGAGATGTCGGTCAGCAACCTCCTCGCCGCTACCGGGCTCGAACCTTCTTCCCTTTCTCAACACTTGAGTGTCATAAAACACACGGGACTGGTTCAATCCAGTCGCGCCGGAAATATTGTGACGTATCGCGTGACCGATCCCGCGGTGGGCGAATTCTTGGCCGCGGCCCGATCTCTCCTCGCGACGACGCTTGGTCGCGCGCGCCAAACACTCGAGGACCTAGTGGGTCCTGGGTGACGGCGATGGTGATCTTGCGGGGCGCGATGGTCGTCGACTTTCGGTGCACGAAGGTGCAGCCAATCGACGCCTCTTCGTCGTGGTCTGTCGATAGGTAAGGCCGATGTCGACGTTCCGGTACCGCAAGGGATCCATCTTTCGTTCACTCTTCTCCAGAGCGCGTACTGAACGCGCCGCCCCGATTCCCGAAGCGATACCTCACACCGGGCTTCGGGGTTCGCTTCAACTCCGTCACGTGGACGCTGGCTCGTGTAACGGTTGTGAAGTAGAGATTGCCTCAGCGTTCGCGCCTACGTACGACGCCGCACGATTTGGCGTTCGATTGGTCGCTTCACCGCGCCACGCTGACGGGGTATTAGTAACCGGTGTCGTAACCCGGAACATGGCGGGAGCGTTAGTACGAACACTCGACGCCCTACCTCGACCCTTTGTCGTCGTCGCGTGTGGCGACTGCGCGGTGAACGGTGGCATCTTTCGCGACGCCCACGGAGTTGCCGGGACGCTGGATTCCTTCGTCGACGTGGACGTTCGCATTCCCGGATGTCCTCCCCATCCTGAAGCGATTACCCAGGCGCTGCGCAGCCTCACCGGCCGATAATCATGACGCTCTTTCTGGCCGGTCTGGGCTGCTGCGTCCTCGGTCTCGTCGCGGCAATGATCCTCTCGATCGAACGTCGAGTCGTTGTCGCGTCGTTCGCCGGGTCCTTGGGGTGCCTCCTGACATTTGTCGCGGCCACTCACGTGTTGATCAGCGGACGCGCGGTGTCGTTCCATTCATCACTCGTTCTACCGTTGAACGGAGTCAGCCTTACGCTCGACCCTCTCGGAGCGCTGTTCGTGGCGATGACGTCCTTCGTTGGTATCGCAACGCTCGTTTACTACGTGGGTTATGCGAAGGGCGAACTTCGTTCTCGTACTTCGCTCAGCCTGTTGCTGCTTTTTTTGATGTCGCTGTTGTCCGTCCCAGCGGCGTCGAGTGTCGTCACCTTAATGTTCGCTTGGGAACTCATGGCACTGAGTTCGATGTTGCTGATCATGGTCGAACAGCGTCGACACGTTGAAGCGCGCACCGCCGCCCAGTGGTACGGGGCAATGACCCAGCTAGGGGCGGCGTCAATTCTTCTCGGACTTCTTCTGTTGTCACTGAAGAGCGGTCAAACGTTCGCTGATATCAGAGCGCACTTCGCTTTGATGTCGCCGACGTTGCGGTCGTTTGCCTTCGTTCTCACTTTGATCGGCTTCGCGTCCAAGGCGGGCGCCGTACCGTTTCACGTGTGGTTGCCCAAGGCTCATCCCGAGGCGCCGAGTCCGGTGTCGGCTTTGATGTCGAGCGCGATGGTCGCCATGGGTGTGTACGGCATCGTGAGAGTCAGCAACGATTTATTGGGGGGCGGCACGCTCTGGTGGTGGGTCGTCGTCGTCGCGCTCGGTGTCGTGTCCGCACTCTTCGGCGCGCTGCACGCGGTCACGAGCGTCGATCTCAAGCGCCTGCTGGCCTACTCCACGATCGACATCCTCGGACTCGTTCTGATTGGTGTCGGATGTTCCGGAGCCCTCGCCGCGACCGGTCACCCAGGGGACGCTCATCTTGCCCTGATCGGCGCCCTGCTACTCGTCGTCTCGCACGCGTCCTTTAAGGGCTGTCTCTTCCTCGGTGCAGGTGCCATTGAACGCGCGACGGGCTCACGAAGTCTTGATCAACTCGGCGGACTGATTCGCCGCATCCCGATGACGTCGGCCCTTTTCGCAGTCGGAGCCCTGTCGATCGTCGCCGTGCCCGCGTTCAGTGGATTCACCAGTGAGTGGCTCTTGCTCCAAGGACTACTCCACGGTTTCGTCGATCGGAGTTCACCGACGTTGATTGTGCTCTTGGTGGGCGTCGTCGCGCTGGCGCTGACGGGTGGCTTGACAGCCGTTGCGTTCGTGAAAGCCTTTGGCATTGGTTTTCTGGGTCAAGCGCGATCGAGCGGCGCGGCGTCGGCTCACGAAGTTCCGCGCACGATGCAACTCGGCATGGGAATTTTATGTATTCCTTGCGTCGCCCTCGGCGTCGCGCCCGGCTTGGTGATTCCTCTCGTGAGCCGCGCCGCACAACGGGGCTCTGCGAGCGTCGTCCCTCGTTCGCTCGAAAGCGGGATTGGGCTCACGCTCGGTCACGTTCGCGGCGCGATCGAGCCAATGTTGCTGTTGGCGGGCTTCTTGGTGTTCGTCGCTCTCATCTCGGGCGTGAAATCGCTGCTTCGACGTCCCGCACGCAAAGTGGAGGCATGGCGTGGGGGAGGCGGCCCGCCGACGGCCCGCATGCAGTACACGGCGACCTCCTACGCCGAGCCGCTCCAACGCGTGTTCGCTGACGTTCTGCGTCCGGAGATTGACGTGGAAGTCACCCACGCCGTCGAATCGCACTACAACGAGCAGTCACTCTCCTACGAGAGTCGCGTCGACGACGCCGTCGAGCGCCTCGCGTACCAACCGGTGATCCGCGCTTTCGCGCGCGTTGGACTAGTTGCTCGACGTCTTCAAAACGGAAGCGTTCACCGCTACCTGGCGTTTGGCTTCATCGCACTCCTCATCGTTTTGGTGGTGCTGGCGTGACGCACGTCGGAACACCTCTCGCCTACGCGATCATCGCGTCCATCCTTCAAGTCGCGCTGATCGCCCTGGGTGGACCGCTGCTGATGGGACTGATGGCCAAGGTTCGAGCCCGGGCGGAAGGACGGGTGGGCGCGCCGATCCATCAGCCGCTTCGTGATCTGCGAAAGCTCATGGGGAAGGAGCGTCTGCGCGCTCAACATTCGAGCGCGGTGCTGGCCGTAGCGCCACTGGTCGTGTTCGGATCCACCGCGCTAGCCGTGGCGATATCGCCGTTGGTGACGACGCACCCTCTCTTGAGTGCCAGCGCCGATCTCTTCGTGATTGTCTATCTTCTGTTGACGGGCTCGGTCACCATGGCCTTGGCGGGTCTTGACACCGGTACCGTCTTTGGGGGAATGGGATCGAGCCGAGCCATCACTGTAGGCGCGCTCGCCGAGCCCGCGCTCCTCGTCGCGGTCATCGCTCTGTCCATTCAGGCTCGAACATCGAATCTCCCCGCCATCGTCGCCGACACCATCACCCATCCAGTGTGGACGTCAACGCCCACGAGAATCTTGGCGCTCGTGGCCCTCGTGATCGTGGTCATCGCCGAGACCGGACGACTACCGGTCGACAACCCAAATACCCACCTCGAACTCACGATGATTCATGAGGCCATGACCCTCGAATACGCCGGATCCGATCTCGGGCTCGTCACGCTGGGAGCCGCGATGCGGCTCGGTCTGCTCTTTGCTCTGCTCATGAATCTCTTCGTGCCTTGGGGCGTCGCTACCGGCAACTCGATCCCCTGGCTACTCGCCGCCGTCGTGTTCTTGGCGCTCAAGACGTCACTTCTCGCCGCCGCTGTCTCACTCATCGAAGTGCACAGCGCCAAGTTGCGCCTCTTTCGAGTGCCCGAGCTTCTGGCGGGCGGCTTCGTGCTCGCCGTGCTCGCCGTCATAACGCAACTAGCCACGCGATGAGTACGTCGTTCTACGTCGGAGCGCTCGAGCTCACCGCGGGTGCCGTCCTCGTGTGCGCCGTGATGACCCTCTGGCGACGTCAAGTTCGCACCATCGTCACGATGTTGCGTTTCCAGGGAGTGGCTCTCGCCGCAGTGGCCGGCGTGTTGGCTTGGCACGAACACGATCTCGGTCTAGCGATAACGGCGGCACTGGTTCTGGCCGTGAAGGGAGCACTGGTGCCCCTGCTGCTTCGTCGGGTGATCCGCCTCGATCCGAGGAGCCGCGAGACGGCGCCGCTCATCAACGTGCCCGCTTCACTCGTCTCCGCCGCGTTCCTCATCGTCGTCTCCTACGTCGTAAGTTCCAAACTCACCGCACTCGCGCCTTCCGCCGCGACGCGTCTGGTGCCCATTGGCGTAGCGACGGTGTTAGTGGGCTACTTCATGTTGGTCACCAGACGCCGGTCCGTCTCACAGATCGTCGGACTCTTACTGGTCGATAACGGCATCGCGCTCGTCACTTTCCTCCTGACCGCGGGCGTGCCCCTCATCGTGGAACTCGGTGCGACCCTCGACGTCCTGCTCGTGGTCGTTGTTCTTCAGGTGCTCGTCGTCAACGCGGGCGCCCAACATGGATCATTCGATCTGGACGAGATGAGAGAGCTCCACGACTGATGCTGAGTCTGCTCGCTCTCGTGATTCCTCTTTTGATGGGGGTCATCGCACTCGTCGTTCCGTGGCGGCGATGGATTGGCTGGGGTAGTGCCCTCTCGTCGGCGGGTGTGCTCGGAATTGGAATAGCTCTCTCAATCACGACGTCCTCGCACGCTCCGGTGTCGGCCCTGCACGGAACGCTTCGTGCGGACGCGCTCAGCTCGTTCATGGTTGTCGTCATTGGTACCGTCTCGCTACTCGCGACGCTGCAGACCCCTCGCGTCATGCGCCGAGAGATCGCGGAGGGAATAACGACCGCACGGCGCGCGAGTTACTACGTCGTCTTAATGCAGGCCTTCATCACGTGCATGCTCACTGCGGTACTCGCGGCGAACCTCGGCGTGCTCTGGGTGGCCGTTGAAGCGACGACGATCGCGACTACCTTTCTCGTCAGTCACAGTCGAACGAAGAAGGCCATCGAGGCGTCATGGAAGTACGTCATGCTCTGCTCAGTCGGCATTGCGCTGGCCTTTCTGGGCACCGTACTGGTGTACTTCGCCGCGCTTCACTCGGGCGTCGCCACGCCGGGCACGGTGTCGCTCAACTGGACGTCGCTGATGGCGATCGCGCCGCACCTCAATCACGGGGTCATGCGTCTCGCCATAACGCTGCTGGTCCTCGGTTATGGCACCAAGGTGGGACTGGCCCCGACGCACAGTTGGCTCGCCGACGCTCACAGTCAGGCCCCCGCGCCGGTGTCGGCTCTCATGTCGGGTGTTCTTTTGACCGTTGCCTTCTACGCTCTCTTGCGATTCAAGGCGATCGCCGACGCCGCGCTCGGCGTGGACTTTCCTCGGGCGCTCTTTATCGTTGTTGGGCTGTTGTCGTTATTGGTGGCGGCGATCCTGCTTATCGCTCAGCGCGACTACAAACGAATGCTCGCGTACTCCAGTGTCGAACACATGGGACTACTGGCCCTGGGGGCCGCGGCTGGTAGTTCACTCGCAATCGCGGCGGTGCTGCTGCACATGCTCGGACACGGTCTCACCAAGTCAACCCTCTTTATCTCTTCGGGTGAGATCGCTCACGCCGAGGGAACCACCGAGATCGCCAAAGTCAAAGCGTTGCTGGCGCGTCGTCCAGTACTCGGCGGGATCTTTGGGTGTGGGCTCATCGCGCTGCTTGGTTTTCCTCCCTTCAGCCTTTTCATTAGTGAGTTCACGATGGCGCGCGCCGAAGTTAACGTCGGACTGTGGTGGGTCGTGGCACTCTCGCTCGTCTTTCTCTCCGTGATTTTCGTCTCGATTACCAATCACGCGCGTCATATGCTCTTGGGAGGTGATTCGTCGGTTGCGGTACCGCTGAACGCGCAATCGGTCGTCGTCCCGCTCGTGGCGGCTCTGGCGACTAGCTCGTTCATGGGCGTCTCGGCGTGGCCCCTGCTGACGTTGCTTCGTGCGGCCGCACACGTGGTGGCGCGATGAGCGGGCTACGTCGCTCCATCGACGTTTCGGCGCAGGCGCTGCATGATCGCGTGAAGCAGGAGCTCGGGAGCGGTTATCGATTAGCGCTCGTCGCGGCGCACGACGACGGCGACAGCCTGCGCGTGGTCTACGTTCTTACCTCCGGTCCACCCGACCAACGCCTCGAACTCACGGTCCGACTTGACGCGCACGATCCGCGAGTACCAACGCTGAGCGATATTTCATTTCCCGCGAGCCGCTTCGAGCGACAGATGCACGACACGTTTGGCATCGTCCCCGAAGGGCATCCCTTTCTGCGTCCTCTCGTTCGACACTCGCACTGGCCCGAATACTGGTATCCGATGCGCCGCGACGCGGGACCGACGCCCGCCATCCCCCACGACGGCGTACCGTATCCCTTCATTGAGGTGCAGGGCGCCGGGGTCTACGAGATGCCCGTGGGCCCAGTGCACGCCGCGCTCATTGAGCCCGGACACTTCCGATTCTCGGTTGTGGGCGAGACAATACTCAAAATGACAGCGCGACTTTGGTTCCTGCACCGTGGTATTGAGCGAATGTTCCAAGGCGTGGGCGTGAACGAGGGACTACAGATTGCCGAACGCATCTCCGGCGACACCGCCGTTGGTCACGGTCTCGCCTACTGCATGGCCGTCGAAGAGGCAAAGGGGATCGACGTGCCCCACGACGCTCGCGTGATCCGGTCCGTACTCCTCGAGTTGGAGCGAATCTACAATCACGTGGGCGACATCGGCGCTATGTGCAGCGACGTCAGCTTTGGCGTGGCGCACGCGCGCGCCATGGTGATTCGTGAACAACTGCTCCGTCTCAACGAGTCGGTCACGGGACACCGTCTGCTGCGTGGATCGATTCTTCCGGGACTGACCTCGCTTCGACGTCTTCCAACTTCCCCAGAGCTTGACAACATCGCGAGTGAGTTGAGTCAATTGATGGAGTTCATCTCTTCCAACACAACGGTCTCCGATCGCTTTGAAGGAACAGCCGTCCTGGCGGCAAGCGATGCCGAGGCCATCGGAACGCTTGGTGTCGTGGCGCGTGCGTCGGGTCAGCGGGTTGACGCGAGACTCTCTCACCCCTTCGTGTCGGGCGCGTCTGCGTTTCGACTGATTACCCAGTCGCAGGGTGACGTCCACGCGCGCTTCACGCAACGCTCCGATGAAGTGAAGAACTCTCTCGAGCTCATACGTGGCCACCTCGCCCTCTCGCCACGCCTCGAGAGCACCGAGGCTTCCTCGCCACGCGGGTCGGCCTCGGGACTCGGGATCGTCGAAGGTTGGCGGGGCTCGATTGTCCATCGAGTAGAGCTCGACGGGGCGGGTGTCGTCTCGCGCTGTTGCATCGCGGACCCTTCGTTTTTCAATTGGCCCGCTCTTGCGACATCGCTGGCTGACACCATCGTGCCCGACTTCCCACTGGTCAATAAGAGTTTCAATCTTTCCTACGCTGGCAACGATCTCTAGCGGAGCTGTTCACAAGATGGCGCGCGATGCCTCGTCTAATAAAGCGAATGAATCCGTTGACATTCCGTTGCAGCGCACTAGTCGCGCGACCGTAGAGATCCATGAGCGTAAACGCTCAATTTCTGTCAGTGGACCCCTCAGGTCTCGGTACCGGCACCTCGGAAGCCAATCTGGGCAATCCGAACGTCTCTCTAGTCATCCGGTTTTCCAGGTCAGAGGCATCGGTCAATCCACCAGGCTCGCAGATGTCCTCTCGTATCTGTGACGCGGACTACAAAATTGGCGACATGAACTCGGTTCTGGCGTCGAACATCGTCGGAAAAATTTCGCATCCGTTTTGCAGAACCGTTATTTGGTCGTTGTCGGTCGCGGGAATGCCCACGACCCCTTCGAGGACGCGACGTGCCCGATCACTCAACTCCTCCGATGTGAGTAATGGCCTGAGCGTCATTCGTCCTCACGTGGTCAGGCCTCACCAGGGTGTGCGTCGCTTGCGGGATTGGACTCGGTTACCTCTTGTGCATCCTGCGGCGCGGGGGCACTCGTTCTGAGTGCCTCGAGTTGGGCGGCCAACGCGGCTCCGTATAAGAGTGACGTGCTCGACAAGAGACTCCACACGAGCAACGCCACCACGCCCGCCAACGGGCCATACGTCGAACCAAAAGATGAACTCGACGCGAAGAAGAGACCCAGTCCGACTGTCACCAGTCCCCATAAGAACACCGAGACGCCAGAGCCAAAGGCGAGCCACGACAGACGGGGCTGTCGCCGCCGAGGGGACCAGCGAAAGAGCACCGTCACACTCACCGCGATCAGGCCCACTCCGAGGGGCCAGCGCACGATGGACCAGACCGACGCGCCCATGGAGTGATCGGTGGCGATGAAGAGTTCTCGGCCAAAAGCCAGGCATATAAAGGCTGCCGCGCCGACGACGCCAGCGCTCAGTGCGAAAAGAAGCGCCAGCCCGTACTTCTTTAGAGTCGGGCGGTCCTGCTCGATGCCGTAGATGCGATTGAGAGCACGTTCGAGCTGCCCCATGGCGGTCGTTGCGACGACCAGGGACCCGAGGACTCCAAAAAGGAGAGCACTGTAGTGATGCCCTCCGACCACGCGGTGCGCCTGGGCGACCGCGGTGGTGAGTACGCGCCCAGCCGGCCCAGGAACGGTCCCGCGAACCGTGGCGACGATAATGGTGCTGATTCTTCCCTTATGCAGGACACTGGCGAAACCGACGATCCCAATCAACCCTTCGATGGCGACGAGCGCCATCAGGAACGCCAACGAGCGGGCGTGGCTGAAACCGTCCGCGACGCGCATTCGTTTGAAGGCATCTTTGGCCAGGCGGCCCCAACCCGTGCGCTGGAGAACCTCCCACGCGTCGTCACCGGTGAGCCCCCGGGTTTCGGGAACGAGTGAGGCGCTGCTCACGGCTGCTTCTTCGGGACGCACACGGTTATTGCGCCTCGCTCGATTCGTGCACGAATTTTCTTCGTCGCTTTCCGCGCGCCGCCGTCGAGTTCGTACGTGGTCGGTCGATCGAGAGTAATGCGCACCTTACGGGCGCGGGTCATCTGCGTTAGTGGGGAGTGTTTCGCTTCGTCGGCCACAAGTCGGCTCAGCACGCGCACCCACTGGAAGGCATTCTCCGCGGTCACGACACCAACCTCGAGCAGCCCGTCATCGGGCCGCGCATCGGGAAACACTTCGATTCCCCCAGGCAGCGTGCCCATCTGGCCAAACAGCACACACGTCGCGTTGCCCTTGAACCACGGCTCTCCGTCAATCTCGATCTTGATCTTTCGAGGATTCATGTGTGTGGCGCGCGCGCCGGTCCACACGTACGCGAGACGGCCAAAGTGACCCTTCAACTCACCGTCGGCGTCGCGCATCATGATGGCGTCGAAGCCCACGCCCGCCATAACCGCAAAGCGCTCACCGTTCAGTACTCCCACATCCAAGCGCCGGCGATCACCAAAGAGGCCAACGTCGACCGCGCCACTTACGTCGTTCGGTATTTGTAAATTGGTTGCCAATAAATTGGCGGTGCCCGCTGGCAATATCGACAGGTTCACCGCTTTTCCAGCTACGGCGTCGACACATCGCTGGACCGTTCCGTCGCCCCCCCAAATGAAGAGGAGCTCGGCGCCTTCCTTCACGGCGCGGCGAGCAAGTTCGGACGTCTTGGGGCTCTTGGATGCCTCGTACCAGAGGGGGTCGGGGTAACCTTTCTCGGCCAAGACCTTGCGCAGTTCGACGAGCCCTCCACCAAAGGTCTTTTTGCGGTTGGCGATGACGGCAATTGACGTCATTGGGCCGCGTCGTCCGTTGAGGTCACCTGCGTAACCAATGTTGATCCCTCCGAGGCGTTCGATCTCTCGGTTCGATTCACGCCAGCCACTCGAATAATGAAGACCGCGGCAACTAGGAATCCAGCTATGACGTCCATCGGGTAGTGCTCGCCACGGTAGACGCGCGATAAGGCGACGGCCACCGTCAACGTGACGGCGAGCGTCCACATCACGACCCGAGCCCACCACCGGGTTGTCGCTACCGCAACTATCACGGCGATAACCCCATAAAGCATGGGGGTCGCCGCGGTGCGCCGGGCTTCATCAGCACCGACATGATGTCGTCGGTTCCTGAGACGGTGCTTGAAAAGATCGTCGCACGGATTCCTGTTGGTCGACTCGATACGCCGGAGGAGGTCGCGTACGTCGTGAGCAGTCTCCCCAATGACCGAGCGTCCTACGTCGCGGGCGCCGTCATTTCGGTCAATGGTGGACTCGATATGTAGCCAATGGGCCCCTTGGGTCTCGATCCCGCCAAATGTTGCGCTAACCCCTTGGATGCGCCTGAACCGTTCTCACGACAGTTTTTCTTTAGCCCCAAGTAGGACGCGGCTATCGACGGTGACTCCCGCTCGCAGGTGCGCAATAACGTCGTCGGCGCCATAACTGCTGCTCCCCGCCAAGAGGGGGCGGATCTCGTTGATGCAGTCACCGCTGGTAATAATGGGTGGTTCCTGGCGACCGCCGCTGCGCACCTGCCCCAAGCCGCACGTGGACAGCAGTCCATTGCACAGGCAGGTGCGTCCAACCGTATCTTCGAGTAGTCCCCCCTTCCTCGTATACGCGCCAACGGGTTCGGCCGCGCAGCGGTAGCCAATAGTTCCGAGTGAACTGACGTACGCCTCTCGTAAGTAACCCACGTCGCACTTGCGTTCTCTCGCTTCGTAGATCTCTGATTCCGATATCGTTCCCGTCGCGGACGCCACCTTGAACGGGTATCCCGTAGAAGAGGCCCGCATCGACGTGTTGACTTCTATAGAACTGCTTCGAACACTCGTCAAGATTTGGTCCCGCAGAACGGGGTCCATGCCCGACTCTCGGCAGTACGCAAAGAGCGTTCCCACTTGAACTCCCGCCGCCCCGAGTTCGAATGCCTCTTGGACCTTTTCGGGAGTAGTTATGCCGCCCCCAATCCAAAACGGAACTCCCAGACCGCGCATCACTTCGAAGTCGACGCGATCGCGCTCGCCGTACTCCGGGTTACCGTCGTCATCCAAAGTGAACTGACCGCGGGGCGGGGCGTTATGCCCGCCCGCGCTCGGGCGCTCGACGACGAAACCATCGACCGGACCATTGCTACGTTTTGCGAGAGCTGTCGCCAACACGTGGGAGGAAACGATGCCGAGGAACTTTGGACGTCGTAGGGAGCCAGACGCCAGGTAGCGCGCGGGGTCGAAGTGCAGTGGGGGCGTCACTTCGGGTGTGACGTCTCCAACGATGTTCAGCGCAAGGTCGACCTCCTGCCCTCGTGCCAATCGCTCCAAAATGCCTGGAATATTGGTGGGCACGCCAGCCCCCATGACGACGTAATCGACGCCGGCGAGGATGGCCCCGTAGAGGGTGGGCACCGTGGGGATCTGCACCTTGGTGAGTAAGTTGATCCCTACAACACCATCGTGCCCCTGTTTCGCCAGCGCCACCTCGACGTAGGCCGCGAGCACCAATAAATCGTGGGAGCGCTGCACACTTCGGTGCGTCAACATGGCGATATTGCGGTAGGGGGCCCCCGCCGATCGTCGTGTTGTGGCGAACTGCTCGACTACTTCATGGACGACTGAAGGAACGGGAAAACGATCGAGAACAGCTTGTAATGACTCATCGATTCCCTGATCTTGCAGTCGGCGTACGAAAACGCTGTCAATGGCGGTTCCCGAGACCACGCCAAGTTGTCCCGCGCGGGCAACAGCGCGCGCCAGTGGCCAGCCGGATATGGCAATTCCCATGCCACCCTGAATGAGCCACGGCGTGCGTTGCAAGCTCTTGGTGCTGGCGTCACTCACTCTGTTGACCGTTCTTCGCCGTCTGGATGCACGTCTGACTCTGGGCGATACGTAAGTCTACGTTCGCGCCAGCCGAGTCTGGGTAGAGTTCGGTTCCTCGTGCGTAGGCCCTTTTCAACGGCAGAGTCTCTGCCAATGACAGCATGAATTGAACGCACTTTTCGAATCGTTTCATGGTTCGGAGTCAGTCTGATGTGGACCACACCAAGTATCCGAATCAGTCACGAACTTTTTCAGAGTCGTTGCAAAACTTCGGCCGGAAGTGACCATTTAGGCAACGGCGCACGCGATGTCGAGCGAGGGGCGAAAATCTCGTGCGTCGCTTGCCGCGCAAATTGAAGAGACCGGTTTGGGTCCAGTACTTTGCGCTGATAGTAAACGTGGCCAGAACTAAGCGGTTTGCAATGGGGGTACAGCGATCGAAGGTAGCCTCACGAGGTGATCCAAGAGATGTCCACACTCGAGATCAATGAATTCGTCCTCGAACAGAGGGTCGGTCGAGTGGGCTGCCACGCCGGGGGCGTGACGTACGTCGTTCCCGTCATCTTCGCTTGGGAAATTGACAGCTTCTACGTTTATACGACTGAGGGTCAGAAGGTCACCATGATGCGCCACAACTCGCGGGTCTGTTTCGAGATCGATGAGTACGTCGTCAACGGAGGCTGGCGCAGCGTAATCGTGCAAGGTGTCTACGAAGAGTTGCGTGACGAAGACGCCGCACGCGCGCTACGGATACTCACTGAACGTCTTTCTCCAACGAATGGCGCAAAGCGCGAGGCTCGTGCTTCGGGTGAGGGTCGAGTACCGGTAGCGTTTCGCATTCGCGCCCTAGAGATGACGGGTCGCAAGGTCAATCGCCACGCCTGAGCGACACGCGACGCCGTAACTGTACGACCGGCACTTTGTCCGAACCACGACTACCGGCTCGCTAACGTTCCCTCGATCACCCGAACGCAACCGGGGTCTGACGCGAGAGGATTTCCGTAGCTCGCGAACGCTCGCGAACGTGAACCGCCGCAAAGGTTGGCGTATTCGCAGTCGCCACACGGGCCGACGAACTCGGCCGCCCGTATGGACCGCAAAAGTTCATTTTCCCGGTATATATCGATGAGGCTCGAAGTACGAACGTTTCCGAGAGTCAGGGGCAGGAAGCCCGACGGATAGACGTCACCATTGGCGGCGACGAACACAATACCTTTACCGTCGCGGGTCGCCGCACTCGGCGCACGAATCGGTGCCGTGCTCGAACCCAAAAGCTCGACAAGCCGATCTCGCAATGATGCGTACAAGGAATCGGTCTCGAACTCGCGCGGGGACAACTCGTTGTTCTCCCGACGTTCGATGACGACTCGGCGGAAAAATGGCGCCTCAACCGTACGCACCGTGAACCCGTAGCGCGAAGCGTCGACGAGAAAATTGCACACGTCCTCGTTCTCCTCGGCCGTGGTGGCATTCATCTCCGTGCCACGACCGGTCGTGATCAGAAAGAAGATCTCCCATACGTCGACTTGCTGATCGTGCAACAGAGCAGCGACGTCGGCCAGTTCGCGAACGTTTGAAGGCATAACGGTCGTGTTGACCTGGGTGGTGAATCCGTGGCGCTTGAGCTCACCGATGGCTCGTATCGTCGATGCGAAATGGCCGTCGATACCCCGAACGGCGTCGTGGGTCGACGCGGTCGCTCCATCCAAACTGAGTGACGCGCTCTTCACCCCACAGGCGCGCAGTGACTGAAGGGTCGATGACTTCAGCTGAGGTGTTACTGAAGGGGCAATCGCCACGGGCACCCTCACCGATTCGGCGTACGTCGCGAGTTGCACAATATCCTCGCGCATGAGGCAGTCACCACCAGTGAGAATGAGAATTGGCCGTGGCCTGCCGATTGCCGCCAGGGTGTCGATCAATGCGAAGCCTTCTTTGGTTGAAAGTTCGTCGGGACCCGCAAACCGTTGGGCGTTGGCGCGACAGTGAAAACAGGCCAGATCACACGCCTTCGTCATTTCCCAAAAGACCAGGAGCGGCCGCTGGCTGAACGGTTCATTCACGATTGAGTCAGTCTTCGCAGTAATCCTGCACCACCTCTACTCCACGCCTGCCGCGGGAATATCTCATGGGACGTACTCACATCATAGGGTCGGAACAGATACCTGAATGTTTTGGGCCAGCGTTGACGCACAGCCGCACCAATTGGCTGAGACTCGGTTTTCCGTCGAGCGTCGGCACCTTCGGCGTAGGTTTCACTCGCCACACGAGTCATCGCAGTTAGAGTCCCCCGGTCACTCTTTCAGGGCCGAAACTACAGTGGAATGGGCCCCCATGAAAAAGCATGAGCAGCCTTTACGCGAAAGAAGTTATGGCCCTGCATCTCAGTAACAGCCGTTGTCGAGTCGTGAGTGTCGCCGTGGTGACACTGTTCGTTGTTTCGCTGTCGTTGGCGGGTTGCTCTGCTGGTGGTTCCAAAGTGGCGTGCAAGGTCCTCGTGCTGACTCCCGCCACAGGACTGTCGAACACCACGCTTCCGCCAAGTCACGACAACGACGTGGGCGACGGACGCATACCTGACTCGACCCCCGACGCGGACATTGATGCCAACCAGAGGCACAAGATCTGTACGCCATCGATATGAGTCACTGATACTTGACGGTGTCAACGATTACGCGTTCACGAGAGTAAGTAAGTGATTAAGCCGTTCAACGTTGGCGCCGCGGGACGTACGACGCACGAGGATGATAGGCATTGAGCTCCGAGTACCACCTTTTGATTAAGGGGAAGTCCTCGCATGTGTACACGGAACGCGACCATCGATATCGTCCTTCGTAACGAGTCAGTACTAGGTGACTAATCAATCTGTCTTCGCCGCATCACAGAAAGACGGGTCACAAGCCTTCTGTTGAGTTCACCCCGGGGCCCGAGACGACGGGTTGAGATGGTCGTTGCCAGCGCTTATTCGCGATCCTTCCTTACGGCCAGTGCGAGCGCAGCCCGCAACGATGTCGAGCGAAATAATTCATCCCATCCTGATGGGGGTCTACTCTCGACGAAGTGGCCAAAGACCTGTCGCTAGAAAAGCGTGACTTCCTCGTGGCGGCGACCGACCTGCCCCAAACGGACTCGCCAACCTTTCGTCCGGACATCCAGGGACTACGCGCCGCGGCCGTCGTGCTCGTCATTTTGGTACACGCGAGCGTTCCCGGATTCGAAGGCGGCTACGTCGGCGTCGACGTCTTCTTCGTAATCAGCGGTTTCGTCATTACGCGCTTACTCTTGCGCCAACCCCGTCGCAGTATCCAGCGAAATCTCGGCTTTTTCTACGCGAACCGAATACGACGCATCGTTCCGGCGGCGACGTTGACGTTGGTCGTGACCGTGATTGCGGCGTACTGGCTTCTCGGTGTCAACTTTGAAACCTCGTTACTCGGCGATGTTCGCTGGGCGTCGCTATTCGCGGAGAACTTTCGTCTCATCCATACTGGCAGCAACTACTTCGTACCGGGCGTGGCACCGTCGCTCGTGACACACTATTGGTCCCTCGCCGTCGAAGAGCAGTTCTACCTCTTCTATCCCTTGGCAGTCTTCTCGCTCACGTGGCTCACCCCGCGCCGCTTTCGCTCCGTCGCGCTCGTCTGTTTTCTCGCCGTCGCAATCGTCGCTTCGGCGTGGTGGTCGTATCACCTCACGCCCATCAATTCCGTGACGGCGTACTACTCGCCCTTTACGAGGTTTTGGGAGTTGGCACTCGGCGGGCTGGTGTCGCTCGTGCCCGTGGCGTGGGCCCGACGAACGCCGCGAACGAACTCCCTCCTCGCGGTCCTCGCCGTGGTCGTGCTCGCCGGGGCCGTGTGGCGCCTCAACGCCAACAGCGCCTTTCCCGGAGTACTGGCGTGGTGGCCTTGTGGAGCGAGCGCGATGCTGCTCTGGACGGGTCAGGCGAGCGTAAAGGGCGCACCAGCGTCGTGGCTTTCGTGGCGACCCGTTCGCTACGTCGGGGACATTTCGTACTCGCTCTACCTCTGGCACTTTCCGTGGTTGATGCTGCCCTTGCAACTCGTGCGTCCAATCTCATCACCGTGGGCGCGGGTTATCGAGGTCAGCGGCGCCACGGCGTGCGCCGTGGTGTCGTATCACTTCTTGGAAAATCCGATACGTCGATCAAGGCGCCTGATCCACGACGGCTGGGCGACCGCGCTGTTACTACTCATCTGCGTCGCGTTGTCGTGGAACGTGACGCTGATCATTGGACGACTCAGTCACGCGATGTAAGAGGAGTCGGCTTCGCTAGTTCGTTATCAACGCCGGTTGTCGCGGCGCGAGACGGACGTGGTAGATCGCGGCAATCTCGTTGGCGACGTACGTGGCGAAGACGTTCTCGCCCACGTAGCTGAGATGAATGCCGTCGCTCGAACGAAGCACGGTTCGAACGTGGTTGACCACGCCGACACTCTGGTACTGGCCCTGGGCGTTGGCGAACAGGTCCCACGAGGGAAGGTACGTAACGCCCGGTACGGTGACCCCGACCGATCGGTAGAGCGAGTTGAGGGTCGCGACGCCTACGCGATAACTCGTCGGAGCCATGACCGGTAGGCCGACCCAGAGAACGTAACTGCCAGACCGGGTGATCATGGCATCAATCTGCCTGATTAAGGCGCTATAACGCGAAAGCCACGGTGGAGAGTCGAAGCCGTAGGCGTGGCCGTTGACTTCGAGACCCTGCTCGTCGTCGCCCCCGACACAGACCACGACGAGATTGGGATGGTACCGCGCGAGCATCGTCTTGAGGTGCTCGGGCCAGTTGTAAAACCACGAAGCCACGAGACCCGAAGCCGACTTGTCCCTCTGAACGAGTTTCAGTCCGGGCTTCGGTGCGAGTTCTCGTGCCAGTCCCCAACCCAGGTCGTTACCAAGTGAGTCACCGATCTCGAGGACCGTGCAGTGGCCGATCACTCGGACAGGTACGGCGTTGTTGGACGTTGTCGACGTATTGGTTGACGACGTCGTTTGAGTTATTGGTGAAGACGTCGAAGAAGACGTTGACGAAACTGTCGTCGTGGTGTCTGTCGTCGCGGTGGAATCAGCGGTCATCGCGAATCCACAACCGTGCGATGGTTCATTCAGGGCGAGTGGATCCGACGCGAGTGACTGAGACGGCGCCGTGACCGACGGCGCCGTCGTCGTGGTAGTTGCTCTTGAAGCAGTGGTCGGGGCAGTTGATCCAATCGTGGTGGTTGAGTTTGACAAAGTGGTGGTGGACGACGGCGCGGGCGTGTTCTTAGAGAACTCGAGTCCTGATCCGGTGAGGAGAAGTGCAAGGAGTACCACTGAAAGAATGACTCGCAATGGCCAACGGCGCGGGGGCAGGGCATTGAGGGAATTACGCATCTCGTTGTCACGGTAACAGTGAAGTTCATGGTTGTCGCCCTAGAGATTGGGAAATAACTTTTTCGTCGTGGATAAAATCGATTCGCTCGATGATGTCATCCATGATACGAAATGAAAGACCTTCCGCGCGGCGATATCCGTAACGTAACCGCAACATCTCAAGCCACCTGTGCACGTGTTGCGCGCAGCGCGCAGCAACTATTGCTTTGGCCGGCGCGACCGAGGAGGCCAGTCGTTCACTGGTACGCCGTCCGTTTCAAGAGAGCGCAACGACAACCTTCAACCTTCACTTGAAGGTCGTCGCCGAGGCGCCTCCGAGAACCAAAGTCCCTGCGGTTGCACCCGCGACAGTGGCAACCGCGGCGGCGGCTCGCGTGCCTAAAAACGTTCTCCGACTTACCGGTGACGCATGTCCTCCTGCATTAGTCTCTCACACTGGTTCGCAGGCGAACCACGACTGGACGTTAAAGTGTCCGGATAATTCGAAGAGAACCGCGCCCTTTGATCTAGCGGGCGTGACGAGCGTGAGAGATCGGAGCCAAACGAACCAGCGCGTTGTAAGTCACGAGCGCGATCGCGAAGTGCATCCAGACGAGGACGAAGACGGCCTGGATGGAGGCGCCTTGGTACCAGATAAAGGCGTCGGGCAGTAACAACACGACGGATACCGCGAGCGCCGCTCGCAGAAACAGCCACCGAGGGGTTGACGTGATCCGCGTCACAATGGACCACCCGACGCAAGCAATGAGTACGCCGATGATGGTCAGTTTGGAGTAGTCGGAAAAGTGAAAGTGCCCGTAGCCCTTGGTTGAAGGAAAGACTCTTGTTCCTATCGCGACGAGGAGTGCGTCAGCGACCAGCGAACCAACAAGTGAGACCACCGTCGCGAGGCCAACGAGACCCCACGGAGGTTGGCGAAGTGGCGCGAAGTCGACGTGGAAGAGCTTGAGGAATGGTCGCGCGAAAGTCGGGAAGTCCTCAATGCGTAACTTCATTCGTTGGATCCTTCCTTGCGCCAATCTCAACGTACGATCTTCTCGACGAAGCGCTAACCAACGATACGATGATCAGTTATTGAACCAAGGAACGATAGCGAGGGAAGATAAGAAAACAATTAAGTTCCCGTTCCTCCTGACCACACCGACATTCGCGGAGGCCACTCACCTAAGGCGAGACGTGCACGCGAGACCACCGTCTCGCGTGCACCGCTTCTCTAAAAAGCCTCCCTTTCGACAAGAAACTTCGTCCATTGGAGGAGACATACGCAAAAGCCCAACTCGAACATCAACTCGCCGTATAAGAGAAATTGAAAACGCCAGTCCGGCAGCGAGAGCGCACCCAGAATGCCGCCCACGAGTTGAACAGCGGCCCCAGTCACTGCCCAGAGTGACGTTGTGCGACGGAGCACGGCGTAGGTGATCGACAGTTGAACGAGCGCGCCCAGCACGCCGACGCTCATGTGCGCCCAATTCAAGAACGTTCCCCCGGTGTAGGGAGTGACGAGAAGAAGCAATAACATCACGGCGACGAGCTTCAAACCAAGGGACATGTACGGACCGAGTCCACCTTCATTGAAGAGATTGGAAGTGCGCCACATCCCAACGGCCGCGATGACGTAGCCAAGAATCGCGAAGAAGATGGTCCGGTGATTGACGCCAAAGAACGAGATGCCCGCCGAGCGCGCATTAAAGCCGTGTTGGAGGTACACGCACCACGTGAGCGCGAGAAAGAAGAGCGCCTGCGTGGTAACGAGAACGCGTACGGCGTGCCGCTTCAGTTCGTTGGACGCTGAAAGTTCGGTAGTGGTCTTTTCGATACTGCCCATTTAACTCTCCACAACCACCTTCAACTAACGAAGCGTGCCCGTGAAGCCTCAAGTTCGATCAGCGCTTCGGCGCGACCAACGTAGCCTTCGACCTTCATCCACTTGCCCTCGTCGAGGTCCTTGTAGACAGTGAAAAAGTGACTTATTCGGTCAAGGATGGGCTTGGGAACGTCATCGATGTCCGTAGCGGCCTTCCACAGTGGGTCGTAGTTGGGCACCGTAATGAGCTTCTCATCCCGGCCGTTCTCGTCGGTCATGACGCACATGCCGAGGATCTTCGACTCGATGAGGCAACCGGGAAACGTGGGGTACTCGGTCAGCACCAGCGCGTCAAGAGGATCGCCGTCACCGCCGAGCGTGTCCGGAATGAATCCGTACTCCGCGGGATATCCCATGGAGACGATGAGGTGTCGGTCCAACTTGATGGTGTGATTCTCATGGTCGTACTCATACTTATTTTGACTTCCACGCGGAATCTCAACGATGACGTTGACCGTATCCATAGAGAGGCTCCTTCAAAGTCCGGCGCAGATTCCACCACGCGGCTTAGGACAATGGTAGTGGCCGACCCCCGCGTTCTCCCAAGCGCACGAGTGCAACGGCGAGGTTCGCTCGGGACCTCGTCGAGGGGTCGGCCTAGACTTCTCTCTCGAGAAGCCAAGGCTTCTTTGAACCAGGAGGCCTCGATGGAACGTATTGGTGTAGTGGGTTGCGGCCTCATGGGTTCGGGCATTGCCGAAATAACGGCGCGTGCTGGTGCGAACGTGGTGGTGATTGAAGACAACATCGAGGCCATGGGTCGAGGCCTCGAACGCGTCGAACGTTCGCTTCTGCGAGCGGTCTCGTCAGGCAAGATGCTCGAAGACGAAGCCAATCGCACCCGGGGTAACCTCTCGTTCTCGATCGACTTCGCGGACCTGGCGGACAGAGAACTGGTCATCGAAGCGGTCGCAGAAAACGAAGAGATCAAACTCGCCGTTTTTCGAAAGATCGACGCTGCGGTGAGCGATCCGCAAGCAATTCTGGCGACCAACACGTCGTCCATCCCCATCATCAAGCTCGCCATGGCAACCAAGCGACCCGAACAAGTCATCGGCATGCACTTCTTCAATCCCGTGCCCGTATTGAAACTGGTCGAGTTGATCTCTTCTTTGTTGACGAGTCCCGAAACGACGCAGCGCGTTCGTGAGTACGCGACCGACTCCCTCGGCAAGCGCGTCATCACCTCACCCGACCGCGCCGGTTTCGTCGTGAACGCACTGCTTATTCCCTACTTACTTTCGGCGATCCGCATGCTCGAGTCGGGGTTCGCGAGTGCCGAAGATATCGACACCGGCATGGTGATTGGTTGCGCGCACCCAATGGGTCCACTCGCTCTCACTGACCTCATCGGTCTCGATACGACGATGGCCGTAGCTGAGTCGCTCTACGAAGAGTTCAAGGAGTCGCACCTCGCTCCGCCGCCGCTGCTCTCGCGTATGACTCAGGCGGGACTCATGGGTCGCAAGTCCGGTCAGGGTTTCTTCTCCTACAAGTCCTAGTGTCGCGTCGCTTTCGCCACGACTCATTTCCGATCTTCGAAGACGTCGTTAGGGAAAAGTCCTCCTCGTCCACCTGGGCGAGACGCCACCGTCATCCAAGACGAACTGCAAAATACGTACACCTTGGTGATCTGAAGTAACGAGTGGTCTCGAACCTTCTACGCTTTCAAGCGAGAGGAGTAGCGTGAACAACTTCGTCGTCACCCTGCAGTGCAACGACGTGCCCGGTATCGTCCACGCCACCAGCGCCGCCATCGTGGCCGTGGAAGGCAACATCCTGGAGAACGATCAGTTCACCGACCCCGTCACGAATCAGTTCTGCATGCGAACCCGCTTTGAGACGTTGAACGACCAAAAGGCGGTTCGCAATCAACTCGAGGTCGACTTGAAGCGCTTCTCCCCGACCCTGGGCGTTCGTCGCGACGACGCGCACCATCGTGCTCTTGTGATGGTGTCCACGTTCGATCACTGCGTGGCTGAACTGCTCTATCGGCACGAACAGGGTGACCTGCCGCTCGACATCGTGGCGATTGTAGGAAATCACGCAGACTGCGCACCGCTCGCCGAGCGTTACCACGTCCCCTTTCACGAGATTCCCGTCACGGTCGACACCAAAGACGCCGCGGAGGCGGCGCTTCGCAACTTTCTCAGTGCGTACAACGTCGACTTCGTGGTGCTGGCGCGCTACATGCAGATTCTCTCGCCCACCTTTTGCGCAGACTTCAGCGGTCGCATTATCAACATCCACCACTCATTCTTGCCGGGCTTCAAGGGGGCTCGCCCCTACCGTCAAGCCTACGAACGAGGCGTCAAACTAATCGGTGCGACGGCCCACTTCGTCACCTCCGACCTCGACGAAGGTCCGATCATCGAACAGGACGTCGTTCGCGTGAGCCACGCTCGTAGTCCCAAAGATTTAGCGTCGCTCGGTCGCGATATCGAACGAAGTGTCCTCGCCCGAGCGGTGAAACTGGTGGCCGAAGACCGCGTCGCGCTGGTGGGTAATCGAACGGTCGTCTTCTCGCAGTAGTGCCCGTAACGTAGCGCACGATCTACCCAACGAAGAAAGAACCGAGCGAGTGAGACATGAGTTCGACGACGAGCATTCAATCGATCTTGGTAATTGGCGTCGCGGGCTCTGGTAAGAGCACGATTGGTCGTTCCCTGTCGGAGCGACTTCACTGTCCGTTTCTCGACGCAGACTCGTTGCACTCGAGAGAGAACGTCGAGAAAATGGCGTCCGGCCAAGCACTGAGCGATGACGATCGTTGGCCTTGGTTAGACGCGGTGGGGCAACGAATCAGCGTCTACGAGCGCGACTATCAACGTTCTGTCACGGCGTGTTCCGCGCTGAAGCGGCGCTACCGCGACGTAGTCCGCGAGTATGCGCCACTCGCCTACTTCGTGTACCTCAAAGGATCGATGAAAACGATTCGAGCGAGGATCGAGAGCCGTCACGACGGCTTCATGGCGCCCTCGCTCCTCGGGTCACAGTTTGGGGACCTCGAACCCCTCGAAGAAGATGAGCGGGGTCTAAGCGTCGAGGTGACGCTCACGCCCGATGAGATTGTGACTCGCATCCTGGACTCACTGGCGGCGAATTAAGGTACTTTCGGCTGGTCAATGACGACAACTTCCTAGGAAGAAATCTTCGACACCGATCCACGGTGGTTCGTACCTCCCGCAATGTTGGTGACCCAGACGGTGTTGCCAAATATGGCCAGGGCGAAGGGTGTATCAAAGGCCAACGAGTCAATCTGGCTCACTTTGCCAGTGGCGATGTCGATCTCTGAGACCGAACCCACGTTGCGCGGTCCCCCTCCCTCATCGGCGACCCACACGTCCTTACCTTTCGAACTGATCCCCATGTGATCCGACAGAGACTTGCCAAAGATCCTCGACGCTTTACCCGTGGCTATATTCACTTTGACCACGAAGTGCGTGCTACCAGGAACCTAGACGTCCGTCCCGTTACTCGAGATCCAGAGCGGGTTGTCGAAGTAGGGAGAGTTGATTCGTCGCAGGGCGCCAGTCTTGATGTTGACCTTGACGAGCGAACCTCGGACCAATCTCCCACCGCCAAGGCACCCAACCCACACGTCGTTCGCGTCAGAAGTAATGGACGAAGGGTCGCTAAAAAAGTTTGACTTGACCGTGGTGACCGCGTCGGCCGCCTTATCGATTTTGACGATCGAACCGAAGCCACCAGTTGCCACCCACACGTAAGAACTCGTTGAAGCCATCAAAGAAGTCCCGACTAACAACCTGCTCGAGATCAGCGTGATTGCGTCGGTGGTGACGTTGATTTTCAGTACTGTTCCGTTGGACTGATTGGCCACCCAGAGATCCTTGGCGTCCAATGTCGTGGCGGCGGGGTGATCGAACATTGAACTCGTTAGTTGAGTCGTCGCCCCCGTCGCGATATCAATCTTGGCGATCGATCCCGCTCGCTGAGAACCGCCCGCCTCGTTCGCTACCCAGAGATACTTTCCCAGGGCCGCGATGGCGATTGGGTTTGCAAACGCCGCGCCGCGGAGAGTTGCCACCTGGTGTCACACCTCACCGCGAGACTACGCAGCAGTGAACTTGAATGAGTGGGCCAACCTCCAGGGAATACATCCCCAGACCGCATATCGGTGGTGTCGAGAGGGAACGTTGCCAGTGCCCGCGCGTCAGTTTGGTCGGCTGATTCTGGTGAGTGATCGCGAAACTTCGCCGTCGCAACTGGGCTTTACCGTCATCTACGCACGCGTCTCATCTGGCGACGAACGAGCGGACCTCAATCATCCGGTAGCGCGGGTGAGCATCTGGGCCACGTCGCAGGGTCATTCGATTGACCGCGTCGTAATCGAAGTCGGCTCCGGACTCAACGGTAAGCGACGAAAATTTCTCGCCCTACTTGGCGACCCATCCGTGACGACTGTGGTCGAGCATCGCGACCGCTTCGCCAGATTTGGGTCCGAATACGTCACTGCGTCGTTGGAAGCCAACGGTCGACGACTGGTCGTGGTGGATAACGCAGAAGTCGACGACGATCTCGTTCGTGACATGACTGAGGTGCTGACGTCGTTCTGCGCTCGACTCTACGGTCGTCGTGCGGCCAGCCACCGAGCAGCCAAGGCACTTACGGCAGCGCGCGATTCGACCGATGCCGCGTAGGTATTCGCCACCCGAGGGTCAGATCATTCAGGCATTCACCTTCGCGCTCGATCCCACGCCTAATCAGCGAGCCCAGATCAGTCGATTCTTCGGGGCTCGCCGCAAAGCTTTTAACTGGACGCTCGATCAAATAAAGACCGACGTCGATCGCTACCGCGAGACTGGGGAGTCAAGCACGCCACCTTCGTTCTACTCACTTCGCAAACGCTGGAACGCCGAGAAGGACACCGTCTGTGTCAACCAAAATACGGGTGAGGTCTGGTGGTCCGAGGTCTCGAAGGAAGTCTTCGCCGACGGGGTGCGCGGCGCCACCGACGCCTACTGGCGCTGGCAGAAGTCCCGAGCAGGCAAGATCGCCGGGCGCAAGGTCGGCTTCCCCCGGTTCAAGAAGCGTGGGAAGGACCGCGATCGATTCTCCTTTAGTACCGGCCCCATGAGGCTCGAAGCCGACCGGCGACACCTCACGTTGCCGGTGCTCGGGACTCTGCGCACCCACGAGAACACCCGACGCATCGAACGGCTCATTGCCCTCGGTCGCGCGAAGGTGCTGTCGGTCACGGTCTCTCGCCAGGGTGAGCGCATCATCGCAGCCGTCAGAGTCTCCGTCACCCGCCCACAACAAGCACACGTTGCTCAGCCCGACTCCGTTGTCGGCATCGACGTGGGCGTGCGACGTCTGGCGACGGTCGCTACCACCACCGAGGTGATCGGCGAACTGGCCAACCCCAGAGCCCTCGAACATCGCCTCAGCGAACTACGTCGACTCCAACGCCAACGGGCCCGTCGCACGCGTGGTTCACGACAGTACCAAGAGACCGCCGTCAAGATCATCCGCCTCCACGCCGAGGTGGCACACCTACGCCGTCACACCATCCACGTCTTCACCACGAACCTCGCCAAAACCCAGGGCGTGCTGGTGGTCGAAGGTCTGGACGCGGCGTCACTGCTGCAACAAAAAGGTCTTCCCGGTGCGCGTGCGCGCCGGCGTGGTCTTTCTGACGCAGCAATAGGAGAGATCCGCCGTCAGCTTCGCTACAAGTGCCCCTGGTATGGGTCCACGTTGGTTGAAGCCGACCGGTTCTTTCCTTCATCAAAGACGTGCCACGACTGTGGTCACGTGCAAGTAATTGGTTGGCGGGAGCACTGGACTTGTGAAGAATGCTCTTCTTCACACCAGCGCGACGACAACGCAGCAATTAATCTCGCCCGTTGGGCGGGCCTGGGTTCAGTTGGAGCCCCGGTGAAGCGTGGAGCCGAGCATCAGACTGAGCATCGCTCAGCGGCTGGCGATGACACGCGGAAGGGAAGTCCGGCACCTGTCGGGCGGAACAACTCCGTGAGGAGTGCAGCATGAGTGGACTCACTAAAGATCACTCAGTTGTAACGGTAGTCACGACAGGAGCAGCCGCGTTCGGCGAGGCCCCTAGGGCCACTTCGGACATGGAACTCGCCAACATCAAGCCAGCGAGCGTCGCCGAGGCGACAAGAAGATTCAGTCCGTGCTTTTTCACAGCCTTCACTAACCTTCCCTGGCAGTTCGTTACCGCACTTCTCGTCTACCCCCAAATGACGCCGCGATGAGCGTCAGGCGGATGACGTTTAGGTGACGGCGTTTCGTACCGCGAACTTGGGACTTCGAAAGGACTCAGTACTCATGACGTCAACAATTATCTCCACTGCGTCATAGACGTCAACGAATCGCAGGTACAGAGGCGTGAAACCAAAGCGAGCGATGTCGGGATCGCGGAAGTCGCCAATGACGCCTCGTTCGATCAAAGCCTGGACGATACCGTACGCCTCGGTGTGGCGTAGCGCCACTTGGCTGCCGCGCTTGACGTGTTCGCGCGGCGTCGCGATGTCAAAGACGCCATGAAGACGCGCCTCCACTAGTTCGATGAAGAGATCGGTCATCGCGAGACTTTTCGCGCGCACCTGATCCATCGTCGCGCGGTCCCACACGTCGAGTGCACCGTCAAAGGCGGCGAGCGCCACGATGGAGGGCGACGACGTCACGAAGGCCTGCATTCCCTTGGCCGGTTCGTAGTCGAGTTCGAAATCGAAGGGTCGAGCGTGACCGAGCCAGCCCGGCAGTGGATTCTCTAACACGTCCTGCCACGAGGAACGCACGTAGAGAAAGGCCGGAGCACCGGGCCCGGCGTTTAAGTACTTGTAACCACAACCCGCCGCGAAGTCCACTTCGGCGTCGGTGACGTCCAAGGGCACCGCACCGGCCGAGTGCGCGAAGTCCCAGAGCATCAACGCGCCGACGTCGTGGACCTTTTTGGTGATGCCTTTCATATCGAGTGCTTCGCCGCTTCGAAAGTCGACCTGGGTCAACATCACGAGCGCCACCTCGTCGTTCAGCTCACTCTCTAGAACGCTGCGATCAATTGCCTTTACGGTGATGGGGCGTCCAGCGCGCGACGCCATGGCCTCGACGATATAGAGGTCGGAGTGAAAGTTAGCGACGTCGGTCAAGACCACGTGACGATCGCGGCGTTGATCAAGCGCCCCACCAATAAGTTTCGCGAGCATGAAGGTGAGCGTGTCCGCGACCAGAACCTCACCGGACTGAGCGCCAATGAGCGGCGCAATCCGATCGCCCAGCCGGGTGGGCATCGCCATCCACCCGGCCGCGTTCCAACTGCGCACGAGGCCCTTGGCCCACTCGTCGTTCAGCACTTCGTTGACGCGCCTCACGGCCGCGCGCGAGACCGGCCCTAGGGAGTTGCCGTCGAGGTAGATCTCGCCATCGTTCAGTAGAAATTCATCCCGCAGCGGCGCGAGCACGTCCGCGCGGTCGAGGGCGACACAGTCGTCGCGCGTTATCACAGTACCGACCTCACTTCCCATAGAACCGGGTACAGACGTTCACCGAGTGTGGTGTCGAGGTAGGCCATTCCTTCACTACCCCCGGTGCCCGGACGACGACCGATCTCGCGCCCCGCCATCAACACGTGCTGGTGACGCCAGACCGCGAGACTCTCGTCGTGGTCCATCAAGAGTTCGGCCACCGCGTGCAGGGCCGTCAGTTTTACCTCGTCGTGTGAGTGATAGAGCGCGCGCAGGATGTCCAGGAGGTCGTCTCGCGCTGACGCGTGGGTCGTAAGGCGAAGCGAATGCTCAAAGCCCGACCACACGTTGGGCACTTCACTCATCGAACGCAGCCACGCGCGCTGTTCGTCGTCGAACAAGTCGAAACTGAGTGTGGCGAGTTTCCCCGCGCCACTAAGGAACTCAATCGCCCTGAACTGAAACGACTGAAAGCCCGACGCGGGATCGAGGGGGTCGCGAAACTCGAGAAAGCCTTCTGGGGACATCGTGTCGAGAAGACGAAGGTGACTGAGCAGTAGTTCCTCGATCTCCACCATTCGCTGCAGGTGCGCTATCGCTCGCCAGGGTTCGTTGTCGTGAAGAAACGCCGCCGCACGACGAAGTTCATCGACAACGACCTTGAACCAGAGTTCGTAGGACTGGTGCACCACAATGAAGAGCAGTTCGTCCGGAGCGTCGACCGTTAAGGGAATCTGCAGTTTGAGGAGGTCATTAATACGTAGGTACGTTGAGTAGTCGGTCCCTTTTGCCACGGATAGACCTTAGGTCGGAAGTTCCGCGCCAGAGTTAGGAGCGGGTGATGGGCTTGTAGCGGAGACGATGAGGCTGATCGGCGTCAGTGCCAAGACGCTTATGACGATCGGCCTCGTAGTCAGAGAAGTTCCCCTCAAACCAGCGCACCACCGCGTCGTCCTCAAAGGCCAGCACGTGAGTCGAGATTCGGTCTAAGAACCAGCGATCGTGGCTAATGACGACGACGCATCCCGGGAACGACAGCAGTCCGTCCTCTAGTGCGCGCAGCGTGTCCACGTCGAGGTCATTCGTCGGTTCGTCCAATAAGAGCACGTTGCCGGCACTTCGCAAGACCTTGGCGAGTTGCACCCGATTACGCTCGCCGCCCGATATCTCGCCGACCTTTTTCTGCTGGTCGCTCCCCTTGAAGCCAAAACTCGCGACGTAGGCGCGCGCGTGAATCTCGCGAGTCCCCACGACCATGTGTTCTTGTCCCCCGCTGATCTCGTCAAAGACGGTGTTCTCGCCTTCGAGCGTGTCCCGCGACTGATCGACGTAGGCGAACTGCACCGTGGAGCCAACTTCTATATCGCCACTGTCGGGCTTCTCTTGCCCGACCATCATGCGAAACAGCGTCGTCTTACCGGCGCCATTGGGGCCAATGACGCCAACGATGCCGCCTGGAGGCAAGAGAAACGTCAGGTCTTCAATCAAGAGGCGCTCTTCGAATCCTTTGGTGAGGGCGGTGGCGTTGACGACCGTGTCACCAAGTCGGGGCCCGGGCGGAATCGCAATCTCGAGACGATCGGCGCGTCGATCGGCCGATTCGGATTCAGCGACGAGTTCGTTGAACGAGGTGAGACGCGCCTTGCCTTTACTCTGACGCGCGCGCGGCGAAAGTCGGATCCACTCCAACTCTCGCTCGAGGGAAGCTTGTCGAACCTTGTCGGCCTTCTCTTCGGCCGCGAGTCGGGCCTGCTTTTGCTCGAGCCAGGACGAGTAGTTGCCCTCCCAAGGAATACCGTGGCCACGATCGAGTTCGAGAATCCAGTGCGCCGCGTTGTCGAGGAAGTAACGATCGTGGGTAATAGCCACGACGGTGCCGCTGTAGTCCTGGAGGGTGCGCTCTAACCACGCCACCGACTCGGCGTCGAGGTGGTTCGTGGGCTCATCGAGGAGCAGAAGGTCCGGATGAGACAGGAGGAGTCGACAGAGAGCGACGCGACGTCGCTCGCCACCCGAAAGCGTCGACACGTCGGCGTCAGGGGCGGGAAGTCGAAGCGCGTCCATGGCGATTTCGAGCGTCCGTTCCAAGTCCCACGCGTTCGCCGCATCAATCTTGGTCTGAAGATCGGCCTGCTCGGTGAGCAACGCGTCAAAGTCCCCCTCGGGGTCGGCCATTGCGGCGCAGACCTCATTGAAGCGAAGGAGCAAGTCGCGCTGTTCCGCGACGCCATCGGCAACGTTACCCACGACGTCCTTCGTAGGATCAAGTTGCGGCTCTTGGGAGAGGTAGCCAACGCTAAATCCCGGCGTGAGTCGGGCCTCGCCGCTAAAGCCGTCATCGAGACCGGCCATGATGCGAAGCAGCGACGATTTTCCAGAGCCATTCGCGCCAATCACGCCGATCTTCGCGCCGGGATAGAACGAGAGATTGATGCCCTTGAGGACCTCACGGTCCGGCGGGTAAAAACGTCGAAGGTCCCGCATCGTGAATATGAACTGTGCCACCATGCCTTCTAGTGTGGCCGATATCGGCGTAGTGGACATTTCTCGGTGCCGTGAACCAAAGAAGTCGGCTATTACCCGCGACTCGTGTCACTTACTCGGGCCGTCACCAATCGCCCCGGACGGCAACGCTAGTAGCGCCGTTGGCGCCGACCCTGAGTGCTTCGCCAACGTCGCGCGAAGATGGTTTGGCCGCGCGTCGTTCGCGAAGGGCGTGTCGTTCGAGTTCATCGGGGGCAAGTCCAACAACGTCGTTACCATCGAGAACACCGATATCCGCCAGAATCGAAACGCCTTTTCGTACCGCGGACTCGCACTCGCTCGCAACTGCGACGTTCAGGGGTGGCGGGACCTCGGGCCACGAAGGTAGTCTCGATCGCCACGACACCGCGACCCTCGTGGAGCGCGGCGGCGACTTGCTCGCTGACCACGACAGATGAGAATCGAAAGTTCGTCGCGCAGCGCAAAGTGTACAGTGAGGGCATGAATGGGGGCCCATCGATTGAATGGGACAAACTACGCGCCCTCGCTCGCGACGCCACGTGTCATTCATACGCCCCGTACTCAAATGTGACCGTCGGGGCCAGCGCACTCTGTAGTGACGGCGTCGTCGCCGTCGGCTCGAACGTGGAGAACGCGAGTTACGGTCTGACCCTCTGTGCCGAGTGTTCACTCGTGAGCGACCTCATTCGTCAAAGCGGCGGTCGCCTCATTGCACTGTGCGTGGTCGCGGGTGACGGCGAGCCTTTGACGCCGTGTGGGCGATGTCGCCAGCTGCTCTTCGAGCACGGAGGCAACGACTTGTTGGTCGACATCGGCGACGAACTACCGCCGCTCACGCTGGGCGACCTGCTTCCTGGCGCCTTCGGTCCCGAAGAGTTGGGAATTCGGCGCAATTGGTGAGCAAGTTCTCCGCGGTGGACGTCATCACCGAAAAACGCAACGGCGGTGCTTTGAGCGATGAAGTTATCTCGTGGCTCATCAACGCCTACGACGACGGCGACGTCGCCGAAGAGCAGATGTCCGCGCTCTTAATGGCCATCTTCTTTAACGGACTCAGTTCTCGCGAACTGGGCACCTGGACGGACCGCGTGATCGCCTCGGGTGAACGTCTAGATCTCAGCGGACTCTCGCGACCCACCGTTGATAAGCACTCCACGGGCGGCGTCGGCGACAAGATTTCCTTAATTCTCGCTCCCCTCGTCGCCGCCTGCGGCGCGGCCGTGCCGCAACTCGCCGGGCGGGGCCTCGGTCACACCGGCGGCACCCTCGACAAACTCGAATCGATCCCGGGTTGGCGCCCCTTTCTCACCAACGACGAGATCCGTCAACAGCTCGAATCAATCGGTGCGGTCGTCTGCGCGGCTGGCGAGGGGCTCACTCCAGTCGAGCGAAAGCTCTACGCGCTGCGCGACGTAACTGGCACGGTCGAATCGATTCCTCTCATCTCGTCGTCGATCATGTCGAAGAAGATCGCCGAAGGCACCCGCGCCCTGGTTCTGGACGTCAAGGTCGGCCGCGGCGCCTTCATCAAGGACATCGATCGCGCGCGCGAACTCGCCCACACCATGGTCGCTCTCGGCCACACCCACGGCGTCGAGACCGTGGCACAGCTCACGAACATGAACGCGCCCCTCGGTCAAGCGGTCGGCAACGCCCTCGAAGTGACCGAGTCGGTTGACGTACTACGTGGTGGTGGGCCTAGCGACGTGCGCGAGCTCACGCTGGCCCTAGCGCGTCTGATGACCAAGCTCGTCGGCATTGACGTGAATCCCGCCAAGAAACTCGACGACGGTTCGGCTTATGAGGTCTACCGCCAGATGATTCGCGCGCAAGGCGGCGACGCCGACGCCGTCATGCCGCTCGCCAAACTTCGCGACGTGGTCGTCGCGCCCGAGCGAGGCGTCGTGCAGTCCGTAGACGCGTTAGCCGTGGGCATCGCGGCGTGGCGCCTTGGCGCGGGCCGCGCCCGCCAAGAAGATCCAGTCAGCGCAACGGCCGGCGTGGTGTGTCTGGTGCGTGAGGGCGACAAAGTCGACAAGGGCCAGCCCCTCTTTGAACTACACGCGGATGATGATGTCCATCTCGAGAGCGGTCGCGTCACCATCAAGGGCGCCCTGCGACTCGGTAGTGACACCCGTCGACCGTCGAAGCTGTTGCTCGATTTCGTAAGTAACTAAAACCTCGACGCTGGCTAGCCTTGGCCCATGGCCAGTACCGCCTTAACACCCGAGATCATCAAGCGTGCTCCCAAGGTCCTCCTGCACGAGCACCTCGACGGCGGACTTCGCCCCGAGACCGCCTTAGAGCTCGCTCGCGACGTCAACTACAGAGAGCTGCCGACGAGCGATCCCACAGAACTCGCCAAGTGGTTCATCGTCGACGCGCCCGGCAGTGACCTCGTCCGTTACCTCGAAGGCTTCGCCCACACGACGGCGGTCATGCAAACGAAGGACCAACTCGAGCGGGTCGCGGCCGAGAGCGCTCAGGATCTGGCCAGAGACGGCATTGTCTACGCCGAGGTGCGCTTCGCCCCGGAGTTGCACTTAACGGGCGGCCTCACCCTGCAAGAAGTTGTCCGTGCGGTCCTCGACGGCTTCGCCCTAGGCATGAAGGAGGCCGCGAGCGAGGGCCACGCCATCATCGTGCGCGCAATCCTCTCGGCCATGCGCCACGCGAGTCTGAGCGAGACGATCGCTCAACTCGCGGTGTCCTTTCGTGACGAAGGGGTCTGTGGCTTTGACATCGCCGGTCCCGAGGACGGATTCCCGCCCACCAAGCATCTGCGAGCCTTTCACCTCATTCAGCGTGAGGATTTTCACCTGACAATTCACGCGGGTGAAGCGTTCGGGCTGCCATCTGTTTGGGAGGCGGTCCAGTTCTGCAACGCCGAACGACTCGGTCACGGCGTACGCATTGTTGACGACATCTCGGTGGTGAACGGGAAGCACGAGCTGGGCCGACTAGCCAACTACGTCCGCGACCGCAGAATTCCTCTCGAGGTCTGTCCGACCTCGAACGTGCACACCGGCGCGGCCGCGTCCATCGCGACGCATCCAATTGACCTGCTGAAGCAACTTCGCTTTCGAGTCACGCTCAACACCGACAATCGGTTGATGAGTGGCATCTCACTCAGTGACGAGTTCGAGACCTGTGCCAACGCCTTTGACTGGGACCTGGCGGACATGGAGTGGTTGACGCTCAACGCTGCGAAGAGTTCCTTCTTCGAGTTCAGTCAACGCCTCAAGATGATCGACACGGTCATCAAACCTGGTTACGCCGCGCTGCGTGCCTCAGGCGCGCAGTAGCGTCGCGAGGTTCGCTCGCACGCCGTCAATGGTTAGCGCAGCTCTCGCCCGCTGCGCCTCTAGCGAACCCTCGTTGCTCGGCGTCACTTCGACGTAGGCCTTGACCTTGGCTTCGGTGCCCGATGGACGCACTACGACGCGACCCATCGCGCCGAGCATCAAGACAACCCCGTCGCTAGGACCGAGACCCCGCCAACCTTTAGTGAGGTCAATAACCTCAGTAACGGACAGCGAACCTAGCGATGAAGGCGGCGTGTCTCTGAGCCGTTCTACGACGCGGCGAATCGCCACGTGCGCTTCGACACCTTCGAAGCGCAGCGCCAGCTGCGACGTGCAGTGGACGCCAAAACGACCTTCGAGCTCATCGAGTCGATCGAAGATCGTCTGACCCTCTCGGGCGAGGTCGTGAGCGAGACGTGCGAGCGCTAGCGCGGCCGAGAGACCGTCCTTATCGCCAACCCGGGCGTCAACGGCGTAACCCAACGCCTCTTCGTAACCAAAGCCGAGCACACCGTCGCCGGCGGCTCGAGCGAGCCACTTAAATCCCGTGAGCGTGGTCGCGAAACCGACGCCGGCGGCGGCGGCCATCTTCTCGAGCATCGTGGAAGAGACAATGGTCGTGGCCACCATCTGTTTCGCCTGGCCAATCTCTTCGAGCAGTGCAGACGCCAAGAGCCAGCCAATCTCGTCACCGCGCAGTACTCGCCACTCGTTGCCGAGCCGGGCCGCCGCGCCCAAACGATCGGCGTCGGGGTCGTTAGCAAGGATCAACGTCGAGTTCGCTTCGTTGGCCGTCGTAATGGCGAGGTCCAGCGCGCCGGGCTCTTCGGGATTGGGGAAGGGCAACGTCGGAAAGTCGCCGTTGGGATCGAACTGCTTCGCCACGTTGGTCACGTGCGCGTAGCCCGCGTCGGCCAAGAGTGCGGTCATTGGCGCTCCGCCGACGCCGTGCAGAGGAGTGTAGGTGATTCGCAGATCACTACCCCCGTCGACGCGAAAACGCTCCAGAAAGTGCGTACGGTACTGTCCGAGGAGTTCATCGGCGATCAGAAAGTGCTTGGGCGACGAACGTTCACCCAGTACGACGTCACCGGCTTCACGCATAAACCGCTCGACGGTTTCGTCGTCGGGCGAAATGACCTGCGACCCGTCACGCGCGTACAGTTTGTAGCCATTGTCCTCGGGAGGATTGTGGCTCGCCGTGATCATGATGCCCGCTGCGGCGCCCAGTGACTTCACGCAGTAGGGAACAAACGGCGTGGGTAAGGGGCCGGGCATCTCGTAGACCGTCGCGCCAGCGCCGAGGAGAACCCCGATCACCTCGTCGTTAAAACGCTCCGATCCGTGACGCGCGTCTCGTCCAACGACGACGCCCGTCGAAGGGTCAACTCCGAGAACGTCTAGCCACGCGAGTACGCCCTGCGTCGCGCGTCGAACGGTTGCGCGATTCATACCGGCCGGCCCGGCCATTTCGGGACCGCGCAGTCCGGCGGTGCCAAAGGTGAGTGGTGTCGCAAATCTTCGTTCAAGTTCGGTCACGTCATTCGCGTCGAAGAGTTCTCGCAACGTCGATTGGTCGGTGTCGTCAGGGTCGAGTGCAATCCACGCGAGAACGTGGTCACGCAGTTCGGAGTTCACAGGACGGGAATGACGTGCGCCAAAAGCGCACCCAACGACGAGGCGGCCGTCTGGCCCGTTTCGAGCACCTCGAGGTGTTTCAAGGTCCCGCTCGCTACGCCCACCGCGAAGTTCGACACGAGGGAAAGTCCGAGCACCTCGGCGTCGAGATGACGCGCGGCGATTGCTTCTAAGACCGTCGACATTCCAACGAGCGAACCACCGATCGCGCGCACCATGTGGATCTCGGCCGGTGTTTCGTAGTGCGGACCGCGAAGGCCAACGTAGACACCTTCGTTGAGACCGGGCACGGCCGCGTGCACCGCGGCGCGTAAACGTGCGCTATAGAGATCAGTGAGGTCGACAAAGCGCGAGCCGTAACCCTCGGGCGGCGCTTCGCCCTCCAGGGGTGAGGTTGCCGTCAAGTTGACGTGATCGCGGATTACCACCACGTTTCCCGGCGCGATGTCGGGGTCGAGCCCGCCACTGGCGTTGGTGAGGACCACTTTCTTAGCGCCCGCGGCAATCACTGTGCGCACGGGATGCACCACTTGGTCGGCTCCGTTGCCCTCGTAGAGGTGGACCCGGCCAGCGACGAGCGCGACGTTCACTTCACCGACCATTAGAGAGAAGATCTGTCCGTCGTGACCCGGGACGCTCGGCACGACGAAGCCACTCAGCGTGGAGGTGAGTACCTCACTCGAAGGTGTACCGAGGACGGCGGCCCCCTCCTTCCAGCCCGATCCCAGGATTACCGCGACGTCGTAGGCGTCCACGCCACTCTGCTCGCGCAGTTCGGCCGCCGCGACGGTCGCTAGTTCGTACGGGTTCGCCACTACGGACCGATTCCGTACCGCGCGGGGAACGTCTCGACGAAGGCCCGAAGGCGTGGGTCGCCAAGTAGTTGCTCGCCCCTCTCGTCGTTTGTTACAAGGCGTAGAGGTGCGGTACTCACCTGTCTAACGCTAGCAACGTAGGGTCAACGACACCTAATGAGAGGGCGCAACGAAAATCGGCAGTTCATTAGCCAGGCGGCGCTGTTCGAGGGTCGGCGCCGCGCCATCCTTCTCGCTGATGAGCGGCTCACCCGAAAGTGCCCACGGCACGTTGATGGCGGGATCGAAGGGATCAATCTCCAGTTCCATCGGCGCGTTGAAAGGTGACGACAAGAGATACGTCAGCACCGCGAGTTCACTCGTCACACAGATCCCGTGCGCCACACCAACTGGAACCAAGACCGAGCGCTCTTCGTTAGCTGCGAGATGAACTACTTCGATCTGTCCATAGGTTGGTGAGCCCACGCGGATGTCCACAATCACGTCGTCGAGTTCACCAAACACGCAGGTAACGAGTTTGGCTTGCCCTTCGGGCGCCATCGAGTAGTGCAGGCCTCGTATAACGCCGCGCTTGGACGTCGAAAAACTGCCCTGTTGAATCGGAAAGACCACGCCGCTCTCTTCGAAATCGCCGCGCTTGTACCACTCACGAAAGAATCCCCGCGAGTCGCTCCACACCGGTGACTCCAACAAGAAGAGCCCGGGCATCGAAAGTTCGGTGAGCTTCACGACGTCTGCCCCTTGAGTGGACGCCACCACGACTCGTTGTCGCGGTACCACTTCACCGTACGCGCGAGTCCCTCTTCGAAGTAGGTCTCTGGTTGGTAACCAAGCTCGTCGTGGAGCTTGGTCCAATCAACGCTGTAGCGACGGTCGTGACCGAGGCGATCGGCCACGGGTTCAATCATCGACTCATCAGCGCCACACAGGTCGAGCAGCATTCGAGTGATTTCGATGTTCGAGAGTTCTCGTCCACCGCCGATGTTGTAGATCTCGCCCGCACGTCCACCCGCCAGCACGCGAAGGACGCCCCGACAGTGGTCGTCGACGAAGAGCCAGTCGCGAACGTTCTCGCCATCGCCGTAGAGCGGAACCTTGATCCCATCAAAGAGATTCGTCACGAAGAGTGGGATCAACTTCTCGGGGAACTGGCGAGGACCGTAATTATTCGAACAGCGCGTCACCATGACGTTCATGCCGAAGGTGCGGTGGTACGCGAGTGCCGCTAAGTCCGAGCCAGCCTTGCTCGCCGAGTAGGGCGAGTTGGGCTCGAGGATGTGGTCTTCGCGCCAGGTACCGTCGTCAATTGACCCATAGACTTCATCGGTCGACACGTGCACGAAGCGCTCGACGCCCGCGTCGCGCGCGCTCTCGAGGAGCTGTTGGGTCCCCATGACGTTCGTTTCGAAGAAGAGACGTGCTCCAGTGATGGACCGGTCGACGTGACTTTCCGCGGCGAGGTGCAAAACGGCGTTCGCACCGCGAAGTACTTCTTCAGTGACCAAGGGATCGGTGATGTTTCCTTTGACGAAGGTCACGCGCGAGTCCTGTCGAACCTCGTCAAGATTCTCGAGACGACCCGAGTACGTAAGAGCGTCAAGTAAGACAACGTCGTTGTAGCCGAGGCGCTCGGCGTTCTCAACGACCAGCTCACTTAAACGTGAGCCAATGAACCCGGCGGCCCCTGTAATTACTACGCGCATGACAGAACCTCGACCTTTAGAAAGGGCTTACCGGACTTCTATACTAATGGAGTGAAGGGAATCATTTTGGCTGGCGGTACCGGCACGCGCCTTCATCCCATCACTCGCGCGGTCTCTAAGCAGTTACTGCCAATTTACGACAAGCCAATGATCTTCTATCCATTGAGCACACTGATGCTAAGTGGACTTCGTGAAATTCTTCTCATCACGACGCCGCACGACCAGGACGCGTTTACTCGTCTGCTCGGCAATGGCTCTCAACTCGGCGTGAAGATCTCCTACGTCGTGCAAGACGCGCCGAACGGCCTCGCTGAAGCGCTGATTTTGGGCGAAGAGTTCTTAGACGGTGACAAGTGCGCGCTCATCTTGGGTGACAATCTCTTCTACGGCCCGGGACTTGGCACGCACCTTCAACAAAACACCAAAGTCGAAGGAGCGCTCATCTTCGCTTACCAAGTCAGCGACCCGTCGGCGTACGGCGTCGTTGAGTTCGACGACGCCGGCAAGGTGCTCTCGGTTGAAGAGAAACCCACGGCGCCAAAAAGTAGTTACGCCGTGCCGGGCATCTACTTCTACGACGAGCGGGCCTCGAACTTCGCTCGCCAATTGAAGCCCAGTACTCGTGGTGAACTCGAGATCACCGCACTGAACAACGCCTACCTCGAGCGCGGTGAACTTCGCGCGGAGATTCTCTCGCGCGCGACGACCTGGCTCGACACCGGAACGCACGAATCCCTTTACGAAGCCGGCGGCCTTATTCGTACGTTGCAACACCGAACGGGTATGCGCATCGGCGACGTCGAGCAGATTGCTCGCGATCAAGGCTGGATCTAGTTACTCGTTGGTGATCACAGTGATCGATCCGTCTCGTCGAACGAGTGACCCGCTAACGCGTCCCCTCTCGAGGACTGCCTCGCCATGACCACCGTTGGAGTGTTAATCGCCGCCGTGGCGTTGCTACTACTTGTCTTCTACTGGTCAGGTCGTTACGGAGACCGAAACAGAAAGACTGGAACCTCACTGCGCCGCGGTCCCCACGCGCACACGACCGCGAGAGGTCAGCCCAAAAAGTCTTACGAGAGTCGCGACGCAGCCGAAGCCGGCGCTCGTTTAATGATCAAGCGCGGTGGCGAAAAGATGAGCGTCTACAAATGTGGAACTTGCGCCAAATGGCACATTGGTCACTAGAGACCTGGCCGGCGAGACGCCCGTATCGGGTAGTGAAGCCTCTGGGTCGGGTTAGGACACGCCACGCGCTCCTTGAGTAATTTTGTCGCTCCGCGATTGCGTTCCTCAAGAAGTGGTAGCGACACCGAGGCGGGTCGACAAAAACGAAAGGACGTCGTCGAGGGCTTGGCGGGTGGGCGAACCCTCGGCGTCGGAGTAGTCCTCGGTCAGTACCGAGTGGGCACCTTTGCGGTATCCCCAAGGATTGTCCTTGGATGAATCAATCTCCACACCAATGAAGTTGGAACCGAGTTCGCGGCGAAGCGTCGCGAACCTTTCGCCTGGCGAGCCGGGGTCGCCACTGAAACGAAGTCCCATCACACAAAGTCCAGCGTCACTGCGGCGCTTTACTTTCGCGAGATCGTCGTCGGAGATCCCGAGTGCCGCCTTTCGCTTCGCACCCATTGGTATCGGTAAGCCGGGTTGGCTCAGAACGGGGGCGACAACGGTCTCGTCCACGCTCATCGCTAAAGCGAAACCACCGGTCAAACACATACCAACGGCGCCCACGCCCGGGCCACCGCAACTTTCGTGCTCGTGCGTCGCGAGTTCTCGAAGAAATTTCGTGATGGGACTCGTCTTGTTGGTGGCGAGCACGGTGAACTCGCGGCTCACGCACGCCTTTAGAACAGACTCCACGAGATAGCCGCCACTCGGGATTCGTCCAGGCGTGCCGAAGAGGTCAGGCATCACGGCCGTCATACCCCGCTCGGCGACCTTTCGACCAAACGCCGCGACTAAGGGCGTCAAACCCGGAACCTCGTGGATGACGATGACGGCCGGTCCCGATCCCACGCGATAGATGTCGTGGGACTTCTTAGAGCTTGCGACGAAGGTGTCACGACGAAGGCCATCGAGTGACGTCGCGTCCATTTGTTTCGCCATGGCTCCCTTACTTTTTGAAACCCAAGAGTGTGGCTTCGTCACCGTGAGCCAGGAACTTGTGCCTCAACAGTGTCGCTCGGTCGAGCGTTGCGTAGCGAGACGCCACCTCAACTGCGTGACGGAGGACCTCTTCTTCACTCGCGACCGCCTCGACAATGCCCGCCCCGAGAGCGTCAGGGCCGTTGAATCTCTTCGCGGTCGTGGCGGCGAGAGTGGCCGTGGCCTTGGGCAACCGGTGATTGATGATGGACCACAGCTTGTAGTCGAGCGCGAGACCGATCTCGGCTTCGTTCATGCACCAATAACCGCGGTCCTCACGCATGACGCGGTAGTCAAACGAGCACGACAGCAACGCGCCGCCCGCGAACACGTGTCCGTTCAGCGCCGCGACCGTGTAAGCCGGAAAGAGTAAGAGGCGACCAATCGTGCGTTCGAGTTCTTCGAGGGTGGCCGAGAACTCCGCCGGATTCGCGCCAAAGCGCTCGAGGTCGAGACCGTTCGAAAAGAACTTGCCGACCCCCGTCAAAACGACCGAAAGTGACCCTTCGGTGGCTTCTAGTTCGTCGAGCAGTGCGTTCAGGCGCTCCAGTGAGTCGGCGTTGATGCGATTCTCGCCGTCGTTCCACGTGAGAATTGCGACCGAACCATCGTGACGAAGCGAGATATCCATAGGGCGATACTAGGCAGAGCCGGAGTAATCTAGCGGCGTGAGCGAAGAATTCGATACTCCAGAACCCGACGTCTCCAAAGAGCACCCGGTCTCCGAACACTGGGTGTGGGCGGGGGCCCATCGCCCGCCAAGTCCTCGCGTCTTCTCCGAACTCATGACCTCGAACTGGGCCACGTCAGAGACTCCGAGTGAGATCCACCCCGGCGCGGCGTACGCCAAGACACGTCGCCGGAAACTCGCCGAGCGGTTCCCCGCCAAGACCATCATTGTCCCAACGGGTACCTACAAGACGCGCGCCAACGACACCGAATACCGCTTTCGCGCCGGGACCGATTTCTTTTACCTCACGGGGTGTGACGAACCTGACGCCGTGTTGGTGATTGCTCCAAGCGCGACCGGCTCGACGTCTACCCTCTACGTCCCTCACCGTCGCGACTTTCACACCCACGAGTTCTTCACCGACTCGAAGTACGGCGAGCTGTGGGTTGGACCACGGCGCGGTGAAGACGAGTCGGCACTCTTCTATGACATTGACGCCGCCCCGCTCGAACGACTCGAGAAGGACCTCGCCTCGCTCGGCGCCACTGACGTCGTGACCCTGCGCGGCGTTGACGCGAGTGTCGACGGGTTGAACGACGCCAACGAGAGCGACACCGAACTCGCCACGACGCTCAGTGAACTGCGACTCACGAAAGACGAATTCGAGATCGCGCAACTGCAACTAGCCATTGACTACACCGTGAAGGGATTCGAGGACGTCGTTCGAGCGCTGCCAGCGGCTGAGGGTCGAGGCGAACGGGTCGTCGAAGGCATCTTCAACTTGCGCGCGCGTGTCGAGGGCAACGACGTTGGTTACGGCACCATCGCCGCGAGTGGGGCACACGCGACGATCTTGCATTGGATGCGCAACAACGGCGTCGTGCGAAGTGGCGATCTCCTGCTCCTTGACGCGGGCGTCGAGTGTCACAATCTCTACACCGCGGACGTCACCCGCACCATGCCGATCAATGGCACCTTCTCTGTCGCGCAACGTCGCGTCTACGAACTCGTCTTGGCCGCGCAGTCGGCCGGTATCGCCGCGGTGAAGCCCGGCGTACCCTTCCAGGCGCCCCACGACGCCGCGATGAAGGTTTTAGCCGAAGGACTCTACGAGCTCGGAATCTTGAAAGAAGAGCCCGCAACGGCCCTACGCAAGGATCGCCAGCTCCATCGTCGCTACACCCTCCACGGCACCAGCCACATGCTGGGTCTGGACGTGCACGACTGCGCCAACGCCCGCTCCGAGACGTACCGCGGCGGTGAACTGCGTGAGGGCTACGTGCTCACGGTCGAACCCGGTCTGTACTTTCAAGAGAACGACCTCACGGTGCCCGAGGAGTACCGAGGTATTGGCGTGCGCATCGAAGACGACGTACTGGTTACCGCGACGGGTTCAAGGAACCTCTCCGCCGGACTGCCCCGCGAAGTCAGCGAGGTCGAAGCGTGGATGGCGAAGCTCTGGCAGAACGAGTCACCGAACCTCGGGCTCTAGTCGCTAGGCCAGAACACGAAGTGGAATGCTGCGCGGCCCGCGTACTTGACCCGGCGCCCAGGTGACGGCGCTCGGATCGGCGAGTTCGAACTTGGGGTAGCGCGCGATGAACTCCTCAATCGCCACGCGTAGCTCCATGCGCGCCAAGTTCGATCCAGCGCATCGATGTATGCCGAGACCGAAGGCCGCGTGGCGGTTAAGGGCACGGTCGATAATGAACTTGTCCGCGTCGACGAACGCCTCGGGGTCACGGTTCGCGGCCGGAAAACCGAGTAGCACCCAGTCGTCCTTCTTCATCGCCACGCCGTAGAAGTCCACGTCCTCTTTGACGAGACGCGCCATCGTCACGGGTGCGTAGTAGCGAAGGAACTCTTCGACGGCGACGGGTAAGAGCTCGGGTTCGCCGACGAGGCGCGCCAGGTCCCTAGGGTTTTTCGCTAAGTGCCAGATCGCGGCGCCGATGGCCGACCAGGTGGTGTCGATGCCCGCAACCAGCGTTAAGACCATGGTGCCGCGCACGTGTTCGCGCGAGAGTTTCTCGCCGTTGAACTCAACGTTCAAGAGGTAGCTCGTGAAGTCGTCGCGCGGGTTGGTGACGTGATCTTCGATCTGGGCACTGAAGTAGTCGGTCATTGGCCCAAAGAGCGGGGCGCGCTCTTCGGGCCGAAGGTCCACGAGGTCGAGCACCAGGTGCACGAACTCACGAAAGAGATCCTCGTCCTTTTCGGGAAAGCCCAACATCGTGCCGATGACGCCCGGTGAAATGTACTGCGCGTACTCAGCCCCCACGTCAAACTCCTGGGCGTCGCCGAGCGCGTCGAGGTGCTTCGCGCACAGTGCGCGTACTTGGGGTTCAATGGCGTTCACGGGCCCCGGCGCGAAGGCCGGCAAAATCAAACGTCGAGCGAACTGGTGAAAGGGCGGGTCCGAGGAGATGGGCGGCGCGCCACCGATGGGCGCGGGCGGTGCGAACTCGGGGTTCTTGTTGTGGACGATGACCACTTGATGACTCGTGAAGTGATCGGTGTCGTTCGCGATCGAGGAGACCATCTCGTGCGTAGTGGGAAACCAGCCGCCGCCGTAGCGATTCGTGTGGGCTATGGGACAGGTCGCACGAAGTTCTTCCCAGATGGGATAGGGGTCGTTCACCCAGCGAGGATCGGTGTGGTCCCAGTCGACGGCGAAGTCGGTGACGGGCGGCTTTATTTCATTGTCGATCGACATGACTTAGTTCAAGATCCTTAGGGGTAGGTTTCGTGGCCCGCGAATCTGCCCCTGCGCCCAGGTGACGTCGCCGGCGTTGGCTAGTTCAAACTTCGGGTAGCGCTTGATGAACTCCTCGATCGCCACGCGCATCTCGAGGCGCGCCAAGTTCGATCCAATGCAGCGATGTATACCAAGACCAAAGGCCACGTGACGATTCTCCGCGCGATCGATAATGAACTGGTCGGCGTCCTTAAAGACCACCGGGTCACGATTCGCCGCCGGAAAGCCGAGCAGGATCCAGTCGTACTCTTTCATCGGACAGCCCAGGTAGTCCATGTCGGCCTTGACGAGTCGGGCCATCGTGACCGGCGCGTAGAAGCGCAGGAACTCCTCGATCGCTACTGGCATGAGATCGGGCTCGGCGACCAAACGCGCGAGGTCCTCGGGGTGCTGGGCCAGGTGCCACAGCGACGCCCCGATGGCGCCCCAGGTCGTGTCAATGCCCGCCACCAAGATCAAGACGATGGTGCCAAAGACGTGCTCGACGGCGAGTTTCTGACCATCGATCTCGGCATTCAAGAGAAACGACGTGAGATCGTCACGGGGATTCTCTATGTGGTCTTCAATCTGCGCGCGGAAGTACTCCTCCACCGGCACGAACTGTTCGATACGCTCTTCTCTCGGCCGATCGACCGCCTCGACGATGATGTGCACCATCTCAATGAACTTCTCGGTATCCGCTTCGGGAAAGCCCAACATCTGGCGAATAACCGAGGGCGGGATGAAGCGCGCGTAGTTCAACGAACCGTTTACGAACTCTTCGCCCGCGACGTCGTCGAGCAACGAGTTGCACAACGCTCGAATTTGGGGCTCGAGCGCGTTGATGGGGCCGGGCGCGAAAGCGGGCAGGATCAACTTGCGCGCGATCTGGTGAAAGGGCGGATCCGAGGTGATGGGTGGCGCCACGCCAATGGGCGCGGGCAGGGCGTCCTCGTCGGGACGTCCGTTGCCGATAACGACCGCTCGACTCGTAAAGTTTTCGGTGTCCTTGGCAATGGCTGAGACGCCAGCGTGCGTCGCTGGAAACCACGCGCCGCCGTAACGCTCGGTGTGCGCGACCGGACAACGCTCGCGCAGGTCTTCCCAGATGGGATAGGGGTCGTGCACCCACTCGGGGTCCGTGTGGTCCCAGTCGACGGCGAAGTCGGTGACGGGCGGCTTTATTTCATTGTCAATCGACATGACTTAGTTCAAGATCCTTAGAGGTAGGTTTCGTGGCCCGCGGATCTGACCCTGCGCCCAGGTGACGTCGTTCCGGTTCTCTAGTTCGAACTTCGGGTAGCGCTTGATGAACTCCTCGATCGCTACACGCATTTCGAGTCTCGCCAGGTTCGATCCAATGCAGCGATGTATACCAAGACCAAAGGCCACGTGACGATTCTCCGCGCGGTCGATGATGAACTGGTCCGCGTCCTTAAAGACCACTGGGTCACGATTCGCGGCGGGAAAACCCAAAAGAATCCAGTCGTTCTCCTTCATCGGACAGCCCAGGTAGTCCATGTCGGCCTTGACGAGCCGGGCCATCGTGACCGGCGCGTAAAAGCGCAGGAACTCCTCGATCGCCACAGGCATCAAATCAGGTTCGTTCACGAGGCGCTCGAGGTCCTTCGGACTGTTCGCCAAGTGCCAAAGTGAGGCGCCAATCGCGCCCCACGTCGTGTCGATACCGGCCACGAGAATCAAGACCATCGTGCCCATCACGTGCTCAACGGAGAGCTTCTCGCCGCCAATCTCCGCGTTCAAAAGAAACGTCGTGAGGTCGTCGCGGGGATTCGCTAGGTGGTCTTCAACCTGTTGAGAGAAGTAGTCCTCTAAGGGCGCGGTCAACTCAAGTCGCTCTTCGGCCGAGACGTCGACCGTTTCGGTGATGAGGTGGACGATCTCGATGAACTTCTCCGTGTCCTCTTCGGGAAAGCCCAACATCTCACGAATGACCGACGGTGGGATAAATCGCGCGTAGTTCATCGAGCCATTGACGATCTCTTGACCGTCGACGCCGTCGAGAAGCTTGTTGCAGAGTTCTCGAATACGTGGCTCGAGCGCGTTGATGGGACCGGGCGCGAAGGCCGGCAGGATCAACTTGCGCGCGATCTGGTGAAAGGGTGGGTCCGAGGTAATCGGTGGCGCGAGTCCAATCGGCGCGGGCAGGTCTTCCTCGGTGGGTCGCGCGTCGTCAATAATTACTGTCCGGCTCGTGAAGTTCTCAGTGTCCTTCGCGATGGCGGACACGCCGGCGTGCGTGGCGGGAAACCACGCGCCGCCGTAGCGCTCGGTGTGGGCGACGGGACAGCGCTCGCGCAGGTCTTCCCAGATGGGATAGGGATCGTGCACCCACTCGGGGTCGGTGTGATCCCAGTCGGTGGCGAAGTCTTCGACGGGAGGCTTGGTCGTCACGTCTAGTCCTCGATGAAGATGGCGTGCTCGGGACAGTTCGCTTGCGCTAAACGTGCCGCGTCCAATGTCTCGGGAGTCAGCGTGCCGTCGCCAATAACGACACCGTTACCCAGATCGTCGAAATCGAAGAGGTTCGGCGCAATGGAAAAACATCGCCCCTGCCCCTGACAGAGATCCGCGTCAATGACAACTTTCACGATTCCCCCTTCGTGTAGTTTTCACTGACCTTACTACCTAGTAATACCTACCGAGTCGGTGTTTGACCGAGGTCACTCGGCCTCGATCTCTTCGCGCGAGATGCCGAGAAAATAAAGCACGGCGTCGAGGTAGGGCACCGAGAGCGCGGCGTCGGCGTGCTCTTGGACGACGGCCTTAGCGTTAAAGGCAATCCCGAGTCCCGCGACGGACAACATGTCGATGTCGTTCGCACCGTCGCCCACCGCGACGGTCTGTTCTAGGGGCACGCCGACCTCTTCGGCGAAGTGGCGCAGCGCTCGGGCCTTACCTTCGCGGTCCACGATCGCACCGAGCACCCGTCCGGTCAGCACGCCGTCGACGATCTCGAGCCGATTCGCCTCGAAGTGCTCAACCTCGAGTTCGGCCAACAACGGCGCCAGCACCTCGACGAAGCCACCCGAGACGACGGCGGGCACGTAGCCGAGACGGCGCAGCGTGCGCAGCAGCGTCTTCGCCCCCGGCGTGAGGCGAAGTTTGGCCCGCACGTCGTTCAGCACGCTCTCGGGAAGTCCGGCGAGCAGTTCCACCCGTCGACGCAGCGCTTCACCAAAGTCGATGTCGCCATTCATGGCCGCCATTGTGATCTCGGAGACTTCCTGCGCTCGACCCGACGCCTCGCCGAGCAGATCAATGACTTCATCTTGGAGCAGCGTCGAGTCGGCGTCCATGACGACCAGATGCTTCGCGCGTCGGTGTAGTCCGGCGCGCTGGACCGCGAGGTCGAGGCCGCTCTCTTTGGTGACGCTCGTGAGCGACTCACGCAACAAGGTGTGGTCGGGACCAATGACGATGAGCTCATAGCAGTCCACGGGGTAGCTGGCTAAGTGCACGATGCGCTCACAAGACGCGCCACTTTTCGCGATGGCGTGAAAGACGGCCTCGAGCTGTCCGGCGCTGATCGAGGGCGCGAGCAGGGTCACGAGCAGGCGCCGACCTTCAAAGTCCACGGCGGGCGCGACCGCGCTGACCGTTACCGAAATGCCGTCTCCTTCAATAGCGCGTTCGTGTAGCACCGAGACGAGTGAATCGCCAGAAAGTACGCCATTGCTGGTCACTTCGGCGCAGAGCACCAGCGTGCCGCGAATGGTTATCTGGGCCACGTCGATGAGATGGACGTCGTCGCTCTCAAGAGCGTGCAACGCGTTGAACAGTTCCGCTCCGACGCCAATACGGTCCGGGCCACTCACGGTGACGAGAAAAGTGGACCGAGGCATGGTTAAAGCGTAGAGGTTGGTAGCGAATCTCTAGGGCTCCTCGTCCTCGGCTTCACGAAGCGCGCGAACCTCGGCGACGTGCACGTCACTCCTCGCGTCAAAGCGCCACAGCGACGGCAGCGCCGCCGCAACAACGCCGACCGACCCCGTACACGCGAGGCCACCAAAGGTCAATGAGAAGCGCAGCGTCGTCCACGCCGCCATCACGCCCGCGCGAAACTGCCCGGCCGTAGGACCAAGGGAGAAAGAGATCATCTCGATACCGGCCATGCGGCCACGAACGTCGGGCGGGATCGACTCGTTCCACATGGTGTTGCGAAAGATGCCACTCACCGAGTCCGCGCCACCACCAATGGCTAGTCCCAACATCACCAACCACAGCGACGACGAGTAACCAAAGAGTGCGATGCCGAGTCCCCAGAGAGCGGCCGCGTAGACAATGGCGCGCCCGTAGTGGTGGACTTTGCGCGTCCACCGTGAGGTCAACGACGCGATTAGTGCGCCGGCCGGCAGACCACAGTAGAGAATGGCGAGTGCGTAACTCTCGTGAAAACGCGCCGCCACGAAGGGCAACATCACCACTGGAAAGGCCAGGATCATCGCGATGAGATCGATGGCGTACGTACCCATGATGTCCGGCCGACTCCTCGCGTAGTTGACGCCAGCACGCAGCGCCGCCAAGTCACTCGCTTCGGCGTTGAGTGGTCGTGGCGTTGCCCGCAGCGTGAAGAGCAGCGCCAAGGAAAACGTAAAGGTCACGATGTTGATCAAGTAGACCGAACTCGGCCCAAAGGCCACGGCGATCAGCCCGCCGATCGCCGGTCCGATGATGGACGCGGTAGTGCCACTGACGTTCGAGAGGGTGGACGCCGAGCGCTGGAGGTCGTGCGCTACGAACATCTGATTGAGGGCGGAGATGCTCGGGTTTTGCAGGCTGGACGCCGCGGCCGCGACGGCCGCGTCGGCGTAGAGGATCCAGGTAAGAGGATGCGCGAGCAGCGCGTTCACGAAGAGCAACACCGTGGAGAGCATTAAGACCTGCTCCATCGAGATGATGAGTCGACGACGATTTAAACGATCGGCGAGCACACCGCCATAGAGGCCGAAGAACACGAGCGGCGCTAGCTCTACGAGACCGATCGAACCAACGGCGAGCGTGGAGTGCGTGAGTTGCTTCAGTTGATAGGGAATCGCGACGTAGGTGGCTTGGGATCCCAGCATGCTGACGAAACCCGCCGTGTAGAGACGACGAAACTGCTTCGAGGCACGAAGTGGTGAGAGGTCGACGCCAAAGAATCCTTGGCTCACGCGGGTCCCGCTAGCCAGCCCTCACTCGCGCTGTAGTGGCGAAGCACTTTCGCCGGCACACCCCCCAGCACAACGTGATCGGGGAACGTCCCGCGCACGACTGCGCCGGCGGCGACGACCGTGTTGCGACCAAGTTCCGTGCCCGGAAGGATGACCACGTTCGCGCCCAACCAACTACCCGAGCCGATCTTCACGGCCGCCTCGCTCGGTCTCTGCCAGCCAACCGGCTCGTCGACGTCTTCGTAGGAGTGGTTCTGGTCGGTGATGTAGACGTACGGGCCCGTTTGAATGTCGTCACCGAGTTCGATCGACCAGTGGCCGATGATGTGCGAACCTCGGCCAATGACGCAGTGTCGTCCAATGCTCACGGTGGGCGCGGCGAGCATCTCCTGGTCCCCGTCAATCCCGGCAGCGAGACAGACGTTGGGGCCGATGAGTGTCTCGTCACCAATCGAGAGGTAGCGCTCGTTGTAGATGACGCCGTGGGGTGCCATGAGCGCGGCGCGTTGACCGAAGTAGAAGAACGCCCTGGCGTAGTCATCCCCGGGTCCCACGATCGCCACCTCATCGAGATAGCGCCGCAACGCGCGAACGCGCGATCCCAGTAGGCGACGAAAACGCAGACGATAGCTCACCTCGGTCACGCTATCTCGGCAACGTCGACTCCTTCGAAGAATGTGTAGCGTCAGGTCATGGTTCTCGAGGTCGCGGTCATTGGTTCAGGCTTTGCGAGATCACAAGATATCTGCAACGACGCCAGAAAAGTAACTAGTCCAGGCTGATTGGCGCGTCGATGTCGATCTCTTCAGGGCCACCCACGACGTCAGGTACCAGAGAGTTCGCCAGATGCGCACGCACGCGCTCGTCGATCTCGGCCATGGTCTGAGGGTTCTCGCGAAGGAACGTCTTCACGTTCTCGCGTCCCTGACCCATCTGTTCACCTTCGTAGGTAAACCAAGCACCGGCCTTCTTCACGAAACCCATCTCGACGGCAACGTCGAGGACCGAACCCTCACGGCTAATGCCTTGGCCGTACATGATGTCGAACTCGGCTTGGCGAAAGGGTGCAGCGCACTTGTTTTTTACGACCTTCACTCGCGTGCGGTTACCGACAACTTCCGTACCATCCTTGATGGACTCAATACGTCGAATGTCGAGTCGCACCGACGAGTAGAACTTCAGAGCACGACCGCCGGAGGTCACTTCAGGTGATCCATATAAAATTCCGATTTTTTCGCGTAACTGATTGATGAAGATCGCCACGGTGTTGGACTTAGAAAGTCCGCCGGTCAACTTGCGCATCGCTTGGCTCATGAGTCGAGCTTGCAGACCGACGTGACTGTCGCCCATGTCGCCTTCAATCTCCGCGCGCGGCGTCAACGCCGCCACCGAGTCAATGACGATCACGTCCAGGGCGCCCGAACGGATCAGCATGTCGACGATCTCGAGTGCCTGCTCACCGGTGTCGGGCTGGCTGATCAAGAGGTCGTCCACGTTGACACCAATCGCGCGTGCGTAGACCGGGTCCATGGCGTGTTCGGCGTCGATGTAGGCGCACACGCCACCGTTACGCTGCGCTTCGGCGACGACGTGCATGGCGAGCGTTGACTTACCAGAGGACTCTGGTCCAAAGAGTTCGACGATACGTCCTCGAGGTAGGCCACCAATGCCGAGCGCCATGTCGAGCGCGAGGGCACCGGTAGGAATCGACTCAATGTTGAAGTTCATGGTCTCGCCCATGCGCATGATCGAGCCCTTGCCGAACTGCTTTTCGATTTGGCCCAGCGCGGCCTCAAGTGCCTTTGCGCGGTCGTCGGTTGCCATTGTTGTCTCCTTGATTTTTGTCACCGGGGCAAACTAGATAACCCTTGTGACATCGGTCGGCCTCCACCTAGGTTTCAAGATACTACGAACAAGTGTTCGTAATAGGTATTTCCTCTGGGACACCCATCATGGGACTCGCGGGGCGCCCTCGGAGCGATAGTACCGGGGCGCTTCGTTTGAAACGGCCGTAATTAGTCCACCAAGGCTTGGTAGACCAAGCGCTGGAGTTCACGACGAAGCGGGTACGTCGAACTCGGGAGTAGCTGCGTGTAAAAGCCCACGGTGAGGTCCTCGAGCGGATCGACCCAAAAGTAGGTGGAGGCGGCGCCGCCCCACGAGAAGGAGCCTTCGGATGTGAGCGACTTATTCTTGCGTCGATCCGACACGACCGACATGCCGAGGCCGAAACCAACGCCGGCGTAACTCGTCTCGGAGAACGAGCCGATCGCGAGGGTCTCTAAGTCGGTGTCGTCGGGTAGGTGATTCTCAGTCATCAACTCCACGGTGCGACTCGAGAGCAGTCGCACGCCGTCGAGTTCGCCGCCGCGCAACATCAAGGTCATGAACCGGCCGTAGTCGTAGGCCGTGGATAGCAGTCCCGCACCACCGCCGAGGATCTTCGGTGGATGACTCGTCGCTTTGGCCAACTCCTCGTGGGGATGGGACTCAGCGTTGATCGGGACGTAGAGCATGGCGAGTCGGTCGATCTTCTCCTCGGGACACCACCACTCGGTGTCGTTCATGCCGAGGGGGTCAAAGATCCTCTCCTTCATAAAAACGTCGAGTTTCTGCCCACTCCAGATCTCGATGAGTCGACCGAGTACGTCAAAAGAGACGGAGTAGCTCCACTTGCTCCCGGGCTGAAAGAGAAGTGGGCTCGTGCACCAGTCATCGACCGCCTGGGCCAAGTCGGCACCTTTGGGGTAACCGAAGTCGTAGCCCTTGGCGCGATAGATCGCGTCCACGGGGTGGCCGTAGTTAAACCCGTACGTCAGTCCGCTCATGTGCATCAGCAAGTGATGCACGCGCACCGGTTCCATCGCGGGCACGGTCAGGGGTTTCGTGGGCGTACCGCCGGCCCACACCCGCGGCTCTTTCAATGAGTCGATCCACTGACCAACCTCGTCGTTGAGATCGAAATGGCCCTCCTCGTAGAGCATCATGACCGCGAGTGCCGTAAGAGGCTTGGTCATGGAGTAGATGCGCCAAATTGTGTCGTCGGTGACGTCCAACGCTCGTTCGCGGTCGCGGTGACCGCCCTTGTCGCTCCAGACGAGCTGTCCCCCTCGAGAGACTGTCACGAGCCAACCTGCCAGGCGCCGATCGGTGACGTAGCGATCGAAGAAGGGCTTGATGCGCGCGAGACGATCGGGCGAAAATCCAAACGAAACGGGATCGACTTCAACGTCGAGTGACGACATGGTCACCTCACTTTCTTAAGCGAGACTAGAGGAGAACGTGGCCCCTCAGGAGCGATCGAGTGCTCGACGCAGCACGTCCAGAGCGCTAATTGCGCTGTACGCGCGAACCCGTGGGCGATCGCCGGGTAAGCGCAACGCCACCGACTCCACACTCTCGCCGATGGCGAGTCCCACAAAGACCGTGCCAGCTACCTGGCCGTCTTGCTCTTCTGGTCCCGCGACGCCGGTGACGCTGAGTCCAACGTCGGCGCCGAGCAGGGTTCGAACGCCACTGGCCATGAACTCAGCGGCGCTCGCGCTCACGACTGGGCCCTCGGGAACGCCCAGGAGATCGAACTTCACTTGGCTCGCGTAACTCACGACGCCGCCGCGAAACCAGCCCGAAGCGCCCGCAACGTTCACGAGTCGACTCGCGATGAGTCCTCCCGTCAACGACTCCGCGACCGCCAGAGTCAGGCCACGTCTGCTGAGTCGCTGTGCGACGACATCCTCCGTCGTTTCGTCGTCGACGCCAAAGATGATGTCACCGAGTTTGTCGAGAATGAGCGCCCGCAGGGACCTCTCTTCTTCGCCCAAGAGCGCCCACGCGCTTTCGTCGTCGACGCCCCGCGCAGTAATGCGAACCTTGATGCCCTCGATTCCCGAGGCGAGAAAGGCAATGGTCACCTGGCCGCCCGCTTCGAGTGCCTCGAAGCGATCGCCCACGGCTTCGGCCAGGGCGGACTCACTCGCGCCCCACGTACGCAGCACCCGACTACGTATAACCGCCGTCTCGCCGGCACTTCGCTGGCGTTCGAGCAGATCGGGCAGAATCGCGCGCTCGAACATCTCACTCATCTCATAAGGTACGCCCGGCACGGCGTAGACGACCTTGAGCCCCACGGCGCAGATCAGCCCCGGCGCCGTGCCACGCGTCTGAGGGATGATCGTCGCGCCCTTGGGTACGTCGGCCTGGAGAAGGTTGTTATCGGGCATCGTTCGACCGCGCGATTCGAACATTTTGCGAATACCCGAAACGAGATCGTCGTGACGCTCGAGAGGCACGTTCATCACTTCAGCGAGTGCCGCGCGCGTGATGTCGTCCTGGGTTGGGCCAAGTCCCCCACAGACAATCATCGCGTCACTGCGCGCGAGGGCGGTGCGAAAAGCCAGGACGATGCGATCGTGATTGTCACCAACGTGCTGGTGAAAGTGTGACGAGATTCCGTTCGCCGCCAAGCGTTCTCCGAGCCACTGCGAGTTGGTGTCGGGAATCTGTCCTAGCAGCAGTTCTGAACCAACCGCAACGATCTCAACGCGCACGCGCGACGACCTTCTTACCCGCCGTGTAGTACTGCAACCCCGTATAGAGCGTCATCGCCACGGCCAGCCAGATAGTCACGAACGCGTACGCCGGGTGATGTCCCGTCAAGGGCAGCACACAAAAGCCAATGGCCCAGTCCTGGGTGAAGGTCTTCCACTTCGCGAGACGACTCGCGGGGATCGAGATACCGCGCCTCGCTGCGCGAGAACGATAGACGCTCATCAGTACCTCGCGCAGCGTGATGATGATCGCGGGTACCACGAAGAAGGTCAGCCCGTGAGGGCGCGCGATAATGACCGCGTACAGAGCGCCGAGGAGAACCACCTTGTCCGCCAGCGGGTCAAGAAAGGCGCCCGAGGTCGTGGTACCGTGACGCCGCGCGACGATGCCGTCAAAGTAGTCCGACGCGCCAACCGTGAGTCCGACAATGGTGGTCCACCATGAGACGCGATCAAAGATGATCATGTAAATGAACACCGGCGCGATGACGAGACGAAAGGCCGTCATCATGTTCGCGGGCGTTAGCAGCGCGGTTGGTCCATAGGTGCGTTCAGTGCTCATCGCGCGTCTGCTTCTAGGTCCGTTCCGTGGCTCGCCACGATCTCACAATTCACCATCGATCCCACGATAAGTGTTGGATCGACCATCACGATCCCGTCGATCTCGGGACACTCACGAAAGCTTCGCGCCACCCCCGGCGCGTCGATCAGGAGCACCTGACGCGAACCAACGAGTTCGTCTCGCTTCTTCGCAGTGATGGTGTCTTGGAGTTCGGAGACTTCGCGCAGGCGCTCGAGGGCCAGTTCGTGAGGAACGGGACTGTCCAGGTCGTTCGCGTAGGTACCGACCTCTGAGGAGAACGTGAAGAAACCGGCCCAGTCGAGCTGCGCTTCTTCGACGAAGTCGAGCAGCCTTCGTTGGTCGTCTTCGCTCTCACCGGGATACCCCAGAATGAAGGACGATCGAAAGGCCGCGTCGGGTTCCGCACGGCGAATAGCGGCGATGCGCTCTAAGAAACGATCGCCGTCGCCCCAGCGACGCATCGAGCGAAGGAGTGGTCGTGACGCGTGTTGTAAGGAGAGATCGAAGTAGGGCACGCCCGTCGCGAGAATCGTTTCGATCAAACCTTGGGTCAATCCTGACGGGTACAGATACAGCAGACGCACACGATCGACTTCTGCGCTGAGGGCCTTCGTGAGTTCGATCAACGGTTGCGTGCCGCCCTCGTCCAGTACCTCGACGGCCTCGCCTCGTCCCGCGCGGCGACGGTCGTGCCCCCAACTCGCGAGGTCTTGGGCGATCAAGATCAACTCCCTCACGCCGCCCTCGACGAGCGTTCGCGCTTCGCTGAGAATCTCCTCGTTCGAACGCGATCGTTGGTCGCCACGAAAGGTTGGGATGGCGCAGAAGCCACAACGTCGATCGCAGCCTTCGGCAATCTTGAGATAGGCCCACGGCGCTTTGGCTTTTGGTCGAGGGAGGTTCAAGAGATCAAACGACGACGTCGCACGCGTGCGCAACGACACCGGCGTTGAGGGAGCGAGGGCAGTCAAGCTCTCGCCAAAGCCGGCGACGAGGTCGACCTCGGGCAGCGCGGCCGCGAGTTCTTCGCCGTATCGCTCGGCCATGCAACCCGTCACGACGAGACGCGCGCGCTTCGCCTTGCGATCGGCGAGATCGAGCACCGTTTCGATGGACTCCTCACGGGCCGCTTCAATGAAGGCGCACGTGTTCGCCACAACCAGATCGGCCTCTTCGGGGGTGGTCGCGACAAAGTAACCCTGGGACTCCAAGAGCCCCGCCAATTTGTCAGAGTCCACGTGGTTCTTGGGGCACCCGAGCGTTTCGATCCAGTACCGCATCACGCCCTCCTAGGTAGCGCTACCGAGCGCGACGCGCTCGGTAGTTAATGGCGGAGAGGGAGGGATTTGAACCCTCGGGCCCACTTTCGCAGGCCGCATTCTTAGCAGGAATGTGGTTTAAACCGAACTCACCCACCTCTCCCTAAGCGAAGAGTCTACTAAATACTCTCCGCGATGACCATTGCGCGTAACGCGGCTAAAAGCGTTTCCCTATGCCGCATGTCATAGTGCGTGGCCACGAACGGGAGTTGGCGCAAGTCCCTTAAGACCCACGCCAGTCGTACTGTTGAAAAGTGCAACTAGCTGTCGGAGCCGAGCGCACTTTCAATGTAGGACAGTGCCCGATGTCGGGGCAAAGTACTACTTCGTCACCGCGCTCTAGTCGGCTTGCGACCGACGAGATGGACTTAGCGCGACGTCGCCCACCAGGTCGCCTACCTCGACGCCACCCGCCGGTGGAGATGAGCGACCAGATCTATTACAGCGCCCGCGCCTCGACGCGGAGCTTTCTCGAACGCGTGCGCTAAGAGGCCTGGGCGCGCAGTTCGGGTAGTTCCATCACCATGTCAAAGAGTTCCTGGTCGCGGTCCCAGGTCAGGTGGTCGCGGACGTCCTCGAGGGCGAGCCACTTCATCTCGTCGACCTCGTCGTTGGGCTGGAACTCACCGTCGTCCGCGCTCATCAAGTAATAGACGACGATCTTGGACTTACCTTTGCGGTGCGTGTACGTCGTTGTTCCAACGAATCGCTCGATGCGACAGTGCATCCCCGTCTCTTCCAAGACCTCGCGCAGCGCCCCCTCATCAAAGGTTTCGCCGTACTCGAGTTTGCCCTTGGGAAACGTCCAGTCACCGCGGGCCTCTCGGTAGATGCAGGCGACTTCAATGCGACCACCGAGCGTCGTTCTCGTCACGATGCCGCCCGCGGCCCGAATGAGGTCATCGGGCGCGTCACTAGGGATGATGAGCTCGCCACTCATGAGGTACACGCGACTAACGGTAGGGGATGACGCGCGCAATTTCGCGGATGACCCGTCGTCAAAGTTAGAAAACCCACCGAACCTAGAGTAGTAACAATGTTCGTTGGCGCCCTCCCACTACTGTGGCGACTCAGCATCCTTCTGGTGGCCGGCGTGGCTGCGGGCATCGCCAACGGGGTCGCCGGTGGCGGCACGTTCATCACGTTTCCCACCTTGTTAGGTCTGGGCATCCCCGCACTGCAGGCCAACCTCTCGACGTCAGTCGGTGTCGTGCCGAGTTATCTCGGATCACTGCGCGTGTTTCGTCGTCAGCTAGCGCCGCACAAGCAACTCATTCTCTCGTTAGTGCCGTCGTGCGTACTCGGCGCGGCGACGGGGTGTGCTCTCTTACTCAATGGATCAGCCTCGACGTTTCGCTCGATCGTGCCGTGGCTCATCGGCGCGGGCACGGTGTTGTTCGCGACGTCACCACTCATCACAAAACGACTCGCCCACGTCGAGCACGATCACCCGGCCCGTCGCTGGGCACTCTTCGTCGGCATCTTTCTCGTGTCGGTCTACGGCGGGTACTTCGGCGCGGGGCTCGGCATCTTGCTCCTCGCGGTCATGGCGCTCGCGCTACCCCTAGAGATTTACGAACTCCAAGGTCTTCGAAACGCACTTTCTATAGTCATCAACGTCAGCGCCGCGATCATCTTCATCGTGCACGGACACTTAGCGGTCCAGGCCGTCGTGATGTTGCTCATCGGCACGCTCATCGGCGGCTGGCTCGGCGCACTGTTAATTGTGCGCCTCTCACCGACCTTGGTGCGCCTACTGGTCATCATCATTGGCGCCGCCACCACCATCAAACTCGCGATCAGTTGAACCAATTCTCTACTAGCTCACTAGTATTTATCCGTGAGTTCTTTTTTCTCCTTCCCGAACCCCGTTGACAACGCGGCCGCGCGCACCGTGGGCGTTGGCGTCTTTGTGATGTCCGTGCTCGCCTTCACGACTGGTTGGGCGTGGCTCCTCATTCCCCTCACCTACGGATTCGCCGCGCGCGTCGCGGCCGGGCCCAAGATCTCCCCGCTCGGCACCTTCGCCGTTCGCGTTGCCGCACCACGACTCAAGGCGTGGCGGGGCTTCGTGCCGGGACCACCTAAACGCTTCGCCCAGACCATGGGACTTTCGATGAGCCTCGCCGCGCTGATTACTTGGCTCAGCGCCGGCTGGCTCGACGCGCGGTGGATCTTATGGCCACTTATTGTCGCGGCCGGACTCGAGGGTTTCGTTGGCTACTGCCTGGGCTGCACCATCTTTGGCTGGCTAATTCGCCGAGGCGTGATTCCCGAATCAGTCTGCGCGGAGTGTGGCGACCTCACCGAGCGCTACAAACGGGCTGATCACACGCCCAGTTAAGAATTCGCTTATAAACGGTGGACCCGACGGCGTGGCGACGTGGCCCCTTTCCTAGGCTGGAGCGTATGCGGGACTGCACGACGCGTTCTCGGTGGGGCCTCATCGCACTCAGCACAGCGTTGCTTTCGCTCGCCCTGCCCGTCACCACCCTCAGCGCGAGCGCCAGCGAACCTCGAGTTGTCGTTGCCGGGGTGACGCCGATTCCCAACAAGGACGTCGTCGTGAACAAAGTCATCACCGCGTCGTTTGACGTGGCCCTCACGGTGAGGCACCAGGCAAAGCTCAGCGCGTACATCGCGAGTCTCTCCAACACGGCGTCGCCGAACTATCACCACTACCTCACGCCCGCGCAGTACGCCGGTCGCTACGGCGCCTCCGCGTCATCAGTGAACGCCGTGCGAAGTTACCTCCAGAGCAGTGGTCTCCAGGTCGGTGCGCTCAGTAAGGGCCACAACATCTTGCACGTGAGTGGCACGACGACGCGGATCGCGCGCGCTATGGACGCTCCGATTCAAACGGTGCGACAGAGCGACGGGGCACTCGTCGCACGGTTAAAGTCCTCGGCCACGTTCCCGTCGTCGCTCGCGAAGGACGTGGTCTCGGTGGCGGGACTCTCGTCCGTGCAGCCAGAGACTACGAACCTCGAACACACGAACGTCGTCGCCACGCCAACGTCGTGTGCCGCAGCGAGCGGCTCGGGCGGTGGCTACACGGTCCAACAACAGGCAACTCTCTACGGTCTCACGGCCCCGTGGGCGGCTGGCGACACGGGCGTGGGACAGACGGTCGCGATCTACGAACTCGCCACGTACGACCCGAGCGACGTGAACACGTTCTTTAGCTGCTACGGACTCGCGCCAAGTTACACGTCGATCAACGTTGACGGTGGGCCGACAACGTCGGACAACGCCACGCCTCCGGGCGGCTCTGCGCCCACTGACGAAGCCACGTTGGACCTCGAAGAGGTCGCCGCATTGGCGCCGGGCGCCACCTTTGAGGTGTACCAAGGTACAAACTCTGGTTCTGGTCCAACCGATCTCTACTCACGGATCGCCAGCGACAACACGGCCTCCATTGTCTCCACCTCGTGGGGAAACTGCGAAGCGGCTTCCGGTGGCTCGGCGCAGGCCGAACAGGTAATTTTTCAAGAGATGGCCACGCAGGGCCAGACCGTACTTTCGGCGGCCGGCGATAGCGGTTCGGCCGACTGCCAAGGCGGCGGAACTACTAGCGCACCAGCGTTGGCGGTTGACGATCCGGCCTCGCAGCCCTACGTGACCGGCGTCGGCGGCCTGACTGTCACCAGCATCAACCCACTCGTAGAAACGGTCTGGAACGAAAACTGCACGCAGAGTAGTTGTGGTGCGAGCGGCGGTGGCGTGTCAAGCCTCTGGAGCCAGCCAGCGTGGCAGAAGAGTCCGAGCATTACGACAACTGCCGCGACGGGTGGCATGCGAATGGTGCCCGATCTAACGGTGATGGGCGATCCCGGTACGGGCTTCATTCAGTACTTCACCGGCTCGACGGGTACGTGTCAAAGCAACTGCTCTCAGGGTTGGTCCAACATTGGGGGCACGTCCATCGGGGCTCCGTTAGTGAGCTCGTTGGTGGCCGTCGCGGCCCAGGCGTGCGATGTCCCCGGCGGCCGCTTGGGTTTCATAAACCCAACGCTGTACGCAATGCCCGCATCGGACTTCAACGACGTGACGACGGGTACCAACGACCTGTACGGCCTTGGCGAGTACTCCGCCGGACCCGGCTACGACATGGCGTCGGGACTTGGTAGCCCGAACGGTGCAGCGTTTCTAGCGGGTCTCTGTCCAATTAAGTTCTCCGCAGCCAACAGCACGTTCGCGTCGTTAAGTAACTCTCCGCAAGCGTCAACGGTCGGCCCGACGCTCAGTGCCGTTCTGCGCGACGTGAATGGCAATCCCGTCGCTAACGCCGTCGTGGCCGTAACGGCGACGGCGTCGTCCGGTCTCCTACGTATCGATGGCGTTGTTAGTAGCCAGAACGGCGATGGCAACGCGACGTTACCCGTCACGAGTGACGCCAGCGGTGCTCTTTCCTTCAACGTCTCCTCGTCCGTCGCCCAAGACGTCCAGGTCAGCATCACGTACGAGGGCCAATCGATTTACACGACCACGTTGAGTTTCAAAGCTGCGCCGCTAACAGCGACCAAGCCGGGTCCACCAACGATTACGAAGCTGACGCCACTAGTGGGTGGCTTCACGCTCGCCCTGAAGGCACCGACAAATACCGGTGGCGATAAAATTTCTCACTACCAATATTCGCTCACGCGTGGTAAAACGTGGATTACCGTCGCTAGGGGCGCGCTTGCGACAAGCGTCACAAAGTTGGCCAAGCACAAGTCCTACACGGTGATCGCGCGAGCAATCAACGCTATTGGAGCCTCTATCGCGTCCGCCGCAAAAAAAGTCGTAACACGTTCGTAGTAATTCACTGCACTCGTGTTCACCGACCTGAGTCGCACATTTGGCCGCCCCTAAACTTTGTTGTGGTGAGGGTCCGTGTCGTGGACGCGTCGCCCATCAAAGGACGCGATTGAAGTTTCAACGTATAGCGCTGATTGGCGTCGTGTTGTTAGCGAGCGTCTACGTCGCGGAGAGCTCTTCGCGAGGGGCTACTACCACGGCGCCCGCGGGGTTGCCGCTCTATCAGTTCGCCGAGACGGGCGCGCAACCACTCCCCTGGAATGCCAAGTCACTCAAGGGTGAGTTGAACGCCACGACCATGCTCGGTGGCCCCCACGGGGCCACCAACGCTACCGAAGGTGTTCTGGCGTATCGAACCAACAGAAGCCACCTGGCACTCTTCACCCAAACTCTTGGCGGGACCACGCAGTGGAGGGACTTCACCCCGAACAACGACGTCCCCGTACCGGCCGCCGATCCGATCCCCTTCTTCGATCCCTCAAACAACGTCGAACTTCTTTACGTCGATTCGAAGGGCCACGTGATCTTGTTGAGTCCCAACGATCCCGACGCCGCTCTCTGGAATCATCTGAACTTTGATGCGCCGTGGCGCCCCTACGTCACGACAGATCTATCAGCCCTCACGGGCGTGGTCGCCGCGAATGGACTCCCGAGCATTCAAGTCTCAGGTTCAACGGGCACCGTGGCCTATCGAACCGCGAAGAACACCATAGAAGTACTCACGCTCAGCTGGGCACCAGGTCAACCCGTACCGATCTATAGCCAGAACGCCTTCACTGTCTCCAACATAAGCCAAGCGAACACTTCAACTACTTCGACAACTTCCACGACGACGACCAGGCCGACAACGACGACGACCAGGCCAACAACGACCACGACGCGCGCAACCACGACGACGACCAGGCCAACAACGACCACGACACACGCAACCACGACAACGACACACGCAACCACGACGACGACGACGACACTCGCCACCAACGCAACGGCCTTCGCCAGTGACCCCGTCGTACTGCCGGGGCTCGCGTCCTCTTTCGCCACCATCCTCAATAACGGCGACCTCGCGGTCTACACCAACACTGGCTCGACCATCAAGACCTGGACTGCACTGAATCTCACGTCGCTCACCGATTCGCCCACCGTGTCGGGCACCCTCGCACTCGGCATAAGCCCCTCCACTATCGACCTCGCGGCCCTCACCAGTTCTGGCAGCGTCGAGCTCTACACCTCGCAGTACGTCTCGGCGTCATCGAATCTCACTAGTCAACTCGTCACCTCCAAGCAAGAGGTCTGGAACGGGCAAGATCTCACGTCCCTCGCTACGGGCGCGCCACCGCTCAGCGGTGCTTTATCAGTACAAGTGACGCTCAGCCAAGTCGCCGTCGCGGGGCAGGCGGCCAACTGGGGTGACCTCTTCGTCCTCACGAACCCGACCGGGTCTTTCACGTGGAGCGCCACGGACGTCTCGGTCACCGCGGGTACTTCGGCGCGCACCGTGGGCGACGTCGTCGCGGGCCTACAACTCAATGGGCAGTTGACACTCTACGCGGCGGGGGTGAGTTCGCCGCCTCCCGAGGGGGTTGGCGTCTACGCCATACCGAGCGCCAAGTGGTCCAAGGCGATCAACGACGGTTGGCCCATCATCTCTGAGACCGGCGGCCTCGGGACCCAGAGCGTACCGTGGGTGGGCTTTACGGGATCGTCCAACGTGGCCAACTCGCCCGACTTTCTTTTGGGCCAATCGATCTACAACTCACACAAGCGCGTCACGTGGCTCTCGTTTTGGACGGTCTCTGGCCCGCTGGCCGATCAAGCTCAAACGACGACCGACTACTACGCCCACGGGTACGCCGCCGGTGTGTGGGTGGCCACCCAGATCGACGCGTACCGCGGGCTCGGCGTGGGACTAAAACCGGACTGGGTGATCTTCGATCCCGAGGGCTACCCCGATAACCACTCCAACCTTGACGCGCCCGGAGGGTCGTCGGCGGGCAAACTCGCGAAATACGCCACCTACTGGAGTTCAATCTTGAAGGGCTGGCAGAGCGGCATCAACTCGGTTGATCCGCAACTGAACGCCGGGGTCTACGTCTCTCAGTCGGAGTATCGCAACTACTCCCTCTCGACACTCTCGATGCCCGTCTTCGTTGCACTGGCCTTTAGTGGTGGCGGGCCCGTTCCAGTCGCCGGCGCCGCGGGCAGCAACGTACGAGGCTTCATCTCCTTTGGCGCAACCTGCGCACCGGCGACGACGCTCGCGCGAGAAGCCACCACGTTGGAGAATCCGCCCTGGGCCGGACAGTTCAACACGTTGCAGTTCAACGCCGGGGTGTACTGCGCGCCGCCGTCGGCCTAGGCGCCCCATTAGTCTTAGCCCCATGAGCGATACCCCCGACCCCAGCACCAGTAAGTCGCAAGACCTCAGGGCGCGCTTTAAACAGATGACCCAGCCACTCGTGGACACGCTGGACTCACGTTTGAGTGCCCAAGTCGACAAACGCGTCGATCAGCGTGTGGACGACACCATCAAGGACCGGCTCTTGGTCATCGAGCGCGCCGTTGGCGACCTCGACCGAGCGGTCAAGGATCTGCAGGACCGTCTAAAAGGCTAAGACTTCTTCGTCGTCTCTTTCGAGCGACGCAGCCGGTTCTGTTGAAAGGCCCAGCGAAGCGTCAACACACAGAGCACCACGACCGCCACGAGGAAGATAGTAAAGACGGCGGCGAACACGCCACGAGGCTAGGTCGTGTCACAGGGTAACGCCAAACTCTTTTCATGACTTCTCTGCTTGACGCTGCTCCCCTCACCGTGATGGACGTTTTACGAGGCGAGCGCGAGGCGAGACCCAGCGCGAATGTTACGGCCGCCGCCGGACTCCGCTCCCAGCTCGAAGACGGCGTCTTCGAGCTCGTCGGTCCCGACCTGCTCGACGTACCGCTGACTATTCGCGCCGCTTCCCTTCGCCCTAGCGTCCTCACCTACGACCTCGCGAGTTCACCTCTCGCCCAGGTGCGCGGGATCTTGATTACCCAGGCACTGCGACTCCTGAGCGTGGGCGTCGACATCGACAACGCCTTCTACGACGCGCTGTCCGCCTGGCGCGCTGACGCGGGCGTGAACGATCTGACCAACTACGTCGAGCGTTTAGAGAGCGACGAACTGGCCCGACTCATCACCGACGTCACGGCGCACTGTCTCACGCTGAAGCGTTCGCTGGGCGCACTGTCGAGTCGGTGGCTACCGCGCACGTCACTGCGTGCCTATCAACGCCTCGCTGGTGGCAACGTCGTGCTCCGTGACGTCATCGATCTCATGGTCGGTACGACCACGAGTAGCGACGCGTCCGTGGCTCTCCTCGACGTGACGACCTCGCCGCTCTCTGAGGGAAGCGAAAGAATAATGCGCTACCACGCACTGGTGCAAACACTTCGCACCTCGACGGTTCCCCTGCGCACGTCCATGTTCTCCACCGCCACGGGCGAACTCTGGAGCCTCGACGTCGATCAAGAGTTGCTGCAGCGCTCGGTGACCGACGTTCTCGAAGTAGTGGCGCAGTTGGGAGGGGCGACGTGACCACGCTGACGCATCGACGACTCTCACGACACGTCCTCAATCGACTGATTGACGAGGCGCCCACCGAGCCAGTGTCGCTGACCGACGATCACCGTCGATCGCTGAGCGCACGCTTTCGCGCGGTCGCGAGCAGCGATCATCGTCGACTCGACGCGTGGATGGTCGAACGAGCGGGTCAGCCCTACGACGCCTTTCGTTGGTCGCCCGTGACGGCTCGACGCTCGATCGGCAACGCGGCACTTCGTCGAATGGTGGACGATCCCACCCTCACCGAGTTCGCCGCGGTGGACATTGAAGTTACTGATCAGCTACTGCGCGCGGCCGCGGGCTACGCGCGAGGCGGGTCACTCAGCCAGTGGCTCGCGTCGTCGACGCCCTCGGTCGTCGCGTTGGTGAGCGCCGAAGCCGCGAACTGGACGACGCAGCTCGCCGAAGCGGCCGAAGGAATTTTTCTTCCGTGGTCGGTCGCCTCCAGTGACGCGTACTACGACGTCGCGCGAGCTCGCACCACCCTTCGGGGCCGTCGTGACCTCGTCGTCGCCAACGGACTTTCACGTGTGGTGCTACGCGTTCGCGCTGGCGCACCGGGCAAGAGTGCCGGACCGGGACTGCGCGCCGACCTCACGATTGACGCTCTGGCCGAGCCCAGTGGACTGGCCGCCTCTCGCGTCCTCGGTCTCTGGCCCGAAGCCGGCGTTGTCTTGAGCGTGGACGCCACGATGGATGATCTACGCTCGGGCGCTCGTGACCTCGTGCGCACAGCCGTTGCCTGGCAACGTCATCGACTGCGAAACGCGGCCTAGGATTTAGCGGAGAGCCCCGGCTACTAACGTGGTTCAGTCATGTCGCTACGTTCCTCCCTTAGAAATATTGCCATCATCGCCCACGTCGACCACGGAAAGACGACGCTGGTAGACAAAATGCTCCGCCAAACGGGCTCTTTTACGGCCCACGAGGAGATGACCGACCGGGTCATGGACTCGGGCGACTTAGAGCGTGAAAAGGGCATTACCATCCTCGCGAAGAACACCGCCGTTAAGTGGAACGGGCTGACGATCAACATCATCGACACCCCGGGCCACGCCGACTTTGGTGGCGAGGTCGAGCGGGGTCTCGCCATGGTCGACGCCGTAATTCTCCTCGTCGACGCGGCCGAGGGCCCCCTGCCCCAGACCCGCTTCGTCCTGCGCAAGACCCTCGAGAAGCGCCTGCCGGTGGTCTTGGTCATTAACAAGGTCGACCGTCCCGACGCCAGAACCGAAGAAGTGGTCGGCGAAGTGGAGAATCTCTTCCTCGACCTCGACGCCGACGAACATCAGATCTCCTTTCCAATTCTCTACGCGAGCGCGCGCCAGGGCTGGGCCTCGCTCGATCCGAACGACACCGGGGGCGACCTCACGCCGCTCTTTCAAACCATTGCCGACTTCGTTCCGGCGCCCGAGTACGAAGAGGGTCACGGCCTCCAGGCTCTCGTGTGCAACCTCGACGCCTCGCCCTACCTCGGTCGCCTCGCGCTCTGTCGCGTGATCAACGGTACCCTTGAGCGCGGCCAGCGCGTCGCCTGGTGTCGCATCGACGGCACCATCGAACACGCCAAGGTCACCGAGATGTTCATCACCGAAGCCCTGGAGCGCATCCCGGCCCAAAGTGCCGGCCCCGGCGACATCGTCGCGGTGGCGGGCTTTGAGGACATCTTCATCGGCGAGACGTTGGCCGACGCCGACAATCCCGAACCCCTCGAGCCACTGCACGTTGACGAGCCGAGTCTCTCCATGACTATTGGCATCAATACCTCACCGCTCGCCGGCACCGAAGGCAAGTTACTGACCGCTCGCATGGTGAAGGACCGCCTCGACAAGGAGTTAGTCGGTAACGTGGCGCTGCGCGTGCTCACGACCGATCGCCCCGACGCCTGGGAAGTACAGGGCCGCGGTGAACTTCAGCTCGCGATTCTCATCGAGACCATGCGTCGTGAAGGCTTCGAGCTGACGGTTGGCAAACCGCAAGTCGTCACGCGCATGATTGACGGCAAGTTGAACGAGCCCATGGAGCACGTCACGATCGACTCACCCGATGACTTCGTTGGTCCCATCAATACATTGCTCGCCACGCGCAAGGGCACCATGGTCGACCTCGTGAACCACGGCACTGGCTGGGTGCGCATGGAGTGGCGCATTCCCGCTCGAGGACTCGTCGGTATTCGAACCGAGTTCATGACCGAAACCCGTGGCTCGGGCATAATGCACACCACCTTTGACGGCTACGCGCCGTGGATGGGTGACATTCGACTTCGCCAAAAGGGCACTCTCGTCTCGGACCGTCGTGGCGACACGACCGCGAACGCGCTGCTCGACCTAGAACAGCGCGGCGTACTCTTCGTTGGTCCCGGCGTGGAGGTCTACGAAGGCATGATCGTGGGAGAAAACGCGCGCTCTGATGAGATGAACGTCAATCCCACCAAGGAAAAGAAACTCACCAACATGCGCGCGTCGGGAAGTGACAACACCGAACGCATCGCGCCGCCGACGATCTTCTCGCTCGAACAGGCTCTCGAATTCATCGCCGACGACGAAGCCGTTGAAGTCACGCCGAAGTCAGTGCGACTGCGCAAGGTCGTCCTCGACGTCGCCCAACGACACCGCCTTCACAAAAAGAGTTCGTAACTCGTTCAACTAGAGTTGTCCCCGGAGGGATGACAGAGCGGACGAATGTACCGGTCTTGAAAACCGGCGTGGGCTTGCCCACCGTGGGTTCAAATCCCACTCCCTCCGCCAATTGAGGTAACCGTTGCAACTGAGTGATCTTTACCGAGTCCACTCATGCTGCACTCCTCACGGAGTTGTTCCGCCCGACAGGTGCCGGACTTCCCTTCCGCGTGTCATCGCCAGCCGCTGAGTGAGACTCAGTCTGATGCTCGGCTCCACGCTTCACCGGGGCTCCAACTGAACCCAGGCCCGCCCAACGGGCGAGATTAATTGCTGCGTTGTCGTCGCGCTGGTGTGAAGAAGAGCATTCTTCAC
>Ga0307374_10000057_pt1 | contig 173649 bp, 155 predicted proteins | sample OX3MG_FD_202532 | JGI IMG/M metagenome (GOLD analysis project Ga0307374, IMG submission 202532) | Soil microbial communities from Risofladan, Vaasa, Finland - OX-3 | ecosystem: Environmental > Terrestrial > Soil > Coastal area > Acid sulfate soil | place: Finland: Risofladan, Vaasa...
TTCATGGACGGCGTACTGGTCGTCGGCGGCTGCGACAAGAACATGCCAGGCGCGATGATGGCGATGCTGCGTATGAACATCCCGGGCATATTCTGCTACGGCGGCACCATCAAACCGGGCCGTTGGAAGGGCGAGGCCCTGACCATCGTCTCGCCGTTCGAGGCGGTCGGCGCCTACACGGCGGGGAAGATGAGCCGTGAAGATTACGACGGCATCGAGCGCAACGCCTGTCCAAGCTTCGGTGCCTGCGGCGGCATGTATACCGCCAATACGATGTCGAGCGCCATCGAAGCGATGGGATTGTCCTTGCCCTACTCGTCCACGCAGGCGAACCCCGATCCGGAAAAGTCGGATTCCGTGGCCGAATCGGCGAAGGCGCTGTTGGCGGCGATCCGCAGCAATTTGCGGCCGCGCGACATCGTCACGCGCCGGGCCCTGGAGAATGCGATCGCGGTCGTGATGGCGACGGGCGGTTCGACGAACGCGGTGCTGCACCTACTGGCGATCGCCCGCGCCGCCGAGGTGCCGCTGCGCATCGAGGACTTCGAGACGCTGCGGCAACGGCTGCCGGTGTTGTGCGAAATGAAGCCGTCGGGGCGCTTCGCGGTCACCGATTTGCACGCGGCGGGCGGCATCCCCCAGGTCATGAAAATGCTCCTGACGCACGGCTTGATCCACGGCGATTGCCCGACGATCACCGGCCGCACCGTGGCCGAGAATCTCGAGCGCGTGCCGCCGCAACCGCCGCCGGCGCAGGAAGTCATAAGAACTTTCGAGGCGCCGCTGTACGCGCGCGGACACCTCGCGATCCTCAAGGGCAATCTCGCCACCGAAGGCTGCGTCGCGAAGATTACCGGCCTTAAGAAAACCCATATCAGCGGACCGGCGCGCGTCTTCGATTCGGAGGACGCCGCCATGGCCGCAATCCTTGCCGACCGGATCACGCATGGCGACATCCTGGTGATCCGCTACGAAGGACCGAAGGGCGGCCCGGGCATGCGCGAGATGTTGGCGCCCACCTCCGCATTGATCGGCAAAGGCTTCGGCGAGAGCGTCGGCCTCGTCACCGACGGCCGCTTTTCGGGGGGCACCTGGGGAATGGTCGTCGGCCACGTGGCCCCGGAAGCCTATGTCGGCGGCGCGATCGCGCTGGTGCAGGAAGGCGACTCGATCACGATCGACGCCGACCGGCTGCTGCTGCAGTTGAACGTCGGCGACGAAGTGTTGGCGGCGCGCCGCGCGCTGTGGCAACAGCCGCAGCCGCGCTACCGAAGCGGCGTGCTCGGCAAATATTCGCGGCTGGTCGGCACCGCGAGCGAAGGCGCAGTCACTGATGCATGATTCCGGGGCCGACGGCGCGCATCGGCGCGTTGGCCGCAAAGCCGCCGACGGCGCTAAAGCAATCCTGCCGCCACCGCCAGTACCAAGGCCAGCAACACGTAAGCCGTGTAAGTGTTGATGCGCCCACGGTGCATCGCCGCCAAACCTCGCGACAACTCCAAGGCCCTGTTCTTCGCCGGCTGCAGTACCAGACGATCCACGATATGCACGTCCTGGCGCTCGCGGCGAATCGCCGTGCGGAAATGCTTCGCCACGGTCTCGCGCGTATCCTCGACCGTCGTCGGGTGGAATATCGCCTCGAAGATCACCCGCACGGGGTTGGAAAATCCCGTCGCCGTGTACGTCATTTCCGGCAGCAGCCGCCGTACCCCCCCGTCCCAGCGCTCGTGCCGTACCCATCGGCGATTGCGCGTTAGCCACATACGTATGACGACATAGGTCAGAAGCAACAAACCGATCAGCACCGGCAGCATGTAGGACGTGGACATGGCGAAGATCACCGGATTCTCCGTGCCGCCGCGATGCAGTACCACCAATCCGCGCCCCGGCGCGATGCCCTGCGCGACTTGTGCCCCCAGGTTATGGAATTCAGCCGCAAATGCCGGCGGCAAATTGCCGTGATCCGCGCTCGATGCGAAGAACGGCGGCACCAACGCGTCGGTACTGGCACCGGTCCACGGCTGCAATTCGCGATTCAATGCCGGAATTACATAGGTTGGCAGTACGCCGAGCAACAGGCAAAGCGCGGCGAGGAACACCATCGGCACGACTGAGTGGCCTTTCGCCTCGACGGCCTTTGCGGCGCCGTCGGAGCGCGACATGCCGAGAAAGCCCATCGCAAACATCTTCACAAAGCAGGTAACCGCCAGCGCGGCCGTCAGCGCGAGTCCGGCGCCGCACAATGCGAACAGGATCTTTATTGGTATTGAAGGCAGCTCGGCCGCGCGTAGCATTGTCTGCAGCGTGAGCCATTCACTGACGAATCCGTTGAACGGCGGCATCGCAGAAATTGCGAGCGTGCCGATCAGCATAGCGGCCGCCGTCCACGGCATTGCGCGAATCAATCCGCCGAGCCGGTTCAGATCCCGCGTCCCGGCGCGCTCGTCGACCGTTCCCGCGCCTAGAAACAGCAGCGCCTTGTAAACCGAGTGATTGATCATGTGATAAAACGCCGCGATGAAGGCGATGCCGGCCGCAACTGGCCGGTCATAAGCCGTGAATACGAGGCCGGCGCCGAGCCCCGCGGTTACGATTCCGATGTTCTCAATCGAGCTGTGCGCGAGCATGGCTTTGAGGTCGTTTTCAGTCGTCGCGTAGAGAATCCCGACCAGCGCCGAAATCGTACCGACGACGAGCACGACTACGCCCGCGCCGACCGTGTGGACGGGCAGCAAATCGAGATTCAGGCGAACGATGCCGTAGATCCCCAAATTCAGGATCACCCCGGAAAGAATCGCCGACACGTTTGCCGGTGCGGCGGGATGTGCGCGGGGGAGCCAGGTATTGACGGGTACCAATCCCGCCTTGACGCCGAAGCCGAAGAACGTCAGTAGAAAGACCAGCCAACGGGCGGTCGATCCTAAGTTTGCGCCCGCGGCCTTAAGCGCCGAGAATTCCAGCGACCCCGCATTCGCGGCCAGTAACAGAAAGGCAACTACGACCGCCACGAAGCCGACCTCGCCCGCGGCGAGCATCAGATAGCCCGCGCGGCTCGCCTCGTCGCGCTGGTTCTCGAAGTTGACGAGCAGGTAACTCGTTATTGACATCGCCTCCCACGCCAGCAGGAACAGCAGCGCGTCATCGGCGATCAGGATCAGCGTGATCGAGGCGATGAGCAGCAAATACCAGGCATTCAGCGCCTTGAGGCTGTAATGACCCAAATACTGCTTGAGGTAGTTCGCAGAGAAAACGGAACTTGCCAGCACCACCACTGCCGCCACGAAAAGAAACAGCGCCGCTAGGCGATCGAGCGAAACGGTCAAGACGCCGAGCGGTTGGATCGTCCAGAGCGCGCATTTGAAAACGCGGCCCGAGCGCAGCACGTCGGCGCTGACCCACAACGCCGCCAACGCCGCGAGCGAACCGACCCAGGCCAGCAACGCCGGCATGCGCCGTTCGGGAACAGCAGCTCCCGCCAGCGCGCCTGCAGCGCATAGCCCGAAGAGCAAGACGAGCAGGGATCCATCGGCGCCCATAAACCCTCCCGTCCGCTGCCGCATCGACGCGCACGCAGGTTCCTATCAAGACATCGGCAGCACGGCAAACACGATCAGCAAAGCCACAAAAGCATACGTCACGTAGGCGTTGATGCGTCCGTGGTGCATCGCCGCCAAACCGTGCGCAAACCACAGGGTCGCCGACCCGACCGGCTGGAACACCAGTCGGTCCACCAGGTGAACGCGCTCCTTCTCGCGGCGGATGGCCATGCGGAAATGCTCCGCCACCGTCTCGCGCGTGTCCTCGACCGTGGTCGGGCGGAATATCGCGTCGAAGATCACCCGTACCGGGTTGGAAAATCCCGTCGCGGTATACGTCATTTCCGGCAACAACCGCCGCACCCCGCCGTCCCAGCGCTCGCGCCGTGCCCAGCCCCTGGCGCGCGTCAGCCACGAACGTATGACGACGTAGGTCAGAAGCAGCAAACCGATCAGCACCGGCAGCATGTAGGACGTGGACATGGCGAAGACCACCGGATTCGCCGTGCCGCCGCGATGCAGCACCACCAGAGCGCGTCCGGGCAAGATTGCTTGCCCCACCTGCGCCCCGAGATCGTGAAATTCGCCGACAAATCGGCTCGGAAGCCCGCGATGTCCCTGAGCCGAGGCAAAGAACGGCGGCACCAGAGCATTTGACGCGCTGGCCCCGGCCAGCTGCGCCGATGCCGGGTCGAGCATCGGGATCACATACGTCGGCAGGACACCGAACGCGAGACACAGCACCGCGAGGATGGCCATCGATGCGAGCGAGGCCGGGGCGGCTTCGCTCAGCCGCCGCTGCTCATCGAGCCGACGCATTCCCAGAAAGCTCATCGCGAACACTTTCACGAAGCAGGTCACCGCCAGCGCCGCCGTCAGCGCGAGTCCGGCGCCGCACAGCGCGAACACGATCTTCGCGCCCGTCGACGAAAGCTCCGCCGAGCGCAGCATCACCTGCAGCGTGAGCCATTCACTGACGAAGCCGTTGAACGGCGGCAGCGCGGAAATCGACAACGTACCGGCGAGGAAACCGAGCGCGGTCAACGGCATCCATTTGATCAGGCCGCCGAGCCGGTCCATATCGCGCGTGCCGGTTTGCGTCTCCACGGCGCCGACGCCGAAAAACAGCAGCGCCTTGTAGAGCGAATGATTGATCATGTGGTAGAGCGCCGCGACGAAGGCAATGGCGGCGAGTATCGGATGATTCGTGGCGACGAATACCATCCCCGCGCCGAAGCCGGCGACGACTATGCCGACGTTTTCGATTGAGCTGTGCGCCAGCATCGCCTTGAGATCGTTGTCGGTGGTCGCGTAAAGTATCCCGAGCAGCGCGGAAGCGGTCCCGACGACGAGGGCGAGTAGACCCGTCCCCGCCTGCGCGGCCGGCATCAAGTCGGCGTTGACGCGCAAGATGCCGTACAGGCCGAGATTCAGCGTGGCGCCGGCGAGCACGGGCGCAAAGGCGCGCGGCGCGGATGCATAAGCCGGCTGCAGCCAGGAATTCACGGGGACGAGGCCCGCCTTCACGCCGAATCCGAAGAAGGTGAGGAGAAATACTCCCCAGCGAGCGTTCGTGCTTAAAGCCGAGGCGCCGGATTTGAGTGCAGCGAAATCCAGTGAATTCGCACCGAGCGCGAGCACGAGAAAACCGAGTGCGACCGCGATCGTTCCGGCCTCGCCCATCGCGAGCAGTAGATACGCCGATTCGACGTGACCGTTCTCCTGCTCCGCGCTGGTCACCACGAGCAGGTAGCACAGGATGGACATGACCTCCCACGCCAGAAGGAACAGCAACGCGTCGCCGGCGATCGTGATGAGCACGGCCGACGCATACAGGGCCAGAAGCAGCACCGTAAACAAGCGCCCTTGGCCGCGGAACGATTCGCGCCTCAATTCACCGCCCGCGTAGATCGAGGCTGGGAAAAGAACGAGCCCCGCGGCGAGCACGAACGCAGCGGAAAGCGGGTCGAGGCGCAGCGTCAACGATGTCAACCCCGACAGCGACCATAGCGGTCGGGCGAAACCCACGCCGGTCAGCAGAACCTGCGCACCCGCCGCAACCGCCGCGACTGCCGCGAGGCAGCCGAACCCAGTGAGAACGAGCGCCTGGCGCGCCGCAGGCGCCGCCAGAGAGAGCAGGATGCCGGCGCCGCAGGCCGCGAAGAACAGGACGACGAGCGTCGCGGGTTCCATTAGCGCCCCACTGCGGCCGGCTTGCACCCGGCCGCAGCCAGACTCTCCGGTGGCTTGCGCCCTACGGCCACGAGTAAGCCGTGCAGGATCGCGAGCGGCGGCGGCGGATTGCCGGGCACTTCCACGTCCACCGGCAGGACGTCCGCCACGCCCTTCGCGCAGACGAAACTCTCCGCAAACACGCCGCCTGACAATGCGCACGCGCCTACGGCGACGATCCGTTTCGGCGTCGGCATGGCGTCGTAGACCTTCTTCAGCGCGAAGCGCATCTGATCCGTCACGGGGCCTACGACCAGCAGTACGTCCGCGTGGCGCGGGGTCGGCGTGATGAAAAAGCCGAGCCGGTGCATGTTGTAATACGGATTGTTGAGCTGCTTCACCTCGTTCAAGCACGCGCCGCAATCGCCGGCGTCCACGACGAGGACGTGGATGGAGTGCCGGAACGGTTGCGGCAATTCATTATTCAGCGGCGCCGCCGCGGCGGCGCCGGCCCATTCGTAGGTCGTGTCCCAGTTCAGCGGATGTCCGACGCCGCGCACGCAGCGGTAGCAGTGGACGCAACGGCGGCTGTCCACCGAGACTTCTCCGTCAATTCGATCGAGCGCGTGCGTCAAGCAACGTTCGACGAGTGCCGCCGCCCCCGCGCCATAGGCACCGCCGCGGGGCAGTCCCGGCGTGACGCCGGCGGCGTCTTCCGAGCCGCGCGGGTACGCGGTGGTCTTGATTCCGGTGCGAATGCCCTTAATGACCCACTGGCTCATGCGTTTTCCTTTGCCTTCGTCGTCATCGGTCGTTCTCGGCCACGGAAAGATCGAACGTAGAGAGAATGATTGGAAAATCCTGGAACGCGAATTTCTCCGCGGCGAGATGAAAGCTGTGCCAGTTCGCGAACGACGGCGTGATCACGCGGTAGCGTGCTATCCGTCCGCCGTCATCCAGTCGCACCCAGTGGAACGTTCCGCCGCGTGGCGCCTCGACCGCGCCGAGCGCGGCACCCGGTCGGAAATTGACCGGCCGGCACACGTCGCCTTCCTTCAGGACGGCGGCCACCCGTTCCATGATGCGGATGGATTGCCGGGTTTCGGCGAACAATATTCGAAGGCGCGCGTAGCCGTCGCCTTCGAGCTCGGTCGGTACCTCGAAATCGAACGCTTCGTAGCCGGAATAAGGCCGCGCACGGCGCAAATCGCGGGCGAGTCCCGAGGCGCGTGCCACCGGCCCGACCAGACTGTAGGCCTTGGCGGTAGCCGCCGAGATGACGCCCACTTGCTCGATCCGGTCGAGAAAGCCGCTGGAGATGCGCAGCCGCCGCTCCAGTTCGTTCAGCCGCCTCAGAATATCTTGCGACCGGCCGAGCGCCTTGCGGCAAGTGTCGGTCGGCAGATCGCACAGGAGTCCGCCCGGCGCGAGCAGGCCGAACAGGTAGCGATGACCCGTTAGTTCGCCCGATACGCGCAGCAGCTCCTCCTCGAGGATTCCCGCCTGGCTGCTGGCGACGCCGAGCGCCGTGGATTCGCAGATTTCCTGGATCGCGCCGGCATGCTGCCGGAGTCGCTCGAGCTCGGCCAGAAAGACCCGCAGCGCCCGCGCCCGCGCGGGCACTTGCGCAGCGCCGATCGACTCGATCGCCTGGGAGAAGGCCAGACCGTGAGCGAAAGCCGTCGTCGCCGCGAATCGTTCGGCGAGCAACAGGACTTCCTCGACCGTCTTGCCTTCGGCGAGCTTCTCCACGGCGCGCCATTTGTAGAACAGGCGCGTCGAGGAGCGGATGACGTCTTCGCCGACGGTTTCGAGCAAAAAATGCACCGATTCCGTCACGCCGGAAAATATGGGACCGATGGGCATGACGAACGCGCCCGCCTCCTGGACGATGCGCTGGGGCCGCCAGTCTGCGTCCGGACGGCGGTTGCGCATCGCCGCCTGCGCGTCGAAGCCGACGCGCATCGGCTCAACGTTCTCCTGCCAGGCGTCGTCGTGAAGCACGAAATCGCCGAGGCGCGGATGACCTTCGAAACGCAGGCCGAACAGGTCCTCCGCTTCCCGCTCGTGCCAATCCACCGCGTGAACCCACTCGACGATGCTCGGCAAGACGTTCTGCGCAATTGCCGCGCTCACCAACACGTGCACCCAGCCGGCGCCGCGTTCGCCGTAAAATACGTAGCGCAATTGCCACTCGCGCGCGCCTTCCTCGACGATCAGCCCCGCGAAACTAAAATCCCACTCCTCGGCGATTCGACGGCACACATCGGCGAGCACACCGCACGCGCACCTGACTTCGGTTGTCGAGGTCATGCTGTCGACCACGCACTGCACCTGTCCGGGCCAGCCGCGTTCGATCTGATCCGTCAATTCGATGGGGTTCATGGGCGTTTCATCTCGTCAACGCGGCAGCGGCCAGCGTCAACAGATCATGCAGCGGCTTGGGAACGTAGACCCCGAGCACGAGCACGGGAAGCGCCGCAAGAATCATCGCCAGCCGGCAGCTGAACGGCAGTCGGAACGCTGCGGCTGCGTGCGGCACGGCATGGCTTTGCTGCGCCTCGGCATTTGCCGACACGCCGAAGACCATGCGGTTAAGATGGGCCATCACGCCGAAAAACGCGATGACGATGAAGGCGGCCAGCAGGCCCGTCGCCAGGTACTGTCCCTGTGCCAGGCCCGCCTTCAGAATCGTGAATTCGCTCAGGAAAACCGCAAGAGGCGGTGCGCCGGTGATCGCGAGCCCGCCGAAGATGAGCGCGGCGCCCGTCAGCGGAGACCGACGGATCAGCCCGCGTACGGCCGCGATCTCGCGCGTTCCGGTCGCCAGCAGCGCCGCGCCCGCGGCGAAGAAGCAAAAGGACTTGGTCACCGAATGGCTGACAATTTGCTGCATGGCGCCGTAATCGGCTGCGGGCGCGCCCAAGCCGATCGCCGCCAGAATGATGCCCATGTGTTCGACGGTGGAGAACGCGAATAGCCGCTTGTAGTCCTTCACTTGGAGCAACAGGAAAGCGGCGGTGCCGACCGAAATCAGGCCGAGGACTAGTGCCCAGGTTTCGGCGTGCGCGCCGCGCACGGCCTGCATCACCGGGAAGAGCCGAAGGATCACGTAGAGTATCGATGTGGTTTCGATCCCGGATAGCAGCGCGCACACCGGCGACGGCGCCTGGCTGTGCGCGTCCGGCAGCCAGGTGTGCATCGGCACGAGGCCCACCTTCGTTCCGAGGCCGATCAAAATCAGCAGAAACGCCGTCTGCATGAGAACCGGCGGCATTCTCGGGGCGGCCGCCACCAGCCCCGCCCAGGTGTAAGTGCCGCCGCCCCCGGCGTGCATCGCGGCGAACAGCACCAGAAAGCCGAACAACGCCACGCCGGCCCCCATCAGCGACAGCACGACGTACTTCCAAGCCGCTTCCAGCGCGTCGCGCGTGTTATCGAAGGAGACCAGCAGTGCCGAACAAAGCGTCGTCAGTTCGACCACGATCCAGATCGCCGTCGGCTCCGCCAGCACCGGTATGACGAGCATCGAAAAGATAAAGAGGTTGTAGTTCGCGTGATAAAGCCGCAGCTTTTTCGGTTGCAGATTCGACTGCGCCATATAGCCGACGGAGAAAATGGCTGCGGTGGTTCCGACCAGGGCGATGAGCACCAAGATCAGGGCGCTCAAGCCGTCCACGGCGATCCATTTCGACCACGCGGCGTCGAGCAACTCGCCGGGAGCGTGGCCCGCCACGACCTGCAATGCGAGCCGCACGACCAGTGCCAACTCGGCCGCGCATGCGACGACCGTCACACCCGCCAGCCAGCGCTTGCCGAAGGGAATGCACACCAGCAGGGCGGCGGCAAGCGGCAGCAGCATGATGACGACGACGCTCACCGTGGCGCCTCGTCCGTCCCGGATGCCGGGGCCGTTTCCTTGAGACTCGCCAAGGCGCCAATGGCCGTGCTGCCAATCTGCTTCTCCACGGCGCGCACGAGCACGCCCATGATGAAGACGATGACCAAGCCGTCCGTGGCAATGGCGAGCTCGACCAGCATCCCGAGGTCGCGCGCGATGGAAATGCCCGCGAGGAACGCGCCGTTTTCCATCACCAATAGGCCGATGAGCAGGGACAATGCCTCGCGCCGCACCGTGAGGGTGAACGCGCCGAGCAGAAGCACGGCGATGCCGATCGGTACGTTCGGGCCGCGGAACTGCGGCCCAACGGCATTGGCCAGCGGAATGCCGACGAAATAGGCTCCGATCGCGAGCGCCAGAGCGATGAGCAGAGCGGTCGGGATGTTCAATACCTGGTCGATTTCGCGGCGAGTGTAGATCTCGGCCGAAGAGGTCTTGCGCAGAAGCCAAGGCACTATTATCGGCTTGCTGACCAGGTTCACCAACGCCACCCCGTAGAGATGCCCCGAGTCATAACGCAAGCCGAGCAGCGCCGCGGACGCCGCCAGCAACAAGGATTGCGCGATGAACAAGTTGAGACAGGCCCTCGCCTGGCGCATCGCCACGATACCGAAAGCGGTGAGCAGAAACAGGCCCGCCGCCAGCGCGTTCAGATTTTCCAGCAACAGTTTCGTCGCAGCGCTCATCGTTAGCTCAGGGAAGAAATACCTGGGTGATCATTGCCGCCACGGAAGTGATGAACGCGGCTCCCAGGAACTCTGCGATCCGAAACAACCGCAGTTTGGCGAGAGACGACTCGATGAACACCAGCACGAGGAGAAAACAGAAAACCTTGAAGAGCACAATCGGTATCGCGAGCAGCACCGCCCGGTAGGTTTGCGCGCTCGCCAATCCCCATGGCGTCACCAGCACGTTGAGAAAAATACAGAGGAGCACGAAGAATTTCATCTGGCCGCCCCATTTCACCAGCGCCAGGCCGCGGCCGGAATATTCGAGCGACTTGGATTCGTCGATCATCGCGAGTTCGAAGTGGCCCGCGGGGTTATCAACCGGGATGCGCCCGCCCTCGGCGAGAATCAGCATGACAAACGCCAGCATCAGGAGCACGTGCGACGGGGCGAAGAAATTCGCGAGCGGCGTCACCCATTTCTGCTGGACGATGTAAGGAATGGTGGACCCGGCTACGAACGAAACGGTGAAGAACACGGTCATGAACACCGGCTCGGCGAGGAAGCCGACCATGCGGGTGCGGCTGGCGCCGATGGGGCCGTAGGGGTTGGCCGTGTCCACCGCGGCGAGGGTGGCGAAAAATCCGCCCAGCGCCAGCACGAAGCCGCCGCCGAGCATATCGCCCATGAACGCGAAGAAAAGCGGATAACTGGTCAGGACCGGAATCAGCAGCGTGACGAAAATCGGCGTGACGAACATGACGTAAGGAGCGAAGCGGAAAATCCAAGAACTGTCCTCGGAGACAATTTCGTCTTTGTGGAACAGCTTCCAGAGGTCCCGGTAGGGCTGAAAGATGCTCGGCCCGCGCTTGGACTGGACCAATTCCTTGAGCCGCGACAGCGCTCCGCTCGCGAGCGGCGCAAAGACAAGCACCACCACAACCTGCAGGATATTGAACAAGATGCGCTCGAGCACGGCTATGCGCTCTGGCGAAACATATTGGCGCGCCCGAGCGCGCGCGCGCATCGACGCAGGAAAGATCGAACCACCGGGACACAGGCCATGCCAATCCCCTATATCCAAGAGATCAGATAGGCATCATCAGCCGGTGCGGCGGTTATTTTTGCGGGAGGTATGCCATCTCCCGAATGGTCGTCAGCCTACAGACAACATTGCCGCAGATCAAGCGGACGACGGCCGCCGCGTTCGGCGCTCACTCCCCGCCCATGGACTCGACCGGCTCGGTCTCTACAGGCACCTGTGAAACGTCCAAAGAGAAGTCGGCCTGCTTCGACAGCGGCAAGGACGCCACTATTGTCGACATCGCCGCGTACACCAGCAAGCCGCCGTAGAGCGCGTCGGCAATGTGGAACCGCTCGCGCAAAATCGCCGCCAGCACCAAGGTGAAAATCAGCGTTGGGCTGAGCGCGGTCGCCACTTTCAGGCTCACTGCGGCGCTCTCACCGTGGACGATGCGCCTCTGCAGCCAGAGGCTCGCGATGCGCGCCGGCAAAACCGCAGCCGTCAGAATCAATCCCCATTGCAGCGACCGCCAGGTAAGCGCGGCGGACGGCACCCCCATGCCGGCGTAAAAGAAGTAGAACGGCACGAAGAAGGAAGCGAACAGCTGTATCGCGTGTAGATTCTCCTTGGATGCCAGTGTAGGCAGGCGGCGGCGCAACAGCCGGGCGATGAACCCCGCGAGAAACGCGCCGACCAGATAATTCACGCCGAGCTGGTCGGTGAGGTAGGCGGCAACCAGGCCGACCATGACCAGCAGCGAGAATTCCGCGCCCGGCGCGTACGGCACGACGAGGCGCACGAGGCAGCGAAACAGCAGAGGAATGCCGAAGATCATCGCCACGATCGCGAGCGACGAAGCGGCCAGATGCGGCGCCGAATCCGCTTGCAAGACGACGAACAGGACGAGCAGCGCCAGTATTTCCCCGCCCATCGCCTTGAGCGTGACCCAGCGGCGCTCGTCCTCGTTCAGACCGAGGCGCGGCAGAGACTCGAGAATGAACCCCGTCGACGGCGTCAATAGAGCGAGCGCGATCAACGCCGCGGTATTCCAGGCATAGCCGAAATACCTCATGCCGGCCCAGGTCACCGCGCCGAGCGTCAGCGAGCGCAGCAGCAGGTGGCAGAGCAGAGGCCAGCGTCCGCGCCGCAGACTCTGCAAGTCGATCTCCAGGCCGGCGAACAAGAACAGCGAGGAGATCCCCAAGGTCGCGAGCAGCGTCAGCGTGGCATCATGGTACTCGGCACCGAGCAGCCACGCGGCGAACATGCCGAGGCCGAAACTGGACAAGGGCGCCGGCAGCCGAAACCGCTGCAAGGCCCGGGGGATGACGATCAGCGCGAAGATCAAGCAGAGATAGGCGATGTTGCTCGTCAACGACGGCTGATTGGACATGCGCGGACCTTATCACCTACGCGGCGGGCACGAGGGCCAATCATCCGCGCGTAGCCGGCGGCCGCACGGCGAATGATGCGGCCGCGGCATTCGCCGGCGCTTGGGGGAGGGTCAGGCGCCGTGCGTAGTGGTTACGCCGATGTGGGATTGCACGGGGCCGTCCTCATCGAAGGACCTCGCCTTCACTTTCGCGGTGATTGAGTGTATCCGCGACCGTCGCCGTGCCCGGGTTACCGCTCCTGGAAACCGGCTGCATGGGTACATCCTCGGAGTCCGCCGCAGCCGTGACGATGCCGATCCCCGTCGCCAATCCGGCGGCGGCGATCAATGCGTTGCGGTAGGAGTTCCTGCCGGCCGTGATCCTGTTCATGCGCCTTCTCCGATACTTTTACTTCTGCGGCCAGCGCCGCAGCCCAGAATGACATTGCTCGCCGGCGGCGGCAGATGTCGGTGCGTTAACGCACCATATGCCCGGATCCGCCGGATCCGCGCGATACTCGTCGCTTTCAGCGCTCGATGCGCGGCGGCAGCAGCCGGTCGTATTCCTTCTTGACCACGGCGTAGCATTCGCAGGTGCGCCGTTCGATCCCGGCACGATCAAGCACCGTGATTCGCCCGCGTTGGTAGCGGATCAATCCGACGATTTGCAAATGACCGGCCGCTTCGGTGACGCCTTCGCGGCGCACGCCCAGCATATTGGCGATCAGTTCCTGCGTCATCACGAGCTCGTTCGAGTGCAGCCGATCGAGACTCAACAGCAGCCAGCGGCAGAGCTGCTGATCGAGAGAGTGGTGGCGATTGCACACCGCCGTCTGCGCCATTTGGGTGATCAACGCCTGCGTATAGCGCAGCAACAGGTGCATCACGGGTCCGCCGCGGTTGAATTCCTGCATCACCAGGTTCGCCTTCAACCGATAGCCGCGGCCGGCGCTCTGCACGACCGCGCGGCTCGGCGTCGAGCCGCCGCCCATGAACAGCGATATGCCGACGATGCCCTCCTGTCCGACGACCGCGATTTCCGCCGAAGCGCCGTTCTCCATGACGTACAGCAGCGAGACGATCGATGTGGTCGGAAAGTACACATGCGCCAGGGTGCCGCCCGACTCATAGAGCACCGTGCCGAGCGGCATGTCCACGGATTCCAGATTCGCGAGCCAATGCGCGCGCTCCGCCTCCGGCAGCGCTGCCAGCAATTGGTTTTGCCGCGGGTCGAATGCCTCAGCCACGCGGCTCAGCACGCGCGATGTACGTTTGGACCGTGGACCAATCACTTCGAATCCGCAGCGGCCGCGGCCGGTTAGGAGCGCCGCACGGAGCCGAGAAGGATATCCAACGGCAGACCCTCGCCGCGTCGATTGACGATCTTGCCGGCGACGAAACCGGCGATGAGTCCGAGCATGATCCAGGCAAGAAATGACATCAGAAACTCCCGCTTGGGTTGCAACGCCGCGCACCGGCCCATCGCTTACATTATTTATATCATCGTCGTGAGCATGCGCCGAATAAAAGGACCGTCTGTGCGGTATCATACATTAATGCTGCGCCGCCGCATCGACGATGTGTTCGTTGGCGCACAGCGAGCGACGCGCGACTGCCGTAGTTTATCCGCGACCGCATGCGATCTGCGGGTAATCAACAGGGGCGCCATGTCCGAAGCACTGCAATTGCCGAGAGATGATGTCGCGATGCCGACCGCGGCACGGTCGGCGCAGTTACGGCGGGCGCAGCTCGCGCAGCTGATGAATGCGGTCACCAGCATAACGGTGCTGCCGCAGCAGGTGCCGCAGCCGCCATCCTCCGGCCTCGCCGCACTTGCCGCGCGCCTGCGGGGCGATGCGCGGCAGCAGGCGCGGCGCGCACCGACCGGCGCGCGCGTGACGCTCGAGTTCGCGAGCGACGCACGTCTGCCGGCGATGCAGAAGATGCGCATTTGTTACGACTTCGCAGAAAACGGCGGCTGGCGCGAATGCATAGGCATTCCCGAGTTGACACACACGACGCGGCCCGCGGGACGTGAAGGCCTCCAATACCACTATCGTCTGTCGCACTGGATCGCCGCGCCGCAAATCATGTGTTTCGTCGAGCGATAAAGCCGGCTGTCGTGCGCACGCGCCACGCCGGCGTCTCGCGCATTGCCACCCGACCCCGCAACATAACCGCGGCGGCGAGCGAAAACTCAAAAAAACTCGTATTCCAATTGCGCGAGCCACGTCTGCCGGGGCGCCGCGGCGTTCAGCCCTATCACGACGCCCAGGCGGTATTCGAGGTCGCCGAGCGTGCGCGGCGGATGCCATTCGCCGGCGACGACGGGGCCGGCCTGGTAGGCCCGATCGGCGGGGCGGCCGTACGCTTCCAGGCCCGGACGAAACGCCTGTGAGACGACATAGCTGCCCGAGTAGCTGTAGCGAAGCTGGTATTGGCCGCCGGCGCCGGCGCCGACCTGCTTTTCCCAAATCAAATTGACGGTGTGCGCGAAGCGGCCCAGGCGCGTCTCGATCAACGGACCGAACTCGATCGCGTCCGGTGTGTTGGCGGCGGTGTTGTGTTCATAGGCGGCGAGGAATCCGAGGTCCGCCGGATACTTGCCGGGCGGCGTCAATTGGAAGGTGTTCTCGAACTCGTAGCCCTGCAGGCTCGCGCCCACGCCCGGGGATTGCTGATATCTCAGCAGATACAGTTCCGGCTTCCACCAGCCGTTGACGCCGTAGGCGATCGACATTTCTGCGGCACTGGCGCCGCGCAAGGCGGCGCGCGGGTCCGAGGCTCGGTAGCCGCGCAGTTCGATCTCGCTCTGTGCGGCGGTGACGTACGGCGAATAGACGATGAAATCGTCGGCGCGAACAAGGCGCGCCGCGGCGACGAGGGCGACGCCGAGTAGCGCGGCCCTCGCCGGATGCGCGCCCCGCACCGTCCTGGCCGCGGACGCGGCGCGCGTCTGCATGGCGTCCGTCATTGCGCCGGCAGGTGACGCCGCTGCCAGCGTACGCCCGCCAGCAGCAGCAACAGGGTCGCCACGTAGAAGGCGATCTGAATTCCCTCCGGACTCGCCTGGTAACCGATCAGGACCCCCAAGGTTCGGCCCGCCAGCGAGCCATTCGACAGCAGCCACGAGGTATCCCAGAGCTGATTTCCCCAGGTCGGCAGCAGATTGCTCTGCACCAGGAAGCCCGCGGCGCTCGATGCGAGCCCCGCGGCCAGCAACATCAGCAAACCATTGGTGACGCCGAAGAAATGGGCGAGCGGTATGCGCAGCAGGCCGAAATACAGGGCGATGCCGACCAGCACGCCGCCGCCGAGCCCCAACGCGATCCCGGCGGCGAGGCCCGCGGCGCCGATGCCGCCCGCCGCCATGCCGTAGAGGAACAGGACGATCTCCGAGCCTTCGCGCAACACCGCGAGCGCGACGACCGCAAGCAGCACCGCGAGCGAGCTGGAGCCGATTCTCACGGCGCCGCCGAGAGCGCGCATTTTCTGCGTCAATTCCCTGCCGTGGACGGACATCCACACCACGTGCCAGCCGATCATCGCGACCGCCGACAACAGCACGCCGGCGTTGAAAATGTCCTGGCCGGCGCCACTCGCCATGGCGGCGATGAATCCCGCGCCGAGGGCGACGAGGACGGCCCCGCCGACGCCGAGAACGATGCCGGCGCTTACGAACATGCCGCGTCTCGGCACGCCGCGGGTCGCGGCAAAAACCACGGTGACGATCAGCGCCGCCTCCAGCACCTCGCGAAACACCAGTAACGCTACGCCGAGCATGTCGTCACTGCGCGATCAGGCGGCCCTCGGCCGTCTGTCGATGGAAATCGCCGAAAAAGCCGTAGCTGCCGGCATGCAGGGGACCCACGTAAACGACGATGCTGCTGTTCGGCAAGACGACCATCTCGCGGTTGAAGTCGGTGCTCTCGAACTCCTCGGGGGTGGCGTCCAAATTGGTGATGCGAATCTTGAATTTGGTGCCGGCGGCCACCTTGAGTTCGTTCGGTTGATACACATGGTTCTTGATCACCAGCGCGTACTCGGGAATGCCGGCGGCCGCCGGACCGCCGCCGGCGAGCACGACCATTGCAACGATCGGCGCTGAAAATTTCATCACTGACTCCCGGCACTACATGCGAATGATAATCGTTCCCATTCATAGCGTCAATACGGCGAGCGCCTCGGAACCTGCAGGGCATCGGCAATGATGCGGTCCGTCGCCATCGGCCGGCGCCTTGCGCTGCGCGCCGAGCGAGTACGGTGCAAGGCTGGCTTTCCCGCGGCAAGATCCGCAATATCCGGGCTGCGAACGCTGCGGGGGATACTTGAGCCGCATCCATGCATCGGTCCGATTGAGCATGCCCGGCGACGGCGGCATGCGGCTGGTCGTCAGGAGGGATGATCCGCCGGCCGACGCCCGCCGGCGCGACCTGCGCGCGACAGCGGCATGAGCGCACGGCCCTTCGCTTGGGAGAGATCCTATCCGCCGACGCTGAACTGGGGCATGCCGATCGCCACTTGCACCTTGCCCACCCTGTTGGACGAGGCGGTGGCGCGCTTCGCCGATCGCGCGGCGCTCGAATTCAATGAGCGACGCATCTCCTATCGCGAGCTGGGCGCGCGCGTCGCCGCGGCGGCGGCCGGCTTTGCCGCGCTCGGCGTAGGGCCGGGCGTGCAGGTGGCGCTGTATCTGCCGAACACGCCTTTTCACCCGATCGCTTTCTTCGGCGCGCTGCGCGCCGGCGGGCGCTGCGTGCACCTCAGTCCGCTCGATCCGCTGCGGGCGCTGCGCTTCAAGCTCGAGGACAGCGCGGCACGGATCCTGGTGACCGTCGATGTGCCCGGACTGCTCGCCAACGCCCTGCAGCTACTGGCGCAAGGCGCTATCGACCATCTTATCGTCGGCGAGCAGCACGAGTTCGGCGCGGGGACTGCCGGCGAGAGACTGCCCGCGGCCGCGCGCGCCTTCTCGCATTTTCACGAGGCGGCGGCGCCCGCGCAATGGCCGCCGATCGACCAGGAGGATGTCGCCCTGCTGCAATATACCGGCGGCACCACCGGGCTGCCGAAAGGAGCGATGCTGACGCATGCCAATCTGAGCGCCGCGGTGTCGATGTATCACGCGTGGCACGAGGCCACCCGGGCGGACGCCGACACAAGCGATCGCGTGATCTGCGTGCTGCCGCTGTTTCACATCTACGCGCTGACCACGATCCTGCTGTGCGGCATTCACCGCGGCGCCGAGATTCTGCTGCGACCGCGCTTCGACGTCGAGGCTCTGCTCGCGGACATCGAGGGTAAGCGCGCGACGGCTTTTCCCGGCGTGCCGACGATGTGGATAGCGCTCAATGCCCATCCCGGCGTCGACAAGCGTGATCTGTCCTCGCTGCGGACGGTCAGCTCCGGCGGCGCGCCGCTACCGACCGAAGTCGCCGAGCGGCTCGAACGCCTCACCGGACATCGACTGGCGGGCGGCTGGGGCATGACGGAGACGGCGCCTGCCGGCACCCGCCTGCTGCCGGGCCAGGCCAATGCGCCGGGCTTGATCGGCGTACCGTTGCCGGGGATCGAAATGCAGGTGGTGGCGGTCGGCGATCCGCACCGCCTGCTGCAGACGCGTGAAACCGGCGAGATTCGCGTGCGCGGCCCGAATGTGACGCGCGGTTATTGGCGCCGCCCGCAGCAGAGCGCCGCGGCCTATGCCGACGGCTTCTTTCTGACCGGCGACATCGGCTACATGGACGAGAACGGCTGCTTCTATTTGGTCGAGCGCAAGGACGACATGATCATTTCGGGCGGCTTCAACGTCTACCCGACGGTGATAGAGCGGGCGATCTACGAACATACCGCGGTCGAAGAGGTCATCGTCATCGGCATTGCCGATGCTTATCGCGGCCAGTCGGCAAAGGCGTTCATCAAGCTGCGCGCGGGCGCGGCGGCATTCACTCTCGATGAGTTGCGCGCCTTCCTGGAGGATAAACTCGGCAGGCACGAATTGCCTGCCGCGCTCGAATACCGCGAGCGGCTGCCGAAGACGCCGGTGGGCAAGCTGTGGCGCAGGGGACTCATCGAAGAACTGCAGACGCCGTACGCCCCCGCAACCGCGGGCTGACCACATGGCAGTTCACGGCATGCTGCGCGCAGCCATCATCGCCGTCGCGGGCCGGGTGTTATACTGCCGCGGCCGGTTCGGCATCCCCAACGAGATCCTCAACGTGGGCGGCGGCGCAGAAAGAGCGCAGCCATCGCCATGTGCATCGACTGCGGCATGAGCGCCGCGGGCCTGCTGGATCTGATCCGAGGAGCACGGTCGATGGATTTGAGCTTCACGCCGCAGGAACTCGCCTTCCGGGACGAGGCGCGGCGCTTCTTCCGCGGCGAGATCCCGCAGTCGCTGCGCGACAAGGTCGCCGAGGGACGCTATCTGTCGCGCGAAGACATGGTCGCCGCGCAGCGCATCCTGAACGCGCGCGGCTGGGCCGTGCCGCACTGGCCGCGCGAGTGGGGCGGCCAGGACTGGAGCCCGATCCAGATGTACCTCTACGAAGACGAAATGCAGCAGGCGTCGGTGCCGTCGCCTCTGCCCTTCAACGTCAGCATGGTCGGGCCGGTCATCGCCGCCTTCGGCAACGACGTGCAGAAGCGGCGCTTCCTGCCGAAGATCGCCAATCTAGATTTCTGGTTCTGCCAAGGCTTTTCCGAACCTGGCTCCGGCTCCGACCTCGCGTCGCTGCGCACCTCCGCGCAACGCGCGGGCGATCACTACGTCGTCAACGGTCAAAAGACCTGGACGACGCTGGCGCAATACGCCGACTGGATCTTTTGTCTGGTGCGCACCGACCAGGCGGCGAAGAAGCAGGAAGGCATTTCCTTCCTGCTGATCGAGATGAAGTCGCCGGGGGTCACCGTGCGCCCGATCCAGACGATCGACGGCGGATACGAGATCAACGAGGTCTTCCTCGACGAGGTGCGGGTGCCCGCCGAGAATCTGGTCGGCCAGGAGCACAAAGGCTGGGACTATGCGAAATTTCTGCTTGGCAACGAGCGAAACGGCATCGCCCGCGTGGGTTTCTCCAAGGAACACATCCGGCGCATCAAGCAGCTCGCGGCGCGTGAATTGGTCGGCGGCAATCCGCTGATCGAGGACGCGCGCTTTCGCGAGAAGCTCGCCGCGGTCGAGGTCGAGCTGAAGGCCTTGGAGCTGACGCAGCTGCGCGTCGTCGCCAACGAACGCAAGCTCGCAAAGGGCAAGCCGGATCCGGCCTCCTCGATCCTCAAGATCAAGGGCTCTGAAATCCAACAGGCGATTACGGAGTTGCTGATGGATGTCGTCGGCCCCTACGTCGCGCCGTATCGCGAGGACGGCGCTCTCGGGTGGAACGGGCCGCCGGTCGGAGCGGAGTACGCCGCAACCGCGGCACCCACCTACTTCAACTGGCGAAAAATGTCGATCTACGGTGGTTCGAACGAGATCCAACGCAATATCATCGCTAAGGCGATCCTCGGACTCTAGGAATGCGATGGACTTCGATCTGAACGACGAACAGCGCTTGTTGCAGGACAGCGTCGGCAAACTGATTGCCGCCGAATGCACAATGGGGCGCGGTAAGCCGCAGGCCGCCGCGTCTCTGGGCTGGAGCCGCAAGCTATGGGCGCAGTTCGCGGACATCGGCCTGCTCGGGCTGCCCTTTGCCGAGGCCGACGGCGGCTCGGGCGGCGGCCCGGTGGAGACGATGATCGTCATGGAGGCGTTCGGCCGCGGCCTCGTGCTGGAACCATATTTCGCCACGGTCGTGCTATGCGGCGGCCTGCTGCGCCGTGCGGCGAGCGCCGCGCAACGCACCGCGCTGGTGCCGCGAATCGCCGACGGTTCGTTGCTGCTCGCCTTCGCTTGGATGGAACGACAATCGCGCGACGACCCGGCCGACGTGGCGACGACGGCACGGCGCGACGGCGGTGCCTTCATCCTCAGCGGCGAGAAGAGCCTCGTCCTGCACGGCGATGCCGCGGATAAATTCATCGTTACGGCGCGTCTCGCCGGCGGCCGGCGCGAGAGCGCCGGCATCGGCGCGTTTCTCGTCGACGCCGCGGCGCCAGGCGTGCAACGACGCGGCTATCCGACGCAGGACGGACTGCGCGCGGCCGAGATCAGTTTGGCGGAAGTTCGCGTCGATGCCGCCGATGTGCTCGGCGAGCCCGGCGCTGCGCTGCCGGTGGTCGAGCGCGTCATCGACGAGGCGATCGCCGCTCTTTGTGCGGAATCGATCGGCTTGATGTCGGCGATGCAGGAAATCACCGTCGACTATCTGAAAACCCGCCGCCAGTTCGGCCGGCCGATCGGCGAGTTCCAGGCGCTGCAGCATCGCGCCGTCGACATGTTCATCGCCCTCGAGCAGGCCCGCAGCATGGCGCTGTTCGCGACGATGATGGCCGGCGAGCCGGATGCCGCCGCGCGGCGGCGCGCGATCGCCGCCGCCAAGGTGCAGATCGGCCGTGCGGGCCGCAAAATCGGTGAAGAGGCCGTACAGCTGCACGGCGGCATCGGCATGACGATGGAACACAAGATCGGCCACTATTTCAAGCGCATGACGATGAACGCGCGGCGCTTCGGCGACGCCGACCAGCACCTCGCGACGCTGGCGCGGCTCGGGGGTTTGTTCGATTGAAGCGCGGCGCTATTTTGATCCGCGCGGCGGCGGCGGTTTGCGGGCGCCGCGCGGCGCCGCGGCGGGATGCGCAATGAACGGCGCGCAGCTGCTCAGGGACACCCTGCTGCTCTACGGCGTCGACGTTTGTTTCGCCAATCCCGGTACCTCGGAGATGCATTTCGTCGCGGCCCTCGACGCGGCGCCGCGCATGCGGTGCGTGCTCGGGCTGCAGGAAAACATCGTCACCGGCGCCGCAGACGGCTTCGCGCGCATGGCGGACCGACCCGCGGTCACGCTGCTGCACCTCGGGCCGGGGCTTGCCAATGGCCTGGCGAACTTGCACAACGCGCGCCGTGCGCGCGTGCCGGTGATCAACGTCGTCGGTGATCATGCGTCCACCCATCTTGCGTACGATGCGCCGCTGACCAGCGACATTGAGAGCCTGGCGCGGCCGATGTCGCAATTCGTGCGCCGGGTGCGCGGCGCCGATGATGTGCAACGGGCGACCGCAGAGGTCTACGGCGCCGCGCTCTCGCCTCCGGGCGTGGCGACGCTGATCTTGCCCGCGGACGCGGCCTGGAGCGAGGCAGCGGCGATCTCGGCGCCGGCCGCGGCACCGCTGCCGACGCCGCGCCAAGCGGACGCCGGCGGCATCCGTCGGATCGCGCAGAGTCTGCGCGACTGTCGGCGCAGCGGCCGCCGGCCGGGCTTGATGCTGTCGGGCGCGGCGCTGCGGGCGCCGGCAACGGCAATCGCGGACCGGATCGCGCAAGCGTGTAACGCGCGATTGCTCACCGAGACGCTGAGTGGCCGGATGGAGCGCGGCCTCGGCCGCGTCGTCGTCGGCAAGATTCCCTATGCGATTCGGGCCGCACTGGAATTTCTCAAAGATATCGATGTGCTCGTCCTGGTCGGCGCGGCGCCGCCCGTCGGCTTCTTCGCTTATCCGGGCGCACCCGGGCGCCTGACCCGCAGCGACTGCGAGCACTTGGTGCTCTGCGCTGCCGGCGAAGATGCCGCCGGCGCGCTCGGCGCATTGGCGGCGGAGCTCGGCGTCCCGGCCGGTGTGCGGCCGCGCCTGCAGGCGCCGGGCAGCGCCGGCGCGCCGTCCGGCGGCTCTCTCACCGCCGAGGCCGTCTGCCAGGTCGTGGCACAGCTGTTGCCGGAGGGCGCAATTGTCTGTGACGAAGCGGTGACGGCGGGGGGCTTTCTGTTCGCGCACAGCGCGGCGTCCGCGGCGCACGACTACCTGCAGAATGCCGGCGGCGCCATCGGCAACGGTATCCCGATGGCGGTCGGCGCCGCCGTCGCCTGCGCCGACCGCAAAGTGATCTCGGTGCAGGCGGACGGCAGCGGCATGTACACGATACAAGGCCTGTGGACGCAAGCGCGGGAACGTCTCGATGTGCTCACGATCGTCCTCGCCAACCGTGCATATGCCATCCTACAGCGGGAAATGCGTGAACTCGGCGTCCGCGAACTCGGCGAGAATGCGCGCCGCATGCTGAATCTCGGCGATCCGGACCTCGACTTCGTGCTGCTCGCTCAAGGCATGGGGGTAGATGCCGCGCGCGCGCGAAGCGTGGAAGATTTCCTGCGCCTGATGCGTTTTGCGTTGGCGCGCCGCGGTCCGTTCCTGATCGAAGCCGTGCTCTGACGACGGCCGCCGCATGCCGTGGACCTGCATTATTCCCGGGAGTCGAGATCGGTGCCATGAGCGCTGACGAAGACCAGGCGAATCGGGACAAGACGGCGCTCGATTACCACGAATTCCCGACTCCCGGGAAGCTCGCGGTCACGCCGACCAAGCCGCTGCTCAACCAGAGAGACCTGGCGCTGGCGTACTCGCCGGGGGTCGCCGCGGCCTGCAACGCCATCGTCGCGGACCCGCTCAACGTGTTTCGCTTCACGGCGCGCGCCAACCTCGTCGGCGTGATCAGCAACGGCACCGCGGTGCTCGGCCTGGGGCCGATCGGTCCGCTCGCAGCCAAGCCGGTAATGGAAGGTAAAGCCGTCCTCTTCAAGAAATTCGCCGGCATCGATGTGTTCGACATCGAAATCGACGAACGCGATCCGCACAAACTGGTGGACATGATTGCCGCTCTGGAGCCCACCTTCGGCGCCATCAACCTCGAGGACATCAGGGCGCCGGAGTGCTTCATCGTGGAGCGCGAGTTGCGCAAGCGCATGAGGATTCCGGTGTTTCACGACGACCAGCACGGCACCGCGATCATCGTCGCCGCCGCCGTGCTGAACGGGCTTCAAGTCGTCGGCAAGGAAATCCAGCAGATCAAGCTCGCGGTCAGCGGCGCCGGCGCCGCCGCGCTCGCCTGCGTCGACTTGCTGCTCGATCTGGGCCTGCGCCGCGAAAACGTCTGGCTCAGCGATCTTGCCGGCGTCGTCTTTGCCGGCAGGACGGAACTGATGGACCCCGAAAAGGCGCGCTTTGCTCAGCCCACCCCGGCGCGCACATTGGCCGACGTGATCGACGGCGCCGACGTGTTTCTCGGCTTGTCCGCCGGCGGCGTGCTCGAACAAGCGATGGTGAGCAAGATGGCGCCGAGGCCGCTGATCCTGGCGCTCGCCAATCCAACGCCGGAAATTCTGCCTGAAGAAGTGCGCGCCGTTCGCAGCGACGCGGTGGTCGCGACCGGGCGCAGCGATTACCCGAACCAGGTCAACAACGTACTCTGCTTTCCGTTCATCTTCCGCGGCGCGCTCGACGTCGGCGCTTCGACGATCACGCGGACGATGGAAATCGCCGCCGTGCACGCGCTCGCCGAACTCGCGCGGCAGGAACAGAGCGACGTCGTCGCCGCCGCCTACGGCGGCATCGAGAACCTGACGTTCGGCGCCGAGTATCTGATTCCAAAACCCTTCGACCCGCGGCTGATCGTAAAAATCGCACCGGCCGTCGCCGCAGCCGCGATGCAATCCAACGTCGCCACCCGGCCGATCGCCGATCTGGACGCGTATCGGCAGCGGCTGCAGCAGTTCGTGTACCACAGCGGCACGCTGATGCAGCCGATTTTCGCCGCCGCGCGCAAGCTGCGTCCCGACCGCAGCCGCATCGTCTACGCCGAGGGCGAGGACGAGCGCGTGCTGCGCGCCGTGCAGATCGCCGTCGACGAAGAATTGGCGACGCCGATCCTGGTGGGACGGCCGGCGGCGATAGAACGCAACATCAAGCGCCATGGCCTGCGCATCCGCAGCGGCGAACATTTCACCTTGGTCGATCCCGAACACGCCGACGGCTACCGCAAATACTGGCAGGCCTACCATGAACTCATGCAGCGAAACGGCGTGACCGCCCAGTATGCGAGGCTGGAAATGCGCCGTCGCACCACCTTGATTGCCGCGATGCTGCTGAAAAAAGGGGACGCGGACGGGCTGATCTGCGGCACCATCAGCGCGACGGGGCGCCACTTGCACTACATCGATCAGGTCATCGGACGTCCGCCGGGAGTCACCGCATACGGCGCGATGTGCGGGCTGATTTTGCCCGGCCGTCAGGTATTCATCGCCGATACCCACGTCAATCTCGACCCGAGCGCCGCCGAGCTCGCGGAAATCACCCGCTTGGCGGCCGATCAGCTGCTCGCGTTCGGCTTGGTGCCGAAAGTGGCGTTGCTGTCGCATTCGAACTTCGGGTCGAGCGACGCGCCCTCGGCGCTGAAGATGCGCTCTTTGCTGGCGCTGCTGCACGAACGACTGCCGGATCTGGAAGTGGACGGCGAAATGCACGGCGACTGCGCCCTCGATGAGCGCGCGCGCCGCGCGGTGCTGCCGAACAGCAGCTTGCATGATAGCGCCAACCTGCTGGTCTGCCCCGATCTCGACAGCGCCAATATTGCCTATAATCTGCTAAAAACCGCGGCCGGCCAGAACGTCGCGATCGGCCCCATTTTGCTCGGCTGCGCAGCGCCCGCGCACATCTTGACGCCGGCGGCGAGCGTGCGCCGCATCGTCAACATGACGGCGATCACCGTCGTCGAAGCGAACCGCGCGGGCCGGCGGCCGGCGATCCCGGTGGCCCGCGGCTAGGGTCGTTTGAAGACGTCCGGGCCGAAGCTCTTGACGCCCGCCGCCCCGGCATAGCCCAAGGGTTCGAGCCCGAAATAGCCCTCGACGCTGCGCAGCAAGCTGTAATGGTTATAGGGGCGGTTCGATACCGTTCCGCGACGAATGAAGGGCGACAACAGCAGCGCGCCGACGCGGCCGCCGCCGGCACCGAAATAGCCGGCCGGCGCACCGCCGGGCAAGCCTTCTTCTGCGCAGCACGCATCGCCGTCGAGGCCTTCATCGAAGGTGATCACCAGCAATCCGTCTTTGCGGAACGCGGCCGATTCGCGGATGCGCGGTACCCACAGTTTCAAAAACCGATCGACGGAGAGCAAGCCGCCGGGCTCGCCATCGGCGCAGGGCGCGTCGTGCCCGTCATGGCACAGGTTCGGCGTGATAAAGACGAATTGCGGCGTGCTCGAGATCCGTTCGAGATCCTTGGGCAAAACGTCCAAGTTGACCACGTGCGCATCGCAGCGCGCGGCATCGTCGATGATCGCGTGAAAGTAGACGAACGGATCGTGCTTGTCGGCGTATTGGTCCTTGGGGCTCGCCTGCTCGGTCACATCGACCGTGCCGAGCGCCACGTGCCCGCAAGCTCGCGCCTCGCGCGCCGGGTCCTTGCCCATGTCCTCCATGTAGGCCTTCCAGGCAAGTCCCTTGGCATCGAGCTGATCGGCGAGCGTCGGTACGTTCGCCGGATAGACGCAGCCACTCCCGGGCAGCTGACCGTGCGCGCCGGCCGGCCCGCTGGCGACGAAGTTGCGATAGACCGCGCAGTCGTTTTGCGTATCGGGATTGGGCGCCTGCCCGCTGATCATCGCGATGTAGTTGTCGAGGCTATAATGGCCGATGCCGTAGTAGCGGCTAAGCAACGCGCCCCGCATGCGCAGCACCTTTGCCAGATAGGGCGCCGGCGAGTTCGGGCCGAAGCTGGTCTGATAGGCCGCGTTCTCCAGCACGATCAAAAACACATGGCCGACGGGCGCAGCCCGTGCCGCGCCGATCGCCGGCGCTCTGGCGCCCGCGACCAGCCATACGAGCGCCAAAAGGCATGAGGTCGAGGCAATTCGCGTCCGCTTAGTCATCGAAGAGTCCTTTTTTCCAGCCTCTCGAGCCGAGAGATTAGCAAACCCGGATGATCGCGGCCGCCCGGACGCGGCTTCGTCCACAGCAGGCGACGGACGATGCCAGCCCGAATGGATTTCTGTCAATTGCCGATTCCCGCGCGCCTCGCGACAGGATGCAAGATACACGCGTTGCACGCTTCTGTGCCGGCAGGCGCCCGCGGCGGCCAACCGGGCGCGTGGTATCCGGCGCGGCGCGGCGATATAGTGCCGGGCGAAGCAAACGGTGAAACCGATGAGCAAATCAGAGTCGGCGATCAGGGCGATCGGCCGCCGCGACCTAAGTGTCTAGCGAGGCGGCGCCCGCAATTCCGGCTCGGGCCAGAGTCGTCGTCATCGGCGGCGGCGTCTGCGGCTGCTCGATCGCCTATCATCTCGCCAAGCTCGGCTGGCGGGACGTGGTGCTGCTCGAGCGCAAGCAATTGACGTCGGGTACCACATGGCACGCGGCCGGACTGCTGACCACGCTGCGAGATACCGAAACCCAGACCCGCCTCGCCAAATACACGCAGGAACTCTACCGAAAACTCGAGGCCGAGACCGGACAAGCCACCGGGCTCATCGATTGCGGTTCGATTCAACTGGCGATGACCGCCGACAAGGCCGAGGAGATGCGCCGCGGCCTGCACATGGCGGCGAGCTTCGGCGTCGATGCGCGCGAGATAAGCGCCGCCGAGGTCAAGGCGATGTGGCCGCTCGCCGACGTCGGCGACATAGTCGCCGCCTTCCATTTTCCGAACGACGCGCGCGTCAACCCGACCGACGTCACGCAGGCACTCGCCAGGGGAGCGCGCATGCGCGGCGTGCGCATCTTCGAGCATACGATGGTCACGGCCATCCTGCAGCGCGGCGGCAGTGTCACCGGCGTGCGCACGCAAGCGGGCGACATCGAAGCGGAGTACGTGGTCAATTGCGCCGGCATGTGGGCGCGCTCGGTCGGCCGCATGGCCGGCGTCAACGTGCCCCTGCATGCCGCGGAACACTATTACCTGATCTCCGAACCGGTGAAGGGCGTGCATCCACTCCTGCCGATTCTGCGCGATCCCGGCAACGCCGCGTACATCCGCGAGGAAGCGGGCAAGATCATGGTCGGGCTCTTCGAGCATTCGGCCCGGCCCTGGGGTGAGGCGGGCATTGCCGAGGATTTTTGCTTCGGCGAGATTTTGCCCGACTGGGATCGGATGTATCCGTACATCGAGAAGGCGATGCGCCGGGTCCCCTGCCTGCTCGACACCGGCATCAAACTGCTTTTCTGCGGACCCGAATCGTTCACGCCGGATCACAATTACTTGATGGGCGAGGCGCCGAATCTACGGAATTTCTTCGTCGCCGCCGGTTTCAATTCGCTCGGCATCCTCTCGGGCGGCGGCGTCGGCTACGTGATGGCGCAGTGGATCGTCGACGGGCGGGCACCGATGGACCTCTGGTCCGTGAATATTCGCCGCATGCATCCTTGGCAGGACAACGATCGATATTTGCGCGACCGCACCGTAGAGACGCTCGGCATCGGCTATCGGGACCATTGGCCGTTTCGTCAATTCGAGAGCGCTCGCGGCGTAAAAAAAAGCGTTCTTCACGACCGGCTCGCCGCCGCCGGCGCTTGCTTCGGCGAATCGGCGGGCTGGGAGCGCCCCAACTGGTTCGCGACACCGGGGCAGACGCCCGTGTATGCCTATGCCTGGGGCCGCCAGAATTGGTTTGCGAACAACGCGGCCGAGCACGCCGCCGTACGCGAGCGCGTCGGCGTGTTCGATCAGTCCTCGTTCAGCAAGCTGTTGGTCCAAGGCCGCGATGCGGCGATTGTCCTCAATCGTCTCTGCACGGCGAACCTCGACGTGCCGATCGGCCGCTGCGTGTATACGCAGTTCCTCAACGAACGCGGCGGGATCGAGGCCGATCTGACCGTCACGCGACTTGCCGCCGACCGCTTCTTGGCGGTCACCGCGGCGTTCACCCACACCCACGTGGAGTCCTGGATCCGCAGCCACACGCCGCAGGGCGCATTCTCGGTGATCACCGATTTGTCCGGGGCATACGCGATGCTGAGCGTGCAGGGACCCGAGTCGCGCCGCCTGCTGCAGCGCCTATCCGCCGACGATTTTTCCCCGGCGGCGTTTCCTTTCGGAACCTGCCGCGAGATTCGTATCGGTTATCAGACGTTGCTGGCCGTGCGCCTCACCTACGCCGGCGAACTCGGCTGGGAACTGTATATTCCAACCGCGTTCGCGCTGCCGGTCTACGATGCGCTGGTCGCCGAAGGCGCTGCGTTCGGCTTGCGCCACTGCGGCTATCACACCCTGAACTCGCTGCGCATCGAGAAGGCCTACCGCGAGTGGGCCCACGACATCGGGCCGGACGATTCGCCGCTCGCCGCGGGGCTCGCCTTTACCTGCGACTTCGCCAAGGACGGCGGCTTCATCGGCCGCGAGGCGGTTTTGGCGGAGCGCGATGCCGGTCCGCCGCCGCGGCGGCTGCTGCAATTTCTGCTCGACGACCCGGCGCCGATGGTCTATCACGACGAACCGATCTTCGTCGGCGAACGCCGTGTCGGCTTCCTCACCTCCGGGATGTACGGCCACACGCTCGGCGCGGCCGTCGGCATGGGCTACGTCAACGACGCGGCCGGCGTCACGCCGCAATTGGTCGCCGAGTCGCGCTTCGAAATCGAACTTGCCGGCGGACGGGTCGGCGCGCATGCATCGCTCGTGCCGCTCTACGATCCGAAAAACCTGCGCGCTCGCTCGTGAAATTTCGGCGTGAATCAACGCAGGGCGCAGGCCTCGGGACCGCCGGTGCGCCTCAGCCCCCGCCGCGGGCGCGCCGTTCGGGCAAATCGTCGCGATTGCGTTCGACGACGATGCCGACATCGCGAGAGCTGCGGATCGCAGCCGGCTTACTCAACGCGATCCGCACCCAGGCGACGTCGAACTCGGCGATGATCAACATCGCGATGGCCTCCGTCAGCGTCTCCACGAGGTGATACCGGGACTCGACGATGAACGCGAGCACGCGCTTGGCGACGAGTTTGTAATTCAGCGTGTCGTCGATCGAATCGGTGAGCGCCGCTTTGCGCACATCGGCGCCGATGTCGATGTCGACGATGACGGTCTGCTTGACCTGCCGCTCCCAATCGAAGATGCCGATGATCGCCTCGGCTTTCAACCCGTGAATGAAGATCTTGTCCATCTAAGCCGTCAAGCCCCCGTGGTTGCCTCTTCGCCGAGCGGCCAGTTGGCCCTGGCGGCGGCGGCGGCCCCGGCCCCGGCCTGCAGCCGCAGACAGCCGGCGAGTGCGATCATCGCACCGTTGTCGGTGCAATACTCCGGCCGCGGGAAGTATGCTTGCGCGCCGTTGGCGCCGGCCACGGCGGACAGTCGTTGCCGCAAGCGCGTGTTGGCGCCGACGCCGCCCGCGACAATCAGACGGCGGTGGCCCGTCGCGCGCAGCGCACGACGGCATTTCTCGGCGAGGGTGTCGATGATCGCGTCCTCGAAGTCGCGGGCGACGTCGGCCCGGGTCTGGGCGGAGAGCTCGCGGCCGCGCAAGGCTACACGGACCGCGGTCTTCAAGCCACTGAAGCTGAACTCGAGACCCGGCCTGTCGAGCATCGGCCGCGGGAATTGAAACGAGCCGCCGCGTCCGCGCGCGGCGAGCGCCGCCAGCGCCGCGCCGCCGGGATATGCCAAGCCCAGCAGCTTGGCGGTTTTATCGAAAGCTTCGCCGGCGGCGTCGTCCAGGGACTCGCCGAGCAGGCGATACCGGCCGAGCGCGGCGACGTCGATCAATTGGGTGTGCCCACCGGAAACCAGCAGCGCCAGGAACGGGAAATCCGGCGCGGGGTGCTCGAGCAGCGCTGCGAGCAGGTGCCCCTCCAAGTGGTGGATGCCGACGGCCGGTTTGCGCCAGGCATACGCCAAGCTCCTTGCGAATCCGGCGCCGACGATCAAGGCACCGATCAGCCCGGGGCCGGCCGTATAAGCCACCCCGTCGATCGAATCCTCGTCGCAGCGCGCCTCCGCCAGCGCCTCCTTGAGCAGCGGCAACAGCCGCCGGATGTGGTCGCGGGAGGCCAATTCGGGTACCACTCCGCCATACGCCTGGTGCATCGCAACCTGGCTGTGCAGGCGATTCGCGAGCAAGCCGCGCCCGGAATCGTAGATGGCGACGCCGGTCTCATCGCAGGAGGTTTCGATGCCGATAGTGCGCATAATTTTGCCTTTTCGACGGACGGCCTTTAGAATGCGCGCCCCTGTCGCTGATTGCCGGCGGCCCATTTCATCGACTATTGAGGTCTGAATGCCCAGCGTTCGTGTCCGCGAGAACGAGTACTTCGACGCCGCCTTGCGTCGGTTCAAGCGTGCCTGTGAGAAGGCGGGCGTCCTCACCGAGCTGCGTCGGCGCGAATTCTACGAGAAACCGACCCAGGAACGTAAGCGAAAAAAGGCGGCGGCGGTCAAGCGGCATCTGAAACGCCTGTCGCGCGAAAACATGCGCAACATGGGCGGCAGCGCACCGTCGAGTCCCGCGCCGGCGGCGCCGCCGCGGCAAACATAAATCCGCCCAGGCAGCAGTCGATGTCGCTCAAAGAGCGAATTACCGATGACATGAAGGCGACGATGCGCTCCGGCGAAAAGCAGCGCCTCGGCCTCATCCGCATGCTCACCGCAGCGATCAAACAGCGTGAAATCGACGAACGCATCGTCCTCGATGATAATCAAGTGCTCGCCGTCATCGAAAAAATGATCAAACAGCGCAAGGAATCCCTGCTGCAATTCCAGGCCGGCAACCGCCAGGATCTGGTCGACAAGGAGTCGGCCGAAATCGACCTGCTGCGCGGTTATCTGCCGGCGGCGATGAGCGAGGCCGAGGTCGACGCGCTGATCGGCGAGGCAATTGCCGCCACCGGCGCCGCGAGCGTCAAGGACATGGGCAAAGTCATGGGCCTGATCAAGGGCAAGGCCCAGGGACGCGCCGACATGGCCGCCGTCGGCGCAAAGATCAAAGCCAAGCTCGGCGGCTGATCGCGCGCGGTCCATGGCCGGCCGCATACCGCAAACGTTCATCGACGAGATCGTCGCGCGCGCGGATATCGTCGAGATCATCGGTGCCCGCGTGCCGCTGAAGAAGGCGGGCCGCGAATACAAGGCCTGCTGTCCGTTCCACAACGAGAAGACGCCGTCCTTTTGGGTCAGCCCGGAAAAGCAGTTCTACCACTGCTTCGGCTGCGGCGCGCACGGCACGGCGATCGGCTTTTTGATGCAGTACGAGAAGCTCGAATTTCCGGAGGCGGTCGCCGAACTCGCCGAACGCGCCGGCCTCGAGATACCCCGCGAAGCGCAAAATCCCCGCGAAGCGGGCGGCATCGACCTCTACGAGACCGTGACGCAGGCGTCGCTATTTTTCGCGCAAAATCTGCGCGATGAGGAACGTCCCCGCGCCTACCTGGCAAAGCGCGGCATCGAAGCGGCGGCGGCGGCGGCTTTCGCGCTCGGCTACGCAGCGGATTCGTGGAACGCGCTGCTCGGCCGCTTCGGCGCCGGCGAGCAGGAACGCCGCAAGCTGCTGCAGAGCGGCTTGATCATCGAGCGCGATGACCGCGGCGGCGGCGCGCAGCCGGGCTTTTACGACCGCTTCCGCGATCGTCTGATGTTTCCGATTCGCGACGCGCGCGGCCGGGTATTGGGTTTCGGCGGCCGCGTCATCGACCAGGGCGAGCCGAAATATTTGAACTCGCCGGAAACCCCGTTGTTTCACAAGGGCCGCGAACTGTACGGCCTCTACGAGGCCAAGCAGGCACACGCGGATTTCAAGCGGCTGCTGATCGTCGAGGGCTACATGGACGTGGTCCGTTTGCACCAGGCGGGCATCACCTACGCGGTGGCGACGCTCGGCACCGCAACGACCCATGAGCATTTGCAGAAGATATTCCGCATGACGAGCGAAGTCGTGTTCGCATTCGACGGCGATCGTGCCGGACGCGCGGCGGCGTGGCGTGCACTCGAGGCAGCCCTGCCGATGACGAGCGACGGCCGCGAACTGAAGTTCATGTTCCTGCCGGAGGGGCACGACCCCGACACGCTGATTGCCGCCGAGGGCGCCGCGGCATTTGAGAGCCGCTTGAAGTCGGCGTTGCCGCTGTCGGAGTACCTGCTGCGGGAACTCGGCGCGCAGGTCGACCTGCGCCACGTCGACGGCCGCGCCAAACTCGCGGCGCTGGCGCGGCCGCTGTTCGCGCGCATGCCGGATGGCGTCTACCGCGAGCTGCTGGCGGATCGGCTGGCCGCCGAAATCCGCATGCCGGCGGCGAAGCTGAAGGACTTGTGGGTCGACGGCCCGGGTAAACGGGCAGCGGCCGGCGGCGCGGCGGCCGGCCGCGAAGTCCGCGGTCCGACCGAAGGCCGGCGCCGGCCGGCCAGCGCCGGCCGGGGAACCCTGCTGAGTCAAGCGATCGGTTTGGTTTTGCAGCACCCGGCCGCCGCCCGGTCGATCGCCGACCCCGGGGTGCTCGCAGGGGTGCAGCGGCCCGGCGCCGCGGTCCTCAAGGAACTGCTGGAGCACGCTGCCGCGGCCGATTCGCCGACCACCGCGGTGCTGCTGGAGCGTTGGCGCGAGCGCGCGGAATTTGCCCGCCTGACGGAGTTGGCGGCGCGGCCGCCGCTGGTGGCGACGACCGAGGCGGCCGCCAGCGAACTTCAAAAGGCGGTCGAAAAGCTGCTCGAAGAATTTGGAGCGGGTCGCAGAATGAACGAACTGCTGCAAAAGGCCGAAGAATTGGGCTTGAATATCGACGAAAAGACGGAATTAACGGCATTGCTGAAAGCCAAGAACCGGCCTTTGGGCAACTCCTGAGCGGCGCCGGCATCCGGGCGCGGACCTGCGCGCGTTTCTGGCTAGGGAATGGGCAAAAACGTATAATAGGCGGCTTCGCGTATTTTCCCCAACCTGAGACGAGGCGTGCACCTTGACCAAAAAAGCGCCACAAGGCACCGCGACCCAAATCGCTGATGAACGTCAATCGCAGCTCAAGCTGCTGATTGCGCGCGGCAAGGAACAGGGCTACCTCACGTACGTCGAAGTCAACGACCACTTGCCGAGCGAGATCGTCGATCCGGAACAGATCGAAGACATCGTCAACATGATCAACGACATGGGCATTCCGGTCTATGAGAAGGCGCCGGATGCCGAGTCCCTGTTGCTGACCGACGTCACCGCCGCGCCCGACGAAGAGGCGGTCGAGGAAGCGACCGCGGCGCTCGCGAATTTGGACGCCGAGTTCGGCCGCACCACCGACCCGGTGCGCATGTACATGCGCGAGATGGGCACCGTGGAGCTTCTGACCCGCGAAGGCGAGATCCGCATCGCCAAGCGCATCGAAGAGGGGCTCGAGGCGGTGAAGATCGCGCTCGGCAGCTACCCCGGCACTTACGATCTGCTGCTGAAGCAATACGAGTCGATCAAGGCCGGGCAGATGCGTCTGGTCGACGTGATTGTCGGTTTTGTCGACCCGAATGCGCCGGATGAAATCGCGCAGCCGCAGAATCCGAAGATGATGGCGCTGGAAGCCGACGACGCCGGCGAGGACGAGGAGGCCGACGGCGACGAGGACGAGGAAGCGATCGATACGGGTCCCGATCCCGAAGAGGCGGCCAAGCGCTTCGCCGCGATCGCCAAGATCCGCCACCAATACGTCAACGCGCTCGACAAACTCGGCTCGAAGGATCCGAAGGCGCTGAAGCTGCGCAAGAAAATTTGCGGCGAATTGATGGAGCTGAAGCTCTCGCCGAAAATGTTCGACCAGCTGATCGACCACCTGCGCCAGCACGTCACCGATGTGCGCTTGCTGGAACGGGAAATCATGTTCCTGTGCATCAAACAGGCAGGCATGCCGCGCAAGGACTTCATTTCCACGTTTCCGAAGAACGAAACCAGCACTCGGTGGCTCGACAAGCATATCAAGGCGAAGAAGCGCTACTCCACGCCGCTCGCCAAGTTCAAGGAAGAAATCGAGCGGCGCCAGAACAAGCTCAAGGAATTGGAAGGCTTGTTCCACCTGTTGATCAACGAAATCAAGGAAATCAACCGCGAAATGTCGATCGGCGAGGCAAAGGCGCGCCGCGCCAAGAAGGAGATGGTCGAGGCGAATTTGCGGCTGGTCATTTCGATAGCCAAGAAATACACGAACCGCGGCCTGCAATTCCTGGATCTCATCCAGGAGGGCAATATCGGGTTGATGAAGGCCGTCGATAAATTCGAGTACCGCCGCGGCTACAAATTCTCGACCTATGCGACCTGGTGGATCCGCCAGGCGATCACCCGGTCGATCGCCGATCAGGCGCGCACCATACGCATACCCGTGCACATGATCGAAACCATCAACAAACTCAACCGCATTTCGCGGCAGATGCTGCAGGAGATGGGCCGCGAGCCGACGCCTGAGGAGCTCGCGGTGCGCATGGAAATGCCCGAGGACAAGGTGCGCAAGGTGCTGAAGATCGCCAAAGAGCCGATTTCGATGGAAACTCCGATCGGCGACGACGAGGATTCGCACCTCGGCGATTTCATCGAAGACACGTCCGTCTCCTCGCCGATCGACTCGGCGACGACCGAGTCGTTGCGCGAGACGACGCATTCGGTTCTTGCGCAACTGACTCCGCGCGAGGCTAAAGTGCTGCGCATGCGGTTCGGGATCGATATGAACACGGACCACACGCTCGAAGAAGTCGGCAAGCAGTTCGACGTCACGCGCGAGCGGATCCGGCAGATAGAAGCCAAGGCCTTGCGCAAACTGCGCCACCCGAGCCGCAGTGAACAGCTGCGCAGCTTCCTGATGGACGACTAAGCCGCGCGGCGCCGCGCCGGCAGATCGAATGCGCCTGCGAGCAGCGTGTACGAATGCCGGCGCGCCGCCGGATCGAACGTCCAGGTATTGACGACGATCTCGTCCAGGTTCAGCCGCGAGGCCAAGGACTCGATGCGCCGCGCGACCTGCTCTGCGCCGCCGACCAGCGCATTCTCCCGCAGCCTTTCGATGATCGCCCGCTGCGCCTCGCTATACGGGTATGCACCGGCCGCCTGCGGCGAAATCAACGGTTCGCGCAGCCCCCTTTCGAAGCCGACGCGCCAGTGTTCGCGCGACGCGGCGAGATCCCTCGCCTCGGCCTCGGTATCGGCGGCGAGCGCCCAAACGCAGATCGTCGCGCGAGGCTGCGGATGCCTTTCGCTGGGTCTGTAATTGCGGCGATACAAGCCGAGCGCCTCGTCGACGCCGGCGCCGTCGCTGAAAAAATACGCGAACGCGTACGGCAAGCCGAGATGGGCGGCGAGTTGCGCGCCGTAGTCCGAGCTGCCGAGAATCCATATTTCCGGGCTCGACGGACCGCTGGGATGCGCGATGATCGCGTGATACGGGTGCGCCGCTGGCAGCGGCGCACCGCTTACCCAGCATTGCAACTCCTGTACCTGGCGGGGGAAATCCTCGGCGGCGTTCGCATGCGGGTTCAGGGCTTGCGAGGTCAGCCGGTCCGAGCCCGGCGCCCGGCCAACGCCCAAGTCGATGCGGCCCGGCGCCATGGCTTCGAGGACGCGGAACTGCTCGGCGACCTTCAGCGCCGCGTAATGCGGCAGCATCACGCCGGCGCTGCCGACGCGGATTTTCCGCGTGGTCGCCGCGATGGCGGCGATCAAGATCTCGGGCGCGGAGCCGACGATGCTAGCAGTGTTGTGATGCTCTGAAACCCAGAAGCGATGGTAGCCCAGGGCGTCGCAATGGCGCGCAAGCAGCAGCGATTCGCGTATCGCCACATCTTCGCCGCCGCCCGCCGAGGCCGGCGATTGATCGAGTACGGACAATTTCATGGCTGCGCCTGCAATGCCTTCGGCGCCGCATTGTAACCGCGGCGCGTGCCAGCGCGGCGTCTCGCGGCGCCGCGCACGAGGCCGCAGGCTGCAGCGGTTCGCCCGGCCGCTTCGCCGTCAGCTGCGCCCCGTAGGTACTTCTCCCTATTTTTTCCCAGCCGCAGCCTGGGTATTGTGCCAACTGAGGCCGAAATTCGCACGGCTGGCCGGGAGACTTGGGTCTTCGATGCGATCCCCGAGCGAGAGGATGAACGCGATGAGCTATTTGCGCCCTATTCGACAGCGACTATTCCTGCCGCAGTTGTGCGTGCTCGGCCTATGCGCGGGCGTGGCGGCGCCCGGCTGGGCGGTACCGAGCTTCGCGCGCCAGACCGGCATGGCCTGCGCGGCTTGTCACACCGTCTATCCGGAACTCACGCCGTTCGGCCGCGAGTTCAAGCTGAACGGCTACGTGCTCGACAACATAAAGCAAATCAACGGGATCACGCTGCAGGATCGCAGTACCTTGTCGCTGAATGCAGTGCCGCCGATCAGCATGATGCTGCAGGTATCGTATACCCATACCAGCACGGCGTTGCCGGACAGCGCCTTGACCGGCGCGCTCGCGAAGAACGGCGATCTGCTGTTTCCGCAGCAGGCGAGCCTGTTCTACGCCGGCAAGATCGCCGACAACCTCGGCGCCTTCGTGCAGCTGACCTACGACGGCGTCGGCGACAGCTTCGGCTTCGACAACACCGACATCCGCTATGCGCGCCACGTCAATCTCGGTGCGGCGGGCGCCAACAAGGACCTCGTGATCGGCATCACGCTCAACAACAGCCCGACGGTGCAGGACCCCTGGAACACGACCGCGGCCTGGGGATTCCCGTACTCCGGCAGCAGCGTCGCCCCCGGTCCGATCACCTCGACGAAGCTCGACAGCGGCGCCGGCGGGCTGGGTCAGACCGCAGCCGGCCTCGGAGTCTATGCCTGGTGGAACCACAGCCTGTACGCCGAGCTCACCTTGTATTCCGCGGCCGTGCGCGGCGGCGCGCATCCGCTCGACAGCACCCAGTCCGAGGTCATCCACGGCGTCTCGCCGTACTGGCGCCTCACCTATGAATATCGCTGGGATCGGAACTCCGTGTCCGTCGGCACCTACGGCATGGACGCGAGACTGCACCCCGGCCACGGCGCGCCATTGCAGGGACCGACCGATGAGTACCGGGACATCGCCGCCGACCTGCAATACCAGTTCATCGGCGAGAACCATCTGTTCACGTTGCTGTCGACCTACATCGACGAGAAGCAGACGCTCGACGCCAGCGTCGCGGACGGATACGCAGCCAACGACCGCAACACGCTGAAGACCTTCAAGCTCGTCGGCGAGTATTACTATCAGCGCATGATCGGCGGCGCCGTCGGCTTCTTCAACACCTCCGGTAGCCAGGATGCGATCATCTATGCCGCGGCGCCGGTCAGCGGCAGCGCCGCACACAGCCCCGACTCGCGCGGCGAGGTGCTGGAACTCGACTACCTGCCGTGGCTGAATACCAAGTTGCAGCTGCAGTACGTTCGCTTCGACAAGTTCAACGGCGGCACGACCAATTACGACGTCGGCGCGAGCCCCTATCCAGTCGGGACCGCAGGCTACGTCGCCGGACGCAACGCGTCCGACAACGACACGCTGTATGCGCTGGCGTGGTTGAATTTCTGACGCTGCACGGTCAACGGAAACGCGGGGTGAACGAGTTATGAACCGAAGAGCTGTTTTGTCACTGGCCCTGGTAGCCTGCGTCGCCTGCGCCGCGATCGCGCAGGCCGCGGACGTCGCGAGCCAGGAGAATCAGACCAAGCTCAAGGCGACCATCGACAATTGCTCGGTCTGCCACGGCCTCAACGGCCACAGCGTCTCGCCCACGTTCCCGAACCTGGCGGCGCAACAGCCGGTCTACATCGAGAACCAGCTGAACGCATTCAAGGGCGAGACGCGCGGCGATCCGGATGCGCAGGCCTACATGTGGGGCATGGCCTCGCAGCTCAGCGCCGAGACCATCGCCGAGCTCGCGCATTACTTTTCCTCGCAGCCGCCGCCGCCTGCGCAACCCGGCGACGCAAAGCTGATCGCGGAGGGCCGCGAGATCTTCACCAAAGGCATCTCCTCGGAGGGTGTTCCGCCGTGTGCGAGCTGCCACGGTCCGAACGCCGCCGGCCGGGGCATGTTCCCGCGCCTCGCCGGCCAGCACGCGCCGTACCTGATCAAGCAATTGCTGGTCATTCAGAGCGCGCTGCGGTCGGCACCGGTGATGCATGGCATCATCAAGGATCTGAACCGGGAGCAGATGCAGGCCGTGACGACTTACCTGGCGTCGCTGTGAGTCCGACCCGGCCGTGACCTAATGCCGCCGATCCCGCGCGCGCGGACGGCCGGTTTTTTTCGCCTCGCGGCGCCCTCGAGGGCGGCAAGCTGCCGGGCGGCGGCCCGGATTGGCGCACCGGGACAAGTAGACGACGCAAAATGATCAGCCGCCACTGTCGGCCTTGACCATACTGGATCACCCGGGGTCCGCGCACCGCGCGGCGCCGGAATTCTGGCGGTCAGGGGGAGTCACGATGGACGAGCAGCACGCAGAAAGCGGACGGGTCCGCCGGCCGAGCGGACGCGACGCCAAAAGGGCTTCGCGGGCGGCGCGCGCAGGCTCTTCGGTGCCGTACATCACCCGCAAAATCCCCTACTACGAGGTCCTCGACGAAGAGGCCCTGGTGACGCTCGAAGGCAATGCCGAGACGATACTCGAGGACGTCGGCATCGATTTTCGCGACGATCCGGAAGCGCTCGAGCTCTGGAAGGCCGCAGGCGCGGACGTTCGCGGCGAGCGGGTGCATTGCGCCCGCGGCATGTGCCGCTCCATCATCCAAAAGTCGGCGCCGCGCCAGTTCATTCAGCACGCGCGCAACGCCGCACGCAGCGTGACTATCGGCGGCAAGAACACCGTGTTCGCTCCGGCCTACGGCTCGCCTTTCGTGCGCAATCTCGACGAGGGCCGGCGTTACGCGCGCATCGAGGATTTCCGCAATTTCGTCAAACTCGCCTACCTGGCGAATTCGCTGCATCATTCGGGCGGCACGATTTGCGAGCCGGTCGATCTGCCGGTCAACAAGCGCCACTTGGATATGGTCTATAGCCATCTGAAGTACAGCGACAAGCCGTTCATGGGTTCGGTGACGGCGCCGGAACGCGCCGCCGATTCCATCGCGATGGCGAACATCGTCTTCGGCGAGGAATTGACCGACCCGCTGACCGGCCGGCCGAAGACGACGATCATCAACCTCATCAACGTCAACTCGCCGATGACTTACGACGCGACCATGCTCGGTGCGGCCAAGGTCTACGCGCGCGCGAACCAGGCGACGATCATCACGCCGTTCATACTCGCCGGCGCGATGTCGCCGGTCACGGTCGCCGGCACGGTCGCGCAAACCCTCGCCGAAGCGCTCGCCGGACTCGCTTTTGTGCAGCTCGTGAATCCCGGCGCGCCGGTCGTGCTCGGCAGCTTCGCCTCGTCGATCTCGATGCAATCCGGCGCGCCGACGTTCGGAACGCCGGAACCCGCCCTAGTGCTGTACGCGATGGCGGCGCTCGCTCGCCGCCTCGGCGTGCCGTTCCGTTCCGGCGGCAGCCTCTGCGCCTCGAAGATCCCCGACGCCCAGGCCGCGTTCGAATCGGCCAATACGCTGGTGCCCACTTGCCTCGCCGGCGTCAATTTCGTGCTGCATACCGCCGGCTGGCTGGAAGGCGGCCTCGCCATGGGCTACGAGAAGTTCGTCATGGACGCGGACCAAGCCGGCATGATGCATACCCTGCTCGCGGGCGTGGATTTGTCCGCGAACGGCCAGGCCCTCGAGGCGATACGCGAAGTCGGGCCGGGCAAGCATTTCCTGGGATGCGGGCACACGCAGGCGAATTTCGAGAACGCCTTCTATCGCTCGCCGCTCGCCGACAACAACAGTTACGAACAGTGGGACGCCGAAGGCGCCAAAGATATGGCGCAGAGGGCGAACGCGCTATGGAAAAAGCAGCTCGCCGAATATGTCGCGCCGCCGATGGATCCGGCGATCGACGAGGCGCTAAACGACTACATGGCGCGGCGCAAGGCGTCGTTCGCGGATTCCAACGTCTGACGGCCGCCCGACCAGGCGCGGCGCTCAAGCATCCTTGAGCTCGTCGGCGCGCCGCGGCCGGCGGCCGCGCGTCTCGCGTTGGCTGGTCGATTGCTTCGGCGCCGGCAAATCGACGACCCGGCGCAGATGCGCATAGGCCGCGGTTTTGTGGGGAATCGCCATCGCCTCGACGAAGTGCTGCTGGAAACGCGGCTCGATCGCGGTCTCCATCTTTTCGATGCGCCGCACCAGCTCTTCGATGACCCCGCGCGAACTCGCGTCGAGCAGCGCGACGCGGGCACCGGTTCCGGCGGCGTTGCCGGCCGAACCGACCTGTCGCAGGTCGCAATCGGGAATCATGCCGAGGATCGCCGCGTATTTCACGTCGATATGGCTGCCGAAGGCGCCGGCCAGGCGTATGCGGTCGACGTGGTCGATGCCGAGCCGCTCCATCAACAGCGCGATGCCGGCGTAGAGCGCCGCCTTCGCCAACTGAATCGCCCTGACGTCCGTCTGCGTGATTTTGAGCTCGACCGCGCCGCGGTGAAGCAGGTACGCGAAAGTTCTGCCGCTCGCGACGACACGCGCCGACCTCGCGCCCAGCCGGCCGTCGACGACACCGTCCTGGTTGATGATGCCGGCGAGGTACATTTCGGCGATCGCCTCGATGATTCCGGATCCGCAGACGCCGGTGATGCCGATCGCGGCGGTCGCCGCCGCGAAGCCGTCATCGTCGGACCATAGATCGCTGCCGATGACCTTGAAGCGCGGCTCCAAAGTATCGCGGTCGATGCGTATGCGCTCTATGGCGCCGGGCGCCGCGCGCTGGCCGCAGCTGATTTGCGCGCCTTCGAACGCAGGTCCAGTGGGGCTGGAACAGGCGACCAGGCGTTTGCGATTGCCGAGCACGATCTCCGCGTTGGTGCCGACATCGACGAGCAGCGTCATCGCATCGGCCAAATCGGGCCGCTCGGCGAGCACCATGCCGGCGGCGTCGGCACCGACGTGCCCGGCGATGCACGGCAGCACATAGACGCGCGCGTTGCGATTCAGTTTGAAATCGATCGCCTCCGCTTGCAGCGTCACGGAATAATCGGTGGCAAGCGCGAACGGCGCGCCTCCGAGCTCCAGCGGATCGATGCCGAGCAGCAAGTGATGCATGATCGGATTGCCGACGAGCGTTGCCTCGAGTATGTCCTCGGGCGAGATGCCGGCGCTGCGCGCGACGTCCGCCGCCAGGCCGGAAAGAGCCGTGCGCACCGCCTCGGTCATCAGCGCCGCGCCGCCCGGATTCATCATCGAGTATGAGACCCGGCTCATCAGGTCTTCGCCGAAGCGGATTTGCGGATTCATTAGGCCCGCGCTCGCGACCACGTCGCCGCTCTGCAGATCGCACAGGTGGGCGGCGATCGTCGTCGAACCCACGTCGACCGCGAGACCGAACGCCCTATCGTGCAATCCGGGCCAAACGCCTATGATTTGCTTGCCGGCGTGCACCGCCACCGTGACCGCCCATGCGCCGGCACGCAGCGCCGGCTGCAGCGTCTGCAACACCGACAGATCGCAGCTCAAATCGCATAATTCCCATTCTATTTCTAGCGCATCGTAGAGCCTGCGCAAGTCCCCGGACGGATCGTGCATGTCCGGCTGCTTCACTTGCACGTAGTACAGGCGCACGACCGGATCGAGTTCGATCGCGCGTACCTCGGCTTCCTTGCGCACCACCTGCCGATGCACCTGGCTGCTCGCCGGCACGTCGATGACGACGTCCGCCTGCAGGAGCGCGGCGCAAGACAGCCGCCGGCCGCAGGCCAAGGGCACGCGCTTGGAGTAACGCTGTTCCGTCTCGCTGAACGGCGAAAGACTCGCCCGCGACGAACTCAGTCCGTGCTTGGCGAATTCGCCTTCGGCGACCAGGATCTGGCAGCGGCCGCACAGTCCGCGCCCGCCGCATACCGAGTCGATGTCCACGCCGAGCGCTCTGGCGGCCTGCAGAATCGGCGTGCCGACGGCAAATCGACCGCGTTTGCCGGAAGGCGTGAAAACGACGAGCGGATCTATGCGGCTATTCGACACCGAATGCCCCTCAGGCCGGGCGCCGGCGATGGCCGCCCTCGCGCCGGCCGCGGCCCGCCTCCCCGGCGGCGCCGCTGCCGGGCGGCGGCGCGTCGCGGAATCTGCGGATCCAGCGCGCGCAATCCGGGTCGTGGCCCTGCATGACGTCGGCGCCCATGCAGGCGCGCACCACCTCGACATGCAGCGGATTGGTGATCGCAGAGGTGAGCCCGGCGCCGATCGCCATCGTCAGGAACGCACTGTTGATGCCGTCGCGATTCGGCAGACCGAAACTGATGTTCGACGCCCCGCAGGAGGTGTTCACCTTGAGTTCGGTGCGCAGCCGATGCACGAGGCGCATGACCTGGACGCCCGCGCGGTTGATCGCGCCGATCGGCATCACCAGCGGGTCGACGACGACGTCCGCGCGCGCAATGCCGTGATCCATCGCCCGCTCGACGATCTTCTTGGCGACCGCAAAGCGCACGTCCGGGTCCTCGGAAATTCCGGTCTCATCGTTGGAGATGGCGATCACCGCGGCGCCGTACTTCTTGACCAGCGGCAAAACGGCCTCGAGCCGCTCGTCCTCGCCGGTCACGGAGTTGACCAGCGCCTTGCCCTTGTAGACGGCGAGGCCCGCCTGCAGCGCGGCGACGATGGATGAATCGATCGCGAGCGGCAGGTCGGTGATCGACTGCACGAGCTGCACCGCGCGGGCGAGAATCGCCGGCTCATCGGCGAGCGGTATGCCGGCGTTGACGTCGAGCATATGCGCTCCCGCCTCGACCTGCGCACGCGCGTCCGCCTCTACCCGGCTGAAGTCACCGGCCGCCATTTCGGCAGCGAGGACCTTCCGACCCGTCGGATTGATGCGCTCGCCGATGATGACAAACGGCCGCTCGAAGCCGATGACGACTTCCCTGGTGGCGGAACTCACTACGGTATCGGTCATGATGTAATCCTGTGATTTGCGCGGGCCGCGTCCCGCCCGGGATGCCAGGGAACCCGGCCACCGAGGACGCCGGAGCGGTCGATGATCTCGGCGACCGACTCTTCCTGTCGGTAGGCCATCACGTGCACGCCGCTCACGCCTGGGATCTCGCGAATCGCCTGTATGAGTTCGACGCAGATGTTGCGCCCTTCGAGCGCCTGATCCTTGGCGCCGGCGAGGCGCGCGACCAGTGCGTCGGGAACGTGCATTCCGGGGACGTTATTGCGCATCCAATCTGCCGCCTTGGCGGACCGCAAAGGTCCGACGCCCGCGAGGATGAAGACCTTGCCTGCGAGCCCGAGAGCGCCCACTTGTTCCATGAACGCGCCGAGCAGCGGCAGATCGTAGCAGTATTGGGTTTGAATGAACTGCGCGCCGGCCGCGACTTTTTTCGCCAGCCGCAGCGCGCGCCACTCAAGCGGCAGCGCCGATGGATTCTCGGCGGCGCCGAGGAACACGCGCGGCGCGAACGTGATCTTTCGGCCGCTCTGGAAACGATGCTCGTCGCGCAGGGCGCGCGCGACGCCGAGCAAGGAAACGCAGTCGAGATCGAACACCGGCTTCGCCTGCGGGTGATCCCCCGCCTGCACGCCGTCGCCGGTCAGGCAGAGCATGTTGCAGACGCCCATCGCCGCGCCGCCGAGGATATCGCCCTGAATCGCGATGCGATTCTTGTCGCGGCAGGAGATCTGCATGACCGGCGCGTAGCCGACGCGCGTCAACAATGCGCAAACGGCGAGGCTCGACATATGGCAATTGGCGCCGCTGCCGTCGGTCGCATTGATCGCATCGACGTAGCCGTCGAAAACACGGGCGCGCACGTACACTTCGTCCGGATCGGCCGAGTCCGGCGGCGCGAGTTCCGTCGTGACCGCGAACGAACCGGCGCGCAGAATGCGCTCCAGGCGCCCGGGAGAGGTATGGCCAGGCAATATCGGCAGCGGATAACCAGGTACCGGTTCATCGTCGAGGTTCATGGCGCGAGGCCCTTCTCGCGCACCACCCGCAGCCACGACGAGCGTCCCTGTTGACGCTGGTCGACGGCGAACTGCGCCTCGCTCATGGCCGCGACGCCGCCGTCGATGCGTTGGCTGCCCCGATAGGCTTCCACCCAAACGCATTTCATCTCCGGTTTGACTTCGCAATGGCCGTTGGCGCGCACCCCGCCGCACGGACCATTGCGCAAGGTCTTCGGACAATTCATCGGGCACGACATGCCGGTCGAACTCAGCACGCATTGACCGCACATGCGGCAGTCGAACAACAGGCCCTTGACGCTCCTCTCCACGAAGGCCACCGGCCGCTCGATGCGTTCGTAGCCGATCGCCGCGAACACGCGCCGCAAGCGCAGCAGCAACGCCTCGAAGCCGCGGTAGAACGCGTTCAGGCCGCGCGCGTGGCGCACGGACCACTGGCGCAGGGCGTACATCAGGATCCCTCGGAAGCCGACCCCGCGGCCGCATCGCCCGCGCCGCTGTCCGCCTCGAGACCCTTGGCGCGGATCAACCGCTGCAGATCTTCATCGCTATAGCGCGCCTCGAGGCGCGCCGCTTCGGCGGCGGCCTCCGCCTGCAGGTCATCGCCGCAGGGACGCGCCGCGCCGCGCCGCCAGTCGGCGAGATACGCATCGGAGCTGCCTTTGCCGGCGCGCATCGCCGCGCGATCGACGGCCTCTTGAAAGCGCGCCGACAGCTGCACTTTGGCGGATTCGCGGCCGCGCTTGACGACGACCTGCGCCGGAATGTCGCGCCAGAGAATGAGGGTCAAGGAACCCACGCGGGCGCCTCGTCGTTGCGCCGGACCGCGGCCGCAAGGCTCGTCGCCAGCGTGCCGTAGCCCGTCCGCCGATATTCGAAATCCAGGCCCATGCGCAGCGCGATGGCCCGCGCGCGCTCCTCGCCGTCGGCGGCCGGCGCTTGCGCGAGATATACGAGCTTGCGGTAGTGGCCAAAATAAGTCGGAAACAATTCCGGATGCCGGTCGAGGCCAAGGCCCTCGATCACCAAGCGCTCAAAATGGCGCAACAGAAAGTCGGTGAGATAGAAGCTGCCGATCTCGGCTTCGGCAAGCCGAGTGAACACCGCGCTGGTCGCGTAGAACTCGTAGCAATGGGCGCCAGGAATGCGCTCCGCACCCTCTTCGCGCAGCACCTCGTCGAGCTTGCCGCCGGTGCCGCAATCGCCGTAGGCGACGAAGATCGACCGATACCGTTGCCGCGAGGCGCGGATCAGGTCGCGTACCGCGGCCGGGATCTGCTGCGGCCGGTTGTGCAATTCCGCCGGTAGACAGCGCACGTCGATTTCGGTCCAGCGGTTGGCCTCGCGCAGCGCCGCGACCTCGCGCGCCAACGCGCCGCAGGCGATGATCAGCAGGCCCTGCCCGTTCGGCGCCATGTCAGTCATCCGCCGTCAGCGCGCCGCCGCGCCGGCGCGGCGCGCCGCGATCAATCCCTTCGCGGTCTCGACCGCTATCGCGGCGTCGCGGCAATAGGCGTCGGCGCCGACCGCTTTGCCGAATTCTTCGTTCAGCGGCGCGCCGCCCACGAGAACGATGTAGTCGTTGCGGATGCCGCGTTCCTTCAGCGTATCGATGACGACCTTCATGTACGGCATCGTTGTCGTCAGCAGCGCGGACATGCCGAGGATATCCGGCTTATGCTTTTCCAGCGCATCCAGATATTTTTCCACTGCGTTGTTGATGCCGAGGTCGATCACCTCGAAGCCGGCGCCTTCCAACATCATCGACACCAGGTTCTTGCCGATGTCGTGGATATCGCCTTTAACCGTGCCGATGACGATCTTGCCGATGGGCTCGACGCCGGTCTCCGCCAACAGCGGCCGCAGGATCTCCATGCCGCCTTTCATCGAATTGGCGGCGAGCAGCACTTCCGGCACGAACAGGATGCCGTCGCGAAAATCGATGCCGACGATGCGCATGCCCTCGACGAGCGCGTCGTTGAGAACCCGCTCGGCGCTCCAGCCGCGCTGCAAAAAAATGTGCGTCGCCTCTTCGACTTCGGCTTTCAATCCGTTATACAGGTCGTCATGAACCTGCTCGGTCAATTCCTCGTCGTTGAGCGACGCCAGGTCGAAATCACCTTCAGTCTGCTCGGACATGCGCGCTCTCCAACGGATTTTCCCGGCCAGCGGCGCAGCTTACGCGCCTCATGCAGCCCTCACATGGTAAGTGGCACAGGGGTGCGAAACTTAACCCATCGCGACGGCCACGGGCCCAGAAGCGACAGGCGCCGGCGCATCGGTCGCCATTTTGCGTGTTATTGTCGCATTCAGGTAAACCCAATGGAAGAAATCGCCATGGGGCAAGACAACGGCCGGGAAGCTAGAATCGAACCTGATCCCCGAAATGGTGCGACGCGGCCCACCGATCAAGCCCAACATGCGGTTCGAACCCATTAATTTTCGCGCGGCGGCGGCGCTGCGGCGGGTTGCCCATCTGGCGCGGCCGTCCGTGCAGTTCTTGACCCGCCTGAAACTCGCGGTGCTCGGCCACGAGGAATTGACCGCCATCGTTTTCTGGGCCGCGCTGGTCGGCATCCTCGGAGCCTTCGCCAGCGTGCTGTTCCGCGAGGGGATCCACTTGTTTCAATGGCTGCTGACGGGCGAATACGGCAGCCTGGAGCAGGTCGCGAGCGATCGCGTCGGAATTCGTCGGGCGCTCGTGCCCATGGTCGGCGGCCTCGCGGCCGGCTTGCTTCTGCAGTACGGCAGCAAGTTCTTCGCCGCGAAGCGCAGCGTCGACTACATGGAAGCGGTCGTCGTCGGCGACGGCGTCATCGCCGCCCGTCCGACGTTGTTGCGCAGCATCTCCTCGCTGCTGTCGATCGCCTCCGGCGGCTCGATCGGACGCGAGGGTCCGATGGTGCAACTGTCGGCACTGATCGGCTCGAAGGTCGGCCTGTTCAACCGCGCGCCTCTGCCGCGCCGGCGCCTGCTGGTCGCCTGCGGCGCGGCGGCGGGCATTGCCTCGGCCTACAACGCGCCCATTGCCGGCGCTCTGTTCGTCGCCGAGATCGTCATGGGCTCGTACGCGATGGAGAGCTTCGGCCCGCTGCTGGTCGCGTCGGTCAGCGCCGACGCGACGATTCATCGGCTGCTCGGCTACGGTCCGGTGTTCCAAATTCCGCAGTTTCATTTCGGCGACAACTGGGAACTGATTTTGTACGCCATGCTCGGCGTCCTGCTCGGCCATTTGGCGCCGCCGTTCATCGCGCTGCTCGAGTGGAGCAAGGCGCGCTTCGCCGCGCTGCGCTGCCCTCTGTTCCTCAAGCTCGGCCTCGGCGGCCTGATCGTCGGCATCGTCTCGCTGCGTTTCCCCCAGGTCTGGGGAAACGGCTACGGCATCGTCAATTCGATCATGCACAACCGCCTGGCCGGCAGCTTGCTGTTCGCCGTGCTGCTCGCCAAGGTGTTCAGCACCGCCTCGACGGTCGGCTCCGGCGCGGTCGGCGGCGTATTCACGCCGACGCTGTTCATCGGCTCGGCGGTCGGCGCGCTGGTCGGCGATGCGCTGCACATGGTCCTGCCGCAGGTCGTCTCCGAACCCGGCGCCTTTGCGGTCGTCGGCATGGGCGGCTTTCTCGCCGCGACGACGCATGCACCGCTGACTTCCGTGCTGATGATCTTCGAAATGACGCTCGATCACCAGGTCGTGTTGCCGCTGATCCTGGCGTGCGTGACCGCCCATTACGCGGCGAAGGTCTATCGAGGCGGCGCCTCGATCTATCGCGATTCGCTCGAACCGGCCGCCAGCGAGGGATCGATCGCCGAATGGGGAACGCGCTGCGTCGGCGACTTGATCAAACCGGCCGCGGCCGTCGTCGCCGACACGGAATCCGTAGGCGCAATGCTCGAGACCTTGCCGCGGCGAGGCGTGCGCCGGGTATATCTGGTCAACAAGGATCAAGAGCTCGTCGCTTCGCTCGATCCCGGCGCCGTTCGCGCGCGCCTCAAGAGCGGCGATCTGCGTCCGGGAACGCCGGTAATCGACGTCTCGACGCCCGCCAAGACCACGCTGACGCCCGAGCAGAACCTGACCGCCGGACTCGAAGTCTTTTTGCGCGAAAAGGTCACCGTGCTGCCGGTTACCGCGGGCCAGTGGCGCACGACCTTGCTCGGCGAAGTTTCGCGGCACGATTTGCTGCTCGCGCTGCAAGACCGGATGGCCGGCAAATTGTAGCCGCGAACGGCGGTCCGTGTAATCATCGCCCGCCTGGCGAAGCGGCAACTTTCCGGAGGAACACTTGGCCGACGGACCGAACCTGTTGATCCTGATGGCGGACCAATTGACGCCGGGCGCGCTCGGCGCATACGGCAATCGCACCGTCAAGGCGCCGCACATCGATGCGCTCGCCGCGGCGGGCGTCGTCTTCGATTCGTTCTACTGCAACAGCCCGCTGTGCGCGCCGTCGCGATTTTCCTTTCTTTCCGGCCGGCTGCCGTCGAAGATAGGCGCATACGACAATGCCGCGGAATTCGCCGCCGACATCCCCACTTTCGCGCACTACCTGCGCCGCGCCGGCTATCGGACGGTGCTCTCCGGCAAGATGCATTTCTGCGGGGCCGATCAACTGCACGGCTTCGAGGAGCGGCTGACGACCGACATCTATCCGGCGGACTTCGGTTGGACCCCGGACTGGACGCGGTTCGCCGAGCGGCCGAGTTGGTATCACACGATGGATTCCGTGACCCAGGCCGGCCCCTGCACGCGCACCAACCAGATCGACTTCGACGATGAAGTGGTCTTCAGCGCGCGCCGCAAGCTCTTCGACATCGCGCGCGGCAACGATCCGCGCCCGTTCTGCATGGTCGTCTCGATGACCCATCCGCACGATCCCTACGTGATTCCGCAGGCGTACTGGGACCGCTACGCGGATGTCGATATCGACATGCCGCGCACCCGTCTCGAGGTCGGGCAGCTCGACCCGCATTCGCGCCGCCTGCGGCACGTCTGCGGTCTCGACCTGCAAGCGGTGACCGACGCCGAGGTGCGCGCCGCGCGGCGCGCGTACTACGGCGCGGTTTCCTACGTCGACGATCAGGTCGGCGCGATGCTGCAGGCACTCGCCGACGCGCGCTTCGCCGCGCAGACGATCGTTCTGCTGCTCGCCGACCACGGCGACATGCGGGGCGAACGCGGCCTTTGGTACAAGATGAATTTCTTCGAGCCCGCGTGCCGCATTCCGTTGATCGTGCACGCACCCGGGCGATACCCCGCGGCGCGCATAGCGGCGTCGGCCTCGCTCGTCGACCTGCTGCCGACACTGTGCGATCTCGGCGGCGCCGCAGGCGCCTATGCGACGCCGCTGTGCGGGGTGAGCCTCGCGCCGCTGCTCGCGGGCGGCGCGGCCGCCGACGAAGTATTCGGCGAATACCTCGCCGAGGGCGCGATCGCGCCGCTCGTCATGATCCGGCGGGGCCGGCTCAAGTTCGTGCATTCGCCCGTCGACCCCGATCAGCTTTACGATTTGATCGACGACCCCCTGGAGCTTCGCAACCTGGCGGGGGCGGCAGCGCATGGCGCCGAAGTACGCGCGTTTCGCGGCGAGATCGCCGCGCGCTGGGATCTTGCCGCCGTGCATGAAGCGGTGCTCGCGAGTCAACGGCGGCGGCGCCTGGTCGACGCGGCGCTGCGCACCGGCCGGTATCATCCCTGGGACTATCAACCACAGCGCGACGCCGCCAAGCTCTACATTCGCAACGACCAGGACCTCAACGATCTGGAGGCAATGGCGCGCTTCCCGCGGCCGGGCGCCTGAGGACCTCAGCGAGTGCAGCCAGCGCCGGATCCAGCCGCCGTGTCCCGAGATCGCTCCTCGATGCGGCCCGCCGCCGAACTCTCGATCGTCGTGCCGACGTTCAACGAGCGGCAGAATGTCGAGGCGCTCATCGAGGGCCTGCGCACCTGTCTCGGCGGGATCCGCTGGGAAGTGATTTTCGTCGACGACAATTCGCCGGACGGCACCGCCGACGTGGTGCGCAAACTGGCCGCGTGCGACCTGCGCATCCGCTGCCTGCAGAGATACGGCCGCCGCGGCCTGTCGTCGGCCTGCGTCGAGGGCATGTTGTCGAGTTCGGCGCCGTACCTTGCCGTGATCGACGCCGATTTGCAGCACGACGAGCGGCTGCTGCCGCAGATGCTGTATGAACTGCAGCACACCTCGGCCGAGATAGTCGTCGGCAGCCGTTATGCGCCCGGCGGCGATATCGGCGATTGGGATGCGGCGCGAGCCCGCATCAGCAGGCTCGGCGTGCGTTTGAGCCGCATATTGGTTCCCGCGGAACTCACCGATCCGATGAGCGGCTTTTTCATGATGCGCCGGCAGGTTTTCGAGCGCTGCGTACAAAGGCTCTCGGCGATCGGCTTCAAATTGCTCGCCGATATGTTCGCCTCGTCGCCGCAGCCGCTGCGCTTCAAGGAACTCGCCTACCGTTTCAGGGCGCGCAATGCCGGCGAGAGCAAGCTCGACTCGGTGACCGCCTGGGACTACGCGATGCTGTTGCTCGACAAATTGATCGGCCATCTCGTGCCGGTTCGCTTCGTCGCCTTCTCGATCGTCGGCGCCTTTGGCATCGCCGTGCATTTCGCGGTGTTGACGCCGCTGTTGCGCATCGAGGATGCGCCGTTCATCGACGCGCAGGCGATCGCGACCTTCTGCGCGATGACGTTCAACTTCGCCTTGAACAACGTGCTGACTTATCGCGACGCCAGACTGCGCGGCTGGCGGTGGCTGCGCGGCTGGTTCTTCTTCATTCTCGCCTGCAGCGTCGGCGGCTTCATGAACGTCGCGGTCGCCTCGTTCGTCTATGCGTCCTACGGTACCTGGATTCTCGGCGCGCTGGCCGGCATTCTGGTCGGCGCGGTATGGAATTATGCGGTGACGAAGTTTTTCACCTGGCACCGCTCCGGCACGTAGCGATCGCCGCTACCGGTCCCCGGCGCCGAGATAGCCGCGGGCCACCCGGTAATAATATTCGCGTATCAAATGGCCGCCGCGCATCAACTCTCCGCGCTCGATCGGTCCCAGGGTCTCGACGTCGGCTTTGACGGCCCTGGCATGCAGGCTGTTCTCATCCAATGACACGAGCAGCAGCGTCCGGCCGCGCTGCCGCTTTGCGGGAAACCAATTTTCGTACATCAAGCCGGCGCCGCCAAAGAGGTGCGCGCTCGAAGTATCCTTGACCGCAGCCGCCTGATTCGGCGCATAAAACGCGAGTTCGCTGGCGATGCCGTAACGGTCCATGCCGACGACCAGGGGCAGGGCGCCGAACTTGAGCCGGCAGTCTTGCGCCGCGCGATCGATGCGGCGGCCCAATTGCCGCCAGCCGACGGGCAGCAGCTCGATGTGTTCGCTGTAGCCCAAGCCGGGAATGCCGTAGGCCAGATGATATAGACCGGCCGCGTACAGCAGGCACAGCGCGGCGATCGTCGGTGCGCAAGTGGCGCGCAGCCACGCGCGCCATCCGCCGATCGAATCCCGGCCGATGATCACGATTTCCGACGCGATCAGTGGCAGCGCGGCAACCCACGGCGCGCCGCTCCAATCCAATTTCACTTCGCGCCTGAGACTGAAAGCGGCGAACACGGCGAGCGGCACCCACACGGCGGTGCGCAGCAGACGCAGGCCGTGGCGTGTCGGCGCCGGCCCGGCGCCCGACTCCCTGCCACGCCTCGTGAGCGCACTCAGGGCGACTAGAAATCCGCTCGGCGTGAGCAGCACGATCGCGCCGCCGAGGAGTTTGTGAAACGCGAATTGCGGCTTTGCCGCGAGCCGGCGCGACGTCTGGAATGCGAACGAGACCCAATGGTGCTCTGCGTTCCAAACGATCACCGGCGAGAAGATCGCAAATGCGAGCAACGCCGCAGCGTACGGCTGCCAGCGCGCGAGCCACGGCCGCGAGCGCCGATCCACGATCATGTGGATCAGCGCCGCCAAGCCCAGCAGGCCGATCGTGTATTTCGACAACATCCCGAGGCCGAGGCAGATTCCCGCCCACCACCAGGCCCCACGGTCGCCGGCCGCCAGGGCGCGTTCCAAGAAATACAAGGAGGCGGCCCAAGCGGCCGTGAGCGGCGCGTCCGGCGTCAACAGCATGCCTGACGAGAAAAAGAACGGCAGTATCTGGCTGCAGGCGAGCGCGAGCAGCGCGCTTGCCTCGCCGCACAGATCGCGGGTCAGCCGGTAGATGAAATACCCGGTGACGGCGCCGCAGACAACGGCGCCGATTCTTACGCCGAATTGGTCGCTGCCGAAAAGGGCCGTACCGCAGCGGATCAGCCAGGCTACCATCGGCGGGTGGTCGAGATAGCCTATGGCCAAATGGCGCGAATAGTTCCAGTAATAGGTCTCTTCGGGCAGCAGTTGCACGTGCGCCGCGAAGTACAGGCGCAATGCCAATGAATAGACGACGACCGCAATGGCGAGCACGCGCCATGCCTGATCGCCGCTGATCCGCCAATTGCGCACACCGCACCCCCGCCGCACCGCCGCTTGGCACAGTGTAGCGGATCGGATTCGGCAAGCGGCTCGAGCCGCCATGGCGCGCCGCGCTTCACAAAACGCTGCCGCGTCCGCGACAATGAGGCCGGTCGGGAGAGGATCGATGCGGACTTTGAAACTGTGCCTGGTTGGCCTCGTCATGCTCGGCGGCTGTACCGGCGCGCCGCGCCGCGCCGCGCCGCCGACGGTGCTGAATGGAGCCGCGCCGGACGGCTTCCCTCGCAGCGTGCGCTTGGTCACGACCGATCTCGCCGCGTTCGCGAGCCGGGCGCCGCGCTTTTTTGCGCGCATCCGCAAGGCGGCGCACGGCGGAAACATCGACATTCTGGCGCTATCCGGCGGCGGTTCCGAGGGCGCCTACGGCGCGGGGGCGCTCGTCGGCCTCGCACGGGCCCATGTCCGGCCGCAATTCGAACTGGTCACCGGCGTCAGCGCCGGCGCGCTGATCGCGCCCTTTGCATTTCTGGGGCCGAGCTGGGACCCCGAGCTCGAAGCGGCATTCACCGCCGACCACAGCCGCCTGATCGGCCGCTCGCCGCTCTGGCGCTTGCTCGCCCAGCTGCTGTTCCCACTGGGAGGCGACCGGCGCAACCCGCTGTTCAAAATGGTCGATCGCTACGTCACGCCGCAATTGCTCGCGGCGGTCGCGCGGCAGACGGCCACGGGCCGCCAGCTGGTCATCGCGACGACCGACCTCGATACCGAAGAGACCGTGCTCTGGAATATGGGCGTGATCGCGCTGCACGGCGGCGAGGCGGCCCGCGAGCTGTTTCGCGACGTGCTGGTCGCCTCGGCGAGCGTGCCCGGCGTGTTTCCGCCGATCCTGATCCATGTGCGGGAAGGCGATAAAAAATACGATGAACTGCATGTCGACGGCAGCGTCACGACCTCGGTATTCACCTTTCCGCTGGTCGCGGGATTGAGTCCGCAGGACCTGCCGCCGCTGTACGGAGGCAGGCTCTACATGATCGTCAACAGCCAGTTGGCGCGCCTGCCGAGCGCGACGCCCATCAACACCTTCGCCGTGCTGGCGCGCAGCTTCTCCGCCGGCATGACCTACAAGACCCGCGAATCGATCATCGATACCGTCAATCTCACGAACCGGCTCGGCATGCAATTTCGCCTCACGGAAATTCCGGCGGATTTCCCGGGCGCGAGCGTCGTCAATTTCGATCCGCGCTTCATGCGCAAGCTTTTCGCCTATGGTGAACGCTGCGCGCAACTGGGGCTTCTGTGGATCACGCCGCAGCAAGCGATCAAGCGCAATATGAGTGCATCTCCCGCGGCGGCGAGCCCCACCGCATGTCCGGGCGCGACCGCGCAGATGGTGCCTTGAGCGGGGCATCCACGGCGGCGGCGGTGCGCACGTGGTGGGTGGTGGGCCCGGTCGGACTCGAACCGACGACCAAGGGATTCACTCGATCCCGCCGTTTCCGGTGGGAGTGGACTATCTCTTCACCCGTGTAGGGTGCGGGACGCTCTAGCCTGTCATTAAGCGCAACTCAAAGCGCTCAGGTAGTCTCTGCACCTTCCGGCGGTGTACCGCCGGCTTGGCTCAGGGTTGCCATCAGCCGCACTGTTAAGGTTTCCCTGAATTCATCCCGTCCACTTCGCACCTTGCGATGCGAAGGCACCATTCATTGATGAGTCCCCTGCTCTAACCAACTGAGCTACAGGCCCGACGCGTCTAGTCTATCAAGTTCCGCGGCGTGCGGCCCAAAAGGCATTTTCCGCGGCGCGCGCCTGCGGCTTCGCGGTAGAGTATCGGCCATGACCCCGAGGAAAAACGCGCCGGATCTGTGGGGCCACCCGCGGCAGCTGTGGATGCTGCTCGGCGTCACGGTCGGCCTGAACTTCGCGTTCTACGGTTTCCGCGCCTTTCTTGCGCCGTATATTGCGCAAACGTTTTTTGCGGGGCTTGCGGCCGGCGAGTCGATGCGCCACGCCGACCGCCTGGTCAGCGGCATCGGCGCCCTGCTGTACGCGACGCCCATCATCGGCGGCTACGTCGCCGACAACATCCTCGGCGAGGTGCGCGCCTTGCTGGCGGCCCTTTGGCTCGGCGCACTGGCGACGGCGCTGATGGTCTGGCCCGGCCTGCTCTGCTTCGAACTCGCGATGGCGCTCTACGTGCTGTCCGCCGGACTCAGCATTCCGCTCACGGTGCTGATCGGCCGCAATTACCCGGGCGACGATCCGCGGCGCGATGCGGGCTATACGCTCTTTTACCTCGCGATCAACTTCGGCGCGTTCGTTGCGCCGTTCATCTGCGCCGCATGGATCGGTCACCGCTACGGCTACCGCTACGGCTTCCTCGCGGCGAGCGCCGGCATGGCGCTCGCCGCTCTGCTGCTGCAGCGGCGCGGTTCGCGCTTGCACGCGGTGGTGCCGTCGGGCCCGCACCTGCGGCGGCGGGGGGCGATGATCAAGGTGCTGCTCGTGATGCTCGTGGCCCTGTATCCCACCGCGCTATTGCTCGGACACCCGCACGTTCTCGACGTCATGATGTATGCCTTGATGGGATTGCTCGTGACGTATTTCGTCGCGAGCGGCGTGCGCCGGCGCGATCGCGTGCAGGCGCAGCGATATGCGGCCATGCTGCTGCTGTTCGCCGCCAATATCGCCTTCTGGGCCTTGAGCCTACAAGGCGTGAGTTCACTGAATTTCTTCGCCCGCGACTATGTCAGCGCGCCGTTCGATTTCACTCTGTTCCAGTCCTTCAATCCTTTGTACATCCTGGTGCTCGCGCCGCTGCTCGCGCTGCTGTGGCCGTGGCTCGATGCGCGCCGCATCAATCCATCCACGCCGCGTAAATTCGGCATCGGCCTGCTGCTCGTGGCCCTGAGCTACGGAGTCACGGCCTACGGCATTCATCACTGGACGGGCGCCGGCGGGCGCGTCGGCTGGTGGCTCCTCGCGCTCTGCTACCTGCTGCAGACGGTCGGCGAGCTGGCGCTGTCGCCGATCGGCTATGCGATGGTGACGCGGCTCGCCGCGCCGGAGGAGGCGTCGCTCGCGATGGGCGGCTGGTTCTTCGGCGTCGCCATCGCCTACGACCTGGCCGGGCAAATCGCGGCGCTCACCACCACCAGCGCGATCCCCGGCATCGCCGGCTACGCGCACGTCTATGACACCCTGTTTTTGATGGGATTGGCCGCGGCAGCGGTGTATCTGCTGGCGGCACCGTGGATTGCGCGGCTGATGCACGGCGCGCGCTGAGGCCCCGGCGCGGCCGGCCGCGTAGGCTGCGGCCGGCGCCGCTCGCGCCCCGGGCGACGATGCGAATCGGGGCGTGCGCCGGACTCAAGCGGCGGTGAGCCGGCCCGCCTGGTAGTCGCGGATCGCCTGATCGATTTCGTCGCGGGTGTTCATCACGAAGGGGCCGTACTGCACGATCGGCTCGCCGAGCGGCCGGGCGGCCAGGAGAATCAAGCGCGCGCCGTCGGCGCCGGCCGTCACATCTATCGACTCGCCGTCGGCGCCGAGGATGCCCGCGGCCCGCGTCGGCAAGGGCCGCGCCGCGCCGCCCTCGCCGACCGACACCGTGCCCTCGTAAGGGTATAGGAAGGCGTTGTGGCCGGCGGTCAAAGGATGCGTGAAGCGCCCGCCGGCCGGCAGGCTGACGTCCAGGTACAGAGGATCGGTGGACAGTCTTGCGACGGCGCCGTTGATCGGACCGTCGATGCGCAGGCCGTCGACCAGTGCGCTGCCGGCGATGACCTTGACGGCGCCGCCGCCGGGCAGCGCCACGAGCGGAATCTGCGAGGCCGGGATGTCGCGGTAGTGCGCGGGCTTCATCTTCTCGGCCGCCGGCAAATTGATCCACAGCTGAAAGCCGCGCATGCGCCCATGATCCTGCTGCGGCATTTCCGAGTGGATCACGCCGTGCGCGGCGCTCATCCACTGCACGCCGCCGGGACCCAAGTCGCCGACGTTGCCCAAATGATCGCGATGCTGCATGCGGCCGTCGATCATGTAGGTCACCGTCTCGAAGCCGCGGTGCGGGTGCGGCGGAAATCCCGCGATATAGTCGTCCGGGTTTTCGGTGCCGAACTCATCGAGCATCAGGAACGGATCGAGCCGCAGATGCTGCGTGCTGCCGAGGCTGCGCCGCAGCTTGACGCCGGCGCCGTCGGCGGTCGCGATCGACGGCACCACTCGCAGCAGGCGGCGGCCGGTGACGGTTTCGATGTTCATAAGGTTTCTCCTCGCATTGCGTCGCCATCGAGGCGCAGCGGCGCTAGCGGCGCCGACGCGCATCCAGGCTCCAGGGACCGGCGCCGCGCGCAGCCAACAGCAGGAAGCCGCCGGTGATCGAAATGTCCTTCAACAGCATCAGCTGCTGGGTCGCATCGCCGATCTGGTGATGAAAAATGAGCGCCGCCAGCAGCGTGAACCCGGCCAACAGGAACGCGGCAATGCGTGTCTGCCAGCCAAGGGCGATCAGCGCCGCGCCGCCGAGTTCGGTGACGATCACCAGCGGCAACAGCATGCCAGGCACGCCGGCCGATTGCATGTAGGCCTGGGTGCCGGCGTAGGCGCTGAGCTTGCCGACGGCGGCGAGCGCAAACAGCACGACCAAAAAGATGCGCCCGAGCAATTCGGCGGATTTTTCGAGGGTATTCATCGTCGCTCTCCTTTGCAGATGGCGCCATCAGGCCGCGGCGGACTTGGTCCGCGTCAGTTCGTCGATCGTATTGCGGACCAGCGACAAGGCGGCCTGTTTGCTGTCCTCGCTGAGCGCCAAGCCTTCTGCGTAGACGAACTCGACGTCGGCAACTCCGAGGAAGCGCAGAAAGTCGCGCACATAGCCGCTCTGGGTATCCAGGGGCGTCCCGTGGTAGCGGCCGCCACGGGCGGCGAACACATACGCCTTCTTGCCGGTGAGCAAACCCTGTGGGCCGTTCTCGCTGTACTTGAACGTGATGCCGGCGCGGGCGACGTGGTCGAAGTATGCCTTCAGCATGCTGGGCACACCGAAATTGTACATCGGCAGCCCGAGGACGATGACGTCGGCCTCCTGCAGCTCGCCGATCAGCGCGTCGGAATATGCGGCGGTCGCCCGTTGTTCGGCATCGCGCCGCTCCGGCGCAGTGCTCAAGGCGGCGAAACGGCCGGCGGTCAGATGCGGCACCGGTTCGCTGGCGAGATCGCGATGCACGACGCGCGCGTCGGGGTGGCGTTCGCGCCAGGCCGCGACGAACCTATCGGCCATACGGCTCGACTGGCCCTGGTCCGAATGAATGCTGCTGTTGATCTTGAGCAATGTAGTCACGTTGCACCTCGTCGCTGGATGATCGTCCCGATGCGATGCAGCCATTAAACAATTTACTTTTCTGATTAAAAAGCGCAAAAATTAACCCATAACGATCAATTTAATGAATATATGACGAGTCCGCTTCGAACGACCCGAATAACGCTCGACCAGTGGCGCGCGCTGATCGCCGTCGTCGAGGCGGGCGGCTACGCACAAGCCGCCGCGCAGCTTCACAAGAGCCAATCGGCCGTGACTTACGGGGTGCAAAAGCTCGAGGCGCTGCTCGGCGTCAAAGCCTTCGAAATTCGCGGTCGCAAGGCGGTGTTGACCGCGACCGGCCAACTCCTCTACCGCCGCGCCCGCGCGCTTGCCGAGGATGCCGCGGGTCTCGAAGCCGCGGCGGGGACGCTGGCCGCGGGCTTCGAACCGCAGCTGACCTTGGCCGTGGACATCATCTTCCCCACCTGGTTGCTGCTCAACGTGTTTTTGCAATTTGCCGCGGAACGGCCGGCGACGCGGATCGAGCTGCTGGAAACGGTTCTCGGCGGCACCGAGGACGCGCTGTTGCAGCGTCAGGCCGATTTGGTGATCGGCCCGATCGTGCCGCCCGGGTTTCTAGGCGATCCGCTGATGCGCCTGCGTTTCGTCGCCGTGGCCGCACCTAAGCATCCGCTGCACGCAATCGCACGGCCGTTGACCTACCAGGATCTGCGCCGCCATCGGCAGTTGGTGATCCGCGATTCCGGCCTGCAGCGCAGGCGCGATGCCGGCTGGCTCGGTGCAGAACAGCGTTGGACGGTCAGCCACAAGGCCACTTCGATCCGCGCCGCCTGCTTGGGGTTGGGTTTCGCCTGGTATGCAGAGGACATGATCCGCGATGAACTGGCGAACGGCACGCTCAAGCCGCTGCCGCTGCGTGAAGGCGGCGAGCGCTATGCCGAGCTGTACCTGATTTTCCCCGACCGCGATTACGCCGGACCTGGCGCCCGGCGGCTGGCGGAACTGCTGCGCCGGGCCGTTGGCGGCGGCTGACGCTCCGGGCCCCGCCCCTGCGACTTCCATCGCACTCGGGTTGGCCAAAACCGTGACGATTTAGGCATCGCCGCCGACGCCTTACTCGCAGAATAAGTCAAGAGCACCCACCGCGCCGTCAAGGTCCGGCGTGCCGGCGTTTTAGCGAATGCGTACGATATATGCCAAATACCTCCACAAGCGTCCGCCTGCGGGTCCTGCCGTCCATCGCGCTGGTCGTCGCCGACGGTGCGTCCGCGCAGCGTCTCGCCGCGCTCGGCGGGGCGGCGCGCTTTGCGGGCGCCGACCAACTGATCGGCGCGGGATTCGCGGCCGATGTGATCGTGCTCTGCCCCAGGGACGCGGCCGAGGCTCGAAGTTGGCTGCGGACGCTGCGCGGCAATCCCCGCCTCGGGCTGCGGCCCATGTTGCTCACCGCCTCGTACGGGCCGCATGCCGACGCCTTGAGCGACGGCCTGGCGACCAGTGCCGACGAGGCGTTGCAGCGCGCCGACGAACTGCGGGCGCGATGGCAGGCGCTCGATCGGCCCGAGCCGATCGACGGCGACGATCGGCTGCTCACCTTTCTGTATCTGCACCCCGAGTACGTCCTCGAACCCGTCGCCGATGCGAGTGACGAGCGCGATTATTACTATCCGCTCGCCGATCTGTACAGCCTCGAGCATGAGGACGGCTTCGCCCTGGTCTCGCGTCTGCAGCAGCGCGGCCTGCTCAAGCCGGTTCGGCTCGTCGAGCGACTGCACGTCTGCCCGGGCTGCGCCAGCGCGCATCTGCTGTTCAACGAGCTCTGCCCGCAATGCGGCAGCATCGATATCGCCGAACAGAACTTCCTGCACTGCTATGCCTGCGGCAACGTCGCGCCGCACGAAGAGTATCTCGGCCGCGGCGGGCTGATTTGCAGAAAGTGCTCGGCGCGATTGCGGCAGATCGGCGTCGACTACGACCGCGCTCTGGAAACGATGACCTGCAAAACCTGCAGCGGCCGTTTCACCGAAGCGGAGGTGAAAGCCCGCTGCGCGCGCTGCCGCAAGCAATATCCCAGCGATGCGCTGATCGAACGCCGCTTCCACAGCCTGCGGCTCTCGAGCGCCGGAGAAAGCGCGGCGCGCAGCGGCTCGGTGGGCGACCTGTTCGCGTTGATCGACGAGGTGAGCTACTCCCATCCGGCCTACTTCGCGCAGACCCTCAACTGGTTGCTCGCCCTGAACCGGCGTCATCCCGAGGTGCATTTTTCGCTGCTCGCGTTGAAATTCTCGAATTTGCAGACGCTCGCGGCGGAACTGTCCCGCAGCCGGCTCGCACGCATGCTCGACACCGTGGCACAGCGGCTGCGCGCGCTGCTGCGCGGCAGCGACCTGTTCATGCGCGACGACGATAGCTTGTGCTGGTTGCTCTTGCCGCAAACCGCCGCCGCCGGGCTCGCCGTCCTGCGCGAGCGCATCGAGGCATTGAGCGCGGCTTCAACGCAAAACGACGGCCGGCGCATGGAGATGCAGATCGCGTCGCTGAGCTGCGCGGAACTCGACGAAAACGCGGGCGACGCAAGCGCCGTGATGGGGCGCCTGCGAGGCGCGTTCGACTGATGGATCTGTTCGCCACCTGCACTCAATTCCTCTTCGCGCTGCGTGCGCTGCTCGAGACCGCGCTGCAGGCGGACTGGATGGCGGTCGCGCTGAAGTTCTTCCCGTACGTACTGCTGTTCGAACTGCCGGTGCAGCTCACCATCATGCTCGGCGCCGCGCGCCGCTGGCTGATGCAGCGCGGCGAGGATCGCACGACCGGCTTTTGCCCGAGCGTCAGCTGCATCGTCACCTGCTACGCGGAGGGCCGCGACGTGCGACAAACCATCAAGTCGCTGACCGAACAACTCTACGACGGTCAGGTCGAGATCCTCGCGATCGTCGACGGGGCCGTGCAAAACCGGGCAACCTACGCCGAGCTGCGCGCCCTCGAAGCGTACGTCAACGGGCGCCCGCGAAGGCGTCTGGAAGTCGTGGCGAAGCTGCAGCGCGGCGGACGCGTCTCGAGCCTCAATCAGGGGCTCGCGCTCGCGCGCGGCCAGATCGTAATCGCCATCGACGGCGATACCTCCTTCGACAACGACATGCTGCGCCACGGCGTCAAGCATTTCGCGCGCGCCGAGGTCGTCGCCGTCTCCGGCAATCTGCGCGTGCGCAACGCCAAGCGTTCGCTGTGGACGCGTCTGCAGGCGGTCGAATACATGCTCTCGATCCATTTGAGCCGCGCCGGCCTCGACGCTTTCAACATCGTCAACAACGTCTCCGGCGCCTTCGGCATATTCCGCCGCGACTTCTTGCGCCACATCGGCGGCTGGGACAGCGGCACGGCCGAGGATCTCGACCTGACGCTGCGCATCAAGAAGTACTTTGCGCGCTATCCAAAGCTTCGCATCCGCTTCGAGCCGCGCGCCATCGGACACACGGACGCTCCGCACAGCTTCGGCGCCTTCCTCAAGCAGCGCCTGCGCTGGGACGGCGATTTGTCCTACCTGTATTTGCGCAAATACCGCCATGCCTTGCGGCCCGGATTGATGGGATTGCGAAACTTCGTCGCGCTGGTGTGGACGGGTCTTCTGTTCCAGCTGGTATTTCCGTTCATCGTCATCGGCTACAGCAGCTACGTGTTTTTCGTCTATCCGGCCGGCTTCGTGCTGGCTGTTCTGGCGTTCGTCTATTTGTTCTATCTGCTGCTGACCTCGTTGATGTACCTCGAGTATCTGCTGCTGTACTCGGAGCGGCGCGCCTACGACCTGCAGTTTGCCTGGGTCGTGCTGCTGCTGCCGGGCTTCGCGTTCGTGACCCGCTGCTGGAGCGGCATCGCCACGCTGATGGAGCTGTTCACCCGCGCCCATCTGGATTCGGCGATGGCGCCCTCCTGGGTGCTGCGGCGGACGAAATTTTGATGAAGAGCCTGCATTTCGCCGCCGTCGCGCTGCTCGGCCTTGCGGCCCGCAGCGCCTTGGCGCTGCCGCCTCTCGCAGAACTCGAAGCGCGGCTCGCGGTCTCGCCTGAGAGCCGGATGTACGATCAGGCCTATCAGGCGGCACGGGCGCAGTTCCAAGCCGGCAAGGCCAATTTAGGCGTGAGCGTCTACGCCAACGCCGGCGCCGCAGCCAACCGCGACATCATCGATCCCACGCACTCCTATGCCTACCGCGAGAGCGCCGAAGGGCTCGGGCTGTCGGTGCCGGTGCTCGGCAGCCGCCTGCAGCTACAGAGCGGCCTCGACGATCAGCGCGTGCAGCTCGCGAGCCTCGATGAGCAGCGCGCGTTGCAGCGCCGCGATCTGCTGCGGCGCCTGCGCCGGGCGTATGCCGGCTACTGGCAAGCGCAGCGCACGCAGATTCTCGCCGAGCAGTTCCTCGCAAACCAAGCCGCCGTCGACCGCGCGCTCGATCTGCGCACTGCCGCCGGCTTGCTGCTGGACTCGGATCGGCTTGGCCTGGAGAGCGGCTTTGACCTCGCGCACCGCGATGCCGCGCTCGCCGCCGACGCGCAGGCAGACGCCCTGCAGACCATGCGCGCCTTGACCGGCGACGAGACACTCGACGGCGGCGTCGCCGCACCGCCGCTCGATGCGGATTGCGCGCCGGCGGCGGCGGCCGACACCGGCTGGATGGATTCCGACCCCGAGCTGCGGGCCCTGCAGCGCATCGTCGCTTTGCGCAGCAACGATCCGCGTGCGAACGCATTCTACGGGGTGCAGTCGAGCATTCAGGTCGGCTACCAGAGCCGCGATCAGCTGACCACCGGACAGCACGGCAGTTCCGGCTCGATCACCTGGACTTTCCAGGTGCCGATCGGCTACCGCTCGCAGCGGAATTTGTATTCCGAAGCCGCCGCCGCCGAACTCGCGCGTGCGCGACTGGACTACGAGGTGCGGCGCCACGAGCTGCAGAATCAGCGCCGCGCGCTCATCGAGCGCGAAGGCGCGCTGCACCAGTCGCTGCAGTTGGCCTCGGCACGCCTCGCCGCGGCGGATGCCGCCGTGGAAGAAAGCCGCCTGCGCGTCAAGGTGCTGACCGGGGACGCGGTCGAGCAGCTGCAACGCGCGCGTCTTGCCCGCTACACGGCCGCCAAGGCGGTCACCGAGGCCGAAGCCGCGCTCGCCGTCTGGTTCGCGGATTGGTCGCGCTTCGACGACTCGCCCTGCGCCGCTACGCGCACGGCGGCCGCGGCCGATCCATCCGCAGCCGCGCCGCGGCGTACGTTGTACGTGTGGCGCGCCGCCGCGTGGCTTGCCGAAGCCGGTGCGCCTTCCGGCGATGCCGATGTCGGCCGCTTGCGCGCCGCAGGCTTCGGCCGGATCCTGATTTCGCTCGACGCCAGGCAGATGGCACGCGCGCTCTTTGATCCAGAGCCGCTCGCCGCCGCCGTGCGCGCGACGCAGAGGCGCGGCCTGCAGGTCGCTCTTCTGCTCGGCGATCCTAGCTGGATTGAAGCTTCGCATCGCGGCGAACTGCTGGCGATTCTGCGCGCACTCAAGGCGGTACCCTTCGATGCTCTGCACCTGGACTTGGAGCCGCAGCAAATCGATCGCCACGCGACCACCGATCCGACGCTCGTCGCCGCGCTCGTCGCGACGCTGCAGGCCGTCGTCGCCACCAGCCAATGGCCGGTCGAACTCAGTACCCTGCCGCGCAACTTGGGCGTACAGGTGGACGGGCTGAGCTTCGCCGCAATACTCGAACGGCTGCAGATCGAGCCGACGCTGATGGTCTACGTCGCCAATCCCGAGCGTGCGGTGGCGATCGTCGCGCCGATTCTGCGGCGCTACCCGCAATTGCGGATCCGGGTCGCGCTCAGCCTCGAACTCTCTGCGCCCGGCGGACAGACCTTGAGCGCCTATTCCGATGCCGAGCGACAGCGGCGCCTCGCATTCGTCGAAGAGCATTTGCAGGCCGGCAATTTCGACGGCATCGCGCTGCAGATGGAAGACGGTTGGACACTCGCCCGTTCGAACGGTGGAGGTTAGCCATGCGACTGCGCTTTCGACGCACACGCGCACCGGACGAGCTCGATGGAGTCGCGATCCCCTACGACAAGACGCGCCGCGGCGCCCATCGGCTCGCCTGGTACTTGATCCTCGGTCTCGTGCTCTCGCCGATCCTGTATCTGGGCGTGCGGGCCCTCGCCGCATCGTTCAGTCGTACGGCGAACGGCAGCGTCGTCCTCGACGAATTGCAGATCGGCGCCAGCGAAGCCGGGCGGGTGCGCGAACTGCCGGTCAATCCCGGCGATCGAATCGCCGCGGGAGAGGTGCTGGCCGCGCTTGACAGCGCCGCTCTCGATGCCGCCTTCGCCCGCAACGCCGCCGAAATCGCCGGCCTGCGGGCCGCGAACCGCGGCGCCGGCGCCGCGCGCGCGGCGATCGACCGGGAGCTTTCGCTGCTCGATCGCAGCGTGCGCTACCAGCGCAACCGGCGAACGGCCATCTACGGACTGTTTCGCCGCGGCGCAGCGACGCGCGCCGAACTCGACGCGGCCACCTCCGATCTGACGGCGGCCGAGACGTCCGTGCTGCGGGCGCGCCGCGACCTCGCCGCGCGGACGCCGGGCGCGGATGTGGCGAGCGCCGAACGATCGGTCCTGGAGAGGCGCCTCGAGGCCTTGACCGTGCACGCGCCTTTCAACGGACGCGTGCTCGCGGTTCTGGTCAAACCCGGACAATACGTCGCGGCCGGCGATCCGCTGATCGCCGTCGCGCGGCTCGCCGAGCCGCGCGTGATCGCCTACGTCTCGCCGAAATTCGCGACGCGCCTCGCGGTCGGCGGCATGGCGACGGTCTATTTCCCCGATGGCACGCGCCTGCGGACGAGAATCTCCACCACCCCGAGGCTCACCGCGCGGATGCCGCCGGATCTCGTCGATCAGTTCGGATTGCGGCCGATGACCATCGTTCTGCAGCTGTTTCCGCAACAGCGCTGGCCGCACGCCGAGCTGGTCGCCGGTCTGCCGGTCGTCGTGCGCTTCGAATCGCCGTGGGAACGCAGCGCCGCCGGATCCTGGCTGGGGGGCGCGCTCGGCTGGCTCGCGCATTGAAGTTCTGCGCCGCCTAGGCGTCAAGTCAACGGCGCCACGGTCGGCACTCGAGGATCGCATTGCAGCAATCTCGGGTCTCAAGGACCGAACCTTCGATCCGGCGGCTTGACGAGCCAGCGCGCGTGGCGTGCGCGCCGCCGCGTTAAAGTATCGCACCCCGCGTCCCGGAGCCGATCCCGAAAGTGCGTACGCCGCTGCCGACATTACCCATCCATGAGGCCCTGCCGTCCCTCGCGGCGGCGCTCGCGAGCGGCCGCCGTGTCGTGCTGCAGGCGCCGCCCGGAGCCGGCAAGAGCACGATCGTGCCGCTCGCCCTGCTGGATGCCGATTGGCTCGCGGGCCGCAAGATCGTCATGCTGGAGCCGCGGCGCTTGGCCGCCCGCGCCATCGCCAGCCGCATCGCTCACTTGCTCGGCGAGCCGGTCGGGCGGCGCGTCGGCTACCGCACGCGCCTCGAGACGCGCATCGGCCGCACGACGCAAATCGAAGTGGTCACCGAGGGGATACTGACGCGCATGCTGCAAGATGACGCCGCGCTCGGCGCCTACGGCTGCGTGCTGTTCGACGAGTTTCACGAACGCAGCGTCAACGCCGATCTAGGCCTCGCGCTCGCGCTCGAGAGCCAAGAGAGCCTGCGCGAGGATCTGCGCCTGGTGGTGATGTCGGCGACTCTCGATGCGCAGCCGCTCGCGCGCCTGCTCGATCCGGCGACCGTCGTCACCGCGCACGGACGCAGCTTCGATGTGGCGACCCACTACGTGGCGCGACGCGCGGCGGCGGCGATCGAACAGCAGACGGCGCAAGTCCTGGATACGGCGCTGCGCACGCACGGCGGCGACGTCTTGTGCTTTCTACCGGGAGCCGCGGAGATTCGTCGCGTACAGCGCCTACTCGAGGACGGCGCACTGCCGCCCGGGGTGCGCGTTTTACCTCTGTACGGCGAACTCGGCGCCGCGGCGCAGGATGCGGCTCTCGCCGCGGCGCCCGCCGGCGAACGTAAAATCGTGCTTTCGACGTCGATCGCGGAAACCAGTTTGACGATCGATGGAATCGGCATCGTGGTCGACAGCGGCTTGCGCCGTTACGCGGCTTTCGATCCGGCGACCGGCATGAGCCGCCTGCTCACGACGAAGGTCTCGCAAGCGGCGGCGGACCAGCGCCGCGGCCGCGCCGGTCGCGTATCCGCCGGCGTCTGTTACCGGCTCTGGTCGCAAGGCGCGCACGCCGCGCTTGCGTTGCAATCGGAGCCGGAGATCCTGCACGCGGATCTCGCGCCCGTCGCGCTCGAACTCGCGCTCTGGGGAGCAGGCGAGGCGCAAGGGCTGCGCTGGCTCGATGCGCCGCCCCAGGCGCATCTCGCACAAGCGCGGGATTTATTGCGCCGCTTGGGGGCGATCGACCGAGAGCAGCGAATCACCGCGCACGGCCGCGCGCTTGCCCGGGTGGCTGCGCATCCGCGTCTTGCGCATATGCTGATCGAGGCGCGCGCTTTGGGCGCGGCGCGTCTCGCCTGCGATCTTGCCGCGATCTTGAGCGAGCGCGACCTGCTGCGCGCGGCGCCCGCGGCGCGCGATGCGGACATCCGTTTGCGGATCGCGGCGCTCGCCCGGGGCGCAGCCGCGTTGCCCGCGGGGATCAGCGCCGATGCCGGCGCGCTGCGCCGGGCGGCGCAGAGGTCCGCGCAATGGCAGCGCGAATTTTCATCCTCCGGGCCGGATACCGCCGATGCGGACGCCGCCGCCGGAGTCCTGTTGGCGTTCGCCTATCCGGACCGCGTAGCACGCGCGCGCGGCGACGGCAGCCGCTACCTGCTCGCCAACGGCCGCGGCGCGCGCTTCGGCGAGCCGCAAGCGCTCGCCAAGGCGCCCTTCATCGTCGCAGCGGAACTCGACGGTGCGGAGCGCGAAGCGCGGATATTCCTGGCGGCGCCGATCGCAGCGGCGGACCTCGAACGGCATTTCGCGGCGCAGATCGAGGATCGCCGCGAGATCCTCTGGGCCGTGCGCGAACAAGCGGTCCACGCGCGTCGCGAGCGGCGCTTCGGCGCCCTGCTGCTGCGCACCGAGGATTTGACCGATGCCGAACCACGGGCTTTACGCCATGCGGCGCTTGCCGGTTTGCGGCAGATGGGCCTCGAGGCGCTGCCCTGGAGCCCGGAGTTGCGCCAATGGCAAGCCCGCGTCGCGCTGCTGCGAAAATACGCGGTGCCGGCGCTCGAGGCCTGGCCGGATCTCGGCGATGCCGCCCTGCTCGCGTCCTTGGAGGACTGGGCGGCGCCGTGGATCGAGGGTTGCGTGCGCCGCGAACACTTTGCGCGCATGGATTTGGGCAACGCACTGCAGGGACTCTTGAGCCACGAGCAGCGCGAAATTATGCGGCGCGAAGCGCCGAGCCATCTGCTGGTGCCGAGCGGATCGAGAATCGCGATCGACTACCGGGATGGCGACATGCCGACGATCTCGGTGCGCCTGCAGGAGGTCTTCGGCCTGACCGCGACGCCGTGCGTGGCCGCCGGCCGCCTGCCGATCCTGCTCAAATTGCTGTCGCCGGCGGGCCGCCCGGTGCAGGTCACGCGCGACCTTGTGAGCTTCTGGAGCAAGGGGTACCACGAGGTCAAGAAGGACCTGAAGGGGCGCTACCCGAAGCATTATTGGCCGGAGAATCCGCATGTCGCGCCGCCTACGCGCCGCGCCCGGCCGCGCTGAGATGACCGCGGACCGCAGTGCGCGAACGGCCGCGCGGCGCTCGCGGGCCGATCATCGCGCCTCCGCCGGACGGCTTGCGTTCGGCATCGCGCTATTGATCGCCTGGGGTTCCCTTTATCCGCTGGAGTTCCGCGCGCTCGGCAACGGCGAGTTCGAGCAGCGGTTGCTGCACGCCGGTTCACGTATTCTTTCGCGCACCGATTTGATCGCCAACCTGCTCTTGTACATCCCGTTCGGCGCCGCTTGCCGGCTCGCGGCCGGCGGCTCCGGTAGCGTACGCCGGATCGCGCTGGCCGCCCTCTTGGGGTCCGCTTTGTCCTTGTCGCTGGAACTGATGCAGCTGGCGACTCCGCATCGCGTGACGAGCATCGTCGATTGGGCGTTGAATTCGGCCGGCGCCCTGCTCGGCGCGGTCGCCGTGGCGCTTTATTTGCGCATCGGCAACCGCTGGCGCTTCGCGAGCCTGCGTGATCCCCGGCCGGCACTGGTTCCCTCGTGCCTGCTCGTACTGTGGATCACGGGCGAGTTCGCGCCGTATCCGCCTCTGCGCCATGCGGTTCCGGTAGGCGAACTGCTGGCCGCGTTCGCCGCCCGGCACGCGTTTTGCGCGGCCCGCTGCAGCCTGAGCTTGACCCGCTGGTGGATCATCGCCGAATGCGTTCGCCATATTTGGCGCCGGCCGTGGGCGATGCTGATCTTCGCGGCGCTGATTGCGCTGACCGCGCTCGACCAAACGTTCATCGGCACCGACCGGCGCAGCGCCGAGGAACTGCTCGGCTGGTGCATCATCCCCGTCGCCGCACTCTTGACGTCGGGCTGGTCGGCGCGCGCGCGCGCCTGGGTGACGATCGCCGGCTGCGCCATCGTGCTGCTGACGACCAACGTCTGGGCGCTGGCGTTCGGACCGCGAGCCGGCGTCTTTCACTGGATTCCGTTTTCCGGAACGCTCCTGGCAAGCCGCGACTATCGCCCGTTGCTCGAGGCTCTGTTTCTCAATGGCGCTCTGCTCTGGTCGATGACGCTCGCGTTGCGCAGCCTGCCGGTGGCCTTTATCCTGACGTTTGCGTCGAGCATCGCCGTCGAACTTGCGCATCTGTGGACGCCGCCGCATCGGGCCGAGATCACCGACCCGCTGCTCGTGGTCGCGCTGCTCGCCGCGTTCCTGATGGCGCGCAGATTTCAGGTTTACGCCTTTGGGGCCGACGGCGCGCCCGCGCCGCCTGCGCAGGGGCTCGCAACCGCAGCCGGCCGCCGGTGAAGACGTTCCTGCGCCGTCGAATTCTCGCGCCGCTGGTCACGCTGTTGACGCAAGGCATTTCCCCCGAGCGGCTCGCGCTGTGCGTGGCCATCGGCGTGGTCGTCGGCAATATCCCGATTCCGGGAATCTCAACCGGCTTGTGCCTGTTGATTGCGATGGCGTTTCGCCTGAATTTGGCGGCGATCCAGCTCGCGCAAGCGGCGATGGCGCCGACCCAACTGCTGCTGATCATTCCCTTTGTGCGCCTCGGCGAGTGGCTGACGGGGGCGCCGCCGCAGCCGCTGTCGATCAAGGCGGCGCTCGGTCTGCTCGCGGCCGGCGCCGGACATGCGCTCGCCGTACTTTGGAAATCGCTGATGCACGCGGGGCTGGCGTGGTCGCTGCTGGCGCCCGCCGCTATCTACGTGCTGTACAAGGCATTGACGCCGATTTTTGCGCGCGCCGCCGACGAAATACGCGAGCGCCGCGGGGCGCCTCACAGACCGTCGAGGCGCAGTTGATCGCCCGCCCTTGCCGGTACGCGGAATGCATCCGTGTTCAACGTAGTTTGCCCGCGGCCGTCGAGCGCCAGGCGGCGGCAGGCGACGGCGAAGCGCCGCGCGAGCAGATCCGCTTCGGCGCCCTCGCCGCGCAAACGCGTGCCGAAGCGCGCATCGTTCAACAAACCGCCGCGCATCGCCCTAATGCGCGACAAGACGTGCGCCGCGCGCAGCGGCAGGTGCTCGTGAAGCCATCGCTCGAACAGGTCCTTGACGTCCAAGGGCAAGCGCAGCGGGATGTAGCCCGCCATCTGCGCGCCGGCAGCGGCCGCCGCCCGCAGAATCTTTTCAAGCTCGTGGTCGTTGAGCGCCGGGATCATCGGCGCCGCCATCACTCCTACCGGCACGCCCGCCTGTGCGAGCGCCGCGATCGCCTGCAGACGAGCCGCCGGCGACGGCGCGCGCGGCTCCAAGGCGCGCTTCAAATCCGTATCGAGGGTGGTGACGCTGATCATCACGCGACAAAGCCGCTCTGCGGACATTTCCCGCAGTAGATCCAGATCCCGCAGCACCAGGCGGCTCTTGGTGACGATCGTCACCGGATGCCGAAAGCGCAGCAGCACTTCGAGGATGCCGCGCGTGATCCGATGTTCGCGCTCGATCGGTTGATAAGGATCGGTGCTGGCGCCGAGATTGATCTGCGCCGGACGATAATTGCGCCGCGACAATTCCCGCTGCAACAGCGAGGCCGCATTTTCCTTGTAAAAGAGCTTGGTCTCGAAATCCAGCCCGGCCGACAAATTGACGTAGGCGTGCGTCGGCCGCGCGTAGCAATAAATACAGCCATGCTCGCAGCCACGGTACGGGTTGATCGACTGATTGAAGGGGAGGTCGGGAGATTCGTTGTGCGCGATGATGCTGCGCGCGACTTCGGCGCGCACTTCGGTGGCCGGCGCGCGAACCGCTTCGTCGCGCCACCAGCCATCGGCCTGTTGCGAGACGCGCCGCGATTCGAAGCGGCCCTCGCGGTTCTCGCCAGTACCCCGGCCCTTGATAGGCGATCCCATGGCATGACTGTACAAACATACAGCTCTTGGTGCAACCGAACTCGGCGGGCAGCCGCGGCGGCGCCTGCGGCGCGGCGAACAGCGGCCTAGCGCGGCGATTCCTCTGGCATCATCCGCCGATGCCAGCCTTGCCGACGAAGATGCGCGCCGTACTCCTCAACGGTCACGGGGGCTTTGAGCAGCTGCAATGGCGCGAGGACCTGCCGGTGCCGGTGCCGGCGGCGGGCGAGGTATTGATCCGCGTGGGCGCGGCCGGCGTCAATAATACCGATATCAACACGCGTACCGCCTGGTACTCGCGGGCCGTCAACGAAGGCGCCCCGGCCGCGGCCGCGGCCGCGGCCACGGGCCATGTGGCAGCGAGCGCCGCGGATACCGGCTGGAGCGGCATTGCGCTCGCTTTCCCGCGTATCCAAGGAGCCGACGCCTGCGGACGGATCGTTGCCGTGGGTCCAGGCGTCGATGCCTCGCGCCTGCAGGAACGCGTGCTGATCGAACCGGTGTTTCGCGTGGGCGACGCCGGCGGACTCTGCAATGCGATCTATTTCGGCTCCGAGTGCGATGGCGCATTCGCCGATTTCGCCCGCGCGCCGGCGCGCCACGCATACCGCATCGACAGCTCCTTGAGCGATGCAGAGTTGGCATCCTTTCCGTGCGCCTACTCCGCCGCCGAAAACATGCTGACGCGCATTGCTCTGGGTCGCGGAGAAACCGTGCTGATCACCGGCGCTTCCGGCGGCGTCGGCAGCGCGGCCGTACAGCTCGCCAAGCGCCGCGGCGCGACGGTGCTCGCCGTCGCGAGCGCGGAAAAGGCCGGCGCGCTCGCCTCCTTGGGCGCGGCGCGCGTTTTCCCGCGGGACGGCGATCTGCTCGCGGCGCTCGGCCGCGAGTCCGTCGACGCGGTCATCGACGTCGCCGGCGGCGCGCGTTTTGCGGCGCTGCTCAAAGTGCTGGTGCGCGGCGGCCGCTACGCGGTCGCCGGAGCGATCGCAGGACCTGTGGTCGGTTTGGATCTGCGAACCCTGTATTTGAAGGATTTACGGCTGCTCGGCTGTACCGTGCTGGAGCCGCGGGTGTTCGCCAATCTGATCGGCTACATCGAACGCGGCGAGATCAGGCCGCTGCTCGCCAGCGTCCATCCGCTGCAGGAAATCGTCGCCGCGCAAAGAGAATTTCTCGAGAAACGGCACATCGGCAAGATCGTGCTGCTGCCGCCCGCTTGAGCCGGCGTCAATGCGCGGCCAAAAACGCTTCTACCGCGGCGGCGGCCGCTTCCGGCCGCTCCAGGTGCAGTAGATGGCCCGCGCCGGCGATGTAGGCGGCTTCGGCGTGGGCCACCGCCGCGAGAAACGCCGCAGCCGCAGCCGCAACGTCGAGCTTGGCGCCGCGCGCGGACTCCCCGCCCAATAGCAGCAGCGTCGGCGCTGTGATTTCGCGCCAGCAGGCTTCGGCCTCTTCCCGGCGGTACAGGATCGGATTGACGTAGCGGTGACGCGCATCGTAAACAGTCCGCACCTGTCCGTCGGCGTCGACGCGCCCCCAGGCCGCGGCGACGAAAGCCGCCCGCGCGGCGCAGATCCGCGGATGCCGCCTGCGTATCGCGGCCGCAAATTGCTCGTACGAATCGTAGCTGCTCGGCTGCGGTTCTTCCTTGAGTTGATCCAGCCAGCGCCGCAGACGCTCGGGGGCCTGCGACGGCGCGGTCCGCGCCATGCCGAGACCTTCCATGTTGACCACGCAGCGCACTCGTGCCGGACGCAAGCCGGCGTATAGACTCGCGATATTGCCGCCCATGCTGTGGCCCACCAGCGCGACCGGCTCGCCGGGCGAGAGAATATCGAGCAGGGCATCGAGATCCGCGAGATAGTCGGGAAACCAATAGCCGTGCTCGGGCCATGCGCTGCGGCCGAATCCGCGCCAGTCCGGGGCGACGATCGGCAAGTCGCGCCGCAGGGCATCGACGATGAATTGAAACGAATCGCCGCAGTCGAGCCATCCGTGCAGCATCAGGATCGGCGGCGCGGCAGAACCGCCGGCCTCGCCCCAGCGCTGCAGATGCATGCCGAGACCGCGTACTTGCAAGATCTCCCGCCGCGCACCGCGCAGCGGCCGGTAGGCGTCCATTCAGCCACCCAGGAAGATCTTGTAGGCCGGATTGTCGGTCTCTTCGTTGTAGGCGTATTGCAGCTCGTTGAGGTGCAATAAAAAGTCGGCGCGCGTCTGCGCCGGAACTTGGATGCCCGCGAGGATGCGGCCGTAATCCGAGCCGTGATTCCGATAATGGAACAGGCTGATGTTCCATTCGCTGCCGATCGCCTGCAGGAACTTCAACAATGCTCCCGGCCGCTCCGGAAACTCGAAGCGGTACAGCCGCTCGTCCTGCAAGCCGTGCGCCTGGCCGCCGACCATGTAGCGTACGTGCAGCTTCGCCATTTCATTGTCGGTCATGTCGCGCACGGCGAAGCCGGCGGCGGCGATCGTGCTGATCACCGATTCGCGCTCGCTCTTGCCTTGCGTGAGCGCGAGTCCGACGAACACCTGCGCTTTGCGTTCATCGCCGTAGCGGTAATTGAACTCGGTGACACCGCGCCGGCCCAGCACTTCGCAAAAGCGCAGGAAGGAACCGGGCTGCTCGGGGATCTCGACGGCGAGCAACGCTTCGCGTTGCGCGCCGACGTCGGCGCGCTCCGCCACGTAGCGCAAGCGGTCGAAATTCATGTTCGCGCCGCAGTTGATCGCGATGAACGTGCGCTCCACGCAATTCTCGCGGGCGGCATATTTCTTGATGCCGGCGACCGCCAGCGCGCCGGCCGGCTCGGCGATCGTTCGAGTATCCTCGAAAATATCCTGGATCGCCGCGCATATCTGATCGGTCGTCACCAGCACGACCTCGTCGACGTATTGCTTTGCGAGCCGGAAGGTTTCCTCGCCGACCCGCCGTACCGCCGCGCCGTCGGCGAATATGCCAACACGATCGAGCGTCACCCGCTCGCCGGCGCGCAACGACTCGTACATGCCGGCCGAATCCTCCGGTTCGACGCCGATGATCCTTATCCGCGGGTACAAAGTCTTGGCGTAGGCGGCGATGCCGGCGATCAGCCCGCCGCCGCCGATCGGCACGAAAATGGCGTCGATTTCATCTCCATGACGCTGGCGCAGGATCTCCATTGCGACGGTGCCTTGGCCGGCGATCACATCCGGATCGTCGAAGGGATGAACGAAGACGAGTCCGCGCTCGCGCGCGAGCTCGACGGCGTGATCGAAGGCTTGATCGTAATCTTCGCCGTGCAGCACGATCTCGCCGCCGAGATCGGCGACGGCGCACACCTTGATCTCGGCAGTCGTCAGCGGCATGACGATTACCGCCTTGATGCCGCGGGTGCGCGCCCCGAACGCGACGCCCTGCGCGTGATTGCCGGCCGACGCGCAGATCACGCCGCGCGCCGCCACAATCGGCGACAACTGAGCGATTTTATTGTAGGCGCCGCGGATCTTGAACGAAAAAACCGGTTGCAGGTCTTCTCGCTTGAAGAACACGCGGTTGCGCAGGCGCTTCGAGAGTCGCGGCGCGTTTTCGAGGGGAGATTCGATCGCGACGTCGTACACCTTGGCTTTGAGGATTCGTTCTAGGTAGTTTATTTGCATGGTTCATCTGCGGTCGCCGGACGGCTACATTAGCCGATGCGCGGGCGGAGGGGTATTCTTGCGCGCTACTTTCGGACGCCCCACGGCCCGTCGGCGATGCCGCACGGGCAAATCGATCGGGTAACATGCTGATGATGTGCAGCCGCTTTGCTTGGATCCTCGCTCTGATGTTCGCAGCGCCGGCGGCGTTCGCCGTCTCCGGCAACGTGGTGGCAACGGAAAACGTCCACGCGCGCCTGGAGAGCGAAGTACGGAGCATCGCGCCCGGACAATCGTTCTGGGTCGCGTTGCTGTTCGACATCCGCGACGGCTGGCACACGTATTGGCGCAACCCCGGCGATTCGGGTCAGGCAACCCGGCTGTCATGGACTTTGCCGCGGGGCTTTACCGCCGGTCCGATTGTATGGACGGCCCCGCATCGATTCGAATTGGCTCCGTTGATCAATTTCGGCTACGCCAAACGGGCGCTGCACTTGGTGCAGATCGCCGCGCCCAAGGACCTCGCCGGACACTCGCCGGTCACCCTGCGGGCGCATGCCCATTGGCTCGTTTGTTCCAATATGTGCATACCGGAAAGCGCCGATTTGCAGTTGACGCTGCCGGTCACCGCGACGCGCGGTGCGCTCGACCCATCGGCCGCGGCACTGTTCGCGGCGGCGAGAAGCGAGCTGCCGCAACCGGCGCCGGCGACTGCGACGGCGCAGGTGCGCAACGGCCGGCTGCTGATCACGCTCGGCGCGGATTGGGGCGCGACCTTGACCGCGATCCGCTCCCTCACCTTCGTGCCGTATGACGACGGCGTCATCGAATACGCGGCGCCGCAGGTCATGACGAGGAGCGGCGGCGGGGTCGTACTGGCGATGAAGTTGGGCTACCAGCCGCCGAAAGCGGGCCCCGTCCGCGGCATCCTGCTCGCTGAAGAGCAATCCGGCGCCGGCACCGTCACCGTGCCGTTGAAGGTCGCGGCGCGCCTGCAGAGGGCGAGCGCGACGGCGCGCACAGCGCCCGTTGCGGCGGCGCGCGGCCCGAGCTTCGGCGCGCTGTTGCTGCTCGCGATTCTTGGCGGACTGGTGCTGAACCTCATGCCCTGCGTATTTCCGGTCCTGTCGATCAAGGCCATCGGCCTCGTCGCGCAGGCGAAGGAGCAGCCGCGGGCGGTACGCGCCAAAGGCCTCGTATTTGCCGCCGGAGTCGTCGCTTCGATGCTGACCCTGGCGACCGTGCTGTTGGCGCTGCGCGCGGGTGGCCAGCAAATCGGCTGGGGATTCCAGCTGCAGTCGCCGTTGTTCGTGACGTTGATGGCCTATTTGCTGTTCGTCGTCGGATTGAATCTGTCCGGCGTATTCGAGTTCGGCGGCGGACTCGCCGGCGCCGGCGACGTCTTGACCCGCGGCGATGGCTACCGCGCGTCGTTCTTCACCGGCGTGTTGACCACTCTGGTCGCAACCCCGTGCACCGCGCCGTTCATGGCCGCGGCGGTGGGTGCCGCGCTGACGCAAACCTCCGGCGTCGCACTGGCGATTTTTGCGGCGCTCGGCGTCGGCTTGGCGTTGCCTTATTTGCTGCTGTCGTTTGCGCCGTGGCTGCGCAGCGCCCTGCCGAAGCCCGGCGCATGGATGGATACGCTGAAGCAATTATTCGCCTTCCCGATGTACGCGTCCGCGGCCTGGCTGATCTGGGTGTTGGCGCAGCAAGCCTCGGCGCTCGGCCAGGGGGCCGCCCTCGCGGGATTGGTATTGATCGGGCTCGCGGCATGGGCTTATCAGAAATCCGAGAGCCACTCGGGAATCGGCCGGGTCGCGGCGCTCGCCGCCGCCGGCCTCGCGCTGCTGGCGGCCGTCCTATTGCCGGTGAAATTGACGCGGGCGCCGGCCGCCGGCGCGGCCCCATCCCGGCCGCAGGCGAATGCCGGCCAATGGGAGCCTTACGATCCGCGGCGCGTGAGCGAGCTGCGCGCCGCGGGAAGGCCGTTGCTGATCAATTTCACCGCCAGCTGGTGTCTGACTTGCCTGGTCAACGAACACAACGTATTTGCCGACTCCTCCGTCACCAAGCTTCTGAGCGACAAGGGTGTGACCTTGATGAAGGGCGATTGGACCAACCGCGACCCGCGGATCACGCAGGCGCTGGCGCACTTCGGGCGCGCGGGCGTACCGCTGTACGTCGTCTACGACGCGCGGCCCGGCTCCAGAACGGCGCTGGTGCTGCCGCAGCTTTTGACCGCGGGCGTCGTCGAGAAAGCGTTCGCGGCGTTGCCGAACCGGAGTTTGAAATAATCGGCGAATGGCGCATGCTGCGCGCATGACCCAGGAAACACCCCCGGTCATTCCGGTAGTCGATTTTCGGCGCCGCCGCATGGTGCTGCAGTGGCACTCTCAGGGCGGCACTTGGACGACTTTCGCCGTGCCGCCGTCTCTCGTCCACGGCATTGCGTTGATTCGCGCATCGTCGCCGAATTTCTGCCTATTTGCGCAGGGAGGCCGCTTGCGGCTGCAAATCGGCGCGCATCAATTCGCCCTGGCGGAGAATTCGCCGCGCATCCGCTGCACGCGCGACCTCTCGACCCTCGGGCTGCGACGGCGCTTCGTCGTCGAGTCGAGCACCGGGGGAGTGCTCTACAGCCACGCCTACTGGAGCGGTCAGCGGACCGATTTCTTCCGCTGGCTGGCGAGCAAAGCCGACGATCCGGATTGGCGCGCAATGGCCGGCCGGCGTTGGAGCGAAGGCGTCGCTTCGGCATCGCTGCGCGCCGACTGAAATCGCTGCGGCAGCAAGCCGGCGAGTTCGGATTGCGTCAGATGCCGCCATTTCCCCACCGCCAGAGAGCCCAGCAGGACGTTGCCGATGCGCACGCGCGTGAGCCGCCGCGCCTGATAGCCGAGGGCCGAGCACATGCGGCGAATTTGCCGGTTGCGGCCCTGCGTGAGAATGATGCGAAAGCTGCGCTCGCCGGTACGGGCGACTTCGCAGGGTTTGGTCATTTCGCCCATGATGCGCACGCCGCTCGCCATGATTGCCAACGATAAGTCCGTGATCGGCCGGTCGACGGCGACCAGGTATTCCTTCTGGTGGTTATTTTCCGAACGCAGTATCTCATTGACGATGTCGCCGACGTTGGTCAAAAGAATCAGTCCTGTTGAATCCTTGTCGAGCCGCCCGATCGGAAAAATCCGCTGCGGATAGCCGACCAGGTCGACGATGTTGCCGTCGATTTGCGACTCCGAGGTCGAAACGATGCCGGCCGGCTTGTTGAGCGCGATATATACCTGCACGCTCTTCGCGCCGATGGGTTCGCCGTCGATCCTGACCGCATCGCCCGCAACGACCTTGGTGCCGAGCGCCGCCGGCACGCCGTTGCAGGTAACGCGGCCCGCGGCTATCCATTTGTCGGCCTCGCGCCTGGAACAGGCGCCGCTTTCGCTGATGAATTTATTGAGCCTCACGGCCGCGGCGCCGCCGCCGCGCCAGGCGCGGGCGGCGCCATGGCGCGGCGATCGAGAAACAGCGCGCAGCGGCGCGCCAGTGCTTGCGCCCCGAGATCCGGCAAATTCTCGCCGCCCGGCGGCGCGTCGGCGAACTCGACGTGCGCGGGCGGTGCGGCGGCGCGGGTTCGGATAGCCGCCGATGCGCGGTCGACTCCCAGCACGAGGCAAGGCCGCTCGATCGACGCCAGCCGATCGAGCGTGGTCGCGCCGACCAGCACCATGCGGCGCAGCAGCTCGGGCGCGGACACCGCGAGTTCCAGCGCCACGTCGCAGCCGTCCAAAAATCCGAGTACATCGATTTGGCGCAGCCGCAAGTCGCGCGCCAAATCGCCGATCGCCGCCGCAGCCGCCGTCGCGCCCCGCAGCGGTGCCGGGTCCGATTCTCCGCAACCGGGTAAGTCGGGCGCGTAAACGGAACGCCGATCCGCCATCGCCGCGAGGAAGCGGCCGAACACCCGGCTCGATGCATCGCTCTGATGTATGCAAAACAAGGTCGCCTGTTCATCGAAGCCGCCGGTCGCCGGAAACGCGGTACGGACGTGCAACTGGCCGAATCGGCAATCGAAATAGGCGCGGCGGCTGCGAACGGCGCTCGCAAGCGACGCCGGCGGCTTCATGGGCTTGGGCACACCATCTCTCCGTAAGGCACCCGTGTCCGCATAAGAGTACTCGATCCACTCGCCCGCTTGGCACGCCGGCGGCAGCAGCGCCGGACCCAATGTGGCATTTCTGCAACACTCAATTTTACACTTCTTTGCAATAGGGCTGGCATCTATGCGCGTCCGCAGCTAGAGTGTTGCGACGACGCAATTCAGGGTTTGGGAAGTGAGGCAGTCCGACCGATCATAGAGTGCCGATCACGCGGCGCCGAGCAATCAAATAAGGCATGGGGATTTGAAAGCCGGGCATCGCCCGGCTTTTTTCTGCCCGCGTCGGCGCCGATGCCACCGCGGCACGCCTGGCGCCGGTCATGGCACTCGGTCCCAGACGCGAATCAGCATCAGCCCCCGCGAATTGCCGCCCGCCGGTGTGATTTGCTGGATCAACCGCCGGCCGTCGGCGGACTCCTGATATCGTTCCTCGAGCGCCGGGCCCTCGTCCGGCGTGACATTGACGATCAGTCGCTTTCCGGACCAACCGCAGGTCCCGCCGGAACGACGATGGTCGGCGCCGCGCGTGCGCCGGGGCGATGAGCTCGCCGGCTGGTATACATGGCTTTCACCCTCTGACGTGAACGCCACGACGCCGCCCAGCTGCTTGATCACGAGGTCGTTTCCCGGCCATTGCAGGGCATCGCCGATCGCGCCGAACGACATGGTGGCGCGCTCGCCGTTGGCGGGCCCGCGCCGTTGCGCCACGGGCCGCCGGTCGTCGCCCTCACCGCTGTCGCCTGCGCCGCCGCCGTTATCCTGATCCGCTGCGTCGGCGCCGGCCCCGCCGCCGATCGATTGCACCAAGCGCTGCGGATCGTCGCTATCGGCGCTGTTCAAACGCCAATGCCCGCTTAAATCGACGCCCGCAGGCGGCACCGCGGCGAGCGGTTGGTGCGCACACCCGGCAATGATCAGGCTTGTTAGAATCCACGCGGCGCGCATCCGATGACTCCGCAAATCGGTCGGCCTCGACTTATAGAACGCTACGGGTAAAGCTACAAGTGCGATCGCTTGAACGTGCCGGCCTTGCCGTCGTCCGCCCCGGCAAGCCACACCCGGCCGGTAAACGGCTCAAAATGCACGCGCACCGGCTGCGCGCACGGCAGCACGCGCGTGCCGCAGCCAAAGCCGGCGTCGGCGAGATCCGCTTTGATCAGATCGGCGAGCGACGCGCTCGGCAGGTCCGGATCGGCCGATGGCGGCGCATGAGCGATGATGCGCACCCGCACCTCGTCGCCGCGCGGCGCATTGCCTAGCACCGCGCGTTTGAAGCGCTCCAGCACGATGAGTACGCAGCTCAAGGTGTTGTCCGTGAGGTCCTTGGGCGAGGCGCCCGCGCCGCTGCTCGGCAGGTGCAGGAGCCCGCCGACCGCCCGGCGCTCATCGTGCATGCACACGGCCAGAGCGGCGCACAGGTCGGCGGTCAAAAGCACGGGCCGCGGCGACACCTGGTAGGTGTCCGCCGCGACCATCACTTCGGTTAAGTTCCCTGCCACCGCGTTGCTCTCCTTGCCGCCGGGCCATGCTGCGCGCCTGCTTTGATTTGCTCTGTCGAGCAATTCACGCTTTTTCGCCTCCGCGGCGGCGACCAGGGCCCGTTTCGCGCCGGCCGCGCGTGGCGGCGCCTAGGATACGTCGTGCGCGGGTATTTGCAGATCGGCGAGCAGCCGACCGATCTCCTCCTGGGTTTCCAGCTTCTGCGCTTCGCGGACCAATTTGCGCGGCAAATGCGGCGCCAACAATTCGATGAACTCGTACATGTAGGCGCGCAGCAGCGCGCTGCGGCGAAAGCCGATCCAAGTCGTATGTCCCTCGAACAAATGCGCGGCGTCGAGCACCACCAGATCCGCGTCGCTCACCGCGTCGATCGCGACGCAGGCGACGATGCCGACGCCGAGACCGACACGCACATAAGTCTTGATGACGTCGGCGTCGCGCGCCGTCAATGCCACATCCAGCGACAGGCCGGCGGTTTCGAACAGCGCCGGCAGCGACGAACGCCCGGAGAAACTGAAGACATAGGTGACGATCGGATATTCCGCGAGTTTCTTCAGCGTCAGCTTGCCGGCGGCGACGAGCGGATGGCCGCGCGGCACGACCACGGCCCGGTGCCACCGATAGACCGGCAGACGCACGAGATGCGGGAACAATTCGTCGGAGCCGGTCGCAATCGCAAAATCGACGCGATCGCGAGCCACCAAATCGGCAATCTGTTCGGAAGTCCCTTGATGCAGGTGCAGGCGCACCTTCGGGTATTTGCTTCGAAACTGGCGGATGACCGGCGGCAACACGTAGCGGGCCTGCGTATGCGTCGTCGCGATCGACAGGCTGCCGCCGTCGGCCTTGCGCAATTCCTGCGACGTACGGCGGATATTTTGCATCTCGCGCAGGATGTTGCCGGCACGCGCGATGATTTCCTCGCCGGCGCTGGTGGTGCGCGTCAGCGAGCGGCCTTGGCGCTCGAACAGCTGAAAGCCGAGTTCCTCTTCCAGCATTTTCAGCTGCCGGCTGACTCCCGGCTGGGAGGTGTGCAACTGGCGCGCGGCGGCCGTGATGTTCAGGCCGTTTTCGTGGACCGCGACGAGATAGCGCAATTGTTGCAGCTTCATGGACCCTGGAGCCTCGAGGAACGAATCGTGTTTACGCGATGTCGCGCGCGGCATCGCCGCCGCCCCGGCGGCGCGAATATCGTGCGAATTCCCCGGTATCGCCCATCACGAATCGGCATGTGTACATGCGCGATTGTTCGTATGCCCTCGGCGGCTTCGGACATATAGTCTGCAGCCGCTTCCCTTCACATCGTCCAGGCATCCGAGAGGCCCCGTGTCCGACATTTCTCGCGCGCTTCGCGACCTTGCCAGCGACAGTATCAGGCAACTTCGCGGCGCTGTCGCGGCATTTAAGGACGTTTGCTACGCAAACAGTCTCGGCGCCGAATCCATGGTCCTGACGGATCTGATCTGGACGTACGCGCCGGAAATCGAGATTTTTACGATCGACACCGGGCGATTGCACCCCGAGACCTACGAATTGATGGAGCGCCTGCAACGGCGCTACGGCCGCGCCTTGCAAGTTTACTACCCGGATGCCGAGGCGGTGGAGAATTGGGTCGCGAGCCATGGAATCAACGGCTTTCTCGGCTCCATCGAGCAGCGCCGGACTTGTTGCGGCACCCGCAAGATCCAGCCGTTTCGCCGCGCGATCCGCGGGCGCCGCGCCTGGGTGACCGGCATACGGCGCGATCAGTCGGCGGACCGCGCGCTCGCCATGCCCCTCGAGTGGGACCGCGACTACGGCCTGTACAAGGTGAGCCCGCTGCTCGCTTGGCGCGACCAGGACGTTTGGCGCTACATCCGCTCGCGGCAGCTGCCGTACAACCCCTTGCACGACGCCGGCTTTCCGAGCATCGGTTGCGCTCCTTGCAGCCGCGCGGTGCAGCCCGGGGATGACGCGCGTTCGGGCCGCTGGTGGTGGGAGCGCGCGGATTCGCGCGAATGCGGGCTGCACGCGCGCCGGGCGATCTTTGCAGAGGCGCTAGCCGGCGACGCCTCCGCCGGCATGATCGAATGACCGCAAAGCGCCAAGCGCAGGGTTCGCGGGTGAAATACCTGCCGATCTTCCTCAATCTTGACGGCGCGCAGGTGCTGATCGTCGGCGGCGGCGAAGTGGCCTTGCATAAATTGGCCGTGCTGCAGCGGACCGGCGCCGAAATTACCGTCGTCGCCGCCCAGCCGCTTGCGCAAATTGCCGCACGCGCCGCGCATGGCGGGCTGCGGCTCGTAGTTCGCGAATTCGTCCCGGAAGACCTGCAGGACATGCGGCTCGTGATCGTTGCGACGTCCCGTCCCGCGGTCAATCGCTGGATCGCCGGGCATTGCGAAGCGCGCCGCATTCCGGTCAACGTCGTCGACGACCGCGAGGCCTCGCGCTTCATCGTGCCGGCAATCATCGACCGCGACCCGGTGATGATCGCCGTCTGCACCGGCGGCGCCGCGCCGGTGCTGGCACGGCGTTTGCGGGAGCGGCTGGAGGCCTTGATGCCGCAACGTCTCGGCGAACTGGCGCTGTGGCTCGGCACACTGCGCGGCGCTGCGCGGCGCCTGCGCGGCACGGCGACGCGCCGGCGCTATTTCGAGGCTCTGCTCGATGGTCCCGCAGCGAGGCGCTTCGTCGACGGCGACCGCCGCGGTGCGTTCGCCGCCGCAGCGCGGCTGCTGGCACGCGCCGCGCACGCGCCGCCTGCGCCCGGAGAGGTCGTGCTGGTCGGCGCCGGACCGGGCGATCCGGAGCTGTTGACGTTAAAGGCGCTGCGGGCCCTGCAGGACGCGGACGTGATTCTCTACGACCGCCTGGTTGCCGAGGGGGTGCTCGAACTGGCGCGGCGCGATGCCCTGCGCCTGTGCGTCGGAAAAACCGCCGGCCGCGCGTCGATGTCGCAGCAGGCCATCAACGCCGCCTTGGTCGAGCATGCGCGCCGGGGCAGGCGCGTCGTGCGCTTGAAGGGCGGCGATCCGTGCGTATTCGGCCGCGGCGGCGAAGAAATGCAAGCGCTGGCCGCCGCCGGCATCGCCTACAGCGTCGTCCCCGGCATCACGGCGGCTCTCGGCGCCGCCGCGTACGCCGGCATCCCGCTGACCCACAGAGACCACGCCCACAGCGTAAGCTTCGTCACCGCCCATGCCGATCACGATGGCAAGGAACCGGACTGGCGGGCGCTCGCGATGCCGGGACAGACGGCCGTCTTTTACATGGGCCTGTCGCGCATCGAGCACATCGCAACGCAGCTCCTCGCCCACGGCGCCCCGCCGGATCGGCCAGCCAGCCTCATTTTGCAGGGCACGACGGCCTCGCAGCGGGTCATCGTCGGCAGCCTGCGCGACATCCACGGCCGCTCTGCGCGCGCCGCCGCGGTGTCGCCCGCGCTGTTGATCGTCGGCGACGTCGCCGCGCTTCACGCCGAGCTCGGCTGGTTCCATAATGACGCCGCCGCGCCGCTATCGGCGAGCGCGTGATGATTCTCCAGTGGCTTTTGCGAGGGTCCACCGATCATGATTGCACGCTTCCCGCAGCAGCAGGCGGTTTCCACCGACGCGGTCGTCGTCGGCGCGGGACCCGTAGGCCTTTTCCAGGTATTCGAACTCGGATTGCTCGGTTTGCGCGCCGAGGTCATCGATTCGCTGCGCGGGCCGGGCGGCCAGTGCACCGAGTTGTACCCGGATAAGCCGATCTATGACATCCCCGCGGTACCGGTTTGCACCGGCCGGGAGCTCACCCTGCGGCTGCTGCAGCAAATCGCGCCGTTTTCGCCCGGCCTGCATTATGGCCAGGAAGTCACGCGGCTCGAGCGGCAGTCCTGCGGGCGTTTTCTGGTCGGCACGTCCGCCGGCGCCCTGTTCGACGCGGGCGTCGTCGTCATCGCGGCGGGCGTCGGCGCCTTCCAGCCCCGCCGTCTCGACGTCGAGGGCGCGGCGCAACTCGAGGGCAATGCTTTGCACTATCGCGTCGCCGACGAGAGCGCCTTCGCCGGCCGCGACCTGCTGATCTGCGGAGGCGGCGATTCGGCGGTCGACTGGGCCGTGGCGCTCGCCGGCAAAGCGCGCAGCGTCGTCGTTGTGCACCGGCGCGCGGAATTTCGCGCCGCGCACGCGACCTTGGAGAAGCTGCGGCTTCTGCAGGAGCAAGGGAGCGCCGACATTCTGACCGGCAGCGTTCAATCCCTGGATCGCGGCGACGGCAAGCACGTCGCAGTGCGCGTGGCGTGCAGCGATGGGCTCGTGCGCCGCGTCGTGGCGGACCACATTTTGGTGTTCTTCGGCTTGCACCCGAAACTCGGGCCGATCGCGCAATGGGGATTGGATCTCGATCGCAAAGCGCTGAAGGTGGACAGCGCGCGCTTCGAAACGTCGGTGTCCGGCATATATGCCGTCGGCGACATCAACACCTACCCGGGCAAAAAGAAGCTGATCCTGTGCGGATTCCACGAGGCGGCCTTGGCGGCCTTTGCGGCCAAGGAGCATCTGAATCCCGGCGAGAAGGTGCGCCTGCAGTACACGACGACCAGCCCGGTCCTGCACCGGCGATTGCGCCTGGACGACGAATCGGACACCGCCGCCGCCTGAGCGGGACCGAGCGAGGGCTCAGCCGATCTCGGCCAGGAATCCGCGTTCGGCGAGCCAGCGCCTGTTGAATAATCGGGACTGGTATTTGGCGCCGCCGTCGCAAAGAATCGTCACGATCGTATGACCCGGCCCCAGTTGCCGCGCGAGTTGCACCGCGCCGGCAACGTTGATGCCGGCGGTACTGCCGAGCAGCAATCCTTCCTCGCGCAGCAAACGGTACACGAAGCGAATCGTTTCGGCATCGGCGATCCGTAGGGCATCGTCGATGGGCGCGCCGGCGAGATTGGCGGTCAAGCGCCCGCTGCCGATGCCCTCGGTGATCGATGCGCCGCCGTCGGATTTCAATTCGCCGCTCTTGACGTAGTGGTACAAGGCGCTGCCAGGCGGATCGAGCAGCACGATGCGCACCGCCCCGGACTTGGATTTGAGAAAGCGCGCCACGCCCGCCAAGGTGCCGCCGGTGCCGGTCGCCGCGCAGAACGCGTCGATTTTGCCGGCCGTATCGCGCCAGATCTCCGGACCGGTCGACTCGAAATGCGCGTCGCGATTGGCGGTATTGTCGAACTGATTCGCCCATACGGCGCCCGCGATATCCGCCGCGAGCCGCGCCGCCACCTTTTGATACTGGTTCGGATTGCTGTACGGTACCGCCGGCACTTTGCGCAGGTCCGCGCCGAGGGATTCGATGATTTGATATTTCTCGGCGGACTGGTTGTCGGGCATGACGATGACGCACTTGTAGCCGCGCGCGTTGCATACGTGTGCGAGACCGATGCCGGTGTTGCCGGCGGACCCCTCGACGACGGTGGCGCCCGGCGCCAGCGCACCGCGGCGCTCGGCGTCGAGGACGATCCATTTGGCGGCGCGATCCTTGACCGAGCCGCCGGGATTCATGAATTCCGCCTTGCCGAGGATCTCGCAGCCGGTTTCCTCGCAAAGCCGGTGCAGTCGGATCAGCGGCGTATCACCGACCGCTCCCTCGAAGCCATCGCGCACCGCGTTCCCCATGCGCCCCCCTGTTAGCGGGACGCCCCGCAGCGCGAGGCCGGCATTATAAAAGTATCCCCGGGCAAGCCGGGGATTCGAGTGGAACAGGTGCCGAGTCACTACCCTGCACGTCCGTAGGCGGAAGATGCGCCGCACAAAAGTGACTAGGCGCTCGACCTTTTTGAGTTTAGATCATCTGTTGTAACGAAGTGACGTCACTAAAAAAATCCTTTTTCACCGTGGTTTTGAGCGTACCACAAATGGACAATAACTCCAATATTAATAAGTGTTTATGTTCGTCCGATCAAGTTATTCCGCATGATGTCAAATTTGTCGCCAATTTGTGACAGGTGCGCAACACCGGGAGCGCGCCGCGGCTGCTTTGGGCAATGACCCGGCGCGATGGGGTAATCTTGGACAATCGCACCTACATCCTCCTCGAGGAGCGAGTCGAGATGAAATATCTGCATACGATGGTCCGCGTGACGGATATCGAGCAATCGCTCTACTTCTACCGCGATGCCTTGGGCCTTGTGCTGCTGTCGCGTCGCGACTACCCAAAGGGGCGCTTCACGCTGGTGTTCCTGGCTGCGGCGGCCGATGCGGATGCGCAAGTCGAACTGACCCACAACTGGGATCCGGAGGTTTATACCGGCGGCCGCAATTTCGGCCATCTGGCCTACCAAGTCGAGGACATTTACGCGACTTGCCGGCGTCTTGCGGACCACGGCATCACGATCAATCGGCCGCCGCGCGACGGCCACATGGCCTTCGTGCGTTCGCCGGACGGCATCTCGATCGAGCTGTTGCAAAAGGGCGATGCCCTGCCGCCCGGCGAACCCTGGTCGTCCATGGCCAATAGCGGCGTTTGGTAGCGCGCCGCCGCCGCAAGAATCGCGATCCCGACGAATCGCGCTAGAACATTTCGGATTCGCCGGGCGCTTTGATTTCGACCGCGGTTCGCGATGCGATGTGATCGCCCGTGATCATTTCGTCATAGGCCTGCCCAGGACCGACCATCGGGTAGACGCCGGCGTCCACATCGATCATCACCTCGAGGAACGCGGGGCCCGGGAAACCAATGAATTCTTCGATCACCCGCGGCACATCGGCCTTGTTCTCCAGGCGCACCGCGTACTTGAAGCCGTCGGCGAGCGCCGCTTTGACGAAGTCCTTTTTGTGCAGGCTCTTGTCGCTCGCGCTCAGTCGACCCTTGAAAAAAAGCTTCTGCCATTGCTTGACCATGCCGTCGCCGCAATTGTTCAAGACGACGATCTTGACCGGCAGTTCGTAGGTGGTCACGGTCTCGAGTTCGCCGATATTCATGCGGATGCTGGCATCGCCGTCGAAATCGATGACCAAGCGGTCGCGCGCGGCGAACTGCGCGCCGACGGCCGCCGGCAGGCCGAAGCCCATCGTACCCATGCTGCCGGACGTCAGCCACAGCCGCGGTCGGCGAAAATCGAAGTACTGCGCCGCCCACATTTGGTGCTGGCCGACGCCGGTCGCGATGATCGCCTCGCCGCGCGTCAAGCGATTGATCTGTTCGATCACGTAATGCGGCTGGATCAGCGCACTGTCGCGGTCGTAGTTCATCGCGTATTTCGTACGCAGCTCCTCGCAATGCCGATGCCAGGCCGACCAATCGCGTTTGAAGCCCGTGCGCCGTCCATGATCAAGCAGGGTCGCCAGCGCGTCGGCCATCAAGCCGACATGGCTCCAATCGACGCGTTTGACCTTGTTGATCTCCGAACCGTCGATGTCGAAGTGGGCGATGAATCTCGCGTTGCCCGCGAATTTAAGCGGATTGCCGGCGACCCGATCGTCGAAGCGGGCGCCGATGGCAAGCATCAAGTCGCAATCGTCGACGGCGTAGTTCGCGAACGCAGCGCCGTGCATACCGAGCATGCGCATCGAAAATCGATCGCGCGTATCGACCGCACCGATGCCCATCAGCGTCGTCACCACCGGGATTTGAAATTCATCGACGAATTCGCGCAGCGCCTGCGCGGCGCCGCCGTTGATGACGCCGCCGCCGGCATAGATCAGCGGGCGCATGGACTTGGCGAGCGCGTCGAAGAGTTTTGCGCAGGCCGCTTCCGGCAACTTGCTCGCATCGATGCGGTTCATGCGCTGCCGGTAGCCGGATACCGGCAGGCGCCCGGATCCCTGAAATACGCCCTTCCAGTTTTGCACGTCCTTGGGAACGTCGAGGACCACCGGTCCCGGCCGGCCGGTACGCGCGATTTCAAACGCGGTGCGCACCGTCGCCTCGAGTTTGCTCGGCTCGGTGACCAGAAATACATGCTTGGCGACGGCGCCCATGATGCTCGGCACCGGCGCCTCTTGGAACGCATCGGTGCCGATCGCGCTGGTCGGCACCTGGCCGCATATCACGACTATCGGCACGGAGTCGGCCATCGAGTCGCGCACCGGCGTGACGGTGTTGGTCGCGCCGGGCCCGGAAGTGACCAGGGCGACGCCGACGCGGCCGCTCGCCCTGGCGAAGCCCGCGGCCATGAAGCCGGCGCCTTGCTCGTTCGCCGGTACGATCAGCGGCATTGCGCCGTCGTGATCCTGGTTGTAGAGGAACACGGCGTCATAGATCGGCAATACGGCGCCGCCGCTGTAACCGAAGACGATGCCGACGCCCTCATCGACGAGGACCTGCACGAGGATTTCGGCGCCCGTCATGACGGCGCCGGCCAGCGGATGGGCGGATTGGCTGAATATTTCGTGACGTTCCTTCACGAATACAGACTAGCAGTTCCCACCCTGGCGCCCAAGTGCCGCCGTCCCGTATCCTACCGGCGCCATGCGCCATCTGATCGCCATCCTCCTGCAAAACGAAGCCGGCGCGCTGACGCGCGTCACCGGCCTGATCTCCAGCCGCGGCTACAACATCGAGTCGCTGTCGGTCGCGCCCACGAATGAGCCGACGGTCTCGCGCCTGACGCTCGTGACCAGCGGTTCCGACGCCGTGATATCGCAAATCAATGCGCAGCTGTTGAAGTTGGTCGACGTCGTCGCCGTCGACGACCTGACCAGCGGCGACCACTGGGCGCGCGAGCTGCTGCTGATCAAGCTGCAAATTGCCGCCGAACAAGCCGAGGCAGTGCATGCCATCGTGCACCGCGCCGGCGGCAAGGTACTGGCGTCGAACCCGCCGAATTTCGTCGCCGAGCTCGCCGGCACCGAGACCGCGATCGGCGAGTTCATCGCGAATATCGGCGCATTCGGCGAGATCGTCGAGGTGGTGCGCAGCGGCGTGCTCGGAATTTCCCGCGCCAACCCGCGCGTGCACGCCGTCAAATGAACCCGGCGCCGCGGGCGCAGGCCTCGCCGCCGCCTCTCAAGCCCGAGGAGCCATAGCGATCATGACCGAGATTGAAGTGAAGCCCGAGCATGCGGCGGATCCGGACAGCCGCCGTATCGGCATCGTGGTTGGTATCGTCGGCATTCTGCTCTCGGTCGTGACGATCGCCTCGCACCGTGCGCATACCAGCGCGGTCATCCACAAGACCGAATCGAACGACCAGTGGACTTACTACCAAGCGAAGAAAATTCGCGAAAGCGCGGCGCAGACCGCCGTCACCGTACTGCAGGCGCTCGCCGGCGATCCCGCCAGAATCGGCGCCGCGGTGCGCAAACTGCAGGCGGCGCGCGAGCACTACGGCAACGACGCCGCCAGGATCAAGGCAGAGGCGCTGTCGCGCGACCGCGAAGCGCAGCTCGATGAGAACCGCGCACTGCGCTTCGATATCGGCGCGGGCCTGCTGGAACTCGGCCTGGTGCTCTGCTCGCTGTTTTTTTTGGCGCGCAACAGCTTTTTCCCGATATTCGGACTGCTGGCGAGCGCCGCCGGCACGCTGATGGGTTTGTGGGGATTTTTGTCTTGAGGCGATTCGCCGCCGCCCGCTACGCCGCTGCATGGGGCTTGGCCCTCGCCGTTAGCGCGGCGGCGGCCGCCGCCGCCGCCACCGCGCCCGCGCCGGCGCCCGCGCGCATCGAGGCGCGCTCGACGCATTACCTGCTCGTCGGTGTGGTGCAGGGCGACTCGATGAGCATCCACGTGAGCCGGCGGCTCGACAACGCGCCGGTGGCGGACGCGGCGGTGACGGCGGCGCTGCGCGGCAAAACCTACGCGGCGACCGCGGAGTCCGACGGCGGCTATTCATTTCACGCCGCGGATTTGAACCTGCCGGGTTCGGCGGCGATTCGGTTCGAAGTGGCCGAGGCCGGCGTGACCGAGCGCCTGCTCGCAACTCTGCGGGTCAACGCGCCTGCGCCCGGGGGCAAGAGCACGAACGGCGCCCGGCAGCTCGGCTGGTGGATCCTGAATTTCGCGGTGTGCCTGGGCCTGCTGGCGCTGATCGCGCGACGGCGCAAGAACGCGCAGAGCTAGAAACTCTGCTGTGTCTGAACCAGCAGTTGAACGCGGCTGATGCCGGGGGGAGCGTTCACGGGAAAGGCTAAATCGACGTGCACCACGTTGCCGAGGCCGGTACGGGTATTGCCGAGACGCAAGCCGAATCCCAGATCCTGCAATAGACCGGGATCGCTGCTGCCGACTACGCCACGCCCCCATGTCCGGCCGACATCCGCGAATACCGCGCCGCCCACCCGCGCGAGGCGGAAGGGATACCAATCCGTGAAGACGCGCTGTTCGACGGTGAACAACGCCCGCGAGGTGCCGGACTCATAACGCAAGGGATAGCCGCGCAAGCCGTTGTCGCCGCCGATAGTCAGTTGCGCATCCGCATCGAGAGCGTCCGTTACCGTGCCCGCGAATGCCGCGTACAGCACCCAATCCGTCCGCCAGCGCCAATAATAGTCCGCGTTGCCGCTGGCGATCAGGTTGCGTGCGCGGCCGTGCTCGACACGCGAAGCGAACGTACTCGTCAAAAACAGCTCTTGTTGATCCGGCAATTGAAATCCCTTGCGGGCGTGCGCCGCCAGCATGATGGCCTCGCCGCCCGCGCCAAAGGCCGCATTGGAGATGCCAACTTCGGCGCCCACTTCGGCGCCGAAATACAAATCCTCCGTCCGGCCTATCTGATTGAGATCCGCCGTTTTCTTATAGTCGTCCTGCAGGATATCGAAGCCGACGAAGGGATAGGCGAGGGTGCGGTCGGCGGGCAGCGGTCCGGCGAGCACGGGCATGCTCGGCGCGGGCGCAAAAAGGTTGCGGTCGTAGCGCATGCCGGCAAGCCATCGCCTGGTCCAGCCGTTCTGCAGACCACTGGAAATGCCGCCGCTCACCTCGTACGACGCTTCGTCGTCGATCAGCTGATCGGCGATGTTGCCGAGACTGTAGCGCGCCACACTGCGGTCGTATTGCTTGGCGGCGATGGTCACGCTCCACGGCGCATCGAGGGCGTAGAACGGCCGGGCGATTTTCAGCTCGCGGCGCTTGCCGTCGCTCGAATTCGCGTAGGCGACCGCGTCCATCCATCGCGATCCGAAAACATTCGGATCCGCCCATTCGACGGTATTGCTGCTGCGGTCGACGTTGCGGCCGTGCTCGAATTGCAGGGTCTTTCCCCGGCCGAGAATATTCGAGTCCGCAATGCTGACGCTCGAATTGTTCGTGCCGCCGGCGCGGCTGAAGGAAATCCCGGGACTCAGCGTCCAAACATCCTTGGTGACGACCTTGACTTCGACTTTCCCGTCCCGGTAGCGCACCGGTACGACGCGCGCATCGTATACGTACGGCAACGCGCGCAGATTGCGTTCGGTTTCGGCGAGCTTCCTGGCGTCGTACCTGTCGCCGCTCGCGAACAGCAGTTGCGCCTTGATCGTCGAGCGCCTGGTGCGGATGTGCAGGCGGTCCGCGATGCGAAACAACCAGACGTTTTCCCGCGGGTCGGATTCGTCGAATATGTTGCGGATATCGATGTCGATTTTTCCGATCACCGCGCCGCCTTTTTCGAGCTGCGCGTCGCTCGGCAGGTTCGCCGGCCGCGGCTCTTGAATGCGGGTGTGCTGCAGATCCATGAGCTTCGCCGCCACGCAGCGAGCGGCCGGCGCCGCCGCAATTGCCATCAGGGCGATCGCACGAACTGCGACGGATAGCTGCATGGGCCTAGGCTACCGCGGGCGCACGGCCAGCGGATAGGAGAATGGCGAATTTGTGAGGCGGCGTCGCTACAGCGCGGCGTTATCCGTCTCGCCGGTGCGGATACGCAGGACCCGATGCAGTTCGGTGACGAATATCTTGCCGTCGCCGACTTTACCGGTCTTCGCGGCGCCGACGATCGCCTCCATGACCTGATCGACCAAGTCGCTTTGCACGGCCACCTCGATGCGCGTCTTCGGCACGAAATCGACGACGTATTCCGCGCCGCGGTACAGCTCCGTATGGCCGCGTTGGCGGCCGAAACCCTTAACCTCGGTCACGGTCATTCCGGATACTCCAATTTCGGAGAGCGCCGCGCGCACATCATCGAGTTTGAAGGGTTTGATAATGGCAGTGATCAGCTTCATCCCTTTCTCCGAGGAATATTTGGGTCGACGAGCGAATACTATTACTATTCTACGCAGGCGGCACGAGCCTTGGGAGTCGCAGCACGCCCTGCGATGGTGCGCGACGGTCTGACCGGCCCAGCTCGGCGGCGGGTCCATATTGGAATGAGATGAACTCGACGATCTTGATCATAGGCGGCGGCCAGGCGGGCGCACAAGCGATCGACACATTGCGCCGCGAGGGATTCTCCGGGCGGCTGATCTTGGTCGGCGAAGAGGCGCAGCTGCCCTACCAGCGGCCGCCGCTGTCGAAGAAGTACTTGGCCGGGGAATTATCGGTCGACAGACTGCCGTTTCGGCATCGGGCCTTTTACGAGGAACACGGCACCGAGTTGCTGTTGGGCGAACGCGCCGTGCGGCTCGATCCCGCCGCGCGCACGGTCGCGCTCGCGGGCGGCGCCGTACTGAACTACGACCGGCTGCTGCTGTGTCTCGGCGCCGCCCCGCGGCGGCTGACCTGCCCGGGCGCAACCCTCGCCGGAGTTCACTATCTGCGCGACCTCAAGGACGCCGACGCGATACGCGCCGACATCCGGCCCGGCGGCCGCGCGCTCATCATCGGCGGCGGTTACATCGGACTCGAAGCGGCGGCGACTTGCCGCCACCTCGGTCTCGAGGCGACGGTCTTGGAAATGGCGGACCGCCTGATGAACAGGGTGGTTGCGCCCGACGTTTCGGAATACTTCGCGTCGGCGCACCGCAAGCACGGCGTGCACATCGTTTGCGACGCCCGCGTCGTCGCGCTCGAAGGCCGCAGCCGAGTCGAACGCGTGGTCTGTGCCGACGGCAGCAGTCACGGCGCGGACCTCGTGATCGTCGGCGTCGGCGCCGTGCCGACCACTGATCTGGCGGCCGACGCGGGCTTGCAGGTCGACGACGGCATCGTCGTCGACGCCTATTGCCGCAGCAGCGACCCGGCCATATTTGCGGCGGGCGACTGCAGCAATCATCCTTCGCCCCGCTACGGCGGACGCGTGCGCCTCGAATCGGTCGACAATGCGTTCGAACAGGCCAAGGCGGCCGCGTTGAACATGCTCGAACGGGGTGTCGAGCACGACCGCGTGCCCTGGTTCTGGTCGGATCAATTCGACAACAAGTTGCTGATCGTCGGTATTTCCCGCGGTCACGATCAGCAGATATTGCGGGGCGATGCCGGGCAGCGCAGCTTCAGCGTCTGCTATTTGAGGAACCGCGAACTGCTGGCGGTCGAGACCGTCAACGACTCGAAGGACTATATGGCCGCCCGCAAGCTGATCGCCGGCCGCGCTCGCATGGACCCGGCGAAGCTGACCGATCCGCGCATCGACCTCAAGGACGCGCTCTGAGCGGCGCAATCGTCCTGCCGAGCCCCCCCACGGAGTCGGCCCGAATGCTCATTCGAAGACGATCAACAGGTCCTTGGAGTCGACCTGCTGGCCGGGCCTGATCGGAATTTCCTTGATGGTGCCGTCGCGCTCGGCGCGCACCGTGGTCTCCATCTTCATCGCTTCGAGCGTCACGAGGATCTCGCCTCGGCGCACCTTCTGGCCGACGTGCGCGGAAACGGTCGCGACAGTTCCCGGCATCGGTGCGCCGACGTCTGCGCCGTTGTCGGCATCGGCCTTGCGCTGCGGGGGCAGCCTCGCGGCTTGATTGCGGTCGGCCACGCGTATCGGCCGCGGCTGGCCGTTGAGTTCGAAGAACACGGTGCGCGTCCCATCTTCGTGCGGATCGCTCGTCGTGACGTAGCGAACGATCAGCGTCTTGCCGCGTTCGAGATCGATGTTGATCTCCTCGCCGGGCTGCATGCCGTAGAAAAACACCGAAGTCGGCAGCGTGCTGACGTCGCCGAACTTGGCGCGGTCGGCCGCGTACTCGGCAAATACCTTCGGGTACATCAAATAAGACGCCAATTCGACGGCTGAAATCGAGCGGCCGACTTTGAGCTGCGCCGCGGCGCGCTCGGCGTCCAAGTCGGCCGGCGGCAGCAGTTCTCCGGGCCGGCCGAGCAGCGGCTCCCGGCCGTTGAGCACTTTGCGCTGCAGCGCCGGCGGAAACCCGCCGAGCGGCTGGCCGAGGTCCCCATGGAAGAATTGCACGACCGACTCCGGAAATGCGATTTCCGTGTGCGCATCGAGTACCGCCGCGCTGTTGAGTCCGCTGCTGACCATCATGATCGCCATGTCGCCGACGACTTTCGAGGTCGGAGTGACCTTGACGATGTCGCCGAACATCTCGTTGACCTCGGAATAGGCGAGAGCCACCTCATGCCAGCGGTGCTCTTCGATGCCCAGCAAGCGCGCTTGTTCGCGCAAATTCGTGTACTGCCCTCCCGGCATGCCGTGCACGTACACTTCCGAGGCCCCCGCCCGGATCTCGCTTTCGAACGCGACGTAGCCGCGGCGCACCTGTTCCCAATAGGCCGAAATCAATCTGAGCTTCTCCGGATCCAGGCCGCTGTCGCGCGGCCCGTAGCGCAACGCTTCGACGATCGACCCCAAATTCGCCTGCGAGGTCAAGCCGGAGAGCGCGTCGATCGCGCCATCGACCGCGTCGGCGCCCGCCTCGATGGCGGCGAGGACGCTGGCCGCGGCGATTCCGCTGGTATCGTGGGTATGAAAGTGAACGGGCAGTCCCACTTCCTCTTTCAGCGCCTTGACCAGCACCGTGGCCGCGCGCGGCTGGCACAGACCCGCCATGTCCTTGATGCCGAGCAAGTGCGCTCCCATCGCCTTCAATTCCTTGGCGAGACCGACGTAGTATTTCAGGTCGTACTTGGTCTGACGCGGGTTGGACAGATTGCCCGTGTAGCAAATCGCCGCCTCGCACAGACGGCCGCTGCGCCGCACGGCATCGACCGCGACGCGCATGTTCGGGGTCCAATTCAGGCAATCGAAGACGCGGAACAGGTCGATGCCGGCCGCCGCGGCCTGCTCGACGAAGTAGCGCACGACGTTGTCGGGATAGTTCCTGTAGCCGACCGCGTTCGCCGACCGCAACAGCATCTGCATCAACAGATTCGGCATGCCGGCGCGAAACTCGGCGAGCCGCGACCACGGATCCTCGCGCAGAAACCGCATGGCGACGTCGAAAGTCGCGCCGCCCCAGCATTCGACGGAAAACAACTGCGGCAGCAGGCTCGCGTAGTAAGGCCCGACCGCCGCCATATCGTGGCTGCGCAAGCGCGTCGCCAGCAGCGATTGATGCGCATCGCGCATGCTGGTGTCGGTCAGCAAGACGCGCTTTTCCTGCAGCATCCACGCGGCAAATCCCTCGGCGCCCAATTCATCGAGCTTCTGCTTCGTTCCCGGCGCGGGCGGCGGCAGCTGCACCCGGGGCAGGCGCGGAAACACCGGCTGCCTGGGTGCGGCGCGTCCCTTGACTTGCGGGTTGCCGTTGACGATCACATCGCCGATGAAGGAGAGCAGGCGCGTCGCCCTGTCGCGCTTGCGCGGCGTGCGCAGCAGTGCCGGCGTCTCGTCGATGAACTTGGTCGTGTAATCGGCGCAGGCGAATCGTGGATGCGTGATCAGCTGGTCCAGAAAGCGCAAATTGGTGACGACCCCGCGGATGCGGAACTCCCAGAGCGCACGGTGCATGCGCGCGATGGTCTCCTCCGGGGTCGGCGACCAGGCGGTCACCTTCACTAGCAGAGAGTCGTAATAGCGGGTGATGATGGCGCCGGCGTAGGCGGTGCCCGCATCCAAGCGCACACCGAACCCGGCCGGGCTGCGGTAGGCGGTTATGCGGCCGTAGTCGGGTACGAAATTGTTTTCCGGGTCCTCGGTCGTGACCCGGCACTGCATGGCGTGCGAATTGACGCGAATCTCCTCCTGCGGCGGGACGCCGCTTTGCAGTGTGCCGATACGGGCGCCGGCGGCGATGCGGATTTGCGCCTTGACCAGATCGACGCCGGTGACGCATTCGGTGACCGTATGCTCGACCTGGATGCGCGGATTGACCTCGATGAAATAGAATTTTCCGCTGTCCGCGTCCTGTAGAAATTCCACCGTGCCGGCCGCCCGGTAATTCACCGCGCGGCCGATCTTGAGTGCGGCTTCGCACAGCATGCTGCGCTCGGCCGCCGAGAGAAACGCCGCCGGCGCGCGCTCGACGACCTTTTGGTTGCGCCGCTGCACGGTGCAATCGCGTTCGTACAGATGCACCAAATTACCGTGATTATCGCCGAGTATTTGCACTTCCACATGGCGCGCGCGGCGGACCAATTTCTCCAAATACACTTCGTCCTTGCCGAACGCAGCCATGGCCTCGCGCCGGGCGGCGGCAACGGCCTCGATCAGCGCCGTTTCGGATTCGACGACCCGCATGCCGCGGCCGCCGCCGCCCCAGCTCGCCTTCAGCATGGCGGGAAAGCCCACTTTACGAGCCAGCGTCAGGACTTCGGCGTCGCCGGCCGGCAGCGGCGGCGTCGCCGGCATCACCGCTACGCCGGCGCTCGCGGCCACATTGCGGGCCTCCACTTTGTTGCCGAGTCTGCGCAGCGTCTGCGCAGGCGGCCCGACGAACACGATATTCGCCGCCGCGCAGGTTTCGGCGAATTCCGGGCTCTCCGATAAAAATCCGTAGCCGGGATGGATCGCGTCGGCCGCCGCCTCGGCGGCAATGCGCATGATGTCGGCAATGTCGAGGTAGGCGTCGACCGGGCCCTTGCCGTCGCCCACCAGATAGCTTTCATCCGCCTTCGTCCTGTGCAGAGAAAAGCGGTCCTCTTGCGAATGGATGGCGATCGTGCGAATGCCGAGCTCGGTCGCCGCGCGCATCACGCGAATGGCGATCTCGCCGCGGTTCGCGATCAGCAGGCTGCGTATGGCACCGCTCTTGATGAATGGGTTCATGTGAAAATGATGATAGCCTTGGCACCGGCAACCGACCAGGGAATTGAGGAACGGCGATGTTCTCCATTGCGATTCACGGCGGCGCGGGGACCCTGGCGCGGGCAGAACTCGGCGCCGACCGCGAGCGGCAGTACCGCGGCGGACTTGCCGCCGCGCTGAACGCCGGCCGCAGCGTATTGGAGCGCGGCGGCACCAGCCTGGAGGCGGTCGTGCGCGCCGTCGTCATGCTCGAGGACAATCCGTTGTTCAACGCCGGGCGCGGCGCCGTGTTCACGCACGACGGCGGCAACGAACTGGATGCCGCGGTCATGGACGGCTCCACGCTGGCCGCGGGCGCCGTATGCGGCGTCTGCCACATCAAGAATCCGATCGAGCTCGCCCGCGCCGTCATGCAGTATTCGGACTACGTGATGTTGAGCGGTCTTGGCGCGGAGGAATTCGCTTTGAGCCGCGGGATCCCGCTGGTGCCGCGCAGCTATTTCCATACCGAGGAGCGCTGGCGCCAGCTGCAGCGCGTGCAGAGCGGCGATGCGGAATCGTCCGCGCTGACACTTTCCCACCTCGGCACCGTGGGCGCCGTGGCGCTCGATCTAGCGGGCACACTTGCGGCCGGCACCTCGACCGGCGGCATTACCGGCAAGCGCTACAACCGCATCGGCGACTCGCCGATCATCGGCGCCGGCACCTATGCGGACAACCGCTGCTGCGCGGTGTCGGCGACCGGACACGGCGAGGTATTCATCCGCGCCGCGGTTGCCCATGACATATGCGCGAGGATTCGCTTCGGCGGGCGCAGCCTCGCCGACGCGGCGCGCGAGGTGGTGCGTGATGAATTGGCTGCGTTGCGCGGCGAGGGCGGCGTGATCGCGATCGGCCGCGGCGGCGAGATCGCCATGGAATTCAATTCCGAAGGCATGTTCCGCGCCAGCGTGCGCTGCGGCGAAGAACCGCAGATCGCCATTTACGATTCTCCGTGAGCCGGGGCGGCGGGGCGGTGGCGGGAGTGCTGGGGGCCGCTCGGGGCCGTTTACATCAACCGGTGCGCTGACCGCCGCGCCGCTTTTCGAAGCGCCCGGTCTGCAAGTTGACGTATTCGGCCTCCATGACGACGACACGGTTGCGCCCCTGTTCTTTCGCCGTGTAGAGCGCCTCGTCGGCGAGCTGAATCAGGCCTTCCGGCGTGCGCTTTTCCGTCGGCATGATGAATGCGGCGCCGATACTGACCGTCAAACGGCTGGCCACCGTCGACGCTTCGTGCGGGATGTTGAGTTCCGCGATCGATCGCTGGATGCGCGTCAACACTTCGGCGACGTACTCGCGGCTTGCCTCGTAGAGGATCACCGCGAATTCCTCGCCGCCGTAGCGGGCGACGAAATCAAGGGGCCGCCGGGCGCATTGGCTCAGCGAATTCGCCACCGCCCGCAGGCACTCGTCGCCCGCTTGGTGCCCGTAGCGGTCGTTGTAGTTCTTGAAACAATCGATGTCGGCCAACAATACGGCGACGCATTCCTCTTCGCGCACCGCCTGCTGCCAAACTCTCTTGATGTGCTGATCGAACATGCGGCGGTTCTTGATTCCGGTGAGGCCGTCTCGCGCGACCATCTCGCGCAGCAGACCGGCCTCGAGGAAGCGCGCGCGGCTGGTTTTCTCGTGCATGTAGACCACCGACGCGCCGATCATATTCGCCGTCACCAGCACCAGCGCGTTGTAGCTGAATTCGGGCCCCGCGGTCGGCAGCGCCGTGCCGGCCGCCAGATAGGCAAAGAGCACGATCACGTTCGCCGCTATCGCGTGGTAGAAGACCAGACCGGACATGAAATAGATGAACATCGTCGTCACAATCATGTAGGCAAACAAGAACGCGACGCCGCCAGTCGAGACGAGGATTTGGATCGCGACCTGGCTGACCCCGAAGAGGATGAACGCCGCCATTGCGAGCGGCGCATAGATGCGATGGCGCTGCGGCAAAAAGCTCGCCGCCAGCACGATCAGCAGCAGCGGCACCATCACCAGTAATTGAAGCCGGCTCGGGATCTCGTTCAGATCGCGGCCCAGCACCAGCGCATCCATCGCCAGGAACGCGATCACTATCGTGATGGCCAGGCACAGATTGGCGCGCACGTGCACCAGGGTCTCCTCGAGACGGCTGTGCCTGAATTCGCGCTCGAGGCTCGGATCGAACGACAACCAATGGAACCCGGCCTGCAGCTGGCGGGCGTGCGGCAAATCCGGCAAATCGTCGGCGAATGGGGTCGGCAGGCTCATGAGGGCACCATAGGCAGGAAGCCGCGCCGATGCCAGGTAATGCGCCGCACGATTTCAGCAAATTCTGCCGCTTTGACCGAAGCGCCGATGGGCTCGATCCCGAGTCGCGCCCGCCGCGCTCGGATTATGTCAAATTCAGCCTAGTTCGCCAGATAGCGCGCCAGGTAGGCGTCGAAATCCTCCTTGTCGGCCGCTTCGATGCGTCTCTGCGCGTCATGCGACTCGGCCGCGGCGGCGGCGAATTCGGCCAGCCGGCTCTCGTTTGGCGGATAAAGTCCCAGGAAATACTCCTTGTGCTGCTTCGACATGCGTTGCGCGAGTTGCAAGAACGTTTCGCCGCTTTGCGCCATCTCGGCAAGCAGGCGCGCGGACGGCGTCAACGCCGCCTCCTCGACCTTGGCGCGTTGTTGTTCCAGCGCCGCCGCGTACGGCCGCTGCGCTGCGCCGTGATCCAGCAGTTCGCAGACGCCCTGCATGTCGTCGAGCAATTCGCGGGCCCAATCGACCATGCGGGTGTCGCGACCGTCGCGCCGCAAGCACAGATCCGGTTCGCGTCCGCGCCGCGCGACCAGAATGTGATTCGCGTCCAGCGCGTCCTGTTCGCCGCGGTCTATCGGCTCGCTCTCGCGTATCAGGCAGAGCGCGAGAAACGCCTCGACGAAGCGCAGTTTATTTTGACTGACGCCCACAGGATCGAAGGCGCTGACGTCCAAGGCGCGCACCTCCACGTACTCGACGCCGCCGCGCTGCAGGGCTGTCGTCGGCCGCTCGCCGGACCGCGCCACCCGCTTCGGCCGGATGAAGCTGTAATATTCGTTGCCCACTTGCAGAATGTTGGCGCTCAACTGGCGGTATTCGCCCGCCACTTTGACGCCGATCCTCTGGTAGGCGGCGTACGGCGTATCGATGGCGTGCGACAAATCGCGCACGTAATCGCCGAGGCTGTTCACCGACACGCTGACCGTGGCCTGATTCTTGTTGCGGTAGCCGAGATCGCTCATGCGCAGCGAAGTTGCGTACGGCCCATACAGGGTATCCGCGTCCAAACTGCGCAAATCATGGGAGCGGCCGCCGAGAAAGCCCTTGGAGACCGCAGGCGAGGTGCCGAACAGGTACAAGATCAGCCAGCCGAAGCGCCTATAGTTGCGCAGCACCGCGAAGTATTGCTCCGAGACGAAGTCCTGGCGGCCGGCGGCGGATTTGTTGACTGCCTGCCAGACGTCCCACAATCGCGAGGAAAACGAATAATTGAAATGCACGCCGGAAATGGCCTGCATCATGCGCCCGTAGCGCAGCCCCAAGCCGCGACGGTAGATCGTCTTCATGCGCCCGACGTTCGACGATCCGTAGCGCGCCAACGGTATGCCGTCGTCGCCGCGAACGGCGCAGGGCATGCTGGTCGCCCACAGCATTTCTTCGCCAAGGTGGCGATAGACGAACTGGTGCAGATCGCATAGGTACTGGAGTAACTCCCAAGACTGCTGGAACGGCGGCGTCACCAGCTCTATCAACGCTTCGGAAAAGTCCGTCGTGATGTTCGCGTTGGTGAGCGCTGCGCCCAAGGCCGCGGGGTGCGCGGTCGCGGCGATTTCGCCCGACGCAGTGACGCGCAGGGACTCCTTTTCGACGCCCTTGCGGCCGCCGCACAGCACCGCCCGCTCGCCGGAGTTGACGAGGCCGGCAAGCCGGCGATCGAATTGTTTGTCGACGATGTTCCGCACTGCGCCTCAATCCCTCGAATAATGGGGTCGAACCGGTCGGCTAGGATACTAGAGCGCCGCGCACTTATCTTTCGGCGGCGTAGGCCGGCAGGCGCCCCGCCTTTCGCGCCGCGGCCGCGCAAGCGGCGCTAGGTCGCCCGTTGCCGCTGCTCTGCCAATGCGCGCAGCGCGCGCAGCATTTTCGGTAAATTGCGCCGCAATTCGAAACGCGCGATCCAGCCCGTCACCCAAAAGTCCGGCTCGAAATCCAAGGCGTAGTGCGCAATCGTCTCGTCGCCGTCCGCCCGCAGCTCCCAGGAGCCGCGCAAGGCGGCGGCGCCGCCCGCCGTCCTCGTAAAGACGATGCTCGCCGGCCGCGCGTAAGCCGCCTTGACGATGTAGCTTACTCTCGGCAGGTACCATGAGTAATGCACGACCAGCTTGATCTGCTGCCACGACCCGTCGGCCGCGGTCTTCTGCACTTCGCAAGTCCGCAGCCCCGGAACGAATTTAACGGCCTGCGAGCAGCTCGTCAGTACCGCCCAGATCGCGGCCCGGCGCGCGTGAATTCTGACCGTCGCCGTCGCCTCGACCCGCCGGCCGGAGTCGGCCGACCTGACCTGAAGCCGCATCGCGTGCCGCCCTACGGCGCCTGCGATCGGCGACGCCCAGGCAGCCGGTTGCAGGGCGATCGACAGGCAAATCAATGCGAATGCGCGGCGCACGCGACAGTCTGACCGATTACGGCGCGCTCCGTTCGGCGTTTTGGCCGCCGCATCGCCGCTCGCCGGCGAGCGGCGATGCGGACCGACCGTCGAGAACGGCGGCCGCGGGCGTCCCCACGCGAGCAGCAATAGGTCCATAATTCAGCATCGTTGACCGCGGAGGATTTGCCATGTTGGTCGGACCCAGCGCGCGACGCGTCGCCATCGTCGGCGGCGTGCGCATACCGTTTGCCCGCGGCAACGGCGCCTACGCCGAGGTAGGCAACCAAGAAATGCTGACCGCGGCGCTCGGCGGGATCGTCGAGAAATTCGGCCTGCGAGGCCAACGCCTCGACGAGGTCGCCGCCGGCGCCGTCATGAAACATTCCGGTCAATGGAATCTGGTGCGCGAATCGGTGCAAGATTCCGGCCTCGCCGCCGAGACGCCGGCAATGGATCTGCAGCGCGCCTGCGGTACGAGTCTGGAAGCGGCAATTCTGGTCGGCAACAAGATTGCCTTGGGCCAGATCGATGCCGGCATCGCCGGCGGCGTCGATACGGTCAGCGATCCGCCGGTGGTATTTCCAAGGAGCTTTCAGCGGCTCCTGTTGAGCAGCTATCGCGGCAGGACCACGATGGCGCGCTTGGCGCCCTGGTTCGGTCTGCGTCCTTCGCATCTGCGCCCCGTGCTGCCCGGAATCACGGAGCCGCGCACCGGCTTATCGATGGGCGAGAGTACCGAGTTGATGGTCAAGACCTGGGGGATCTCGCGCGAGGAGCAGGATCGGCTCGCCTTCGAGAGCCATACCAAGGCCGCCGCCGCCTACGCCGCGGGATTCTACAAAGACTTGGTGCGCGAATATCTCGGCCTGCGGCGCGACAACAATATCCGCGCCGATACCAGCATCGAGAAGCTCGGCAAATTGCCGCCGGTCTTCGATCGCAGCGGCGGCGGCAGCTTGACCGCCGGCAATTCCACGCCGATGACCGACGGCGCGTCGGCGCTCCTGCTCTGCTCGGAAAACTGGGCGCGCGCGAGAAATTTGCCGGTACTTGCGTATCTCAGCTACGGCAAGGCGGCGGCGGTCGATTACGCCGGCAAGAAAGAAGGCTTGCTGATGGCTCCGGCCTATGCGGTGCCGCGGTTGCTCGACGACGCCCGTTTGCGGCTGCAGGATTTCGATTTCTACGAAATACACGAGGCCTTCGCCGGCCAGGTGCTGTGCACGTTGAAGGCCTGGACCGATACCGAGTTTTGCCGCGACCGGCTTGGCCGCAACGAGCCGTTGGGCGCCATCGATCGCGGCAAACTCAACGTCAAGGGCGGCAGTCTCGCGATCGGCCACCCGTTCGCGGCGACCGGCACGCGTATCGTCGCGACGCTCGCGAAGATGCTCGATGAACGGCGCGGCAAACGCGGACTGATCTCCATCTGCACGGCTGGCGGCATGGGCGTGACCGCGATCCTTGAGCGCTGAGGATCGATCGCGGTATTCTTGGCAGGCTTATTCGGCGGCCTTATTCGGAGAGCTGGGAAATCATGGGCAAGACCATCGAGCTTACCGCGGCGGACGGCCATCGCTTGTCGGCCTATCTCGCGGAGCCGGCCGGCAAACCTCGCGGTGGACTCGTCGTCGTACAAGAGATCTTCGGCGTCACCCGCCACATCCGGGCCGTCGCCGACCAATATGCGGCGGCCGGCTTCCTCGCGATCGCGCCCGCGGTTTTCGATCGCGTGCAACGCGACGTCGACGTGCCGTATACCGACATGGCCAAAGGTTTCGGCTACATGCAGGCGATGAACAACGCGCTCGTCATGCTCGATCTGCGCGCGGCGATCGACCGGGTGGCGGTCGCCGGCAAAGTCGGCGTCGTCGGCTATTGCTGGGGCGGCACGATCGCCTATCTGGCGGCAGCGCGCCTGCCGCTGGCCGCGGCCGTGTCCTATTACGGCGGCAGCACCACGCAGTATCTGGCTGAAAAGCCGCGTTGCCCGATCATGTACCATTTCGGCGAAAAGGACGCGCATATTCCGCCGTCCGCGGTCGAGCAGATCAAAGCGGCGGATCCGCAGGGCGTTTTCCACCTTTACCCGGCGGATCACGGCTTCAATTGCACGGACCGCGGAAGTTTCGAGCCGGCGAGCGCGCAGCTCGCGCTGCGGCGCAGCCTCGATTTCCTCCACAAATACGTGGGCTGAAAGATTGCCGCGCGGAGCGAATTTCAGTTGAAACTGCGCGACAGGAATCTACTGCGCGAAACCTGCTACGTCGACGGCCGCTGGACCGCGGCTCGGGACGGCGCGACGCTCGCCGTGCGCAATCCGGCAAACGGCGCGGCGCTCGGCACGATAGCCAACATGGGGGCGGCCGAAACGAAGCTCGCGATCGAGGCCGCGGCCCGTGCCTTTCCGGCGTGGGCCGCACGCACCGCGAAGGATCGCGCCGCGCTCCTGCGGCGCTGGTTCGAGCTGATGCTCGCCAATCTGGAGGATTTGGCCGTGCTGATGACCGCCGAGCAGGGAAAGCCGCTGGCCGAGTCCAAAGGCGAGATCGCCTATGCGGCCTCGTTCATCGAATGGTTCGCCGAAGAGGCAAAGCGCCTCTACGGTGACGTGATCCCGAGCCATCAGGCGGATAAGCGGATCCTGGTCTTGCGTCAACCGGTCGGCGTGGTCGCGGCGATTACGCCATGGAACTTCCCTTCGGCGATGATCACCCGCAAGGCGGGCCCGGCGCTCGCGGCCGGTTGTACGTTCGTCTGCAAGCCGGCGACGCAAACCCCGTATTCGGCTCTCGCCCTCGCCGAACTCGCCGATCGCGCCGCAATCCCGCCGGGGGTATTCAATATCGTCACCGGATCGGCCGCGAAGATCGGCGCCGAGATGACCTCCAATGCGCTGGTGCGCAAGCTGACCTTCACCGGATCGACGGAAATCGGCAAGATGCTGATGGCGCAATGCGCCGGCACCATGAAGAAAATCTCGATGGAACTCGGCGGCAACGCGCCGTTCATCGTATTCGACGACGCCGATCTGGACGCGGCGGTGCAGGGCGCGATCACCAGTAAATACCGCAATACCGGGCAGACCTGCGTGTGCGCGAACCGGTTGCTGGTGCAATCGGGGGTCTACGCCGCTTTCGCGCAGAAATTGAGCGCGGCCGTTGGCGCGCTGCGGATCGGCGACGGGCTCGCCGGGATCACCGACCAGGGCCCCCTGATCGACGCCAAAGCGCTCGCCAAGGTCGAGGAGCACATCGCGGACGCGCTCGCCAAGGGCGCAACGGTGCTGCGCGGCGGCAGGCGGCATGCGCTCGGCGGCACATTCTTCGAGCCCACGATATTGACCGGCGCAACGCCGGCGATGGCCGTGGCGCGCGAAGAAACGTTCGGCCCGGTCGCGCCGCTGTTCGAGTTTCACACGGAGGCCGAGGCCATCGCGATGGCGAACGACACCGAATTCGGTCTGGCCGCGTACTTCTACACCCGCGACCTCGCGCGTAGCTGGCGAGTGGCGGAAGCGCTGGAGTACGGCATCGTCGGCCTGAATACCGGCCTGATTTCCACCGAGGTGGCGCCGTTCGGCGGAGTCAAGGAATCGGGGACGGGACGCGAGGGCTCGAAATACGGCATCCTCGACTACACCGAGATCAAATACCTGTGCGTCGGCGGGATCAACTAGATCGCTCGGGGGGCAATGACGAAGCGTCGTCGGCGGCGATGCAAGGGCGGTTTTTGGAATTTTCCGTCGCCGTGGCCGACATTCGTGCTTCCCTGGATTTCTACGCCAAGCTCGGCTTTTCGCCGACCGACGTCGGCGACGCATGGCGCCATCCTTATGCCGTGGTCACCGACGGCCGGATATGCATCGGCTTGCATCAACATGCCGCGCATTCGCCTGCGTTGACTTTCGTCAAAGCCGATTTGCTGAAACACCTGCATCTGTTCGAACGCGCCGGCGTCGATTTCGAGGTTCGGCACCTCGGCGGCGACGTCTTCAACGAAGTGGCGTGGCGGGATCCTTCCGGCAATTTGCTGCGATACGTCGAGGCGCGAACATTTTCGCCGGCGAAGCGGCCCGCGACCGAAAACTCCTTGTGCGGTTATTTCTCGCAGATCGCCCTGCCGGCACGGGACGTCGAGGCCGCATCGATCTATTGGGAGCAATTCGGCTTCGTCGGCATGGTCGAGGCGGACGCGCCGATGCCCCATGTCTGCTGCATGAGCGATACGATTGACGTCGGCCTGTACGATCTGCGGCACATGCGCCGGCCGACGCTGCGGTTCGAATGCGCCGACGTGGAGGCGGCAACCGCGCGAATCGCGGCCGCCGGCATCGCCCCTGCCATCGAGGTGCCTGCGGCCGGCGGCGCCGCAGCTTCGGCCCTGTTGGTGGCGCCGGAGGGAACCGCACTGCTGATATCGGCCGACGCGTAGGATTGCGCGGGGCGGCCGGTGCGCCGCTAGTGCGACTCCGCCACGATTTTGAGTTTCACCCGCAGTTCGTCCCGAACCCGCAATGCGCCCAGCAGGATGCTGTAGGGCGCAAGGCCGAGCGCCGTTTGCCGCAAGCCGAACGCCGCCGTTGCCGATAGCCTCGCGCCCTCTAGGTCGACCGTGAACGGCAGCGTGAGCCGCGCGGCGTGACCCGCGATATGGATGAGCACAGTCGCGGTAAGGCGCGGCGCCGCGCCGGCGATTTGCAGGCTGCGCACGTCGATCGACGGATGCCGATAGGCATCGAGCAGGGCGGCGCTCTGCATGTGCCGGCGGGTCGCGGATATCGCCGCCGCCGGCAGCGGCGCGGCGAAGCCGGGGCCCTCTTGGCGGCGCGCGGCGGCGGCGTCGACGACAAACGCCGCGGTCGGAATGTGGATAAAAAACGAGGAGGCGGAAATCGGGGTCGCGACCGCCACCCAGCCGCCGAGCGCACGATTGACGATCACATGGTCATGGCCGACATCGGCCAGCGGACCGGCGCGGTAGGCGAGCACGCGCAACTGCGAGCGCGCGGCATCGATGCGGTAAACCGCCGCAGCCGCCGGCGGCCGTGCCGACGCGCCCGCGGCGAAGGTCGGTTGCCGCGGCGCGGGCGATCGACAAGCGCTCAAAATCAAGGTGGACAGGCCGATCGCCGCGTAAATTTGCCGGGGCACCGCTTCACCGTCTTGCTAGACTTGGCGATCTGCAGTGTGCGCGCGGAGGACGTCGATGCCAACCGCTGATGCGAAACTACGCTACGGCGCGGTCGCGCAAGCGCTCCATTGGTTGATTGCCGCGTTGATCGTGGTTCAATTCGTGTTGGCGAAAATGGCGATCGGCCTGCCGCTCGGTCTGCACAAATTGATCTTGCTCGCCAGGCACAAGAGCTTCGGCATGACGATCCTGGTGCTCGCCGTACTGCGCCTGGCGTGGCGCCTGTTCAACAAGCCGCCGGCGCTGCCGGCGGCAATGTCGCGGTTCGACAGAGGCGTCGCACGCACGACGCACGCCGCACTTTACGCGCTGCTGTTTGCAATGCCGTTGACAGGCTGGATGATGTCTTCGGCGAAGAACTACTCGGTCAGCTGGTTCAATCTGTTTACCTGGCCGAATCTCATCGGCCCGAGCGATGCGGCGTTCAAACTACTGCGCAGCACCCACCATCTGTTGAGCAAACTGCTGTTGGCGGTCGTCGTCCTGCACATTTTGGCGGCTCTGAAACATCATTTCTGGAACAAGGACGGCGTGCTGCTGCGGATGTTGCCGTTTATCCACGCGAGGACCCGCCGATGAGATCATTCTACCGAGCGCGCATCATTTACCTTGGCTGCGCGGCTGCAGCGTACGCGGCGAGCGGCGCGGCCGCGGCTGCGCCCGCGCCGCCCGCCTACGCGACGATCGCAGCGCAAAGCCATTTGGCCTTCAGCGGTGTGCAGGCCGGCGCGCCGTTTACCGCGGTCTTTCGTCAATTCGACGCCGCGATCGTCTTCTCGCCGGATGCGCTGGCCGAATCCCGCTTCGACGTCGTTATCAAGATGCAGTCCGTGGATTCGCAGGATGCGGACCGCGACGGCACGATGCGCGGCGCCGACATATTCGACGTCGCCCGCTGGCCGACCGCCCATTACGTCACGCGCAGCTTCGAGAAAACCGCGGCCGGCTTCGAGGCGATGGGCTCGCTGACGCTGCGCGGCGTCACCCGCGACGTACCGATCGCGTTTCAATTCGCCGCGACCCGCGGCGGCGCGACCCTGAAGGGGGCCGCCGAGGTAAAGCGCCTGGACTTCGGCGTCGGACAAGGCGATTGGAAGAACACCGAGTGGATCGGCAACGACGTCAAGATCGATTTCTCGCTGGCGCTCGCCCCGAAGCATTGATCGGCAGCGGCAGTCCTTGCGGGCGCGGCGCAGGCCTGTGCTCAGCGCACGGGAAGCTCCCGCGATTTTTGCACGGTGCGCAACGCGAAGCTCGAGTGCACCCGCGCGACGTTCGGCAACCGCGTCAAATGCTGGCTGTGTAAGCGCTCGAAATCCGCGGTGTCGGCGAGCACGACGCGCAACAGATAGTCGTATTCGCCGGACATCAAATAGCACTCCATGACCTCCGGAACCCGCCTGACCGCTTCCTCGAAGGCGTGCAGCTGCGCCTGCTCCTGCCGCTCGAGCGTGATGTTGACGAATACATTGACGGGACAGCCGGCCTTCTGTTGATTGATCAGCGCCGTATAGCCGTCGATGAAGCCCGCTTCTTCGAGCGTACGCACACGGCGCAAACACGCCGATTCGGACAGGCTGACGCTCTCCGCGAGCCGGTTGTTGCTGATGCGCCCGTCGAGCTGCAGTAGGCGCACGATCGCGCGGTCGTAACGGTCGAGTTTCATAACTGGCGCTTTCTTGCGTATAAATGGCAACCCTTGGCATATTATGCCATTCACGGCATGCTTTGGGCAGCGATTGCAGATCTTTGGATCACCGCCGTCATTATCCTAGCTTGGCCTTCGTCCACACCCAGCAGAAGGGAGCCTCGCCATGAAGATCGGCGTGCCGAAAGAGATCAAGGTCCACGAATATCGGGTCGGATTGGTTCCGGCCGGCGTGCTGGAATTGGTGCGCGCGGGACACGAGGTCTTGGTGCAGAGCGGCGCCGGCAGCGGCATCGGCTTCGAGGATGCGCACTACCAGGAAGCGGGCGCCCGCATTGCGCCCGACGCCGCGGCGATCTTTGTCTGGGCCGAGCTGATCGTCAAGGTCAAGGAACCGCAATTGTCGGAGTGTCAGCGGCTGCGCGGCGGCCAGATACTGTTCACCTATCTGCACCTCGCGGCCGACCGCGAGCAAGCGCTGGCGCTGCTCGCATCCGGCACCACGGCGATCGCATACGAAACCGTGACCGCGCCGGACGGCTCGCTGCCGCTGCTGACGCCGATGAGCGAAGTCGCCGGCCGCATGGCGGTGCAGGTCGGCGCCAGTTGCCTGCAAAAAGCCAACGGCGGCTTCGGTGTATTGCTCGGCGGCGTCCCGGGCGTGGCGCCGGCCAAGGTCGTAGTACTGGGGGGCGGCGTATCCGGAACCCATGCGGCGGAGATGGCCGTCGGCATGCGCGCCGACGTCACGGTCGTCGACCGTTCGGTCAAGAGGCTGCGCGAGTTGTCGTCAATATTCGGAAATCAGCTGAAGACGATCTATTCGACTGCACACGCCATCGAGGATCTGGTGCGCGGCGCGGACCTCGTCATCGGTGCGGTGCTGATCGCGGGCGCCGCAGCGCCGAAGCTGGTCACGCGCGCGATGGTCAAGACGATGAAGGCGGGCGCGGTTATGGTCGACATCGCGATCGACCAAGGCGGCTGTTTCGAGACCAGCCGACCGACGACACACGCGCAGCCGACCTATGTGGAGGATGGCGTCGTGCATTATTGCGTCACCAACATGCCAGGCGCAGTGCCGCGCACCTCGACGGTCGCATTGACGAACGCGACCTTACCGTACGTCCGGGCGATCGCCGATCACGGCTGGCGCCGGGCGCTTGCGAGCGATCACGGTCTTCGGCAGGGCTTGAACGTGCACGCCGGCGGCATCGCGCATCAGGCGGTGGCGCAGGCGCTCGGGCTCGAGTACCGGCCGCTCGCCGCCGATTGAGCCGCGGTCCGGACCGCAGTCCGGCGGGCGGCGCACCGGCCGGCGGCTTTACGCCGGCGGCTTTTCCCGCGGCTCCGCCGCGCTCTCGCGATGGTAAGGCAGCCACGCGTAGATTTCCGGTGAGGTTTGCGGGTAGGTGAGAAATTCCTCGCGGGACTCGACCACATCGTCGACTTTGCGGCGCAACAATCGCCACAGCGCAAACAGTGTGAACAGCAGGGTCAACACCAGTACGTAGACAAAAAACGCGCTGGGTCTCGTCAATTGAATGGCGTACGTGCCGACGGTCGGACCGATCGCCGCGCCGAGCGCCCAGACGAACAACAGCGTCGACGACAGCGCCACATAATCGGTCATCGGCGCGCGGTCGTTGGCGTGCGCGACGCCGACCGCGTACAGGCTTTCCGCCAATCCGCCGAACGCCGCGAACAGGCCGGCGAGCAACAGGAACGGGGTGCGGTGACTTGCGCTCACCAGCACCGCCGCAACGCAGAGTACGCAGGCGCCGAGGCCGATCAACGCGTAAAGCCGGTCGATCTTGTCGGATAAGTAGCCGATCGGCCACTGCAGGAACAGGCTGCCGAGCGATACGCAGGCCATCAGCAGCACGATATGGCGCTGATCGAAGCCGATACGCTGGCCGAACAAAGGGCCCACGGTCATGAACGCCATCAAGATCAAGCCGTTCAACAGGCAGGCGAGCACGCTCACCGGCGAGGTGCGCAACGCCTTCAGGATCTCGAGGCTCACGCGCTGCGGCAACACCGGCGCGCGCACGTCGATCGCGACCATCGGCACCAGGGCGAGAGTCGTCGCGATGCCGGCGATGAACAGCAGTTCCGGACCGCGGACGTTCAGGTTCTGGCCGAGCAACTGGCCGGTGCCGAAGAACAAGCCGTAGACAAGCACGTAGACCGTCAGCACTCGGCCGCGCTGTTCATTGGGCGCGAGCGCGTTCAGCCAACTCTCGACGACGACCGCAAGGCCCGCGGCGTTCGAACCGATCAAGAAGCGCAGCAAGGCGATCAACGGCACGCCGGCGGCGAAGTGCAGCCCAAGGATCGCGACCGCCTTCAGGCTCGCAAAGGTTGCATACGCCCGTTCCAGGCCGACCGGCGCAATGATTCGATGCGAATACAGACAGCCGACCAGGAACCCCAGGCCCTCGGCAGTCGCCAACAAGCCGATGACGCCCGCCGATAAGCCCATCGCCGAAAAACGCAGCGGCAGCAAGGAGCCGAGGATGCCGGCGCCGATCATGGTCAACGCCGTGCTCACGAGCGGCGGTGCGACGCGCCAGGGAATGGCGGTTGCCGAGGCGGGCGGCGTGGCAATCGACGTCGGTTTCATGGCAGTCTTTATCGCACATTCGATGCGCGGGTGACGACAATGGCGACGATAATGGCGGCCGACGCGGCGGACGGGATTCCCGACGCAAGAAACTACCGCGGCTTTGCCGATCTCGCCGCGGCGCAGGTGCGCGGCCGGGACTATGAAATCTCAATCAGACGCCGGCGCGCATCGCGCGTCGCCGTGGTCGCGCCGCACGCCGGCGGAATCGAGGACGGTACCTCGGAGCTCGCCCGCGCGATCGCCGCGGACGACTTCAACTTGTACCTATTCGAGGGAACCAGGTCCGCGCACAACTACCTCGCCCTGCACTTGACGAGCCACCTGTTCGACGAGCCGCAATGCCTGCGGCTGATCGCCGCTTGCACGGCCGTCGTCAGCGTCCACGGCTGCGCCGGAGCCGACAGCAGTCTGTACCTCGGCGGCCGCGACACCGCCTTGCGCGATCGCCTCGCAGACGGCCTGCGGGCCGCGGGTCTTCGCGCCGCGGTCGACGGACACCGTTTTCCGGCGATTCATCCGCGCAACATCTGCAATCGCGGCGCGACCGGCAGGGGCGTGCAGCTCGAGGCCACGCATTCCTTGCGCCAGCCGGCGGCAGGACGCGGGGTGGCTGCCGCGATTCGCGCGGTTTTCGCGGCCGCGGCCGGCGGCCGCGGCGCCGCGGCGCCGGCTTGCTACTATACGATCGATCAATTACTCTCGCAGCGGATCGGCTGAACGGCGCACGGCGACCGCACGGTCAGCGAGGTTCACGGTGGCGCGCAATCCGCGTTTTGACGTTCTCTTCGAATCGGTGCGCATCGGGCCCGTCACCGCGCCGAACCGGTTTTACCAAGTACCCCACGCGAGCGGCATGACCAACGCGTTGCCGCACGTGCGCGCGCGCTTCAGGGAAATCAAAGCCGAAGGGGGTTGGGGCGTGGTCTGCACCGGTGCCGTGTCCATACATCCCAGCGCCGACGATTCGCCGCTGCCCTTCGCGACGCTCTGGGACGACAGGGATATCCCTGCGCATGCATTGATGACCGACGCCGTACACAGGCACGGCGCCCTGGCCGGCATAGAACTCTGGCACGGCGGCGCCTGTACGCTGAACCGCACCAGCCGTATCGCGCCCTTGTCGCCATCGGCAATGCCCTGGTTGTCGACCCATCTGGGATTCATGGGAAACCTGCGCCCGCGCGCGATGGATACGGCCGACATCGGCGCGCTGTTGAAATGGCAGGCCGACGGCGCGCGGCGCGCCCTGCGCGCCGGCTTCGATATCGTTTATGTCTATGCCGGCATGGGATATCTGCCCTACGAATTCCTGCTGCCGGAATACAATCGGCGCGCCGACGCCTACGGCGGCGCGATCGAGAACCGCGTGCGGCTGGTGCGCGAGCTGCTGCAGACGACGCGCGACGCGGTCGGCGACCGCTGCGCGGTCGCGCTGCGCATCAGTTTGGAAGAGCTGCGGGGCAAGCCCGGGCGCAACGCCGCGTCGGAAGCGCATGAGGTCGTGACGCTGCTCGCCGATCATGTCGATCTGTGGGACGTAAAGATGGACTCGAGTCCGACCGACTGCGCGCCTTCGCGCTTCGCCGCCGAGGGCAGCCATGAGCCGATCGTCGAATTCGTCAAACGCCTCACCGACAGGCCGGTCGTCGGCGTCGGCCGCTTCACGTCGCCGGACGTCATGGTCTCGCAAATCCGCCGCGGCGTGCTCGATTTGATCGGCGGCGCACGGCCGTCGATCGCCGATCCGTTCCTGCCGAACAAGATCAACGAAGGGCGCGAACATGAGATCCGCGAATGCATCGGCTGCAACATCTGCATCTCCAGCTGGCACGACGGCGTGCCGGTGCGTTGTACCCAAAATCCGACCGCCGGCGAGGAATGGCGGCGCGGCTGGCACCCCGAACGCTTCGCGCCCGCGGCGAGCGCCGCATCGGTGCTGATCGTCGGCGGCGGCCCGGCGGGGCTGGAATGCGGCGTGACGCTGGTCAAACGGGGTTACCGCGTGACGATCGCCGACGCCGCCGACGACTGGGGCGGCCGCATGCGTTTCGAAACCCGGCTGCCTGGCCTCGCAAGCTGGGGGCGCGTGGTCGATTGGCGGCTCGGGCAGCTGCGCGGCAACGCCAACGCGAACCTGTATCTCGGCAGCGAACTCGGCGTCGACGATATCCTGGAATCCGAACATCAGCACGTCGTCGTCGCCACCGGCGCGCGCTGGACGAAGATGCTCTACTCGACGATTGAATTTCCGGGCGGCGAACTCGACGCTGCGCGGGTGTACACGCCGGACGACCTCGCCGCGGGCGCCGTGCCCGAGGGGCCCGTCGTGGTGTTCGATTTCGACAATTATTACCTCGCAGGCGCGATCGCCGAGCAATTGGCGCGCGGCGCCGCATCGGTCAGCTACGTCACTCCGGCCGGCAACGCCTCGGCATGGTCGTTCATGACCAACGAGTTGCCCTTGATCCACCGCGCGCTCGTCAAGGCGGGTGTATCGATCCATACATTGCATCGGCTCGCGGGATTCGACGGCGCCGAAGCCGTCTTGGCCGACGTGTTCAGCGGCACGGAAAAGCGACTGGCGTGCCGATCTCTGGTGATCGTCGGCGTGCGCGCGCCGCGCGATGAGCTGTATCATTCCCTGCGCGCGCGCGGCGCGGATCTTCAAGTTGCCGGCATCCGCTCGGTCGCCCGCGTAGGCGATGCGCTCGCGCCCGGAGCGATCGTGCATGCGGTGCACAGCGGCCACCGTTGCGCGCGCGAATTCGAGTCGCCTGCGTCGACCGCGCCTTACTTGCGGGATTTCCCGCTATGAACAAACCCCTGCTGGAACCGACCTTGCCGAGCCGCTGGTACAGCGACGAGGCGGTTTTCAATATAGAACGGCAGCGGATCTTTTGCCGCGAATGGATTGCCGTCTGCCGCGACGACGAGCTTGCCAACCGCGGCGATCATCTGGTCCTCGAAGTGGCCGGCGAGAGCGTGCTGTTGCTGCGCAATCGCGAAGGCGAACTGCGCGCCTTCTACAACGTCTGCAGGCACCGCGGCGCGCGGCTCTGCCGGCCGGCCGACGCGGGCGCCGAGCGCTGGCGAGTGACGCTGCCCGGCGGCGTCGTGTCCGGGCGAATGATCGTCTGCCCTTATCACCAGTGGTCCTATGATTTGAACGGCGCATTGATAGCCGCGCCGCATCTGCATGCCGCGGCCGGCTTCAGGCGGCAGGACTACCATTTGTACCCCGTCGGCGCCGCATCCTGGGCCGGCTTCGTGTTCTTGAATTTGACGCCGGCGCAGGCCGAACCGCTGGCCGCGGGGCTCGCCGCAGTCGCCGCGCGCATTGCGCGCTACCCTCTCGCGGACCTGCGCATCGGCGCGACCCGCCATTACGGGGTTGCCGCCAATTGGAAGATCCTTTGCGAGAACTACAACGAGTGCTATCACTGCGGCGGCGTCCACCCGGAATTATGCGAAGTGGTGCCGTCGTTTCGCGAGGCCGGCGGCGCCAACCTGGATTGGAGCCGCGGCGTGGCGCACCGCGACGGCGCGTATACCTTCACCCGCAGCGGCACCAGCCGCCGGCGCGCATTTCCCGGCCTGGACGACGACGAGCGGGTCCGCCACAAGGGCGAACTCGTGTATCCGAATTTGTTCGTCAGTCTTGCCTGCGATCACGCCGCAATTTTCATGCTGCAGGCGCGCAGCGCCGCCTGGACGGACATCACCTGCCACTTCCTGTTCGAAACCCACGAAATCGGCAAGAGCGATTTCGATCCGTCGGACGCCGTCGACTTTTGGGATTTGGTCAATCGCCAGGATTGGGCCATATGCGAGGCCGTGCAGCAAGGCATTCGCGCCCGGGTGCACGCTTTCGGCCATTATGCGCCGATGGAGGATTCCAATCTGGACATCCGGCGCTACGTCAACCAGCGCATCGGCCGCGCCATGCCGAGCGACGAGCCGTAGGCCGGGGTCGTGGCGCTTAGCCGACAGATGCGGGGATTTCGCCGCAAAACCGCCGCGGCGCGCCGCGAGGCGCTGATCGACGCGACGCTGCAGAACCTGCAACGATACGGCCATGCCGGCACCTCGATCCGCCGGATCAGCGCCGCGGCCGGCGTTTCGATCGGACTCATCAACCACCACTTCAAGGCGAAGTCGGAACTGATCGCGGCCGCCTACGAGAGCCTCGCCCTATCGCTGCAAAAATCGCTGCGCGACCGCGCGCAAGACGACTCGGCCAGCGCGCGCGATCGTATCAGCGGCTTTTTCCGCGCTTCTTTCGGGCCCGAATTCCTCGATCCAGCGGTCTTCAATACATGGCTCGTGTTCTGGAGCATGGTGCTGCATTCGCCGCAAATGCGCGCCGTTCACGACCGAACCTATCGCCGCTACCGCTCGCTGTTGGAGTCGTTGCTCGAATCGCTCGTCGCGGCCGGCGATGCGCCGCGTTTCACACCGCGCCGGGCCGCGATCGCACTGTCGGCTCTGCTCGATGGCCTATGGGTGGAAATCAGCCTGAATCCGGCGACCTTCAAACCTGCCGAGGCGGTGGCGATTTGCGAGGACTGGGTCGACGCGCTCTGCAGCGCCTCCCTGCCCCGTATGCAGCGCGCGCCCGCGCGGCGGCGCCGATCGGCGCGCAGCGGCCGTGGCTGAGGCGAATGTACGCGACGCCGTCGTCATCGGCGGCGGCCACAATGGGCTCGTCTGCGCCGCCTACCTCGCGGCCGCCGGACTGCGGGTGACGGTGCTCGAACGCCGCGGCGTCGTCGGCGGCGCGGCGGTGACCGAGGAATTTCATCCCGGCTTCCGCAATTCCGTCGCGGCCTACACGGTGTCCCTGCTGAATCCAAAAATCATCCGCGATCTGGATTTGACGCGGCACGGCCTGCGCATCGTCGAGCGCAGGCTTGCGAATTTCCTGCCGCTCGACGACAGCCACTACCTGAAAATCGGCGCCGGCAAAACCGCGGAGGAGGTCGGCAAATTCTCGCTGCGCGACGCGGCACGGCTCGCCGCCTACGGAGAACGGCTGGACGGCATCGCCGACCTGCTGCGTGATCTCGTGCTCGAGACACCGCCGAACGTCACCGACGGCGGCTGGCTCGACGCACTGCCGCAGCTGTTGCGCGGCGCACGCCTGGGGCGCCGCGTGTCCAGGCTCGACATGCGGATGCGGCGCGAGCTGCTCGATTTATTCACCAAGTCGGCGGGAGATTATCTGGACGCATGGTTCGAAAGCGCGCCGATCAAGGCCGCTTTCGGTTTCGACGGCATCGTCGGCAATTACGCCAGCCCCTATGCGGCCGGCTCGGCGTACGTCTTGCTGCATCACGTGTTCGGCGAGGTCAACGGCAAAAGGGGCGCCTGGGGGCACGCGATCGGCGGCATGGGCGCGATCACCCAGGCCATGGCGAAGGCGGCTGCCCTGCGCGGCGTGCAGATTCGGCTCGCGAGCGCGGTGCGCGAGGTCATCGTCGAACGCGGCCGCGCGGTCGGCGTCGTCACCGAGAGCGGCGAGAGGATTCGCGCCCGCTGCGTCGTCTCGAATCTCAACCCAAAGCTGCTGTTCGAGTCGCTGATCGACCGTGCGGCGCTCGACGCCGATTTTCTCGAGCGCATCGGCCGCTGGAAATGCGGCTCCGGCACGTTCCGCATGAACGTGGCGCTCGCGGAATTGCCGGATTTCACGGCTCTTCCGGGGCGCAGCTGCGCCGAGCACCATACCGCCGGCATCATCATGGCGCCCAGCCTCGCGTACATGGATCAGGCCTACCTCGATGCCAAAGCCGGCGGCTGGTCAAAAAAGCCGATCGTCGAGATGCTGATCCCGTCGACGCTGGACGACAGTCTCGCGCCGCCGGGCCGGCACGTCGCAAGCCTGTTCTGCCAGCACGTCGCGCCGGTGCTGCCGGACAACGCCTCCTGGGATCAGCATCGCGAGGAGGTGGCGGATCTGATGATAGACCTGGTCGACTCGCACGCGCCGAACTTCAAGGCCGCCGTGCTCGGCAGGCAAATCATGAGCCCGCTCGATCTGGAGCGGACTTTCGGCCTGGTCGGCGGCGACATCTTTCACGGCGCCTTGAGCCTCGACCAATTATTCTCGGCACGGCCGATGTTGGGGCACGGCGATTATCGCGGCCCGTTGCCGGGCTTGTATATGTGCGGCTCCGGCACGCATCCCGGCGGCGGCGTCACCGGCGCGCCCGGGCACAATGCGGCGCGCGAGATCCTCAAGGATTTCCGCCGCGGCCGCCTGCAGAGCGCCTGAAGGCAAGCGTCGCGCGTCAGCCGAGCGGCGAGACGCCGAACAGGCGCAAGTGCGCCCAGTCGATGAAAAAAGCATACAGAGCAAGCCCGACCGCGATCGCTATGGCGTCGTTCCAACGGCCGGGCGGGGCGGTCCTCGGGATCCGCGGCGGCCGGCGCTTCAGCGAAATCCGCTCGACCACGGCCCAGAGCAGAAATCCGCCGAACAGCAGGACGTCGGCCGCGCGGCCGTTGATCAGCAAATGCGCGCAGGCCCAGAATTTCACTGCGGCGAGCAGCGGATGCTTGACTGCGGCGCTGATGCGACCCGGCAGGTACGCGGCCAACAACAATGGAAATACCGGCAGCATCAACAAAAAAGTGATGTGCCGCATCCACGCCGGCGGCGTGTACAGGACGACCGGCGCGGCGCGCGTCAATGCGAAACCGTGGACGATCAGGACGAAGCCGAGCAACGAAACCAGCCCGTATGCGCCCTTCCATCCGCGCTCGCCGAAACGCCGCAGCGACCGCTCGCGGAAATTCGGCGCGACGATGGCGAGCGAGTGCACGCCGAGGAAAAGACACAGGCCAACGATGAGCACAGTCATGGCATTCCCTCCTTGCTGGTGACGGCGTTGGCGGCCGCGGCCGCCGCCGCGCGCTGCGCGATGCGCCCGGTCTGCCGCCGCAAAATGGCGCCCAGTCGGTGCACGTCGAAAAAATCCGTCAGCGCCGCGAGGTCCGGACGGCGCGGCTTGAGATCATCGAGCGTCGCCGCGAGCGGCATGTCGCAGACGATGCCGGTCAGGCGCCGCGCCAGATATGCGGTGTCCTTGTGGGCGGAGAGCTTCGCCGCCACGCTCGCGGCGCCGCGCAGCTTCAGGCCGGGGACCCGCTCGATGTTCGCATACAGCTCGTCGAGCGAGCTGAAGATCGCGAGCAGCCCGGCGGCGGTCTTCCTGCCCACGCCGGGTACGCCGGGGATGTTGTCGACCGCATCGCCCGTCAGCGCGAGAAAATCCGCCATGCGTTCCGGCACGACGCCGAACCGAGGACCGATGTCCGGATAGTGATAGCGCGCATTGCCGTAATCCCAAAAGACGTCGCCGTCGCGGATCAGCTGCGACAGATCCTTGTCGCGGGTCATCAGCACATTGCAAAGACCCGCGGCGCGCGCCCGCGCCGCCAGGGTACCGATGATGTCGTCGGCTTCGTAGGCGCAGCTTGCGAATTCGGCGAGGCCCAGGTGGCGGCAGAACTCGCGGCACAAACCGAACTGGCGTTGCAGATCGGCCGGCGGCGCCTCGCGGTTGGCCTTGTAGGCCGGAAAGATGCCATTGCGAAACGAGGTCTCGCTGTCAAGACTGTGGTCGAATGCGACTTCGATCCGCTGCGGACAGACGTTTTCCAGCATATCCGCCAGGAATCGCGCAAAACCGTACAACGCATGCGTCGCATTGCCGTCGGCGTCGGTCATATCCGGCGGCATCGAGTAATAGGCGCGAAAAATGAAATAGCTGGCGTCGACGTGATAGACGACGCCGGCACGCGCCTCTGCGTTCACAGCGGCCAGCGTTGTATGCGTTCGTGCAAGGGGCTCGAGCGCGGGAAGTGGGCGAGCAAATACTCCATTTGATCCGCCAACACGCGGCGGCCTTTCAAATAGATGTATTCGGCGTAGGTGGGCGTGAACGGCACCGCGAGTAGCTGCATGCCGGCCTGTTCGGGCGTGCGCGACGCCTTGGCGTTATTGCAGCGCCGGCATGCGCTGACCACGTTGCTCCAAATATCCCGGCCGCCGCGGCAGAACGGCGTCACGTGATCGCGCGACAGCAAACTGTAGCTGAACCTCGCGCCGCAATACAGGCAAAGATAGGCGTCGCGGCGGAACAGGGTTTGGTTGTTGAGCGGCGGCACGTAGCTGGCGCCGCGCAAATTCCCCGGATTGCCGCTGTGTCCGAGCGTCGCGATGATCGAATTGACGTCGACGACCGTGCGCCGGCCGGTGCTCGCCGCAGTACCGCCGAACAGCCGATACAGCTGGGTTCCGCAGCTGTAGGCGACCTGACCCATGTGATAGAGGCGGGCGGCTTCCCGATAGTCGATCCATTCGAGCGGCATGCCGGAGACGTCGGCGCGCAGGACCTGCTGCGACAGCGGATAGGCGCGCAAGGCGGCGAGAGCGCTGTAGTGCGGCGCCTGCAACCCGCCATCCCGGTCAATCGCGGTCTTCATACCCCGGTAAAGATAGTCGAGTCGTATGGCATAATTCAATGTTTCGGGAGATAAGCTGATGACCGTTACCGTCGGTGTACTCGCCGAGACCACCCCCGGCGAAGCGCGCGTTGCCGTGGTGCCGGAAATCGCCTCGAAACTGCGGGCGCTGGGCGCCCAGGTGCTGATGCAGAGCGGCGCGGGGCTTGCCGCGCAGTTTCCCGACGAGGCGTACGGCGACGTCGAGTTCGCCGACGCCGCGGCGATTCTCGCCCGCGCGGACGTCCTGCTCACGGTGCAGCCGCCGACCGTCGCCGCGGTTCATGCGCTGAAATCGGGCGCCGTCGTCATCGGCTTCATGCAAGCCTACGCGCGGGCAGAGATGGTGCGCGCGCTCAAGGAGCGGCGCCTGACCAGTTTTGCGATGGAATTGGTGCCGCGGATCTCGCGGGCCCAATCGATGGACGCCTTGTCGTCCCAGGCCGCGGTCGCCGGCTACAAGGCCGTGCTCATCGCCGCCGGCAATTTGGCGAAATTCTTCCCGATGCTGACCACCGCGGCCGGAACGATCCGACCGGCTACGGTCCTCGTCATCGGCGCGGGCGTCGCCGGCTTGCAGGCCATCGCGACGGCGAGGCGCCTGGGCGCCGTCGTCGAGGCGTATGACGTGCGCGGCGCGACCAAAGACCAGGTCAAATCGCTCGGCGCAAAATTCGTCGAAACCGGCGTTTCCGCCGAGGGCGCGGGCGGCTATGCGCGCGAACTGACCGAAGAGGAGAAGGCGAAGCAGCAGGCGGTGCTCGACGCGCGCATCGCCGCGAGCGACGCGGTGATCAGCACGGCGTCGGTACCTGGCCGCGCGGCGCCGCGGATCATCGGCGAAGCGGTCGTCGCGCGCATGAAACCGGGCTCCGTGATCGTCGACATCGCGGCGGAACAAGGCGGCAATTGCGTCCTGACCCGCGCCGGCGAGATCGTCGTGCACCACGGCGTCAAGATCCTCGGCCCGGTCAATCTGCCGGCGACGCTGCCGTTTCACGCGAGCGAAATGTACGCGCGCAATTTGTTCAATTTATTGAAGCCGGCGCTGCCGAATGGCGAGCTGCTGATCGACTGGCACGACGAGGTGTTCGCCGGCGCCGTTCTCACCCACGACGGCGAGATCAAACACGAAGCCACGCGCAACATCGTGGAGAGGGGCCAAACATGATCGACGGAATCATAGCGCTTTATATTTTCATGCTGGCGGCGTTCACGGGATATGAAGTCATTTCCCGGGTGCCGGTCATCCTGCATACGCCATTGATGTCGGGCTCGAATTTCGTCCATGGCATCGTTCTGGTGGGCGCTATGGTGGCGCTCGCGACGGCCGATTCGACGCTGGCGCGCGTGATCGGCGTCATCGGCGTATTCCTGGGGGCCGGCAACGCGGTCGGCGGCTACGTGGTCACCGAACGGATGCTGCGGATGTTCGTTTCGGCCGGCACGCGCAAGGGCCGCGGCTGATGCGCGCCCTCCTCCTGTCGGCGCAGACGCTGACGCAGCTATGCTACCTTGCCGCGGCCGCGCTGTTCATCGTCGGCCTGAAGCGCATGAGTTCGCCGCTGACCGCGGTCAGCGGCGTGCGCTGGGCGGGCATCGGCATGTTGCTCGCGACCATCGTCACGCTGGCCTTCATGGGCGCGTCGCCGTTCAATTTGGCGCTGGTGCTCGCCGCCCTGCTGGTCGGCGGCGCGCTGGCTTGGGTCAGCGGCAAACGCGTCGCCATGACCAACATGCCGCAAATGATCGCCCTGTACAACGGCATGGGCGGCGGCGCCGCGGCGGCGATCGCGGCGGTGGAACTTTACCGCGGCGATACGCACAGCCTGACGCACATTGGCATCGCCTTGATCGGCGGCTTCATCGGCTCGGTGTCCTTCAGCGGCAGTTTGATTGCGTTCGGCAAATTGCAGGGCTTGATCACCAAGTCCGTACGGTTCGCCGGCCAGAAGTTCGTCAACCTGCTGATATTGCTGGCGGCGCTCTGTTTTGGCGTGGCGATCGTCGCCGGAGTTTATTCCGGCACTGCGCCGATCACCGCGTTCTTCGTCTGCGCGCTGCTCCTCGGGATCGCGATGACGCTGCCGATCGGCGGCGCGGACATGCCGGTCGTGATCTCGCTGTACAACGCGCTGACGGGACTCGCGGTCGGCTTCGAAGGATTCGTGCTCGACAATGCGGCGATGATCATCGCCGGTACGGTCGTCGGCGCAGCCGGCACCTTGCTGACGCAATTGATGGCGAGAGCGATGAACCGCTCCCTCGGCAACGTGCTATTCGCCAATTTCGGCGAGAGCGGCGCCGCCGCCTCCGCCGTTGTCGGCACGCAAAAGGCGATCGAGAGCTCCGATGCGGGCGTCATGCTGGCGTTTTCGCAGAAAATCATCGTCGTGCCGGGCTACGGCATGGCGGTCGCCCAGGCCCAGCATAAAGTATGGGAGTTATGCCAATTGTTGATCGAGCGCGGCGTCCAGGTGCGCTTTGCGATACACCCGGTCGCCGGGCGCATGCCGGGCCACATGAACGTGCTGCTTGCGGAAGCCGGCGTGCCCTACGACTTGATTGCCGATCTCGACGAAATCAATGCCGAATTCGATACCGCGGATGTCGCCTTGGTGATCGGCGCCAACGACGTCGTCAATCCGGATGCGCGCAGCAATCGCCAGAGCCCGATTTTCGGCATGCCGATCCTGAGCGCCGACAAGGCCAAGAACGTCATCGTCATCAAGCGCGGGCAGGGCCACGGCTTTTCGGGCATCGACAACGCCCTGTTCGTGCTCGATCAGACGCGGATGCTGTACGGCGACGCCCAATCGGCCGTGAGCCAGCTCATTCAGTCGGTCAAGGCCGCCGGCTGAGGCGCCACCGCAACGCGCCGGCCGCGCTCAGCGCCAATGAGGGCGGCGGCCGAGGGCATGGCGGCGCTGCTGCGGACTCATCATGTGCCATTGCCGGCGCAATGCGCGCCGCTGCTCGAGCGGCATTTGACGAAAGCGCCGGTATGCCGCGCGTATCCGCTGCTGCTGATCCGGCGGCAGACTCCGGAAGCGCCGCCAGCGCCGCCGCAAGATTTGGCGCTGTTGCGGCGTCATGGCGCGCCAGCGCTTGAAGCGCTTTTGCGCGAACGAGCGCTGCTGCGGCGTCATCGCCAGCCAGCGGCCGGCGCCGCGCGCCAGCGCCTGTTGGCGGGCCGCGGCAAGGCCTGCCCATCGGTTTCGGAACGGCTGCAGCAGGCGCTGCTGCGGCGGCGTCAAGGACTGCCAGGATCTGCCTGCCGGCGCGCCCGGCGCAGCGCCGCTCGCCGCGGCAAGGGCGGAAGGCGGCGGCGCCGCAGTTTGCGCGACGCTGGTGGCGGCGATCGCCGACGCCAACAGCAAGCCGCTCAAGAGCGCCCTGATCATGGGTTCGAGCCTGCCGGCGGCGCAGTTCTCGTCGGCGGCGATTGCCGGTTCATGAAATCCCACCACGCGGCATTGGGGACGTCGTCCGCGCCCAAAAATTCGATCAGGCCTTCGTCGGGCGGGGTCGATGGCGGCGCCTTCGTTGCGGGCGCGTGCGACGGAGCCGGCACCGTCGTCGGTGCCAGCGGTGCCGGCGGCACGGGCGGCGCGGGCGGCGCGGGCGGCGCGCCCGCTAGCGCGGACACCGAGACCGCGGCCGTCATCAGCAACCAGTGCGGCTTGAAGAGCAACTGCGGCTCATCCGGCGTGCCCGGCGCCCGGCTGCTCGGCTTTGGCAGCAACCCACGCGTAGAAATCGACATCGTTTTGCATCATCTCCATCGCATCGCCCGAGCCTTGGTCGGAGGATGCGACCAATCCCAGGTCTTCGAAACTCGGCCGACCGTCGTTCGCGTCGATGGCCTGCGGTCCCGCCGACCAGGTAAACCATAGCGCCACGGCGAGTACGGCGGCCGCGGTAGCGCCGGCCGCCGCGCGCCACAACGGCATGCCGAAAAGTCGCGCCGAGCGTCGCGGCACGGCCTCGAGGGCCGCATGACGGGCCCGGGTAAGGCGCGACCGAACCTGCATGTCGACGGCGGCGATACTCTCATCGAACAGCCGGCGGCTGCGCTCCTCCAGCGGCGTTTGGGAATTCTCGTTCATCACCAGACCTCACCCAATTGCTCGCGCAGTTGGTGCACGGCGCGCGAGTAGTGCGTTTTCACGCTGCCCTGCGAGCAGCCCATCGCGAGCGCGGTTTCAGCCACGTCCAGACCCTCGAGATTTCGCAGCGTAAAGGCTTGCCGTTGGCGCGCCGGCAGAGCCCGCAAGGACGCATCCAGCCGTTCGATCGCCTGCGATTGCATCAGCCGGACCGGCGCGTCGGCGGCAGGATCCGCAGCGTTCTCCAGCGGATCCTCGAATTCGTGTTGCGGATCGTCCTTCGGCCCCGGCAGCCACACCATGAAGCGCTTGCGTATGCTGCGGCGCCGCTGCAGGTCGCGAATGCCATTTTCCAGAATCCTATAGAACAACGGTCGCCATTCGGCGCAGGGCTTCGCTGCGTACTTGCGCACCAGCTTCAGCATCGACTCCTGCACGACGTCCAGCGCATCGTCGACGTCGCGCAGCGCCACCTGTGCGATGCGAAAGGCGCGGCGCTCGACGGCGGCCAGAAATTTGTCAAGCTCTCGCGTCTGCTCCAGAGCCGCATCCTCGGGTTCCGTGGCCGACCCGTCCCAAGCCATCGAAGCACAGCCGAGCGTATCAAAATGCGGCATACCGCGTCCTCAACTCGTCGACGAACCCCACCCGATCCAGGTATAAACGGCCGCCTGCCCTTGCGGTTGACCGGCAAGGGTCGCGTCAGATCAGCGACTTACGCACATCGGCGCCGCCGGCCGCTGCAATATTTTTGTAACGCACCTCAAGATAGATTCCAGAGGGTATCCTAACAAATTGATTATTAATGAATTTGACCGATTTCGCACACTTTTTGGCCAATTTGAATATCAGCCGAAATAGAACGGGCACTTGGGCATGTTGATACCGGCTTCTCAACAGATTTATCCACAGTTATTGTGGACAAAGGGACTGCATTGATCCTACAGGTCGCGCTCGACGCGCCGTTGCGCCGGTTATTCGACTATTTGCCGCCGCGGGACGGCGGCGGCGCTGCGGGCCTCGCGGCGGCGCCGCAGCCGGGCGTACGCGTGTGGGTGCCGTTCGGCCGCAGACGCCTGCTCGGCATCGTCGTCGCCGTCGCGAGCGGCTCGCCGCTTGCGCGCGGCAAGCTGAAAACGGCTTTCGAGATCCTCGATCGGCAGCCGGTATTCGACGCCGTGACATTCGATCTACTGCGCTGGGCGGCCGATTACTACCATCACCCGATCGGCGAGGTATTTGCCGCCGCGCTGCCGGCGAGCTTGCGCGCCGGGCAGACGGCGGCGACCGGCAGACTCTACTGGGATTTGACGCCGGCCGGCCGGCGCGAATTGCAGGCTCCACGCAATCGGCGCGCGCCCAGGCAACGCGCACTGCTCGCCGGCTTGGGCGCAAGCGGCGCGCAATCCGCGCAACAGCTTGCCGCGCATTTCCAGCCGGTGCAGATTCGCGCCGCCGCGGCCCGGGGTTGGATTTGCCGGGTGCCGGACGACGCCGCGGCGCAAGCGGCGGTCGCGGCCGCGCCGCTGCCGCTGCCGGCAAGTGTCGATTTGACGTCCGCGCAGCGGCAGGCGGTCGCCGCGATCCAGGCGTCGCGATCGCGTTTCGCCGCGCATTTGCTCTACGGCGTGACCGGCAGCGGCAAAACGGAGGTCTATTTACGCGTCATCGCCGCCTGCATTGCCGACGGCGGCCAAGCGCTGATCCTGGTTCCGGAGATCGCGCTGACGCCGCAGCTGGTCGAACGTTTCCGGCGCCGCTTCGATGCGCAGCCGGCGATCCTGCATTCGGCGCTCGCCGTCGCAGAGCGGCGCGACGCGTGGCGCCGCGCCCACGGCGGCGAGGCCCGGATAGTCATCGGCACGCGCTCGGCCGTGTTCGCGTCCTTGCCGAAGCTCGCGGTGATCGTCGTCGACGAGGAACACGACGCCTCGTATAAACAGCATGAAGGGTTCCGCTATTCGGCGCGGGATCTCGCCGTGCTGCGCGCGCAGCGCGCCGCCGTGCCGATCGTGCTCGGCTCGGCGACGCCCTCGCTGGAGAGCCTGGAAAACGCCGCGCAAGGCCGCTACGCGAAGCTCCTCCTGCCGCAACGGCCGGGCGCCGCGAGGCCAGCGCGGATGACGCTCGTGGATCTGCGCAAGCACGCCGTGGAGCAGGGCTTGTCGCAACCGGTGATTCACGCGATATCCAGGCACCTCGCCGCCGGCGGACAGGTCATCGTATTCTTGAACCGCCGCGGCTACGCGCCGACGCTCTATTGCAATGCCTGCGGTTGGGTCGCGCCGTGCGCGCACTGCGATGCACGCATGAGTTTGCATCGGCGCGCAGGACGGCTGCGCTGCCATCATTGCGGCGCGCAGCGCGCCGTGCCGGATCGCTGCGCCGTCTGCGATCAGCCGCTCAATCCGCTCGGTCAAGGTACCGAGCGCGTCGAAGAGACCTTGACGCGGCTGTTTCCCGCACATCCGTTGGCGCGCCTCGATCGGGATACGGCCGCCCCGCGCGGCGCGCTCGCGGCGGTGCTCGAACGGGTGCACGGCGGCAGCGCCCGAATCCTCGTCGGCACGCAGATGCTGACCAAAGGCCACCACTTCCCGGACGTCAGCCTGGTCGTGATCCTGGATGCGGACCAGGGCCTGTTCGCCACCGATTATCGAGCGAGCGAACGGCTGGCGCAGACGATCATTCAAGTCGCCGGCCGCGCCGGCCGCGCGGCGCGGCGCGGAGAAGTGATGATACAAACGGAATTTCCGGATCACCCGCTGCTCAATCGCCTGATATCCTCGGGCTACGATGCGTTCGCGGCGGGCGCGCTGCGGGAGCGCCGCGAGGCTCACTGGCCGCCGTTCTCCAGGCTGGCAATGCTGCGTGCGGAAGCTGCGGACGCCTCGCGCCTGGACGCATTCTTGCGTCATGCGGCCGATCTCGGCCGCGCGCTTTGCGCCGCGCAGGACGCCGCAAACGCGCTGCAAGTCTTGGGACCGGCGAGCGCACTGATCGGCAGGCGCGCGGACCGCTTTCGCGCCCATCTATTGATCGAAGCGGACGGACGCGCCAAATTGCAGAATTTTCTCGCCGCCTGGCTGCCGCAGGTGGAAGCGCTGCGCGAGCCGCCGGGACTGCGCTGGTCGATCGACGTCGATCCGCTGGAAGTCGATTGATTGCTTTCGGGTAAACTGCCGGACCTCGAAGGCGGGCGGTGAACGGGATCGGCTGTGAAGACATTGATCGAATCTTTATTGCGGCGCGCGCTCGCGGCCGTTGCCGAGGAACTCGTGCCCGCCGCGTCGCGCGGCGTGAGCGTCGAGGTCGAGCAGACGCGCGATGCCGCGCACGGCGACTTCGCCAGCAATCTTGCGCTGCGCCTCGCCAAAGCATCGGGCCGGCCTCCGCGCCGCGTGGCCGAGGCGCTGGTCGAAGCGCTGCCGCGCGATGCGGCGGTAGCGAAAGTCGAGATCGGCGGCGCGGGATTCATCAATTTCTTCTTGAGCGCCGACGCCTATCACGAAGAGATCGGCAGGATTCTCGCGTCGGCGCGGCGCTACGGCCGCTGCGATCTCGGCGGCGGCCGATCGGTGCTGTTGGAATTCGTCTCCGCCAACCCCACCGGACCGCTGCACGTCGGCCACGGCCGGCACGCCGCCTACGGCGCGACACTGGGCAACTTACTGGAGGCGGTCGGCTTCCGGGTCGAGCGCGAGTACTACGTCAACGATGCCGGCAGGCAGATGGAGATATTGGCCGTGAGCACCTGGCTGCGCTACCTCGAGCGCTGCGGTGAACGGCTCAGTTTTCCCGCAAACGGCTACCGCGGCGAGTACATCGGCGCGATAGCCGACCAGCTCTTCGCCGCTGTGGGACCCGCGTTGCGCCGCGGCGGCGCCGAGCTATTTGCCGATCTGCCGCCGGACGAGGCCCAAGGGGGCGACAAGGAGGCGTACATCGACGCGTTGATCGCGCGTGCGCGCTCCCTGATAGGGGACGCGCAGTTACGCAAAATACTGGATTTCGCGCTGCGCGACATTCTGACCGACATTCAGGAGGATCTGCGGGAATTCGGCGTCGAGTTCGACCGCTGGTTCTTCGAGCGCAGCCTCGAGGAGGACGGCTCCATAGACCGGGCGCTCGCGGCTCTCGAGCGTTCCGGCCGGGCATACCGCAAAGACGGCGCATTGTGGTTCAAGAGCAGTGAATTCGGCGACGAGAAGGACCGCGTCGTGGTGCGCGACAACGGCGTCAAGACTTACTTCGCGTCCGACATCGCCTACATCTTCAACAAGCTCGAGCGGGGCTTCGAACATCTGCTGTATGTATGGGGCGCCGATCATCACGGCTACATCGCGCGCCTGCGCGCCGGTTTGATCGCGCTCGGCGGCCGGCCCGACTGTTTCGAGGTGCGTCTCGTACAGTTCGTATCGCTGTTCCGGGGCGGCGAAAAAGCGCAAATGTCGACGCGCTCCGGGGAGTTCGTCACGCTTCGCGAGCTGCGCAAGGAGGTCGGCAACGACGCGGCCCGGCTCTTCTACGTCATGCGCAGCAACGACCAGCAGCTGGAATTCGACATGCAGCTCGCGACTTCCCGTTGCAACGAAAATCCGCTTTACTACATTCAGTACGCGCACGCCCGCGTCGCGAGCCTCTTGCGGCAACTGCAGGACCGGGGGTTCGTGTACGACCCGGCTGAAGGTCTGGCGCGCCTCGGCTTGCTGGTCGCAGCGCAGGAACGACAGTTGATCGGACGCTTGTGCTTGTATCCGCAGGCCCTCGAGCAAGCCGCGCTGCAACGCGCGCCGCATCTGCTGGTGCACTACCTGCGCGACCTGGCGAATGACTTCCACACGAACTACGGCGCGCACCAATTCCTGGTCGAGGATCCGGCCTTGCGCAACGCGCGCGTCGCGCTCGCGGTCGCGGCGCAGACGGTCATCCGCAACGGCCTCGAACTACTGGGCGTCGCGGCGCCCGAGACAATGTAGGAGCCGCTGCAATGGCCAAAGACTACAAGCCGAGACGCGCGCGCACCGCGCAAATCCCCGCCTGGAACGGCTTCTTCCTGGGACTCGCGGTCGGCCTCGCGATCGCCGGCGCAGTGTATTTGCAGGACCGCAGGCCGAAGCCGGCGGCGGCGCAGCCGCAAAGGGCGCAGAAAGCGCGGCAGACCAATTTCGCTGCGGGCGGCGGCCGCGCCAACGGCGAAGCCGCGGGCGCCGCGGCGAGCGCGGCGATTCCAGCGAAGTCCTATGATTTTTACAGGATGCTGCCGAACTTCGAGGTCGTCTTGCCGGCAAAAGGCAAAGAGGTCAAAGCCGACCTGCGCCCGGCCGCCGAGACGCGCCCCGGTACCTACATACTGCAAGCCGGGTCGTACAAGCATTTCGCCGACGCCGACCGCGTGCGCGCGCAGCTCGCGCTGCAGGGCATCGAATCCAAAGTGCAGAAAGTTTCCGTCGACAACGACACCTGGCATCGCATCCGCATCGGCCCGGTCTCCAATCTGGACGCGCTCAACCGGATGCGGCGGATCCTGCGAAAAGCCAACATCGACGTATTGGTTATCCGCGTCGGCGACTGAGCGGCAGCGCACGGCGGCGCCGTTCAGTCGTCGCCGAGTTGCCGGAAATCCACACCGAGCGCGCGCAGCTTGCGGTATAGATGCGTTCTTTCCATGCCCACTCTTTTGGCGAGCAGCCCCACTTTGCCGTTGCACAACAGCAGTTGTTGCTGCAGATAGGCCCGCTCGAATTGTTCGCGCGCCTCGCGCAGCGGCAGCGCCAGCAAGTCCTGCTTCACGAGCGGCTCGTCCACGGCGCACTTTTCGGCGAGCTCGCGCTCCACTTCCTCGAGGCCGATCTCCTCGCCGCTTCCCAGGATCAACATGCGCTGCACGAGGCTCTTCAACTCGCGGATATTCCCCGGCCACGGGTAATTGCGCAAGCGATTCTGCGCGGCGACGCTGAATCGGCGCAGCGGCAAATGTTGGTCGTCGACCAGGCGGTCGACGTAGTAGCGCAACAAATCCGGAACGTCCTCCGCATAGTCGCGCAGCGGCGGAACGCGCAGCGTGATGACGTTCAAATGCGCGAGCAGATCCCGCCGGAAGGGTCCGGCGGCGCCGCGATTTTCGAACCCCTCCTGCGCGCAGCTCACCCAGCGCACGTCGAGCGGCTGCCTGGCGCTGCCGCCGACGCGCGCATAGCCGCGCTGCTCCATGGCGCCGATCAAAAGCCGCTGTGCCTCGCCGTTCAAATCCTCCAGACCGTTTATGTAAAGCGTGCCGCCGGCGGCGCGCTCGAGCGCGCCGGGCTCGACCCTGCCGCCGCGTTCGGTGCCGAACAGCGCCGCCGCCGGATCGGCCCCGAGGCTGGCCGCGACCTCGATCAAGAACGGCTGCGCCGCGCGCGCGCTCAGCGAATGCAAATAGCGCGCGTATGCCTCGCGCCCGGTACCTAATTCGCCGACCAGCAGCACCGGCGAGTTGCTGGGCGCAACCTGCTGCAGCTGTTCGCGTAAAATCTGCGTCGCGCGCCCCTTGCCGATCGGCACCGCGAGCGCGCCGGCTTGCGCGCGCATCGCCGTGCGCTTGCGCCGGCCGGCGTCGAGTGCACGTTCCACGGTGCGCAGCAATTTGGTCAACGACAAGGGCTTTTCGACGAAATCAAAAGCCCCCAAACGCGTCGCTTCAACGGCCGTTTCGACGGTGCCGTGCCCGGACATCATGACCACCGGGCAATCGTACCCTTGGGTCTCGGACCACTCGCGCAGCAGGGTAATGCCGTCCGTGTCCGGCATCCAGATATCCAGTAAAACCAATTCGGGGGCGCGCGCCGCGCGCGCGGCGCGCGCCGCGCGGGCATCCGCCGCGACCTCGACGTCGTAGCCTTCCTCGGCGAGGATCTCGCGCAATAATTCGCGGATATCCGCCTCGTCATCGACCACCAGAATTCTTGACGCGGTCATACGCGTTCTCTCCTATGTTCGCCTTTACGCGGCTCGCGCGCACCGAGCGGGCGCCCACTTTCGCCCAGGGGCAAGAGAATCCGCATGCGCGCACCGCCGATGCGCAGATTATCCGCTTCTATGCGTCCGCCGTGTTCTTCGACGATCTTTTTGACGATCGCGAGCCCAAGTCCGGTGCCCTTCGGTTTGCTGGTCACATAAGGATCGAACACGGTGCCGATCAGCTCGCGTTGAAAGCCGGGTCCGTTGTCGCTGACCAAAACGGCGGCGGCCGGCTTGACGCCGTCCTCGACGAGCCGCGTTTCGATCTCGATGCGCGCGCCATCCCTGCCCTCGAGCGCCTCGAAGGAATTCGTGACCAGATTATTGAGGATTTGCCGAATCCGCATCCGATCCGCGGAGATTTCCGGCAAGTGCTCGTGCAAATGCAGCTGCAAGTCGACGTTGCTCGCCTGTGCGCGGTACAGGTCGACGACCTCGGTAATCAATTGGTTCAGGTCGAAGCGGGTGAAATGCAGATCCGGCGCCCGCGCATATTCGCTGAACGCGTTGACCATCTGCTTCATGGCGTCGACTTGCACGACGATGGTATGCGTCGCCCGCTCCAAGACCTGGGCATCCTGCGCATTCATGCTGCCGAGGAATTTTCGCCGCATTCGTTCGGCGGACAATTGGATCGGCGTCAAGGGATTTTTGATCTCGTGCGCCAAGCGGCGGGCGACCTCGCCCCAGGCCGCGTCGCGTTGCGCCTGCAGCAGCGTCGTGATGTCGTCGAAAACCAAAACGACCCCGGCGGCGGCGCCGATATCGTTCGGCAGCGCAGTACATGCGCACATCAACACGCGCTTGCCGCTATCCGACGACAGGTCGAGTTGTTCCCGCCAATCACGGTCCTCGGCGCCGAGGCGTTGATTTACGGCGCCGAGGAATTGCGCGAAAAAAGCCGAGTCGCTGATGGCTTCGTCGAAGCGCCTGCCGACCGCGCTCTCCAAGTCCACGCCGAGAATAGCGCTGGCCGCCTGGTTTGCGGTGCGTATCGTCAAGTCCGGTTCGAGTGAGACCACGCCGGTCGACAAGCGTGCGAGGATGACCGCGAGCCCGGCGCGTTCCGCCTCCACGGCCTGCTGGCTGCGCCGCGTCTCCATGCGCGCGCGTGCGAGCCGTTTGGTCATGTCGTTGAACGAGGTCACCAGATATCCAAGTTCGTCGCGGGACTGCCGCGGCAGCTGGGTGTCATAATCGCCGCGCGCCACGGCGCGGGTACCGGCTATCAGGTCCTGCACCGGCTGTACCAGACGTTGAGCCGCAAAAAAGGCACCGTAAACCGCCGCGAGCAACGATAACAGCACGACGAAAGTCAAAATCAGCATGAACGTCGACTTCAGCGGCGCGCGCAGCTGCACCAGATTCGCATACTGCGTGTAGGAGCGCTGCACGGTGTCGGCCAGTTCGCTGAGTTGCTCGGGCACCGGGTAGAGCGCGATCAAGACGCGCGACGTAGGATCGCCGTTGGCGTCGATCCGCGAGGCCGCGCGGATCACGTAGCCGCCGGAGGAGTTCGTATCCAGGCTCGCATAGGAGCGGCCGCGGCGCACCTGCAGCATCATCTCGTTGGTCGCCGGCAGCGGCACCGAATCGATCGGCCGGTCGGAGCTGGTCGCCAGTATGCGCATCCCTCGACCGACGACCGTGAATTCCATCGCCGTGCTTTCGCGACGCGCCCGATCCAGGGTCGCGATCAAATCGAAGTCGGACAGGCCGGCGAGCGAGTGCGCCACGGCCTTGGTGTTTCGCCGGAAGTCGCGCACCCGCAGATCGAGCGCCGCCCGCGACAGGTCGCGCGTGTCCTTCAAGCCCTGGCTCACCTCCAATTCGAACCAGCTGTCTATGCCGCGGTTGAGGAATTGCTGGGCGAAGTAGAAGACCAGCAGAATCGGCGCAACGGCGAGCGCACTGAAAACGGCCACCGTTCGCGCCTTGAGCCGCGAGCCGGGAGCATGGCGGCGGTATTCGCGCACCAGGCGCATCAGCTTGCCGACCAGCAGCACCAACAAGGTCAGCAGGCCGGCGATATTGATCAGCAGGATCCACGGCAGCCAGCCTTCGAATTTCTCGGAATTCTGTGCCGCCGACGCGAGTAGCAACAGCGCCGCGAGCCACAAGGCGATGCCGACCCCGGCGACCGCCGTGGCGCCGTACTTGCGCGCTACGGCTGCAGCGTCCATGTGTACCAGCTGCTTTCGCGATGCCATTCGCTGACCCAGAACATCAGGATGCGCAGAGTCAAGGGCACCGAGCCATAGTCGATCTTGGCGCGCACGTTCGCCTGGTAGCGCCGGCCCGGCGGAACCAAGGACTTGTCGAGCACCGGCAGATCGCGCACCTCGGACAATTGCGCGAGCGCCGCCTCGACGGTCGGCAACGACTGCTGCTGGCCGCTGTTGTCGTTGCGCAGGATGAAGCGCGCACTGACCGTGTTGTATTGCAGGTGATACCGCTGCGTCAGCGTCGCGACGTCGGCATTCGGCAAGAAGCGGCGCACGCGCTCTACCAGCAGATCCACTTCGAGCGTCAACGGCACGCCGTCCGAGAGCCCGCGCCTGACCGCATCGCCGATCGGCAAGTCAAGTCTGGCGCTCAAATGGTAGACGCCGTCCTTGAGCTCGAGATCGGCGGACCGCACCTCGAAGCCGCCTTCGAGACCGTCGGCGAAGGCCCTGGCCGCCGACAGCTGCAGGAGGCCGGCGAGCGCCAGCAGCAACAATCCGCAGCGCGCGCCGGCGCGGCGCGCCGCGGCGCTTTGCATCGATTCGACGGGCTTCGCGTAATTCTCGTTCATCGCTTGTTTACGGCAGCATAATAGAAGCCGTCGGCACCTGCCTGTCCAGGAAGGATCTGCTGCCCGAGTTCATCGCCTTGACCGAAGTCCGGCCATCCCGGCCAACGCGCCGGCGGGACGATTTCGGCGTCCGGCGCGCACCGCAGGAAGGCCGCCAGCACATCATGATTTTCCCGGCGGGCGAACGTACAGGTGGCATACACCAGACGCCCGCCGCGGGCGAGCATCGACCACGCGGCCTGCAGCAGACGGCCCTGCAGGCGCGGCAATTTCTCCATATCCGCCGGGGACTTACGCAGTCGGATGTCCGGATGACGGCGAATGACCCCCAACCCCGAGCACGGCGCGTCGAGCAATATGCGCTCGAAAGGCACTCCGTCCCACCACGCCGCGGGCTGCCCCGCATCCGCGACCTGCAGCGCGGCGCGAAGCGCGCCGCGCTGCAGGTTTTCCGCCACCTTGGAAAGCCGCGACCGATCGACGTCGATCGCGAGAATTTCCCGCAGCCCCGACTCGCGCTCGGCCATCAAAGCGGTCTTGCCGCCGGGCGCCGCGCAGGCATCGAGGACGCGCTGGCCGGGCTGCAAGGCCAACGGAAACGCAACGCATTGCGCCCCGAGATCTTGTACCGAGACCAAACCGGCGTCGAATCCAGGCAGGTCGTGGACATCGCAGGGTTGATCGAGCACCACCGAGTACGGTACGCGCGGCTCCGCGCGCGCGCCGATGCCCATCTGCCGCAGGCGGGCGACGAACTCATCGGCTGCCGTCCGCCTGCTGTCGACGCGCAACCACATCGGCGCCTGCGCGTCCACGGCGGCGAGCACGCCAATCCAATGATCCGGCCAATCGGCCCGCAGCAGCTGCGCGAGCCAGGCCGGCGCCGCGTGGCGCGCCGCGGGGTCGCGCCGGATATCGGCTTCCAGCGCCGCGCGCTCCCGCAAAAAACGGCGCAGCAGCGCATTCACCAGGCCGCCGGTGCGCGCGCCAGCGCCTTTGGCGCTGTTCACGGCGGCATCGACGATCGCATAGGCCGGCGTTCGCGCATCTTCCAGCTCGAACAGCGCAACCGACAACAACGCGCGCACGAAGGGCTGCAATGCGCTGACCGGCTGCGACATCAGCCGCGCCAAGATCGCCTCGTGCCGGTAAAAGCCGCGTATCGCGCCGTAGCTCAAGGAGCGTATCGCCGGCGCGAGCCCGGGCGCCGCGCCGAGCAGCGCGCTTTGCGCGGCGACTTCCAAGGTCACGCCGTCCCGCAGAACTCGCGCCACCGATCGGGCCGCCAAACCCCGCGCGTCGGCCGCCTCGTTCACTGCGCCGCGAATCTTGCGCCGCGGAGCGCCTCGGAATTGGCGAATTGGGCCGCCGACAGCACTTTGCGGCCCGGCAGCTGCAGCCGCGTGATGCGCACGACGCCCTGCCCGCAAGCCACGTCGATGCCGTCTTTCGAGGCGGCGAGCACGCTTCCCGCCAGCGCCTCGGGCGGCGGCGCGGCATCGACCGCGCGGCTTGCAATCATCGCGTCCCAAATGCGCAGCCGCGCGCCGCGCAGCCGCGTTTCTGCGACCGGCCAGGGATTGAAGGCGCGCACCTGGCGCACGATCGCCGCGGCGTCGGCGCGCCAATCGATCGCAGCTTCGGATTTGTCGATTTTGGCGGCGTACCGAACTCCGTCGAGCGACTGCGGCACCAGCGTCGCCGTGCCGGCGGCGAGCGCTTCCAAGGTGCGGCAAATCAACGCGGCGCCGGCGGCCGCGAGCCGCTCCTGCAGACTGCCGGCCGTGTCGCGGCAGCCGATCTCGAGGCTCAGGGCGGCAAGCACCGGCCCCGTGTCGAGTCCCGGTCCCATGCGCATGATCGAAACGCCGGTCAGCGCATCGCCGGCAAGTATCGCTCGCTGGATCGGCGCCGCGCCGCGCCACCGCGGCAGCAGCGATGCGTGAATATTGAGGCAGCCGTATTTCGGCACGTCGAGCACCGCGGCGGGCAAGATCAAGCCGTAGGCTGCGACCACGAAGGCGTCGAGCTCGAGGCTCTGCAACAAGCTGATCGCGTCCGCACTCTTGAAACTTTGCGGTTGGTGCAGCGGCAAGCCGATTTCGGCGGCGCGCTGCTTTACCGCGCTTTGCTGCAGGACGCGGCCGCGACCTGCCGGCCGGTCGGCCCGGGTGAACACGGCGCTGATTTCGTGACCCGCCGCTTGCAGAGCGTCGAGGGCCGCTACCGCGAACGGCGGCGTACCGGCAAACGCCAGCCGCAACGGACGTGCCACGGGATTCAAGGCTCTTAAAGAGCCGGCGCCGGCGCTGCAGTCCCGTTGTTCACCGAGCGCTGCCGCCGCTCCTTGGCCAATCGCCGGCGAACCAGCTGGCGCTTCAACTCCGAGAGGTAATCGACGAACAGCCGGCCTTCCAGGTGGTCCATTTCATGCTGAATGCAGACCGCCGCCAGGCCTTCGGCATCCATTTCGAACGCATGGCCATCGCGGTCCTGCGCGCCGATGCGGATTTTTTGCGCGCGGTTCACTTTTGCATAGATGCCGGGCAGGGACAGGCAACCCTCCTCGAGCAGGCAATGCCCGTCGCTCGCCAAAATCTCCGGATTGATGAGCACGATGGGCTGATTGCGCGGCTCGCTGATGTCGACGACCAGCAAACGCCTGTGGATATCGACCTGGGTTCCGGCGAGTCCGACGCCGTTCGCGCCGTACATCGTTTCCAGCATATCGCCGACGAGACGCCGGATCTGCTCGTCGAACACCTCGACCGGCGCCGCCTTGGTCCGCAGTCGCGGATCCGGATACTCCAGAATTACTAACTTTGTCATGGACGTTATGAGAGCAATATCGTGTTTTTGGCCGAAGAATGTTGCTAGAGTTCCGCCATTGCTTAACTTAATGCGAGTTACCGTGGCATCATCAAGTGTTGCCGAAGCCGCAAATTCGGGCGCCGGGTCCTTAAAGCTTCGGCGGCCGCCGGGAAGTATATCAGTCAGCCCACCACCGCAAGACAGGTGAGCCCTAGGGAGCAACGCGAATGCAGCCGCAGACGATCCGGCAACTGTTCATGAGACACCATCGGCTGAGTGCCCTGGTGATTGCGCTTGCGCTGGTCGCTGGCTGCCGCTCGGAGCGGCCGCTCGCGGCGACGCCCGATATGGCCGCCGCGGCGAATGCCGCCGCGACCGCGGATGCCGCCGCAGCGCAGCAGGGCGAGCCGCAAGCCGCCTCCGGCGCAGATCAAACATCGGCGATGGAGGCGGCCGTCGATGCCGCGCCGCCGTCGCAGCCCCCGCCGGCAAGCGCAGCCGGGCAACCGACGGGCGGCGTTGAACTCGCCCCGGACGCGCCGCAAAGCTACGTCGTCAAGCGGCACGATACGCTCTGGGGGATCGCCAAGGTGTTCCTGCGCGATCCTTGGGATTGGCCGGAGATCTGGCAGGTAAACCCGCAAATACATAATCCCCACCTGATTTACCCCGGCGATACCTTGCGCCTCGTCTATATCGACGGCCGCCCGAAAGTCGTGCTGCAGCGCGCCCAGATCGAGCGCGGCGGGGAAGTGAGGGTCATGCCGCGGGTACGCAGCCTGCCGCTCGCGGCTGCCGTCACGACGATCCCCTATGAAACCGTGGCGGCGTTCATGTCGAAGCCTTCCGTTCTGTCGGAGGAGGAAATCAGCCGTGCCGCCTACGTGCTCGCGTCGCTCGACGATCACGCGGCGATCGCCGAAGGCAATACGATCTACGCGCGCGGCTTCCAGACCCCGGCGCAAATCGGCATGACCTATAACATCGTGCGCGTCGGCGATCCGCTGCGCGATCCGGATAGCCACGAGATTCTCGGCTATAACGGCATTTTCGCGGGTACCGCGCGAGTCACGCGCAGCGGCGACCCCGCCACCTTGATCATGACCCAGTCGAGCCGCGAAGCCGAACCCGGCGACAAGGTTCTTGCCGGCCGCTTGGATGTGCCGCTCGACTTCATTCCAAGCGCGCCGCATCACAGGATCGTTGGGCGCATCATGGCGGTCAACGACGGCGTGACGGTGATCGGGCAGTATGAAGTGGTCGTCATCGATCGCGGTGCGCGCGACGGTTTGGTGCCCGGCGACGTGCTGGCGGTATACAAAGCGGGCGAAGTCGTCCGCGACAACGAAAAGAACGGCTTTCTGCAGGGCTCGGCGACAGTCTTCGCTCCGAAGGTCCGTCTGCCCGACGAACGCATCGGAACGTTCATGGTCTTCAAGACTTTCGATCGCATCAGCTACGGTCTGATCATGGAAGCGCAGAACATCATCCGCGTCGCCGATCGGGTTGAAAGCCCCTGAGGCTGCGGGACCGGGCGCAGACAATCTAGACATCGACGCGGCGCCCGCGGCCGCCGCAGCGGCGGCCGATCGGCGATAATGCGGCGATGCCGCCGCTCGACGATCGCCTTGCCTGGATAACGCTCGCGCGCACGCCGGCCCTGTCCGTGGCCCTGCTCGCGACCGCGCTCGAGACTTTGGGGCAAGCGGCCGGGCTCTTGCAGGCAGCGGATCAAATGCGCGCACGGGCCGGATTGCCGCCCGCGGCGCGCGCGTTTCTGCTGAGCCCGGAGGCCGCGCCGACCGCGCTCGAGCGAAATTGGCTGGAGGATGACGGCCATCATCTCTTGCCGTTCAACGACCGCGCCTTTCCGAGCCTGCTGCGTGCAACCGCCGACTGCCCCGTAGCGATCTACGTGGCCGGCAGCATCGAGGCATTGAGCGATCCGCAGCTCGCCATCGTCGGCAGCCGCAATCCGAGCAGACAGGGCGAGGAAACCGCCTACGCGTTCGCGAAACATCTGGCGCGCCAAGGCCTCGGCATTACCAGCGGACTCGCGCAGGGCATCGATACGCAGGCCCACCGAGGCGCTCTCGCCGGCTGCGGTTGCACGATCGGCGTGCTCGGCGCGGGAATCGACGTCATCTATCCGCCCGGCAACGCCGAGCTTGCGGCCGATATCGCCCGGCACGGCGCCTTGGTCAGCGAATTCCCGCCGGGCACGCCCGTTCGCCGCGGCAATTTCCCGCGGCGCAATCGCATCATCGCCGCCCTCTCTCTCGGCACTTTGGTCGTCGAAGCGGCTCGCCAGAGCGGCTCGTTGATCACCGCGCGACTCGCGGGCGAATACGGCCGCGAAGTCTTCGCGATCCCGGGGTCGATCCACAATCCCTTGACGCGCGGCTGCCATCAACTGATCCGCCAGGGAGCCAAATTGACGGAAACGGCGGACGACATCCTGAGCGAATTGGACTTCTCCGGGCTGAAGGCGCCGAGCCCGGCCGAGGCCGTAGCGCCCGCCGTGGAGTCCCCTTTGGCGCTGCATTCGGCACCGGGAATGGACAAGGATCACAAAATCTTGTTAGATGCGCTCGGCTTTGATCCCGCGGACATCGATACCTTGGTCGTCCGCACCGGCTTCAAAGCGGATGCCGTGTCCTCGATGATGCTAATCCTCGAGCTCGAAGGCCACGTTCAGGCCGCCCCCGGGGGCCGCTACTCCCGAGTCGCCAGGAGCCTATGAGGTGAAAGATAACGTTCTCGATCTGCTGATCTACCTTTTCGAGAATTACATGAGCGCAGACGACCTGCCCCGGCCGGACCGCCATACCCTGCAAAGCGAGCTGGACAGGGCCGGATTCGCGGAGCCCGACATCGACCGCGCGCTCGAGTGGCTCGACGGCCTATCCGGGGACCAATTGGGTAGAGTCGCCGAGGCGACGGCGCGCGCGGTGCGCGTGTTCAGCCGTAGCGAACTGCTGCGCCTGGACACGGACGTGCGCGGTTATTTGCTGTATCTGGAGAACCTGCGGATCCTCTCCGCGGCGCAGCGCGAACTCGTCATCGACCGCTTGATGGCGCTGGACGCGGACGAGATCGACATCGACCAGGTGAAGTGGGTGGTCCTGATGGTGCTGTTCAGCCAACCCGGACAAGAATCGGCTTATGCGCAAATGGAAGACCTGGTCTTCGAAGAGCGCAGCGACGCCCTGCATTAGACGGCCTTGAGCGGCAATCTCGTTATAGTGGAATCGCCTGCGAAGGCGAAGACCATCAAGAAATACCTCGGCAAAGACTTCGAGGTACTTGCATCCTATGGGCACGTGCGCGACCTGGTGCCCAAAGAGGGAGCCGTCGACACCGAGCACCGCTTTGCGATGAAATATCAAATCGTCGAGCGCAACCGCAAACATGTCGACGCAATATCCAAAGCCGTCAGAAAAGCCCGGGTGCTTTACCTCGCGACCGACCCGGACCGCGAGGGCGAAGCCATTTCCTGGCACTTGCACGAACTGCTGAAGGCGCAGGGCGACCTGAAGGGCAAGGACGTCCGGCGCGTCGCGTTCTACGAAATCACCAAGAGCGCAGTCCGCGAGGCGATGGATCAGCCGCGCGAACTGTCGCTGGATTTGGTCAATGCGCAGCAAGCGCGGCGCGCGCTCGACTACCTGGTGGGCTTCAATTTGTCGCCGCTCTTATGGAAGAAAGTTCGGCCGGGATTGTCGGCCGGGCGCGTGCAGAGCCCGGCGCTGCGCATGATCTGCGAGCGTGAGGATGAAATCAGCGCCTTCGTCGCCCGCGAATATTGGACGATCGACGCCGAGATCGAGCATGCCGCGCAGAAATTTCCGGCCAAGCTCGTCGAGTACGCGGGCGTCAAGGTCGAGCAGTTCAGCATCACCGGCGAAGCCGCGGCGCGTGAAGTGGAGCGCAAAGTGACCCTGGCCGCACGCGGCGAACTCACCGTGCAGAGCGTCGAGCGCAAGCAGCGCCGCCGCAATCCGGCGCCGCCGTTCACGACCTCGACCCTGCAGCAGGAGGCGGCGCGCAAACTCGGCTTCAGCGCGCAAAGGACGATGCGCATCGCGCAGCAATTGTACGAGGGCGTAGATATCGGCGAAGGCGCCGTCGGCCTGATTTCCTACATGCGCACCGACTCGCTGAACCTCGCGCAGGAGGCGGTCGGACAAATTCGCGACGTCATAGTGCGCCTGTACGGAGCCGCGGGACTTGCGGACGAGCCGCGGGTATTTCGCACCAAATCCAAAAATGCGCAGGAGGCGCATGAGGCGATCCGGCCCACTTCCGCCGCGATCCTGCCCACCGCCATCGAACGCCGGATCGACGCCGACCAATACCGCCTGTATGCGCTGATCTGGAAGCGCACCGTGGCGTGCCAGATGGCGCCCGCGGTGTTCGACACGGTCACGGTGGAGATGCGGGCGGGCGCGGACGGACCAGGGCGCCACGTGTTGCGCGCGAACGGCTCGACGCTGGTCAAGCCGGGCTACATCTCGGTGTATCAAGAGGGCGTGGACGATATAGTGCAGGACGATTCGGACCATGTACTGCCGGCGATGAGCGAAGGCGAGCGGGTGAAGCTCTGCAGCGTGCTGCCGGCGCAACACTTCACCGAGCCGCCGCCGCGCTTCTCCGAGGCGTCCTTGATCAAGGCTCTGGAGGAATTCGGCATCGGCCGGCCATCCACCTACGCGTCGATCATTTCGACGCTGCGCGACAGGGAGTACGTGGAAATCGACAATCGGCGCTTTACGGCGACCGATATCGGCAAGATCGTCAGCCGTTTTTTGACCCAATATTTCACGACCTACGTAGACTACGATTTCACCGCCAAGATGGAGGATTCTCTGGATTCGGTGGCCTCCGGAGAACAGAAGTGGGTGCCTCTGCTGGAGAAATTCTGGAAGCCGTTCATCGATCTTGTGCGTCACACCGAAACCACAGTCAGCCGCGAGGAGGTCGCGCAGGCTCGCGATTTGGGCCTCGATCCGGCCAGCGGTAAACCGATGAGCGTGCGCATGGGGCGGTTCGGGCCGTTCGTGCAGATCGGCACCAGGGACGATGCCGACAAGCCGCGCTTCGCGGGCCTGCGCCCCGGTCAGAAAGTGGACTCGATCACGCATGCCGAGGCACTCGAATTGTTCAAGCTGCCGCGCAAGCTCGGCGCCACGCCGCAAGGCGAGGAAATCAGCGCCAACGTCGGCCGCTTCGGTCCCTACGTGAAATACGGCTCCAAGTACGTCTCCCTGAAGAGCGACGATCCTTATACGATCTCCCCGGAGCGCGCCCTCGAAGTGATCCGCGAGAAGCAGCTCGCCGACGCCAATCGCCTGATTCTGGATTTTCCGGAATCGGCAATCCAAGTGCTGAACGGCCGGTTTGGACCGTACATCACCGACAAGGCCCGCAATGCGAAGATCCCGAAAGACCTGGATCCGAAGAGCTTGTCCTTGAGCGAATGCCAGGCGCTGCTCGCGGCGGCGCCGCTGCGCAGTTTCGGAAAATGGGGCCGCAAGGGCGGCAAATCCAAAGCAGGCTCGAAGAAAGCTCCGCCCCTCGCCTTGGGCGGCGCAACCAGCGCCGCGGCGCCCAAGGCGACCCTGCCTACGGGCGCGCGGCGAACCCGGCGATCGACGGGCGCTCGCGTCAAATTCGCCAGTGCGGCGGCGAAGAAGAGCACGCCGAGCAAGACGGCCAAGGCGCAAGCGCCGGCCGCGGCGCGCAATGCCAAGCCGCCATCCAAGAAAGGGGCCGCGCGAAGAAAGACCTAAGCGCGGTCAGGAGCCGACCATGAGCGTGCTGCAGCGTTCGCAAGACTGGTCCCCGGCGGCGGCCGCGGCCGCCGTTGGCGCCTATTTGCGCGAGTTGCACGATCGAATTACCGCGGCCCTGGAAGCGGCCGATGCCGGCAACTTGCACCGCGATCTCTGGCAGCGTGCCGAAGGCGGCGGCGGCGAGAGCCGAATTTTGACCGACGGCAGCGTCTTCGAGCGGGCCGGCAGCGGATTTTCGCATGTCTTCGGCGGGCAGATGCCCTTGTCGGCGTCCAAGCAGCGTCCCGAACTCGCGGGCGCGCCATTCGAGGCGATGGGCGTGTCGCTGGTGTTTCACCCCCGCAATCCCTACGTGCCGACGACGCACGCGAACGTCCGATTCTTGATGGCGACGCCGACCGCGGGTCCGGCCGTCTGGTGGTTCGGCGGCGGCTTCGATCTGACGCCGTATTACCCGTTCGACGAGGACGTTCTGCACTGGCACCGTACCGCGCGCGCAGCCTGCATGCCGTTCGGCGACGGCCTGTACGAAGCCTTCAAGACTGGCTGCGACCGTTATTTCTTCCTGCCGCATCGGAACGAAACCCGCGGCGTCGGCGGCTTGTTCTTCGACGACCTGAACGAGGGCGGCTTTGCGCGCTGCTTCGCGCTCTGCAAGAGCGTCGGCGACCATTTCCTGCCCGCGTACCTGCCGATATTGGAACGGCGCAAGATGCATCCTTACGGCGAACGCGAGCGGGATTTTCAGCTTTACCGTCGCGGACGTTACGTGGAGTTCAACTTGATCTACGACCGCGGCACGCTGTTCGGCCTACAGTCCGGGGGCCGCAGCGAATCGATTCTGATGTCGCTGCCGCCGCTGGTTCGCTGGGAATACGATTGGCATCCGCCCAAAGGGTCGCCGGAAGCGCGGCTCTACGAAGACTATCTGCGGCCCAGAGACTACCTGGCCGAATTGGCTTGACGATGACGGCGGATTCGCGCGCGCCGGCAGGCTCGGCCGCTAAAAGGCGATTCGGGCACAATGTCCGTTCGACATGAACTACCAGCACATCTATCACGCCGGCAATTTCGCGGATGTCGCCAAGCATGTCGCCCTGCTGTGCTGTCTCGATGCGCTAAAGCGCAAGGGCACCGCCTTTCTGGCCTTGGACACGCATGCGGGCCGCGGAATTTACGAATTGCAGGCCGCGCAGGCGCAAAAGACCGGGGAAGCGGAGCGCGGCGTGCAGCGGCTCATCGAAAGCGGCATGGATGAAGCGGCCCTCGCCGGCTATTTCGCGGCGATCGGCGCCCGCCCCGGTCAGCGCCTGCGCCGCTATCCGGGATCGCCGTCACTGATCGCCGCCGCGCTGCGGCCGCAGGATCGCGCGGTGTTCGTCGAGGTCGCGCCGGCCGAAGCCCGCGCCGCGCAGCGCGAAGTAGGCGGCGCGGGCCGCACGCGCATCGAGATCGGCGACGGCTACGCGGCGTTGCGGGCATACCTGCCGCCGGATGAGCGCCGCGGCCTGGTGCTGATCGATCCCCCCTACGAGCAACCCGGCGAATTGGCGAGCATGCTGCACGCGTTGGCCGATGCGCATCGTCGCTGGCCCAGCGGCATTTATCTGATCTGGTACCCCATTCAGAGCGCGGCGCAGCGCCGCAAGGTGCACGCGCGCCTCGAGGCCCTGCATATCCCGAAGATGCTGTACGCGGATTTGGCGATCCATTCCGACGAGGCCTGCATCGGCCTCGCCGGCAGCGGGCTCGTCATCGTCAACCCGCCGTACGGCGCGGACCAAACCCTGCGCGCAGCCTATGCCGCGATCCATCGGCGGCTCGCCCCGAGCGCAGCAGGCTACGTGGAAGTCGCGCGCCTGACAGCCGAGCGGATGGCACAATGAGCAAGGCATCAAAGGAACCCTTCATGGACGCCAATCAACTGCGCGAACAACTGGCCAAACTGCATGATGAGCTCGCCGACGCGCGTCACGTCGATCCGCAGGACCGCGAATTGCTCGGCCAGATCATGGGCGACATCAGGCGATTGCTCGAGAGGCCGGCCGCGGCGGCCGATGTCTCCCCGTTCGCATCGCTTGCAGACAGGCTCGAACGCGTCGGCGTGCAATTCGAGGTCGATCATCCCTCGCTCGCGGCGAGCATTCGGCGCTTCGTGGACCTGTTGGGCAAGGTCGGCCTCTAGGGTCAACCGGTCCAGATGATGGCGGCCAACAGACGTTTGGCAGCCGTTTCGACTACCGCCGGATCGTCGTGCGCGCCGCGCGTCAGTACCGCCAACGCACCGTGCCCGGGGACCGGCAGTATGACGCCTCGGTAACCTTGCTCGGCGAACGGCATCGCGGCGCGCACCGATTCGTGCACCAATATCATGACCGTTACCGGGCCGCGCGCGCCTTGAACGACGAAATGCGGCACGCGGTGGCCTCGGAACAAGCAACTGTTGGCGTAGGTCACGAGACCGGCGCGCGGCGACAAGCGCAGCTGCGCGTCGCGCAATACGGCGCGCAATTCCGGCGCCGGCACCGGCACATCGGTGCGGCGCCAAGCCTGCGGCTCCGCCGCCATGTGCGAGACGACGTCGTCGGCCAGCGTCGGCCGCGGCACGGCCAGCCACAGCGCCGCCGCCACGCCGGCCCCGAGCAGCAGACTCGCGGCGATCGTCAGCCAATTGCGGCGCGCAAACACGCGGCGCTGGCCGTCCGGCCGCCGCAGCTGCGGCGGCGCCTCGACCATCAGGTTCAGCGCACGGCCGAGGCGTGTCTCGAATTGCAGCAGGCGCGCCGCATATCCTGCGCACTCCGGGCAAATGGCGCGGTGGGCGCGAAGTTCCGGGCGCGGATCGCCGGGATCGGCGAGCAGCGAGCGGCGGTAGTGCGCGCAATCGATCATTCCGCGGGGTCCATCGAGGTATCCTCGCGGCACAATGCCCGCAATTGACGGCGCGCGCGGTACAGGCGCGTCAACACCGCGGCCTTCGACAGGCGCATTTGTGCGGCGATCTCGGCCGTCGAACAGCCCATCAACACCTGCAGCAGCAGCGGCTCACGATACTCTTGCGGCAATTTGCACAAGGCGAGGCGCAGCTCGCCAATCTCGGCCGCGTCCTCGTCCGCCCCCAGACTCGGCGCCTCGGCGCCGATCAACTCGTCTATGTCGACGGTCGCAAAGCGCTTGCGTTCGAAGCAACGCGCATATTCGCGGCGCAGGATCGTCAACAGCCAGGGCTTCGCGGACGCCTCCTCGCGCAGGGAATCCTGCGCCCGCCACGCGCGCAGCAGCGTCTCCTGCACGACGTCCTCCGCGAGTGCCCGGTCGCGCGACAACCACAGCGCAAAGCGCAGCAAATCCGGCCGCAGCGATTGGCACAGCGCCTGGAAGCGGGCGCGCTTGCCGCCGCCGCGAACCTGGTCGTTCATCGGAGAATCCGCACCCCGCGTAATATATCCCCGCGGCGATCGCAGCGCGTTAATATTGTCAGCCGACGGACCAGTCCCCGGTGCGGCCACGCACGGCCAAATCGCGGCACCCGTCATAATGTCGGCAGGAGTCATGGGAGAGATGACCGGGAGTTCAACCAATTCATTTCCGCGCACGCGAATGCGCCGCATGCGCAGGCACGAATTTTCGCGGCGCCTGATGCGCGAGACGCACCTTTCCGTCGACGCACTGATCTACCCGGTGTTCGTCGTCGACGGCCGCGGCGAGCGCCAGACGATCGCGTCGATGCCGGGCATAGAGCGCCTGTCGATCGACCAGCTGCTGGTCGAGTGCGCGGCGTTGACGCGCCTGCGAGTCCCGGCGATCGCGATCTTCCCGGTCACCCCCGCCGAGAAGAAGAGCTTGGATGCGCGCGAGGCCTGGAATCCGCAAGGCATCGCGCAACGCGCCGTGCGCGCCGTGAAGAAGGAATTTCCAGATCTCGGCGTGATTACCGATGTCGCCCTCGATCCGTTCACGACCCACGGCCAGGACGGCCTGATCGACGCGTCGGGCAACGTGCAGAACGATGCGACCGTCGAGACGCTGGTGCGCCAAGCCCGCTCGCATGCCGATGCCGGCGCCGACGCCGTCGCGCCGTCGGACATGATGGACGGTCGCATCGGCGCAATCCGCGCCGCGTTCGAGGCGGCCGGCCTGGTCGACACGCGGATACTCGCCTACGCGGCCAAATACGCGTCCAGCTTTTATGGTCCGTTCCGCGAAGCGCTGGGTTCGGCGGCGCAACTCGGCAAGGGCGGCAAACATACCTACCAGATGGACCCGGCGAATTCGCACGAGGCGCTGCGGGAAGTCGAGCTGGATATCGCCGAAGGCGCCGACATGATCATGATCAAGCCGGGGTTGCCGTACCTGGATATCGTCCGCCGCGTCAAGGAGCGGTTCGGCATGCCGACCTTCGTTTACCAGGTGAGCGGCGAATATTCGATGATCATGGCGGCGGCGCAGAACGGCTGGCTGGACGAGCGCGCGGCCGCGCTGGAGACGCTGCTGTCGATCAAGCGCGCGGGCGCGGACGGAATCCTCACGTACTTCGCAAAACGCGCCGCCGAGTGGTTCTTGCAGTGAACGCTCCCGCCGATGCCGCTTCTGCGGACCAATACGGCCTCGCCGGGCACCCGGTGGACCACAGTTGGTCGCCGTTCATACACGGCATGTTCGCCAAGTCGACCGCGCAAAACATCGTCTACCGCTTGTTCGACATTTCGCCCAACGATTTCCGGCGCGAGGCGTTGCGCCTGTTCACGAGCGGCCTTCGCGGCCTCAACGTGACGCTGCCGCACAAACAGGCGGCCGCGGAACTCGTCAACGAACTGACGCCGCGCGCGGCGCGCGCGCAAGCGGTCAATACCATCGTCTTCTACGAGGACACGACGCTGCTCGGCGACAACACCGACGGCATCGGCTTGACCGCGGATTTGGAGCAGAATTTGGGATTCGATTTGACCAACAAGCGGATCATGATACTCGGCGCCGGCGGCGCGGTGCGCGGCGTGCTCGGTCCGTTGCTGGAGCGGCCGCTGCAAAAATTGATCATCGCCAATCGGACGGCGGCGCGCGCCAAATCGTTGGCCGCGGAATTCGGCGACTTGGGCGCGATCGACGGCTGCGGGTTCGACGAGGTGGAGGGGCCGCCCTACGACCTGATCATCAACGGCACCGCCGCGAGCATCCACGGCGAAATGCCCGAATTGCCTGCCGGCCTGGTCGGCGAACAGACGCTCTGCTACGACATGGCGTACGGACGGGCGACGACGCCATTTACGCGCTGGGCGGGCTCGCTGCACGCGGCGCATACGATCAAGGGTTGGGGAATGCTCGTCGAGCAGGCGGCGGCGTCGTTTGCGCTGTGGCGCGGGGTGCGGCCCGATACCAAATCGGTGCTCGAGGCCCTGGCGCCGTTCCGCTGAAAGATCCCTTGCCCGGGCGCACCAACCGCATTGCTTCAGGGCGAACGATAGCGCTCCTTGAGCGCCGCATAATGGCGTGCGCCGTAGAGCAATTGCTCAACATCGCGGCCCAGCAAGCCGCGGACCAGGCGCGCCGGATTGCCGATATACAACCCGCCGCCCGCGAGCCGTTTGCCGGGCGGCACGACGCTGCCTGCGCCGAGGATCACTTCGTCGTCGATCACCGCACCGTCCAAGACGATCGCGCCCATGCCGATCAAAACGCGGTGGCCGATCGATGCCGCGTGCAGCACCGCCCGGTGGCCGACGGTCGTATCCTCGCCCACCGTCAACGGCAGGCCGCCCGCCGAATAAGGCCCGTCGTGCACGACGTGCAATACGCTGCCGTCTTGTATGTTGGTGCGCGCGCCGATCTCGATTCGATTGACATCGCCGCGCAAGACCGCAAAAGGCCAGACCGAGGCGTCGTCGCCGAGCGTCACTCGTCCGATGACCAGGGCACGCTCGTCGATATACACGCGGGATCCCAAAACGGGACGCACACCGCAATATTCGCGGATCTTCATCGCTGTCAGCGCATCGTGACGAGTTCTTCGGCGCTCGTCGGATGGATGGCGAGCGTGTCGTCGAAGTCGCGCTTGCACGCGCCCATGCGGATCGCCACCGCAAACCCCTGCAGTATTTCGTCGGCGCCGTCGCCGATGATGTGGCAACCGATGATTTTTTCCTCGGGCCCGAGACAGACCAGCTTCATGTCGGTGCGCTGCTTGAGCGAGGTAATCGCGTGATACATGCCGACGAAATCGGTCACGTATACTCGTACCGCCGCGCCGTGGCGGGCACGCGCCTCGGTTTCGCTGAGACCTATGGTGCCGATCGGCGGATGGGTGAAGACGACGGTCGGGATCAGATCGTACGGCAAATGCCGGTCCTGCTGCGCACCGAACAGGCGGTCGCTCAAGCGCCTGCCAGCGGCGATCGCGACCGGAGTCAATGCCGCTCGTCCAGTAACGTCGCCGATCGCGTGTATGCCCTCGACGTTCGTGTCCTGCAAGGCGTCGGTGCGGATGAAGCCATTCGGGTCGACGGCGACGCCGGCTCGATCCAGACCGAGGTCGCCAACGTTCGGCCCGCGGCCGATCGCCCAGAGCAGACAATCAAAGCCGGCGAATTCCCGGCCGTCGGCCGCGATCAGCGTTTTTTCGGCGCCGTGCGCGCGAACCGCCGCGGGCACCACATGCTGATGAACGAGGATGCCTTGCGAGCGCATCTCGCGCATCAACGAGCCGCCCAACATGTCGTCGAAATGGGTCAGGACGTGCCCTTTGCGGATGAACAGCTGCACCGCGCTTCCCAAGGCTTCGAATACGCCGGCGAGTTCGCAGGCGACGTAGCCGCTGCCGACCACCGCCGTTCGAGGCGGCCTCTCCTCGAGCGAAAAGAAGTCGTCCGAAGTGATGCCGTGTACCGCGCCGGGCAGGTCCGGTACCGTCGGCACGCCGCCGGTCGCGATCACGGTGTGCCGCGCCGCCAGTTTGCGGCCGTTGACAACCAGCCTGCGTGCGTCCGCGAAACGCGCCCTGCCGGCGATCAACTCGACGCCCTTGGCGGCGAGATTGCGCTCGTAGATTGCGTTCAGGCGCGCGATGTAGCCGTCGCGCTTACCCTTCAAAGCCGGCCAATCGTGCCCTGCCTGGGCCGTGTCGAAACCGTAGTCCGGCGCCGCGCCGAGCGCCGCGGCGATATGCGCCGCGTTCCACATGACCTTTTTCGGCACGCAGCCGACGTTCACGCAAGTGCCGCCGAGCCGATGCGATTCGACGACGGCGGCCTTGGCGCCGTATTCGGCGGCGCGCTGCGCGCACGCCAGGCCGCCGCTGCCGGCGCCTATGACAAGCAGATCGAGAATATTCTCGGGCACTGTGAACTCCGTGCGAATGGGTGCAAATTGTCGATGATATACCGCCGGGCCGCTGCATTAGCGACTTCAAAATGGCACAGGACGCTGCCTTGATCGGCCTCATCGCACTCATCGCTCTGCTCGCGGTCCTCGGCCTCTACTGGTTCGGCATCCATCGCGGACTCGTCGCCCTGCACGAGGATGTCGAGATCGCCTGGGCGAACGTCGACGCGCCGCTGCGGCAGCGCCACGAGGAATTGCCGAAGCTCGTCGAGACCTGCCGGCGCTCAATGCAGTTCGAGCAGCAAATGCTGGCGAGGGTCATGCGCGCGCGCGCCTCGATCGGCGAGGCGTTGGCAGCGGCCAACGTGGCGGCGGTCGGCGCCGCCGAACAGCAGCTGCGGGCGGCCATGAGGCGACTATTCGCGGTGGCGGAGAATTACCCGCAATTAATGAGCGACGCGAGGTTCATAACGCTGCAGTCGCGAATCACGGCGCTGGATGCGTTGATTGCGCAGCGGCGCGAACTCTACAACCAACGGGCCAATCTCATCAACATTCGCGTACTGCTCCTTGCGGACCGGCTGATGGCACGCTGCTGCGGTTTCAAGCATGCGCAATTGCTGGAGTTCTCGGCCGACGAATGCCAAGCCGCGCGCCGTCCGCTGCAGGCCGAGACGGCCGCCGCCGCGCCACCGCCGCATGGGCCCGGTCGTTGACGGGCGTCTGATAGAATTCCGGGGTGAGCAATCCACTGTTGGAATTGCAGTCGCTGCCGCCGTTCGACCGCATCAAGCCCGAGCACGCGCTGCCCGCGCTCGAGCGCGTGCTCGCCGACAACCGCGCGCTGATCGCCGCCGTGTGCGGCGAGCCAAAGCCCACGTTCGCGACATTGGTCGCGCCCCTCGAGGAGGCAAGCCATCGCTTGAGCCGGGTTTGGGCTCCTATCGGCCACCTGAACGCCGTCGCCAACTCGGCCGAGATGCGTGCCGCGTACAACGCTTGCCTTCCCTTGTTGACGGCCTACACGGCCGAGTACTGGCAAAACGAAGCGCTGCATTGCGCTTACACGCGCGTCTTGGAGCGGCATGGCGCTGCGCTCGAGCCGGCAGCGCGCAGGCTCGTCGAAAACATGTTGCGGGATTTTCGGCTCGCGGGCGTCGATCTGCAGGCCGGCCGCAAGCTGCGCTTGCGGGAGATTATGCAGCGCTTGGCGGAGCTCGGCGCGAAATTCTCGGAAAACGTGCTCGACGCCACGCGCGCCTACGCTCGCCACGTCGTCGAACCGGCGGAACTCGCCGGCTTGCCGGCCCACATCGTCGCGCGCGCCGCAGCTGGCGCCGCGCAAGCGCAGCTGCCAGGTTGGCTGTTCAAGCTGGACCAGCCCACCTATCTTGCGGTGATGAGCGCGGCCGAGAGCGGCGCTTTGCGGCGCGATGTCTACCAGGCCTGGGTCACCCGCGCCTCCGAACTCGGCCCGTCCGCGCACCGTTACGACAATAATCCGCTGATCGAGGAAATCGTCGGCTTGCGCCATGAAATGGCCGGCCTGCTCGGTTTCGCGACGTTCGCCGACTATGCCTTGGCGACCCGCATGGCGAAGAGCCGGCGGCAAGTGCAGGAGTTTTTGGATGACTTGGCGCGCCTCTGCCGCCCGGCCGCCAGCCGTGAATTCGCCGCTTTGGAGCGTTTCGCGGGGCGCAAGCTCGATCCGTGGGATTTGGCGTTTTATGCCGAGAAACTCAAGAGGAGCAGATTTTACGTCTCGCAGCAGGATCTGCGGCCGTACTTTCCGTTGCCGAGGGTGCTCGAGGGAATGTTCGCCTTGAGCGAACGGCTCTACGGCATCCGCGTGCGCGAGCGGCCGGGGGTTGCCGTGTGGCAGCCGAGCGTCCGCTATTACGATCTCGCCGACGGCGGCGGCCGCGTGATCGCGGGCTTCTACCTGGATCCGTATGCGCGCGCCGAAAAGCGCAGCGGCGCCTGGATGGACGAATGCGTCGCGGCCAAATCGCTGCCGTCCGGCAAGGCGCTGCCGATCGCCCAGCTGGTCTGCAATTTCTCGGCGCCGCAGGGCGCCGCGCCGTCGCTGTTGACGCACGAGGAAGTATCCACGCTGTTTCATGAATTCGGCCACGGCCTGCACCACATGCTAACGCGGGTCGCCTACCCGAGCGTTGCCGGCATCAACGGCGTCGCTTGGGATGCGGTCGAATTGCCGAGCCAGTTCATGGAGAATTTCGCGTGGCGAGCCGAGGTGCTGCCGATGATCTCGGCGCACATCGACGGCGGCGAGCCGTTGCCGGAGCGGATTCTGCAGCGCTTGCTCGGGACGCGCACCTTCAACGCCGCGCTCGATTGCTTGCGCCAGATAGAGCTCGCGGCCTTCGATTTCGAATTGCACGCCAACTACGACGCGGCGCGGGGCGCGGCGGCGGCGACGACGCTGGAAGCCGTGCGGCGCCGCGTCGCGGTGACGCCCGCCGCGGATTTCAATCGCACTCCGGCCAGCTTTTCGCATATCTTCGCCGGCGCCTATGCCGCGGGATACTACAGCTACAAATGGGCCGAAGTTCTCGCCGCGGACGCATTCGAGGCGTTCGTCGCGGCCGGCGTATTCGACCGCCGCACCGCCGCGCGCTTCGTCGACTCGATTTTGGCGCGCGGCGGCAGCGTCGATGCGCTGGAGGCGTTCGTGGAATTTCGCGGCCGGCCGCCGGATGTGCGCGCCTTGCTGCGGCAAACGGGCATTGCCGCATGAACGCGGCTTGCGGCGAGGTCGCGCGCTCGTGAATTTCGCCTCTTGGAACGTCAACTCCCTGCGCGTGCGGCTGCCGCAGCTCGCGCAATGGCTCGGCGCCAACGACATCGACGTGGTCGCGCTGCAGGAGACGAAGCTCACGGACGAGGAATTTCCGCGCGCGCAAATCGAGGCCTTGGGATACCGCGCGGTGTTCGCCGGCCAAAAGACCTACAATGGGGTCGCCATCCTCGCGCGCACGCCGATCAGCGCGACCGTCGACCAATTGCCGGATTGCGCCGACCCGCAGCGCCGCCTCATCGCGGCGACAATCGGGGCAGTTCGCGTCATCAACGTCTATGTGCCGAACGGCCAGGCGGTCGACTCCGATAAATATGCGTACAAGCTCGCTTGGCTCGCCGAACTCGAGAAACTTCTGCGGCGCGAGATCGCGGCGCACGACCATTTGCTGATGCTGGGCGATTTCAACATCGCACCGGAGGACCGCGACGTGCATGATCCCCAAGTCTGGCGCGGATCCGTTCTAGTCAGTCCCGCCGAGCGCGCGGCGCTCGCGCGCCTGACCGCCTGCGGCATCATCGACCTATTCCGGCGCTTCGACCAACCGGCGCAGTCGTACACCTGGTGGGACTACCGGCAGGGAGCCTATCGGCGCAATCATGGGCTGCGCATCGATCTGCTGCTGGCCTCGCCCGCGCTGGCGCAGTTATGCCGGTTCTGCCGCATAGACCGCGAACCGCGCAGCTGGGAGCGGCCGTCCGATCATGCGCCGTGCGCCGCCGGCTTTGACTTATCGCCCTAGAAACCCCGACGCCATTGGCGATGACGCATCGCTTGGGCGCAGCGGCGCGCTCCTAGAAGGAGAACCAAGTCGTGGCACCTCAGGCGTTTAGAGCTTACACTTCCCAAGATGCACGAGTTGCGCCGCAGCGATTACGACGTCACCAATTCGGTCCAGGTGAGTTCGACGGCGGCCGTCGCCGCCGCCGTGCAGGCGCTGTTTGCGGCGACTTGGCAGGGTCAACCCTTCGATCGGGTCGCGCGCGCCTTCGAGGATTTCGATCTGCTGTTCACGGGACGCATGCCGGGATATCACGGCGTCGATACCGTCTACCACGACCGCCAGCATTCGCTCGACATGACGCTGGCGACGACGCGCCTGATCGTCGGCTACGAACGGGCCGTCCTACCGGCGATGCGCCTCGGTGCCGAGCGCGCGGTCATGGCGCTCGTCACCTCGCTGTTTCACGATGCCGGCTACATTCGCGAAAGCGACGATCGGCAACATTTGAACGGCGCCGAGTTCACCTTGTATCACGTGACCCGCAGCGCGCGGTTTCTCGCCCGCTATCTGCCACTGCTCAACATGGAACATTGGGTGCCGGTCGCGACGCGGGTCGTGCATTTCACCGGCTACGAGATGCAGCTCAGCCAAATTCAGCTGAGCGACCGGCGCGACCGCAAACTCGGCCATCTGCTCGGTACCGCGGATCTGATCGCGCAAATGGCCGACCGCTGTTATCTCGAGAAATGCCGCGACCGGCTCTATCCGGAATTCGTGCTGGGCGGCATCGCGGCGGCGGCCGGCAGCGACGGCGCGCTGCGGATTCGCTACAGTTCGGGCGTGGACCTATTGCGCAAGACGCCGCAATTTGCGCACGATACCCGCATCGAACGCCTGGAAGGCGAGTTCGAGCACGCTTACCGCTATCTCGAGGCGCTGTTCGGGGGCAAGAACCCCTACATGGACGCGATCGAACGCAACCTCTCTTATTTGGAGCGCGTCCTGCGCAGCGAACGCTGGCCGATGTTGCGCCGCAATCCGCCATTGTTCACGGCCGGCGACAACCAAATGCCGCAGGTCCGCGGCTTGATGTTGGACCACCTCAAAGCCCTCTGGGCCTAGGGAAGATCGACGCGCGCGACGAAGCGCGCGTAGAGTTCGTCCAATCTGGCGAGGATCCGCTCCTTCCCCTCGATCGGTGCCTGCAGGATCGCCTCGCGCAGCAGCGAGGGAATCAAGGCGCGTCGAGCCGTCTCGGCGAGCGGAGCGAAGCTGAAATGCCAGGGCTCGGCTTGCACGCCCGATAGAATGCCGCGGTAGGGGCGGAAGAAGCCGAAGCGTGCGGCATGCCGGTCGAGCCAGGCGGCGAGCGGCGCGAATGGACCGTCGGGCGCGTATTGGTCCGCCGTCAAACGCAGGCGCTGTCCGCCGGCGAGCGCATTGCGATCGATCAAATCGACATCGGTCCCCCAATGATGGCGGCTCGCGCCGGGCAGCGCCGACCATTGCAAAATCGCGTCGATGCGTTCGTCCGGACTCAAATTCGCGGCACCGACGAGCCGCTCCGAGGCATCGAGGAGCGGACGTTCGCCGGCATATTTCTCGTTCCAAATGCGCAACTGCCGCTCGAAATCGCGAAAGCCGCTGGCAGGGACGAGATCGATGCCGTCGGCGCCTGCGGCGCGCCGCAGGCTCAAGAACGGCGCGACCGCATGGATGTGCAGAGCGCAATTGAATTCCGGCAGGTCGACGACATGCGAGCGCTCCCGGCCGGTCAATTCGGCGGCGTTCATGGATCTTGGGGATCGGGCAGCGCGGCTTCGGCGGCGACTTGATCCATGGCGTTCGCCAGCGCGTCGGCCTCTTGCGCGCCAGAGATCGCGTACACGCCGTTGAACACGAACGCCGGTACGCCCGTCAAGCCGAGCGAGACCGCATGGCGTTCCGCGGCGACGATCGCGTCTTGACCGGCGCGCAGCACCAAGGCGCTGCGGATCTCGGCGTCCTTGAGTCCGCAATCGACGCCCAAACGCACCAATTCGTCGATATCGCCGATATCGCAGCCCTCCTCGAAATAGGCGCGAAGCACACGCTCCCCCAGTTCGATTTGGCGGCCGCGGCGGGCGGCATGCGCAATCAGCAAATGCGAGCGGCGCGAATTCGGTACGCGCTCGATCAGGTCGAAGCGGAATTCTATGCCGACCGACTTGCCGATGTCGGCCAAAACCTTTTCGCCCTCCTTAAAGCGCTCCAGGTCTGCGACTCTGGTGGCCAGAAAGCGCGCTCGCTCCAGGCCATCGATCGGCAGCTCCGGGTTCAGTTCGAACGGCCGCCAGCGGACCTGCGGTGCAAATTGCGGCCGCATCGCCAGCGCCGATCGCAGGCGCCGCATGCCCAAATAGCACCACGGACAGACGGTGTCCGAGTACAAATCGATGCGCATGCGGGCGCTCATGCGTATAGATTGTACGCGGCCCCTTATCGGGTTTGGCGCGAGCGAGTATGATTCCGCGGTTGGCAACCGCAAACGCGGCCGGTGGAACAGATGGCGCCAAGCCTTAAAACGAGATACCTGCAATTCGCCTGTGGTGCCGTCGCCCTGTTTTCGCTGCTGCTCGGCGGACTTGCAACCCTCGAACACCGGACCGATGCGGCAGCCATCAATAAACTGGCGAACGGTGCGGTCGCCAGGAAACTCGAGGCGGATCTCGAGGCGCGTGCCCGCGTGCTCGGCGGTCTGTGCGCCTCGCAGCTGGCCGATGCGCTCAGCGCGAAAGACGCCGCGGCGACCGGGACGATCGCCGCGCGGTTCCTGCGGCAAACAAACCTCGCCCGTATCAAGGTCCTAGACGCCCGCGGCGACGTCGTCTTTACGCGCGGCAACGCCGCCGCGGCCGCCTCGCGGCTGGGGTCGTACACGCTGCAAACCGCGATCCACGCGAATCTCGGCTCCGGGGCCGTGCGGCGGGTCGGCACGCTGCAGATCTGGATGAGCCGCGCCGATCTCGAGGATACGCTCGCCGATTTGCGCCTCGAGCTCGAACATCAGCAGGCGCTGCAGACGGCGCGCGTGCTCGAGGGGCTGTTCGGCCTGAGTCTGCTGCTGCTGCTGGTCGGCATGACGGGCGCTTGGCTGGTTGCCCGCGAACTCGCGCGGCCGATCTCCGCACTGGTCAAAAGCGCGGAACAGATCGGTCGCGGCGACTACACCAGGCCGCTCGCCGTCGTCCGCCGCGACGAACTCGGCCAACTGCAGGCGGCGCTCGAGCGCATGCGGCAGAAACTCTGCGAGACGACGATCACCAAGAACCATTTGACGACGGTGCTCAACAGCTTGAGCGACGCCGTGCTGGTCACGTCGCCCGACGGCATCATCAAGAGTTGCAACGAGGCCGCACACCGCCTCCTCGGCTACGGCGAAGACGAGCTGCTCGGCAAGCCGCTGCTCGACTTCATCGATCAAGCGCACCGCCCGGCGTTCGACGGCGCGCAAGCAGCCGCCGAAGGGCGCGAAACGGTGCTGCGCACGGCGCGCGGTCAGACCATCCCGGTATCGATGGCCGGATCGCCGATCAGCAGCGAGGATCCGCAATTCCAAGGCAACATCTACGTCGCGCGCAATATCACGGAACGCAAGCGCGCCGAGCGGCGCATACGCTATCTGGCCCGCTACGACACGCTGACAAAAATGCCGAATCGAATGCAGTTCCAACACCTGTTGCAGCAGGCGATCGCGCGTTCGCGGCGCAATCAACGCTGCCTGGCGCTGCTCTATTTGGATCTGGACCGCTTCAAGGAGGTCAACGATACCTTCGGACACGCCGCGGGCGACCGCACCTTGGAAATTCTCAGCGAACGGCTGACGCGCAATTTGAGCAAGGACACGGTCATCGGCCGTCTCGCGGGCGACGAGTTCGCAATGTTCGTCGACGATCTTCCCGCCGACATCGACCACCGCCCGGGCATCGGCGCGCTCGCGCGCACGCTGCTCGACGAGATCAGCCGAGCGTTCTACGTCAATCAGCAGGAGGTGTATCTGACGGCGAGCGTCGGCGTCGCCATCTGCCCTTACGACGCCGAAAACGTCATCGATCTGATACGCAACGCCGACGCAGCCATGTACCACTCCAAGCAAAACGGCGGCAATTCGAGCGCCTTCTATATTCCCGAGATGAACGCGGCGGCGGTGGAAAGGCTGATGCTGAAGAGCAAATTGCGCCGCGCCTTGGAACGCGACGAATTGGTGATCCTCTATCAGCCGAAGGTGGATTTACGCGACGGCCGAATCGTCGGCGCCGAGGCGCTGCTGCGCTGGCGGCTGCCGGGGCACGGTGACATCTCGCCGTCGCAATTCATACCGCTCGCTGAAGAAACCAGCCTGATCCTCGACATCGGCGAATGGGTCATGAACCGCGTTTGCGCCGATTACCGCGCGTGGCAGAAAGTCGTGCCGCAGCCCGGCCGGATCGCCATGAACTTGTCGCTGCGCCAGCTCAAACAGTCCAGCTTTACCGCCAGGGCGCGCGCCATATTCCGCAAACACGAGGTGTCGCCGACCAGCTTCGAGCTCGAGGTCACCGAAACGACCTTGATGACCGACCCGAAGCGCACGATCGGCCTGCTCAACGAGCTCTACGGCATGGGCCTGCACCTGGCGATCGACGACTTCGGTACGGGGTATTCCTCGCTGTCGGCGCTGCAGCAGTTTCCGATCGGCACATTGAAGATCGACCAATCGTTCGTCCGCGACGTGGCGGTGGATTCCAACGACGCGGCAATCGTGCGCACGATCATCGACATGGGCAAGAGTCTCGACCTCGAAGTCATCGCGGAAGGCGTCGAGTCGGCCGAACAACTCGACTTTCTGCGCATGCACGGCTGCCATTTCGCGCAGGGCCGGCTGCTGGGCGACGCGATGGCGGCGGACGAATTACTCATCATCTTGGCCAACCAGAACCGCGATGCGGGCAACGCCCACCACGCGGTCTTGTTCGCGCCCGCTTTGCGGCCGCCGCTCGCGGCGTCCTGATCGCAGGGCGCCCCGGCGCCAGTTGCAATCCACGGCTATGCCATTCGCCCGCGACCGCGGGCTGCGCCGCCTGCGCGAGGCGACCGAGCGCGGCCATCCGATCGGCGAGATCGCGCAATTGTCCGCGGCCGAGCGCTGCGGGAGGTCGGCGATCGCTGGCATCGCGGTGAATTCACGGCCGGTCAGGAGCGGCTTCAATGGCCGGCGCGCGTCCGGCGATTGCCGGCGAGCGCGCGCGCCGTAGCCGCGACAATTTCGTCGAGCGCCGTATCCGCGGCTTGCTCGTAGGCCGCGATGATCGCGGCCAGGCGATTATCGGCCGCTTTGCGGGTGGCGTGTGCCTCGAAGCGCTGCAGGACTCGCCGGCCGCGCGCATCCTCGAGGCGCGCGACGAAGCCGGCGCGGATCGTCGGCGCGCCACCGCCGGCCGCGTATTCGGCCTGAAAGTCCACGACCTCGAGTTCCAGCCAATTGGCCGGCGCGAGCGTGGAGGCGTCGCCGACGACGGTGCGCAGATTGGCGTGGGCGCGGAACGAGTCGATCGCCAATTGCTGAATCACTTCGTCGAGCGGCGCGCTCCAGCGCGCCCCCGCGAAGTAGTCGAGGCGCCGGTCCGGATACAGCGCCGCGATGCGGTCGGTGCGCAGGCCGGCGCGCACCTCGGGTTTCAGCACCGTGAGGTCGGCCGCGATCGCGGCGCCGCGCGCACCCGGGTGGGCGGACAACAGGTAGATCGACGGCGGATCGAGTTTGCTCTGCAAAAGCGAGCCGCCGCAGGCGCCGAGCATCAGCGTGCCGGACAATAGGACGAGCGTGCGCGGCGAGGCCGCGCGGCGGCTCATCGCGCCACCTTTACGCCGCTGTACTTCGGTTCGTAGAGCAGTTGCGAAGGGTTTTCCCGCAGCGAGCGCGAAAGATCGCGGAAATCCCGCGCCGCGCCCCGGCTCTCGCGCAGCAGCTGCTCGAATTCCGGCAAACTCTTGCGCGTGAAGCGCGACATCCCGGGTTCGTTGTCGGCGACGAAGCGGTCCAACCGCTCCGTGGTGCTCGCCAAATTGTCGGCGACTTGCCGCAGATGCGCGGCGCTGCGCCGTATGTCGGGTGCGGAATCGGCGGCGATCGCGCGCAACTCGGCCGCGGCCCTCTGCACCTCTTGCGAGGATGCGCGCATCGCGTCGCTCAGCTGCCGCACGGAGCGTATCGTCGCCGGCAAGCGGTCGCTGGCAAGCCGCGCATCGTCCAAAGTGGCGTCCAGCGCGCGCACGTTGGCCTCGCTGAACACTTCATTCAGACGGTTTACGAGTTCGACGGCGCGCGTCGTCAGCACGGGCAGATTGGCGAGCAATACGTCGAAATTGGACGGCGCCGAACGGATCACCGGGTAATGCAGCCCCTGAGTCAGGGGCCGCGCCGCCGCGGCCTTGTCGTCCTGCTCCAAATCGATGAACAGCAAGCCGGTGACGCCCTGCAAGCTCAATGACGCGAGCGTGCGGCTGTCGATCGGCGCCGAGGAATCGATGTCGGCGACCACGCGGACGCGCTTCGGCTGCAGCGGATCGAGCATGATGCGCGAGACTTTGCCGACGTCCACGCCCAGATAGCGCACCGGACTGCCGTCGGTCAGTCCGCTGACCGAGCCGTGAAAGTAGATTTCGTAGCGCGCATGGGCATGTTTGTCGCCACGGCCGGCGTACCAATAGACGAAGGCCGCCGCGATGACGACGATCAGCAGCACGAATGCGCCGACGGCCACGTAATTCGCATCCCTATCCATAACGTTCCTTTTCCGCGGCGCGCGCCCGCGGCCCGTGAAAAAAGGCCTGGATCCGCGGATTTGAGCTTTCCACCAGCCCTTCCAGCGTGTCGCTGATCATCCGGCCGTCGATGATCACCCCCGCCCGGCTGCAGGTGCGAAACAGCGTATCCAGGTCGTGGGTGATCATGACGACGGTCAGCGCCAGCTGGGAATGCAGGTACAACAGTAGCTGATCGAAGGCCGCCGCGGAAATCGGATCGAGCCCGGCGGTCGGTTCGTCGAGAAACAGGAGCTTCGGCTCGAGCGCGAGCGCGCGCGCCAGCGCCGCCCGCTTGATCATTCCGCCGGACAACTGCGCGGGATATTTCGCCGCGGTGTCGGCGGGCAGGCCGACCATCGACAGGTAGAGCGCGGCGAGCGCGGCGAGCGTGTCTTCGCGCAGTCTGCGGTACTCGCGCAGCGGCAATTGGATGTTCTCGGCGACGCTCAAGGAACTGATCAAAGCGCCGTTTTGAAAGGTGACGCCGAAGCGCTGCACGAGCGCGCCGCGCTCTGCCCGCGACAGCCGATTGACGTCCCGCCCGTAGATCTCGACCGTGCCGGCGTCGGGCGATTTTAACCCCAGAATCGACCTCAACAGCACGGATTTGCCGGATCCGGATCCGCCGACGACGCCGAATATCTCGCCGGCACGCACTTCGAGATCGAGTCGGTCGTGGACGATCTGGCCGCCGAACCGATTGACCAGACCGCATACCCGAACCACCGCTTCTGCGCCCACTGCCTCCATCAGAAATCCAAGTGAACGAACACGACCGCGAATATCGCGTCGGCGAGGATGACCAGGAAAATCGACTGCACGACCGCGAGCGTCGTCAGCCGCCCGAGCTCGCGGGCCGAGTCGCGCACCTGCATGCCGCGGTAGGCGCCGACCGAGCCGATCAACAGGGCGAACACCGGCGCTTTGACGAGGCCGGCCCAGAACGTCGTCGGCGCGAGCGCTTCGTGCAGGCGGCTTGCGAATTGCGGCCACGGAATTTGCAGCTGCCAGTAGGACAAGAGGGCGCCTCCCGCCAGGCCCATGGCGTCGGCGACGACCGTCAGCAGCGGCAGGGCAATCACCAATGCGAGCAGCCGCGGCACTACCAGCAGTTCGATCGGATTCAGGCCCATCGCGCGCAACGCATCCGTTTCCTCGTTGAGCTGCATGACGCCGATCTCGGCCGCGAACGCGCTGCCCGACCGCCCGGCGACGATGATTGCGGTCAACAACACGCCCATCTCGCGCAGCATCGCAATGGCGATCAAGTCGACGACGAAGATATCCGCGCCGAAGCGCGCGAGCTGCTGCGCGCCGAGATAGGCGACGATCACGCTGACCAGAAAAGCGATCAGCGCGACGATCGGGATCGCGGTTACGCCGGTTTCGTAGATGTGGCGAACCAGCGAGGATAAGCGCAGTGCGCGCGGCTTGCCGAAGGCTTCGCCGATGACGGCAACGATGCGTCCGAAAAAGCCGACCGCGGCACGTGCTTCGGCGCCTTGCCATAGTGCCCACCGCCCGAGCTTGCCGACCGGTCCGCTGCCGTCCGGCTGCGTATGCTGCGCGGCGGCGCCGGCGGACCGCCCCACCTGTAGGTCGCGCAGAAACTGCAAATGCCGTGGCGGCCCGCCGACGTGCCGGACACTGAGCCGATCGGCCGCGGAGATTCTCGCGAGCAACGCCCAGGTTGGACCGATGCCGGGCGCTGCGGCCTCGGACCAATCGCAGGTCAAGTCGCCGGCCAGCGTCGCGGGCAAGATCGCCAGCTGTTGTTCGATTTGCGGGAGGGCCTGCGGCGACCAATCGCCCTTGAGATTCAAGCGCCAAACGTCGTCGCCGCCCTCGAGCGCCAACACATTCGTCATTTATCAGTCGGCGCGCGGCGCAGGGATCAGCGATTTATGGCTGCCGTCGCACAGCGGCGCCGTCGCGGTTTTTTTGCAGACGCAAAACCAGAGCCGCTTGCTTTGCGCGGCCGTGTATTTCAACGGCGAGAATTCGCCACCCTTGTGCGAGCCGTCGCAAAACGGCTGGCGGGCGCTCTTGCCGCAGCGGCACCACCAATACGTCTCACCGGCGGTCACGTCGATCGCGATCGGCTGCATGGCAACATGCTAGCAGGCGCTTGCGGCGCTGTCGCCGACACGCAGACGGCGCGATCGCTCGCGGATTTCGGCATCGTTTTTCCGGAGGTCACCCTCGGACTCGAGTTCTCGTTGGCGCCTGATCGCCATGCGCGGCGCCGTGGCGAACCTGGTGCGCACTCAGGAGGATTCCAATTTGGAGGATTTACAGCGCGCCGGCGGCGGTCGAGCCCATGGAGACCCTGCTACGGATGTTCTATGTAATTGAAATCATTATCTTTTTGTCGTACGAGGACGCGCCCTTTACAGCGTCCCCCGTTAATCGCATAGTAGCCTTACTGTTCAAGGGCAAACCCGCCGAAAGGCGGGGACGCAAAACCACCGGTCTTAGGGGCATCCAAGAGGACGCCTGACGATAGCGGGGTCGCCAGTTTTTTGAAATGCGCCGCGCGCATGCTTTGGTGCCGATGGAGTTGCACCCCGGACAGCAGGCTGAAGTTCCGCTTGCAATCGATTTTCCGGGGGGAAAACTCATGGTGCTGAAAGTGAACCGTTCGCCGAGTGCGGACAATTCCGGCGTCTATCGTCGACCGCGGCTGATGCTGCGCCCGACCCAGGTTGACGACATTTCCACGGTCCTCGGCAAACCGAAGGCGTATCCTTCGCCAGTGCGCGCGGTGGGGGCGGATTATTCGCAGACGCGCTGCGGCAGCGGCGACGGCGGTACCACCCTCAACACCGGTGCTTTGGACCAGATCCTCGAGCTCGACGAGGGTTGCATCCGGGCGCAGGCCGGCGTTCGCGTCGGCGTCTTGGTGCGCGCGCTCGCCGAGCGGGGACTCGAATTGCCGCTGACTCCGGAGATCGGCAACATCTCCCTGGGGACGCTTGCCGTCACCACGCTACCGCAGGCCTCCTATGAACCGGGGCTCGCACAAATGGGTTCGTGCGTGACCGAGATGAAGCTGATCACGCCGCAGGGCAAACGAATCACCGTCGGCGAGCGCGACCGCGACTTGATGCGCGTCCTGCGCTCGAGCTTCGGCCTGCTCGGCGTCGTGCATGAAGTCGTGCTGCGCGTCGCGACGCTGAAGCCGGTGAAAATCGACTACAAGGTGCATTCATTTGGCGAATTCGCGGCGCGTTACGCGAACATCGTCGGCGCGCCGGGCGCGCTGCGCTTTCACGTGGCGCCATTCTCCGAGCGCGTGACGGTCGAGCGGCGCACCCAGGACGACGAGGCGAGCACCAGTCGCTCCGGCATCTGGCAAATTCGCAATTCCGTGATGCGCAATGTTTTGCCGGCGTTCGGATCGTCGGTCGGCAGCGTGCTCGCGGCACCGGGTTTGCGCAACGCGGTCCTCTCCGGGGTGCACCGCGCCCTGAACGCGACGCAAGGACGCGCCTCGCGCGGCGTGGTCATGTACGCCCATGAATGGCTGCGTGATTTGCCCGAAGAATCCTGGAAGGCCCGCCACACCTACAGCCTGTGGGCATTTCCGCAGGCGGATTTCCCGAAATTGCTGGGCAACTACGCCGCGTTCTGCCGCGCGTACCACAAGCAATATCGGTATCGCTGCCATGTCGTCACCGCTGCGAGCCGACTGCACCGCGACCGCAATTCCCTGTTCAGCCCGAGCTACAACGGCGACATGGTGACCTTGGAGCCCTCCTCGCCGGGCGATCAAGGATTCGAGGACTTTCTCATCGATTTCAACGACTTTGCATCCGCTCACGGCGGCACGCCGACGTTCAATCAAACGCGGGCGCTGCAAGCGGAACACGTTGCCAAGGCTTTCGGCGAGCGGGCCCGGCTATTCGCCGCCTTACGCCGGCGCACCGATCCCTTGAACCGGCTGCGCAACAGCTATTTCGCCCAACTTCTCGGATGAAGCGGCGGCGACGATCAGGCCTGTTCCTGCATGTGCGCTTCGAGAAACCACAAATACTTGTCGAGGTCGCGCGAGATGCCGGTAAAGAGGTCCGCGGTGTCCGCATCGCCGAGATCGTCCGCGGCAGCGATGGAGGCGCGCACCGCCTTGCCGCAAGCGGCGACCTGTGTCGACAAATAGAATAGATGGTCCTTGCCGGCGGTGATGCTGAGCGGGTAGTTCTTCAATTTGCTGCGCTTGGCGGCCACCGCTACCGTGCCTTCCGCCGTCCCACCGAGTGCGGTCGCGCGCTCGGCGATTTCGTCGATCTGCGCCAGCACGACGTCGGAAATCTTGTCGAATAATTCGTGCAGCGCGATGAATTGCGGGCCCTTGACGTTCCAATGCGCCTGCTTGATCTGGCTCTGCAAGTCGATCGCAGTGGCGAGCCGGTCGTTGAGAATCGCAATGACCTTGCGCCGCATTTTCTCCGATAGGTCCGTCTTGGTTTTGTACATGTCGTGCTCCTTAAGTGAAACAGGGTGTGCTTAGGCGCCATTTTGCACTAACTGCACGGCGAGAAAGCGGCCGCTTCAGAGTTCGGTGCTGCGTGCGCGCAGGCGGATCGCCAAAACGATGAGTGCGGCAGCGACCGCCGCGCCGATCCAGGTCGCCGGGTTCGTCAAGAATCCGAGCGGGTCCAACAGGGGCCAGACGCTGAGCGAGTCGACACCCTGTCCCGGGGCGGCGTGCGACCCGGTGAATACCGGGCCGGGGATATCGTGAAAGGCCGTGCGCGGATAGCCCGTCAGCAGGCGATTCGACAGCTGTTTGGCGATCTCGTGGGTGCCGAAGAACATGCGCTCCAGCCAGATCAGCGCCAACGGCGGCAGGATCGACCAGAGAGTCACGGCGCGTTTCGCAAAGGCCGACACCAGCATCAGCCAGGCGGCGACCGGCAGAAACCAAATTCCGGCCGTGACGATCAAATAGAGCCAGAGCGCCTGCAGCTGCAGCCACAGATCAGCGCGCCACAAGCTCGCCCCGAACCAGGAACTCGCCCGTATCGAGATGATGAAGGCGATCAGCAGCGTCGCGAGATCGGCCACCGCGAAATACACCACGGGGATGACGATCAAGGCCGTCGCCAGCTTGGCGAGCACCGTCGCGGCGTCCCCGATCGGCAGCGATTTCCAAAACAAGATGCTGCGATCCTTGCGATCGGCATGCAGGCAGTCGAGCAGGTACCACGCGCAATAGATCGACAGGACGACGACGAAGACGGCGCCCAGCGCGAATAGCAACAAGCCGCCGACCGCGGGGCCCCGCGGTGCGGTCGCCGGCAGTTCGACGTCGACGCGGCCGAACAGGGCGGCGAGCACCAAGACGGCGCCGATCACCGCGGGACAGATCCAGATGGCGCGATTTTCCCAGAGCTCCCGGCGTATCAGCCACCGGTAGGTGCTCATGCGCCGCCGCCGCTTAGCTTGGCGACGAACAGGTCGGCGACGCTCGGCGTATGCACGTCGCCGAAGGCGACGAGGACCCCGGGGTCGGCGCCGTCGTAATACATCACGGTCTTGCCGAGCGCGCGGCGCTCGTGGAACGGACCCAGCGAGCGCGCCGCCTGCAGCCGCTCCGCGGTGACTGCGACCGCCGAGAAGCGCGCGGCTATCGCCGCCGACGAGGCGTCGAGCACGATGCGCCCCTTGTCCATGAAGAGGACGTCCGTCAGTAAATTCTCCACCTCTTCGACTTGATGAGTGGTGATCAAGATCGTGCGGGTCTCGTCCATGTAGTCATTGACCAGCGAGTCGTAGAAGCTGCGCCGCGCCAGCAGGTCGACGCCCAGGATCGGCTCGTCGAGAACCAGGAGCTTGGCGTCGATCGCCATCGTCAGCGCCAGGTGCACCTGGGTTTTCATCCCCTTGGAGAGTTCACGGATGCGGCTGGAGGGTTTGATCTGCGCCTTCTGCAACAGCGCTTGCGCGCGGTCACGGCGAAATCGCGGGTGGATCCCGGCGACGAAATCGACCGCTTGATCGACGCGCAGCCAGGCGGGCAGCACCGCCACGTCCGCGATGAAGCAGGCCTGTCTCATCAGCTGCGCGCGCGCCCGCAACGGTTCGAGTCCCAATACCCGCAGACGGCCTTGATAGCTCGTAAGACCGAGCAGCGCGCGCAAAATCGACGTCTTCCCGGCTCCGTTCGGACCGATCAAGCCGACGATGCGGCCGGGTTCGACCGCAAAATTTGCATGGTCCACGGCCACAAATGAGCCGTATTTCTTGGTCAGATCCTGTACTTCGATCAACGGCGACATGGCAGCGACTCAGGTTCCTCGGGACTCGCGGCCGGGCGCCGGCGCAGCAGGGCGGATCGACGGCGGCGCTTGCGCGCACAGTTCGGCCGCCGAGAAGCCGAGGCGCTGAATCAGCGCGAGAATTTGCGGCCATTGAGCGCTGAGGAAACGCTCTCGTTCGCCGGCAAGAAGCGCGCTGCGGGCGCCGACGCTCACGTACATTCCCCGACCGCGGCGCTTTTCGATCAAGCGCTCGTCGACCAGGGCCTGGTAAGACTTGAGCACGGTCAGCGGGTTCAGTCGGTAGTCGGCCGCGACGACGCGAACCGAAGGCAGCGGCTCTCCCTCGCGCAGCGCTCCTTCCAGAATCAGCGCAACCATTCGATCGCGCAATTGGCGATAAATCGGCTGGCTATCGTTCCATTCGGGGCTCATACGGCGGCTGACCCACGCTTTCTCTGATACTGCGCTCTAGTCATATAGTAAAATATATGACTAGTGCATACAAGCACGGTGATCGGCGGCGTGGCGCGAGCCGAGGCCGCGCACGGATGCCGCGGCCGGTGCGCTTGGTCGATCGCGGCATGCGAACGACGAGCTCTGCGCGATGATCCTCGACGCGCACGTGGCGAAGCGGCGGCGGCCGGATCGAGTCGCCAATCGGGCATTTCGGCTACCATCCCGGCCTGTACGCCCGGAGTCCATCATGAAGAAACCCGTTACCGTCACGATCACCGGCGCCGCCGGCAATATTGGCTACGCGCTCGCGTTTCGCGTCGCTTGCGGCCAAATGCTCGGCGCCGATCAAGCGGTCAATTTACGTCTGCTGGAAATCCCGCCGGCGCTCGGCGCCGCACAGGGCGTCGTCATGGAACTCGACGACTGCGCCTTCGCCACGCTGAACGGGGCCACGGCATCCGACGATGCCGAGGCTGCGTTTCGCGACTGCGATTTCGCGCTGCTGGTCGGCGCGCGGCCGCGCGGCCCGGGCATGGAACGCAAGGATTTGCTGCTCGCCAACGCAAAAATATTCTTGGCGCAAGGCAAGGCCTTGGACGCCGTGGCGAGCCGCGACGTCCGTGTGCTGGTGGTCGGCAATCCCGCGAACACCAATTGCCTGATTGCGCAACGCAATGCGCCGTCTCTGCCGGCCCGCAATTTCACCGCGATGACCCGTTTGGATCACAACCGGGGACGCGCGCTGCTCGCGGCAAAGGCCGGTGCCGCCGTCGTCGACGTCAAGAAAATGACCGTCTGGGGCAATCACTCCGCCACGCAATACCCCGATCTGCATCATGCGACCGTCGGCGGCAAGCCGGCGCTTTCCTTGGTCGACGACCGCTGGTTTCGCGACGCCTTCATACCGGCGGTGCAGCAGCGCGGCGCCGCGATCATCAAAGCGCGCGGCAGCTCGTCGGCCGCGTCGGCCGCCTCGGCCGCGATCGATCACATCCACGACTGGCTATTGGGAACGGCGCCCGGCGACTGGGTCAGCATGGCGGTGCCGGCCGACGGCAGCTACGGCATCTCGGAGGGAGTGGTCTACTCGTATCCGGTGACTTGCAAGGACGGCGGCTACCGGATCGTAGCGAATCTCGAAATCGACGAGTTCAGCCGCGCAAAGATGCGGGCGACTCATCAAGAATTGTGCGAGGAACGCGACGGCGTCAAAGAATTGACCAAATGAAGATGCTTGCGGCGCGACGAGTGCACGGGCAATCCTGCATGTCGACATGGAGGCGTTCTACGCGTCCGTCGAAGAGCTGGATCACCCGCATCCAAAAGGCAAGCCGGTGATCGGCGGCGGCGAGGGCGGCCGCGCGGTCGCCGCCGCCGGCAATCGGGGAACACGGCGCCCCGCGACTTGATATCATCGCCGATCGTCATGTACACGAGCTTCTTCGGCCTCCACGAAAGGCCTTTCGCCATTACGCCCGATCCGCGCTATCTCTATTTGAGCGAGCGCTACGCCGAAGCCTTGGCCCACCTTCTCTACGGCATCGATGAATCCGGCGGGTTCATGCAGCTGACCGGAGAGGTCGGTACCGGCAAAACGACGGTGGTGCGCACGCTGCTCGCGCGCGTGCCGCAACATGCCGACGTCGCGGTCATCCTCAATCCGCGGGTCACGCCCGCGGAGTTTCTTCTCAGCATCTGCGAGGAACTCGGCGCCGCCATCGGCGACGCCGACAGGCACAGCGTCAAGCAGCTCGTGGATGCATTGAATCGGCGGCTGCTGTCGGCGCACGCCGAGGGCAGGCGCGTGATATTGATCGTCGACGAAGCGCAGCAATTGTCGCCCGCGGTGTTGGAGCACGTGCGGTTGTTGACCAATCTGGAAACGCCGACCCAGAAGCTCCTGCAGATCATCCTGATAGGCCAACCGGAACTGCGCGAATTGCTCGGCCGCAACGAACTGCGTCAGCTCGCGCAGCGTGTTACCGGCCGCTATCATCTGAATCCGCTCAGCCGCAGCGAGACTCGCGGCTACGTGCGCCACCGGCTGCGCGTCGCCGGCGCCTCGGCGGAAATCTTCACGGCGCGGGCGCTCAACGAAGTGCACCGCCTGTCGTCGGGGATACCGCGCGTGATCAACGTTTGTTGCGACCGGGCATTGCTCGGCGCATACACCCGCGAGACGCGCAAGGTGACGGCCGGCCTCGTGCGCCGTGCCGCGGGCGAAGTCTACGGGCGGCGATTCGCGGCCGCATGGATCGGTTGGCTCGCCGCCGTGATTGGTGCGCTCGGATTGGCCGCGATCGCTTTTTCGGCGTGGCGGGTTTGGCCGGCGAAGACGCGCGTTGCACAGACGGCCGCGGCCGCCCCGCTGCCGCACGGCGCAACGGCTGCCGCCGGATCGGCGGCGTATCCGGCGCCGCGCCCGGCGGCAGCTCCGAGGCCGACGCACGCCTCGACGATGGCGCCGGCGGTGTCGGTGAACGCCTTGCTGCAGACGACGAGCGCAGTCGGCGGCGGGTCCGCTGCCTACCGCAGCCTCTTCGCCCTTTGGGGGGCGAAACTCGGCGATGCCGCCGACCCCTGCGGCCAGGCGGCGCGCGCGGGGCTCGCCTGTCTCCAACAGCGCGGTTCCTGGGCGCAAGTGCGCATGCTCGATCGCCCGGCGATCCTCACCTTGGTCGGCGCCGACGGCATCGTCCATCGGCTGCTGCTGACCGCCCTCGGCGATCGCGAGGCGACGCTCGCGATCGGCACGCAGCCGCAAACTGTGCCGCTCGACGATCTGTCGCGCGCATGGTTTGGCGAGTTCACGGTCGTTTGGAAGCCGCAGCTGCAGCCCGTGCGGCAGTTGTCCATCGGCATGAGCGGCAAGGACGTGCGCTGGCTGCGGCGCGGCTTGGACGCGCTGCGCGGCAGCGCGGACGACCCGGCGCAGGGCGACGATTACGATCGCGAACTCGCCGCCGCGGTCCGCTCCTTTCAGCGGACGCATCGGCTGAACGTCGATGGCATCGCCGGACCGCAGACGCAAGCCGTGCTTCAAGGGGCTTTGCGGGAACCGAAATCGCCTCTGCTGATGCCGGTCGCGAGCGGCGGCGGATAGGAGCTTGCGGTGTCCTTCATACTAGACGCATTGAAGAAATCGGAGGCCGAACGGCAGCGGCAGAGCGCTCCCGGACTCATCGAACCGGGTATCCGCGCGCCGCATCAGGGCCTGCCGGTGTGGGCCGTCGCGGGTTTGGTTCTGCTCGCAATCAACGCGATCGCGTTGAGCGTCGTGCTGCTGCGCCGTCCGGCGCCGCAAGCGGCGATCCCGGGGGCGGCACCGATCCGGCGGCAAGCGCCCGCGGCGCCGCTGCTCGCCGCGCCGGCGCCGGCCGCCGCGGCGCCGCCCTTCAGTCCGATGGACGAAGGCGCGGTGGACGCGCCTGAAATTCCGCTGGTCGCGGCCCGCGAGCCGCGCGGCACGCCGCCGCGCGCGCGCACCGCGCCGGCAACGGATGGCGCCTCCGTCGACGATGAACTATTGCCGACGATCGATCAGATGCACTTCGGCGCAGCGGATGCGCTGCCGCCGCTGCACCTCGACATTCATGTCTATGCGGCCAATCCAGCCGAGCGCTTCGTGTTCATCAACGCCCGAAAGTATACGGAGGGCTCGACGCTCCAAGAGGGGCCCAAGGTCGAACGCATTCGCCGCGACGGCGTCGTACTCGATTATCGCGGCCGGCGATTTCTCCTGCCGCGCCAATGACGCGCCGCGGCCAGCGGCGTCGGCGCCGACCGAGGCCTACCGCGGGCGTTCTTCGCCGTCGGCCAATGCGGCCAAACGCCGCAAGGCATCGCCGCTGATGCGGTAACCGATCCACGCGGCGTTGGCTTCGGCGCCGAGCGCCTCGTAGAATTCGCGCGCCGGCGCGTTCCAATCGAGCACCGCCCATTCAAACCGACCGCAATCGCGCTGCAGCGCCAATCGCGCCAAATGCGCCAGAAGGCGCGTGCCGACGGCGTGGCCGCGAAATGCGGGACGCACGAACAAGTCCTCGAGATACAGGCCGTGCTTGCCGAGGAATGTCGAGAAATTGTGAAAATAGAGCGCAAAGCCGGCGACTTCGCCGCCGACCCGCGCGATCACCGCCTCGGCCGCCGGGCGCACCGCGAACAATGCGTTGCGCACGGACGCCTCGGTCGCGACGGCCTGATCCGCCAGTTTTTCGTAAATCGCCAGTTCGCGGATCAATGCGAGCAGCAGCGGCACATCGTTCGGCGCCGCCGGTGCGATCTCGAGGGCGGTCGCTTGCATCATCGGCGGCGAGGTTACCTTGCCGGGTCGCGACACGCCAGCCATGGCGGCGGTGATCTCGATGCGCCGCGGCCGCGAGGCGTCCTCTGTTAGACTGGCGCGGCGGCAAGCCGGTGCGGGCACCGGCGCCGCCGGCCTGAACGAGATGATGCGACCATAACAGTCATGCGCAAGATATTGACGTTGACGATGAGCGGACTGGTCACGGTACTGCCCGTCGCCTTGACCGTGTACGTCGTCTGGTGGGTCGTTCACTCGCTCGAGGTGACGCTGCGCCGCGCATTGATCTCGCTCGACATCATCAGTCCGGCGCACTATTGGCCGGGTCTCGGATTGCTGGCGGGATTCCTGCTGTTGTTGATCGTCGGCGGCTTGGTCAACGCCTATGCCGGCCGCCTGATGTTGAAGTATTGGGATGACTTTCTCGGCCGAATCCCGTTCGTGAAGACCCTCTACGGCGGCTTTCGGGACGTCGTCAGCCTGTTGCCGTCCGGCAGCGGCGAGAAGCGCGATTTGCAAAGAGTCGTGGTGGCGCGCTTCGGCAGCGTACACGCAATCGGCTTCGTCACCCGCGAGGATGTTCCGGCCGCCTTGCACGCCCACGGCGGCCATGATTGGGTGACGGTTTACTTCCCGATGAGCTACGCATTCGGCGGTTACACGGTCTATTTGCCGCGCGATCACGTCGAGCCGCTCGATATCTCGGTCGAGGATGCGATGCGCCTGGCGATCACCGCAGGCTTGACGGCGGCCGGCACTCGCGCGAAAAGCGGCTGAGGCGGCGCCGCCGTTTCGACCATGTCGCCGCGCTGTCTGCCGTTGATCGCCTTATGGCTCGCGCAAGCAATCGCAGCGCCGGGCGCTGCTGCCGCGGCGGCGCCCGCCCGGCGCAGCGCCGCGGACGACTCGAAGGCTCGGACGGCGGCCGCGGTAACCGCGCTGCGCGGACGCGGCGACGACAAATCCCTGGCTACCGCCGCGCTCGTCAGTCAGAGCGCGGACGCGCTAGTCTTGGCGACCCGCGCGGCCGATCTTGCGCCGGAGGATACGGCGATCGATTGGATCCAGCTGCGCGTCTGCGCGCTGACACCGAACTGCGACAACCGCGCCTTCGCCACCGAAATGCGCTGGCTCGACCCCGACAACAGTGCCGCGTGGCTGCCGACTTTGGCGGCGGCGTGGCAAAGCGCGGATACCGTGGAAATCGACCGCGTCCTTGCGCACATGGCGCGCGGTACCAGCGTCGATTTCTACTGGAACCGAATCGTCGTGATGATGTTCGACGCCTTGAAGGCGGTGTCCGGCCGCCTCTCCGGCCGCTTTGCCGCCTCCGACGCGGCGCGCCTCGCTTACGTCGAGCATATCGCAGCGGTGAAGATCATCCCGCGGTTCGCGCCGCTGATCGATGCATGTCGGCAGTCCAAGTCGGGAACGCCCCGCCGCGCGTCCTGCGTCACGGTGGCGAGGATTCTGCGCAACGGCGACACCGTCAACGCGCAATTCGCCGGCATCGCGATCGAACGTCGGCTGTTGCCCGTGGACGGCAGGGAATACCGCTCGCTCGGCGAGCGCCGGCGCGTTCTGCAGTGGCGGGTGATGACGGCCGCGGAATTCGACAGACCATTGTTGCCGTGGCTGAAGAGCGCCCACGCGCGCTGGCGCCTCTCGCGCATGCGCACGACGCGGCGCGAACAGGACGTCATCCTCGCGGTGCTGCGCGATCACGGCATGCCGCTCGACCCGCCGCCGCCGCCGCCCCCTCCGACCCCGCCGCCGGCGCCGCCCGAACCGCTGCACCTGCAGCCGCCCTGATCGATGCCGCGGCCCAACAGTGGCGCTGATGTTCATCGATCATGCCGACTGCTTGCATGAAAGCGTAGCAAATCGTACTGCCGACGAAGTGAAAGCCCCTGCTCTTGAGGTCTTTGCTCAGCGCATCGCTGTGCACGCTGGTCGCGGCGACGTCGCCCTGGCGCAGTGGCCGGCGACGCAATACGCGACCGTCGCTGAACTGCCAGATATATCGGTCGAACGCCCCCGGCCGCGTGCGTATTTGCAGATAGGCCGTGGCATTGTCGATGAAGGCGGCGATTTTAAGGCGGTTTCTGACGATGCCCGGATCGTTCATCAACCGGGCGCGCTCGCGCGCGCCGTAGCGGGCCATCCGCGCGGCATCGAATCCGGCGAACGCCCGGCGGTAATTCTCGCGCTTGCGCAATATCGTCAGCCAGCTCAAGCCCGCTTGCGCGCCCTCCAGACAGAGCATCTCGAACAGCCGGCGGTCGTCGTGAACCGGCACGCCCCATTCGGCGTCGTGATACGCGACGTACAGGGGATCGAATCCGCACCATGCGCAGCGGCGCTTGCCGTCGGCATGGCGCAACGCCCGTGCCTGCAGCCGATCGAGTGCCGTGGTCATCGAAAATCCCCGTCAAGGTTCGGGCTATTATGCCGTGAATGCAGCATGAATTACTCGCGCCCGACGAACCGGCCGCCGTCGAAGTGCTTCGGCCGGAAGCCGATTCGCCGTTTTTCCTGATCTGCGATCATGCCGGCGCGCGGATTCCACGCGCCCTGGGTACGCTTGGATTGAGCGCCGCCG